>Ga0075435_100001914_pt1 | contig 13557 bp, 13 predicted proteins | sample RhiMethybrSRZTD4_FD_75302 | JGI IMG/M metagenome (GOLD analysis project Ga0075435, IMG submission 75302) | Populus rhizosphere microbial communities from Tennessee, USA - Rhizosphere MetaG P. TD hybrid SRZTD4 | ecosystem: Host-associated > Plants > Roots > Rhizosphere > Soil | place: USA...
GGCGCCGACCTTGTGGTAATTCGAGCCTTCCGTCAGCGAAGCCGGAACCGTGACCTGGTCGCCGGCCACCTGCACGTCTTCGACCATGACGACGAGGTCGGCTCCGTCCGGCACCACGCCACCGGTGAGGACTCTGGCCGCGGCGCCCGGGCCGATCTCGCCGGCGAACGGCCGCCCCGCGGCCGACTCTCCGAGCACACGCAGCGTCTTGCCGGCGTCCGAGGCCCGGACCGCGTAACCGTCGACCGCGCTGGAAGGGAATGCGGGCAGCGGGCCCCCGGCGATCACGTCCTCGGCGAGGACGCGTCCGACGGAGTCCGCCAGGGTGACGCGTTCGACGGGAAGGACCGGGGTGCGGTCGAGGACGAGGGCTGCGGCCTCGTCGGCGTCGATGAGCGGGTAGGTCGAGGCTCTCAACTATTCGTAGCGGAGGGCACGCGAAGGCTCCTGGCCCGCCGCGCGCAGCGCGGGCAGCAGACCGCTGATCGTGCTCAGGATCACGGCGAGGATCACGGCCACGAGGAGGACCGCCACGTCGGTCCGGAAAACGTCGAACGTCGTCTGCGTGACAGCCTGCGTGAGCTTGTCGACTGCGGCGTTACCGAGCCTCGCCAGGCCCACGGAGACGATCGCGCCCACGAGCCCGCCGGCGAGCCCGATCCCGGCGGCCTCGGCGATGAAGAGCAGCATCACGTCGCGCGAGCGGGCACCCAATGCCTTCAGCACACCGATCTCTTTCGTCCTCTCGAGCACCGCCGTGTACATCGTGTTGGCGATGCCCAGACACGCCAGGAGCAGGGCGACGAGGGCCAGGCCCAGCAGCGCCACGCGCAGCTTGCCGAGGAGGTCCTCGAAGTTCCGGAACTGGTCGCCGAACGTCTGGGTCTGGAACCCAAGCGCATCCACGCGCTGCCGCAGCCCCTCGACCGCAAGGCCCGAGTCCGCGAGGAGCGTGATGCTCGAAAACTCGCCGCCCTTCCAGGCGTTCGGCTGCGCGAGCCTGCTCCAGTAGTCCCGCATCAGGCCGTTGGGCGCGAGAGCTCCAGGCGCGCCCGACGGCATGTAGTTGCTGGACACGATGCCGACGACGAGCAAAGTCAGGTCCGCAGGCTTGGACACCTTGTGGCGACCACCTCCGGGAACGATGTCGCCAGAGGTGGCGCTGAACTTCACCTGGGTTCCGACCGCGCCGGGCGGTGACCTGTAGCCAAGCGCCACGGCCTCGCTGTCGGTGAGGAGCGCCTCAGACGCCGCGTCCGAGCTCGGCATGCGCCCCGCCGTGAGCGTGGGTCGCGCGCTCGACGCGCCGAGCGGGGGAAGCGATACCAGGGCGCCCGTGGGGGCGGCAGCCGGGGCGGACGCAGCCGGCGATTGGCGGTTGCCGGTGAAGGTGCCCGTCATTCCCAGCTGCCCCCAAGACGCCCGGACGTGGGGCAGCCGGGCGAGCGTCGCCAGGGTGGCGGAATCGAAACCCTGCGTCTGTGGATCGGCCACGGGATAGACAGCCACCTGGTGCACCTGGCTCGTCACGAGCGCCGGCGCACCCAGCGCCTCCTGCAGACCGCCCGCGAGGGCCACGATCAAGCTGAGAGCGGCGATGCCGATCGCCACCCCGGTCGTGGTGAGGGCGGTACGGAGCGGGCGCCGGCCCGCGCTTCCCAGGCCGACCTTGAGCGTGTCCTTCCAGTGCATCCGGGCGGGCACGTCGACCGGCTCCTGGCTCCGCACCGTCGGCTTGCCCGCGTCGAGCTCGATCGCGCGGCCGTCGATCATGCGGACGACGCGCTTTGCGTGCCGCGCCACCTCGGGGTCGTGCGTGACGAGCACCACCGTGGCGCCTCGGCGGTTCAGCTCGTTGAGCAGCTCGAGCACGCCCTCGCCGGCGGTGGAGTCGAGGCTGCCGGTGGGCTCGTCGGCCAGGAGCAGCCCAGGTCGATTCGCCAGGGCGCGCGCAACGGCGACCTTCTGCTGCTCGCCGCCCGACAGCCGTCCGGCGCGGGTGCGGGCGCGGTCTTCGAGACCGACCAGGGCCAGCAGGTGGCGCGCGCGCCTGCGCCGTTCCTCGAGCTCGACGCCCGCCAGCGTGAGCGGAAGCGCGACGTTGTCCTCGACGGTCATCGACGGGATGAGGTTGAAGGTCTGGAAGATCGTGCTCACGCGCTGGAGCCGGTAATCCGAAAGGTCGCGGTCGGGAAGCTCGCCCAGCGGCAGCCCGGCGCCGTAGACGTGGCCTGACGTCGGGCGGTCGAGCCCACCCATCAGCGAGAGCAGCGTGCTCTTGCCGCAACCCGACGGCCCGACGATGGCGACGAACTCACAGGGGCCGATGTCCAGGGTGACCTCGCGCAAGGCGGCCACGTGGGTTTCGTTGCGTCCCCCGAACTCGCGAGAGACCGAGTCCAGGCGCAGGCCTACGGCCTGGCCGAGCAGGTCCCTGAACTCGTCGACTTCGGGAGGACCTGGCGGTGTTTCAGTTGCCGGCGAGGCGTGGTCGAGGACGAGCACCGGAGCCGGCTCGGGCCCATCGTGAAGGGTCGCGGCGCCATTGCCCGCGCTCGAAGCCTCGGCTGCGACCCGCGCCTCGCGGCGCGCGCGGCGGCGGCGGCGCTTGGAGCCGCTTGGCTCGATGGGATCTTTGACGGCAGTGGCCACCCCGGCCCTCCTTTTCCCGCAGTCTAAGTGTTCGGTTAACGGTCAGCGCCCCGGTTCGGCTACTTGCTTCTCCAGCCAGTTCAGATAGGCGGACGACCCGCCTTCGATGGCCACCTGGATGATCTCCGGAACCTCGTAGTTGTGGTGCTGCCGGACGTAGTCCTGAACGGCGGCGGCGCGGGATTCCAGCGTCTTGACGAGGAGCAGAGCCTCGTGCTCGCGCTGCAGCAGGCCATCCTCGTAGTAGAAGGAGCGCACCGTGGGGACCACTGAGCAGGAGGCGGCCAGGTGCTCGACGACGAGACCTTCGCCAATTCGCTCCGCAACGTCGCGAGCGCCGGCGGTCACCATGATCAGAACCGCCTTCTCCCCCATCGCGCTAATTCTGTGCGTTCCGGGGGCGGTCGAGCCACACGGTTCCCGCCAGCAGGCCAATCGATCCCAGGATGAGGCCGCCGATCACGTCCGACTCCCAGTGCACGTCGAGGTAAAGGCGATCGACGGCCACCAGCACGATCACGGCAATCGCGCCGATCACCGCCAGGTTACGCACGCGGCGCGATGGCGAAAGGCGATGAATGACGAAGGCGATCAGCCCGTACACGATCACGGTGCGCAGCATGTGACCGCTCGGAAAGCTGTTCTGCGCGCTCGAGCCGGAAAGGACCTGGCTGATGCTCGGCCCGTCTGCCTCGGCCAGCGAGTGGGGCGGTCGGGGGTGGTGCAGGTTGAACTTGTAGAAGATCTCGAACGCTCCCGCGGCGATGAACACCACGAAGACGAGAGCGTCAGAGCCGAAGCCGCTGCGCCAGAGATAGACGGACAGGCCGAGCATCAGGATCGTTGTGAGCTCGACGCTGCCCAGCTCTGCGATCAGCTGGAACAGCACATGAAGAGACGGCCGCCACGCGTCGTGCATCGCCACCGCGACCTGCATGTCGATCGAGGCGAAAACGCCGGCGGTGATGGCGATGGTCAGGGCGATGAACGCAACGCCCAGGACCGAGATCGCAATCAATCGGGGAGTTAGAGGCACGGGAGGGGCTCCGCCTCTAACGCTGACAACGGCGGCAGAACACGGTGGTGCGGCCGGCGATGCGTATCGAGCTCAACGGGCGGCCGCATGTGAAGCAAGGCTCGCCGCCGCGGCCGTACACGAGCAGCTTCTCCTGCTGCCCGCCCACGTCGCCCCACGCGTCTCGATACGTGTCCACCGAGCTGCCCCGGTTGGCGATCGCGATCTGCAACGACTCACGCAGCGAGTCGTGCAGGCGCCGCGCGGATTTCCTGCTCACGGCTCCCGCGATCCGATCGGGACGCAGGCGGGCTCGGTAGAGCGATTCGTCCGCGTAGATGTTGCCCACCCCGGCGACGGTGGTCTGGTCCAGCAGGACGGCTTTGAGCGGCGCGCGCCGCGGCTTGAGCCTCCTGTACAGCTCTTCGGCCGCAAAGTCCGGGTCGATGGGTTCGGGACCGAGGCGCGGCATCTTCTTCGCTGCAAGCAACGCCTGCTCAGTGCCGAGCAGCAGCCTTCCAAATCGCCGCGGGTCGCGGTATCGCAGCTGCTGGCCGTCGTCCAGGACGAAGACGGCGTGGGTGTGCTTCTCAACCGGAGCGGCGGCATCGACGAGACGGAGCTGACCGGACATGCCGAGGTGGACGACCAGCTCGAGTCCGTCCCGTAGCCCGATGCGGATGTACTTGCCGCGACGACCCACCGACTCGATGCGCATGCCCCGCACCGCATCGACGAACTCGTCGGGCTCTGGGTGCCGCACGATCGTCGGAAAGCCGAGCTCGCACCGCTCGATCGTGCGTCCGACGAGGTGCGGGCGCAGGTCGGCGACGATGGTCTCGACCTCCGGCAGCTCAGGCATCCGGCCTCACGCGCGGACGACGGCCAGCTTGGTCATGTCGGCCCAGTTCGGACCGAACTTCATCTCGACCTCGATCCCCGTCTCCAGCTCGTAGGCGCCGGTCATCACTCGTGGCACCTTTTCCGCGAACTGGTCGAGCTCCGCGCGCGGCACCTCGAAGAGCAGCTCGTCGTGGACCTGCAGCAGCATGCGGCCTTCGATCTCGTCGGCCTCGATCTCGCGGCTCAGCCGCACCATCGCGATCTTGATGATGTCCGCCGCGAGCGACTGCATCGGAAAGTTGATCGCCATCCGCTCGGCGGCGCTGCGCAGCTGGTAGTTCGGTGAGCGGAGGTCGGGAATCGCGCGCCGCCGCCCGGTCGCGCTGACCACGAAACCCTCCTCGCGCGCCTTTCGGCGCACCTCGTCGAGGTATTCCCGCAGGCGCGAATACGTCGACCAGTACTGACCGAGGAACTCGCGCGCAACGTCGCCGGTGATGCCGAGCTGCTGCGACAACCCGTACTCCCCCTGCCCGTATATCGAGCCGAAGTTCGCCACCTTCGCGAGCCGGCGCTGGTCGGGCGTCACGGTGTCGAACGCGACCTTGAAGACCGCGGCTGCTGTCGCCGTGTGAATGTCCTGTCCCGCGCCGAATGCGGCGAGCAGCTTGGGGTCGCCGCTGAGGTGCGCGGCAATGCGGAGCTCGATCTGCGAGTAGTCGGCGGACACCATGATGTGGTCGGGGCGGCCGGCCTTGAAGGCCCGCCGGATCCGCTGGCCGAGCTCGGTCCGGATCGGGATGTTCATCAGGTTCGGGTTCGACGACGAGAGCCGCCCCGTGGCCGTGCTGGCCTGGCCGAAGGACGTGTGCACGCGCCCGCTCAGCGGGTCGACCAGCTGGGGCAACGCGTCGACGTACGTCGATTTGAGCTTCGAGAGCTGGCGGTGCTCGAGGATGAGGCCGATGATCGGGTGCTTCTCGCGCAGCGATTCCAGCGTGTCCGCGTCGGTCGAGTAGCCTGTCTTCGTTCGTCGGCCGACCGGCAGTCGCAGGTCCTCGAAAAGAACCTTCGCGAGCTGTTGCGGTGCGTTGAGGTTGAACTTCTGGCCGGCGACCTGCTCGACCTCGGACTCGATCGCGGCGAGCTGCTCACCCAGCTCTTCCTGCATCTGCTTGAGGTAGGGCACGTCGATGGCGACGCCTTCCGTCTCCATGTCGGCGAGCACGCCGGCGAGCGGCAGCTCGATCTCGTGGAAGAGATAGTCGACGCCGAGGTTTTGCATCTCGGCTTCGAGCCGGGGTCTCAGGTTGAGGATCGCCTCGGCCCGTCGCGCCGCGAACTCCGCCGCTTCGTCCTCCGCCACGGCGGACGGCTTACGCGCGGCGCGACCGGTGCCCAGCAGCTGCTCCGTGCTGACCAGCTCCATGCCCAGGAACTCGCGCGCGAGATCTTCCAGCCGCGGATCGCGCGATCCGGCACCGAGGAGATACGCGGCCAGGAACGTGCTGAACGCCCACTCGCGCCTCCCACCCCCGAGCGATCGCAGCGCCAGCTCGGTCTCTTTCGCGTCGTGACCGGAGATCGGCCTGCCCGACAGCGTGCTTGCGACGGCGTCCATCGCTTCGGGCCGCGCCACATAAAAGGTATGGCCGGCGGTCGAGACGCCGACCCCCAGGATCCGGCATCCGCGGCCGGCCCCCTCCGTGAACGAGAACACGCCGACGTCGCCCTCTCCTTCGAGCAGGCTGGCGGCCTCGGTCGGATCCTGGACGATGCGGAGGCCCGCAGCCTCCGGCGGCGGCGCGAACGCGAGGCTCGGCTGGACAGGCACCTGGTCGGGCGGCGGAAAACGGCTCAGCAGCTGGCGAAACTCGAGGTGGTCGAAGACGCGCCGAGCCCGGTCGTAGTCGTATCGCGTCCAGCGCGCCTTGTCCAGCTCGAGCTCGACGGGCACGTCCTTGACGATGGTGACCATTCGTTTCCCCAGCCGCACCTTGTCGGCGTTGGCGGTCAGGGACGTCTTCAGCCGGCCCTCGGGGAGCTCACCGAGGCGGTCGAGCAGCGCCTCGACGCTGATGTAGTCCTGGACGAGCTTGGCCGCGGTCTTGTCGCCCACGCCAGGCACGCCGGGGATGTTGTCCGACGTGTCGCCGCGCAGCGCCTTGAAGTCGACGAGCTGCGGAGGCTCGAATCCGTACCGCTGCCGCACCTGGTCCGGACCGTAGACGAACGTATCCGTGATGCCGCGGCGAGGCACGAGCGCGTCCACAGATTCGGTGACGAGCTGCAGGCAGTCGAGGTCACCGGACACGATCGTGACCGAGTGGCCGCGCTCCTCCGCGATCCGGGCCAGGGTCCCGATCACGTCGTCCGCCTCGAAGCCCTCGACCCCGTAGATCGGGATCGAGAACGACTCGAGAACCTCCCGCACCATCTCGATCTGGGGCCTCAGGTCGTCCGGCATCGCGCGTCGGCCCGCCTTGTACTCCTCGTATTCCTGGGAGCGGAATGTGGGTTTGCCGAGATCGAAGGCGGCGATCGCGTACTCCGGGCGCGACGCCAGCACGATCGCCAGCATCGAGGTGAAGCCGTAGACGGCGTTCGTCACCCTGCCGTCGGAGGTGCTCATCGGCGGCAGGGCGAAAAAAGCCCGATAGATGAGGCTGTGGGCGTCGATCAGGATGAGACGCCCGCGCCTTCCCTTCGCCACGTTCGAAGTTTACGTACGCCAGGAGCGTCACCCCGAGGCGGGCTGGCGCGTTCAAATAGAAAGGATGCGGAGGACCGAAGGGTAGAATGGACCCGCGGATGAAGAACCTCATCGAGGTGTCTGTGGACAGCATTCGCATCCACATGCCGACCGCCCAACACCTGGTGATCCTCAAGGAAAAGGAAGCCGATCGGTACCTCCCGATCTGGATCGGATCATTCGAGGCGCAGGCGATCGCGACGAAGATCTCCGGCAACACGCTGGGCCGCCCTCTCACGCACGACCTGATGGCGACAGCGTTCGGCGACCTCGGCATCAGCATCAAGCGCATCGTGGTCACGCGCCTGGCCGACCAGGTCTTCTACGCGCGTCTTTATGTCAAGCAGAACGGTCGCGATCTCGACTTCGATGCCCGGCCGTCCGACGCGATCGCGCTCGCGGTCCGCGTCGAGTGCCCGATCTTCGTCGCCAACGAGGTCATGGAGAGCGCGGGCATAATCCCCGAGGCGGACGAGATCGACGGCGAGAAGGACAAAGGGGAGACGATCGTCGACGAGGAGCGCCTCGCCGTGTTTCGCGACTTCGTGAACAGCCTGGACCTCCCGGAGCTACCCGACGAGCCGGGCGCCAAGGACGAACCCGGCAAGCAGGACAGGCCCGGAGGGCGCCCCGGCCGGGGCTGAGGGCACGCCGATCTCGGGCGAGCTCGACCTCGCCGTCCGCGTTGTCGTCGCTCTTCTCATCGGTCTCGCCATCGGCACCGAGCGCGAATGGAGTGGTCATGCGGCGGGCATGCGGACGATGGCGCTGATCGCAGCCGGGTCGTGCCTATTCACGGGACTCGGCCTCATCCCTTTTGCAGGGAGAGCAGTCGATCCCACCAGGATTGCCGCCCAGATCGTGACCGGCGTCGGTTTCCTGGGAGCCGGCAGCATCCTCCGGCAGGGCGAACATGTGAGCGGGCTCACCACCGCGGCCATCATCTGGGTCGTCGCATCGCTTGGAATGGCAGTTGGATTCGGTTATTACGCGGTCGCGGCTTTTTCGGCAGTGCTCGTCATCGGCATGTTGATCTCGATCAAGCCAATCGAAGAACGATTCATTCGGAACAAACGGAATCGCCGGGCTACTGACCCGCACCCCCCGAACGCCGTCGAGTGACCTCCCCAAAGGTCGCGATCGTCACGGACTCGACGGCCGACCTTCCCGGGCAGCTCGTCAAAGCGCGAGGCATCACGATCGTGCCCCTCACGCTCAACTTCGAAGGCCGCTCGCTGCTCGACGGCGTCGACATCAAGCCGTCCGAGTTCTACCGCAAGCTGCCGAACGCGACCACGCACCCGACGACCTCCCAGCCGTCGGCCGGCCGTTTCGCCGAGGCCTATCAACAGCTGCTGGCCGACCACGCCGACGTGGTCTCGATCCACATCTCCGAAAAGCTGAGCGGCACCTACGCGTCGGCCGTGCAGGGCGCGGAGATGACGGATCCGAAGCGCGTGCACGTCATCGATTCGCAGCTGGTCTCGATGTCCCTGGGGCTGGTGACGATGGCCGCGGCGGAGATCGCCTCGCGCGGCGCGAATGCGGATGCGATCGTGCAGAAGGTGACCGAGATGCGAGAGCAGGTGCAGACGTACTTCTCGGTCGCGACGCTCGAGTTCTTGCGACGTGGAGGTCGCATCGGTCGGGCAAGCGCTCTGCTCGGCTCGGTGCTCCAGGTCAAACCCGTGCTTTGCATTCGAGACGGGCTGGTCACGCCGCTTGAACGCGTGCGCACGTTCGACCGCGCGCTCAACCGAATCGTCGAGCTGACGCGCGAGGTCGATCGCGGCAAGGGCCTGTGTGTGATCGTCGGTCATGGCGACGCCGAAGCCGACGCGGAGCGCGTTGCCCGCGAGCTCGAGCCGGTCGCGGAAACGCTGATGATCCAGCCGCTCGGTCCGGTCGTCGGCGCGCATGCGGGGCCGGGCGTCGTGGGCGTCGGCTGCTACCCCGCGGACATCCTGCCGCTCGGCATCAAATTGGGGGTCCCCGCGAGCTCACTGCGAAGCATCTGAGCTCGCTGGAGCTAAGCGCGCCGCCACAGCACGGATTCGGGGGTGACCGTCTTGCCGACCTGACCTTCGACCGCCAGCGCCTGGAGGTGGGCCAGGCCCTCCTGCAGGGCCAGGCGCTTCTCGTAGGGGTTGTCTCGTGGACCCCATATGTCGAGCGCCACCTGCCATCCCGACTTTTCATCGCGCCCGAGGATCTCGACGATCTGGTCGAGCCGACGCCGGTGATGCGAGACGAGCGCATCGACGCGCTGCGCGATCTGCGTGAACGGACGCCCGTGCGCGGGCAGGACCAGATTCGGTTCGCGCGAGGCCATTCGCCTCAAACCCTCGAGGTACTCGTGCAGCGGATCCGGCGTGCTCTGCGGATGCAGGCCGATGTTGGGCGAGAGCTCGGGCAGGATGTGGTCGCCCGCGAAAAGCAATCCCTCCGCTGCTTCGTACAGGCAGATGTGCCCCGGCGAATGGCCGGGCGTCCACTCGACGCGAACGTGGCGAGTCCCCATCTGGACGGTCTCTGCACCGTCGAGCTGCACCGACGGTTCTGCGGTTTTCACGACCTGGCTCAGCGCGCGCTGCGAGTTGCTGAGCACCTCGGCCTCGTCGAGCGGCGCGCCGTTGACGAGCAGGTAATGCCTCACCTCCTCGACCAGGTGCTCGAGCTCGACGTATCGCGGATGGACGAGCGGGACTTCGAGGCGGTGGATGTACAGGTCGGCAAGGCCGTCACCGCCGGCGAGGGTTCCCGCCGCGCCGTAGTGGTCGGGATGGATGTGCGTCACCATCAGGCGTCGGAGGCGCTTCGCACCGAGATGGTCGAGGGCGCGGCGGATCGCATCGAGCGATTCGTCGGAGTTCATGCCGCAGTCGAGCAGGTCTGCCGCTTTGCCGTCGGTGAACAGGAACACGTTGACCAGGCCGTCTTCGAACGGGATGGGCAGGCGCAGCTCGAAAACGCCTGCCGCGACCTCGGTGAGGGCCACATCAAGCGCCACTCCGGCATTGTCGTTGACCGGGCTAAGATGGGTTTCAGATCGAGATTGCGATTGCGAGGGAGGAGCCGATGTCCGACGTCCAGATGACCCCCGACCAGATCGTCGAGGCGATGCCCGACTACCTGATTCCCGAGAAAGCGGCCGCCACGAAAGCCACGATCGCGTTCGACCTCAGCGGCGACGCCGGCGGCAAGTGGTGGGTGAAGATCCACGAAGGAAAAGCCGAATCTGGCAAGGGCGATCCTGCCGAGCCCGCCAACCTGACGCTGCTGGCGGACGCGCACGACTGGGTGAAGATCATGTCCGGTCAGATGGACGCGACGGCTGCGTTCATGCAGGGCAAGCTGAAGATCAAGGGCGACATGGGCCTCGCGATCAAGATGCAGTCGCTGTTCCGGAGACCGAGCTAGGTCAGAACGTAAATTTCCAGGTGTTGAGCCTGGAGCCCATCTCCTTCTCCAGGTCGAGAAGGCCGGCGTGCAGGTCCAGGATCACGACGTGGTGGGGCGTCAGGGCGATCCGCCGTCCGTCCGGCATGCGGCCGGCTTCCTGCGCGTTACCCCAGGAGATCGACGTCAGCTCGGTGCGGCGCGGGTCCGACGTTGCGGACGAGGGCGTCAGGTTCGTCGCTATCCAGCCTGTCAGGTCCCGAGCTGAACCTCGCTCATAGGTCGAGATGATCATGAAGGCGAAATCACCTTCGCCCGGCGTGCATCCGGTCTTTCCACAGGGGTCGTTGACGATGTCCAGCGCGAGGTCGAAACCGGGCGGATTCTGGCTCGCCTGGGCGCGCTGGATGTACTTCCATCCCGCCGGGTAGCAGAAGCTCCAGCCGGCCTGCAAATCCTCGTAGCCGTGCTCGCCCTGGGCGCACTTGAGGTTGCCGCCGATCTGAGGTACGCTCGGCACCGGATGCGGGTTGCTCGGCTGGCAGCCGGCTAACGCAACCACCACGGCGAACGTGGCGAGCGTTCTTTTTGCGGGGATTGGCAGCGGGGACGGCATTCGGCGCCTAATTGTGCGGGAGCGGGTACGCATACCGATGCAGGCGTTCTGCTCTCGGAATCCAAACGACGCCGGAGCCTGTAAAGAGATTGGAGGCGGGTTTTTCGAATGGCAGCAGAGAAAAGGAATGGAAGCGCTCCCCAGGAACGGCTGGAGGCAGACAGAAGGCGCCTTGAGCTGCTGGCCGCCCAGTGCGGCGAGGAAGCAGGCCTGCACCGGCCGCTCAACGACGTCACAGGTGGGGTGATCACGGGGATTCCGGAGGACACCGACCTGGCCCAGGCGCTGTCGGACCGGGAGACCACCGACCTGCTCGTCCACCTACTCGACCAGAACCGCGAGCAGGTGGAGCGCGCGCTGGAGCGCCTCCGCGAAGGCGCCTACGGGATCTGCGAAGGCTGCGGCCGCCGCATCCCGGAGGCCCGGCTGAAGTACCAGCCGGCGGCGACGCGGTGTGTCGACTGCCAGGCCCACTGGGACAGACTCAACGGACGGACCGCCTGACTTCTTGTTCTCCGGGGAGGGCGAGCGAAGCTAGCCGGGTCGACGTGGCGGCCTTTCAGGCCCTGGACTGACCGCGCCGGCTTCTCAGCCAGGCGCCTCCCCCGAGGACAGATCCGGCAAGAATCATCGCGAGGCCGATCCAGAACCACTTCATGTCGCCGGTCATGAAGCTTCCCTTGATGTAACCGAGGCCCTGGCCGACCCACACGATTCCTACCAGCGCTATGAGCACGCCCACGATTCCGACGCCCGACCTCACGCCAACTGACTACCGGCTGCGGCTACCTCAAATTCCGCCGTAGACGACCGACTTCTCCTCGGTGTACTGCAGGAAGGCCTCCACGCCGTGCTCCTTGCCGAAGCCGGACTGCTTGGTGCCGCCAAAGGGCAGCTCATCGTGTGCGATCTGCAGCGCGTTCACCCACGTGTAGCCCGCCTCTATCTCCTGGACCGCGCGGTTCGCCGCCGCCATGTTCGTGGTCCAGATCGACGACCCGAGGCCGAACTGAGAGTCGTTGGCGAGCCCGAGGCCCTCATCGAGATCCTTGATTCGGCGGACGGGCAAGGCGGGGCCAAACACCTCCTCCGTCCACATGCGAGCCCCGTCGGGGACGTCCTCCAGAATCGTCGGCTCGATGAACCACCCCTTCTCATAGTCCCCGCCCTGGGGACGGCCGCCGCCGTAAGCGACCTTCGCGCCCCGGTCGACCGCGTCCCTGACCTGCGCCTCGACCTCGGCGCGCTGTGTCTCTGTGTGCATCGGACCCATGCGGCTGTCCTTGTCCATGCCGTTTCCCGGCTTCAGCTTCGAAGCCCGAGCTACCAGCTTCTCGAGCAGCGCGTCGTAAACCCCTTCCTGGACGTAGAGGCGCTTGACCGCGAGGCATGCCTGCCCGCAGTTGAAGAATCGCCCGACCGAGATGGCGCGCGCCGCGCCCTCGAGGTCGGCGTCGTCGAGCACGATGCACGGGTCGCTTCCGCCGAGCTCGAGGGTGACCTTCTTCAAGCCCTCCGCCGCGCGGGCCATCACCTTCCTGCCGGTCGGCGTGGAACCGGTCAGAGCGATCTTGCGGATGAGCGGGTGCGACACGATCGCCTCCCCGGTCGCCTGGCCGAGCACGACGTTGACGACGCCTTCAGGCAGGCCCCCCTCGATCAACGCCTCGATGCACGCGAGCGTCGCCAGCGGAGTCGTGCTCGCCGGCTTCAGCACCACGGTATTTCCCGCCGCGATGGCGGGAGCAACCTTGTTGGCGGCCAGCGTGAGCGGAAAGTTCCAGGGCACGATCGCGCCGCAAACCCCGACCGGCCTGCGGACGACCAGTCCGTATGTCGTGAGGTCCGGCAGCCGGACGTGCTCGCCGTGGATCTTGTCGGCAAGGTCGGCAAACCACGCGATGTTCTCGCCGAAACGTTGTGCCTCGATGCGCGATTCGAGCAACGTCTTGCCCTGCTCCCTGGTCAGGATCGGAGCGATCTGCTCGACCTTCTGGAGCATGTGCTGCGAAGCCTTGTGCAAGACCTCGGCGCGCTTGTTGGCGGGAAGCCTGGACCACGTGATGAACGCTTTGGCTGCGGCCTGAGCGGCCTTGTCGACGTCGGCCGGCCCACCGGCCGGGACCTCGTCGACGACATCGCCGGTAGCCGGGTTGCGGACCTCGTACGTCTTGCCGGACGCGGCCTTGGTCCGGTCTCCCTCGATGATCATCGTCGCCATTCGCGGCACCCCCGTTCGGTTCGTTGCTACTACTTCGATAAGGTTATCGGGTTCGTTCG
>Ga0075435_100001916_pt1 | contig 13546 bp, 17 predicted proteins | sample RhiMethybrSRZTD4_FD_75302 | JGI IMG/M metagenome (GOLD analysis project Ga0075435, IMG submission 75302) | Populus rhizosphere microbial communities from Tennessee, USA - Rhizosphere MetaG P. TD hybrid SRZTD4 | ecosystem: Host-associated > Plants > Roots > Rhizosphere > Soil | place: USA...
CTACACGCGAAGCTTCGCCGACGCGAACGGCGACGGCGTCGGTGATCTCGCCGGGGTCCGCGGCCGGCTTCCGTATCTACGCGAGCTTGGGATCGACGGGCTCTGGTTCAATCCCTGGTATCCGTCGCCCGGCGCGGACAGCGGATACGACATCTCGGACTACAGATCGATCGACCCCGCCTTCGGCACCCTCCGCGAGGCGGAGTGCCTGATCGCCGACGCGCGTGAACTCGGCATCCGGACGATCGTCGACGTCGTACCGAACCACGTCTCCGACCAACACCCGTGGTTTCGCGCGGCGCTCGCCTCGAAGCCGGGCTCCCCCGAGCGCGCCCGCTTCTGGTTCCGACCCGGACGCGGCGCCAACGGCGACGAGCCGCCGAACCAGTGGCAGTCGATCTTCGGCGGCAACGCCTGGACTCGCGTAGGCGACGGCGAGTGGTACCTGCACCTCTTCGCGCCGGAGCAGCCGGACCTGAACTGGACGGACCCTCAAGTCTGGGCGGAGTACGAGAATGTGCTGCGCTTCTGGTTCGACCGAGGCGCGGCCGGCGTCCGCATCGATTCGGCAGCGTTGCTGATGAAGGACCCGGAGCTTCGCGACGAGCGCCCTGACGCCGGGCCTGGCGAGCACCCTTTCACCGATCGGGACGAGACCCACGAGGTCTACCGCCGCTGGCGGACGATCGCCGACTCCTACGACGACCCGCGCGTGCTCGTCGGGGAGATCTGGCTCCCCGATGCCGACCGGCTCGCTCGCTACCTGCGGCCGGACGAGCTCCACACCGCGTTCAACTTCGACTTCCTCGCCTGTCCCTGGGAGGCGAAGCGGATCCGCGCCTCGATCGACGCGTCGCTGGTCGTCCACGAGCCGGTCGGCGCGCCCCCGACGTGGGTGCTCTCGAACCACGACGTCACACGGCCGGTCACCCGCTACGGACGGGCCGACAGCTCGTTCGCCTTCGCGACGAAGCGTCCCGGCGTTCCGACCGACCTCGAACGCGGCACACGCCGAGCGCGCGCCGCAGCGCTGCTCGCGATGGCACTGCCCGGCTCGATCTACATCTACCAGGGCGAGGAACTGGGCCTGCCCGAGGTCGAAGACATCCCGCCCGAGCGTCGCCGCGACCCGATGTGGCTGCGCTCGGATGGCAACGATCCGGGACGCGACGGCTGCCGCGTGCCGATCCCTTGGTCCGGCGTCGGGCCCCCCTACGGCTTCAGCCCCGACGGCGCGGAGCGGTCCTGGCTCGACCAGCCGGACGACTGGGCGCCCCTGACGGTCGCGGCGCAGACAGAAGACCCGGCGTCGATGCTCTCGCTCTACAGCAATGGCCTCCGTATCCGCCGGACCCGGCCGTGGGGCACAGGGGCCTTCCGTTGGCTCGACACATGCAGCGAGTCGCTCTCGTTCGCGCGCGGCGACGCGTTCGCCTGTCTCGTCAACTTCGGCCCCGAGCCGGTCGCGGTGCCGGCCGGCGCCGTGATCCTCATAGCAAGCAACGAGCTCGAAGGAGGTGCGCTTCCGCAGGACACCACGGTCTGGCTCTACCAGGAGAACGGTGAAGTCGGAACCTCTAACGGAGAATCCACCATCACGTCTCAGCACCTGAATGTCACCGAAAAGGAGAGACGATGAAGTCCACTCGTGTAGCGATGATCGTCGCCGCGGGCGTCTTGCTCAGCATTGGCGCGAGCACGGCCGCAGGCTCGACGCGGTCGGCGAAGAAGGTCACGATCAGCGTCGCCTCGCTCATCCCCGGGAGCACGAAGGCGGCTGTCAAACAGTTCAACGCCCAGGTGAAGGAGTTCGAGAATCGGTACCCGACGATCCAAATCAAGCCGGTCGAATACCAGTGGACGGGTCCCAGCTTCGCGGCTAAGCTCGCCGCCCGGACGCTTCCGACGGTGTTCGAGGTGCCGTTCACCGACGCTCGCACGCTTGGCGACAGGGGTCAGCTAGCAAACCTCACGCCGTATTTCAAGAAGCTCCCGTACCACAACAAGTACAACAACGCCGTCATCGCGGAGGGCACCGACGCGAAGGGACAGGTCGTCGCCCTGCCAAAGGGCGCCTACGCACAAGCCCTCCACTACAACCGGACACTCTTCAAGCAGGCCGGCCTCAACCCGAACAAGCCGCCGACCACCTGGGCACAGATCCGCACGGACGCGCGGATCATCAGCCAGAAGACCGGCAAGCCCGGCTACGTCGAGATGGCAAAGGACGACAACACCGCGGGCTGGATCCTGACCACGCTCGTCTACTCGCTCGGCGGGCGAATGGAGACCGGGACCGGCACCCATGCAAAAGCGACCCTCAACAACAAGTACACGATCCATGCGCTGAACCTGCTTAAGGCGATGCGCTGGACCGACAACTCAATGGGCTCCAACTTCGACTACGGCTGGAGCGACATCAACCAGGCATTCGCCGCCGACAAAGTCGGCATGTACATCAGCGGCTCGGACGTGTACACCAACCTCGTCCAGGCCTACAACGTCAACCCGTCCAGCTACGGCGTCACGACGATCCCGCTCGCCAACAACAAGAAGGCCGGCGTGCTCGGCGGCGGCACGCTAGCAGCGGTCCGCCCCGACGCGAAGAAGGCCCAACTCGCCGCCGCCGTCAAATGGATCGACTTCTTCTACGAGCAGCCGCTCGTTTCGAAGAAGCAGGCGATCCGGAACGCGAAGACGCTGGTTGCGAACAAGCAGCCAGTCGGAGTCCCCGCGCTCCCGATCTTCAATCGGACGCAATACAACCTGGCGAACAGTTGGATCAAGCCGTACATCAACGTCCCGGTCGGCCAGATGAAGCCGTTCCTGAACGGGATCTTCAAGCAGAAGCTCATCCCGGAACCCGAGGCGTCGACCCAGAGCGTCTACCACGCCCTCGACGCCGTCGTTGAGGCGGTGCTGACGAACAAGAGTACGGACGTCGTGCAGATGCTCAAGCAGGCGAACGCTCAGGCCCAAGCTGCGATCAGGCAGGGTGCGTAGTGGAGTGACCTTGAACACCGTCGATCAGCCGAGAGGGCCCGCGCTGCCGAGCGAGCGCGGGCCCTCCCGCTCGTATGCGGCGCCACGGCGGACGCCGCTCACCTGGATCCGTGGCGGCGGGCTCTCGGCATTCCTGTTCCTCCTGCCGCTGCTCTTCGTGTTCGGCGCCTTCTCGTGGTTCCCGATCGTGCGTACGGTGATCATGTCGCTGCAGCACACGAACTTCGTGCAGGCGCCGACGTGGGTCGGCTTCCAGAACTTCAGAGCCGTCTGGCACGACCCGCTGTTCCCGGTCGCAGTCAGGAACACTGCCTATTTCGCGCTCCTCGCTCTCGTCTTCGGCTATCCGATCCCGCTGATCGCCGCGGTTCTGATGAGCGAGGTGCGCAAGCGGCGCGGCCTCTACAGCGTGGTCGCGTATCTGCCGGTGGTGATCCCGCCCGTCGTCGCCGTGCTCCTCTGGAAGACGTTCTACGACGCCAGCTCGACCGGGGTCTTCAACACCTTCCTCGGCTGGGTCGGACTCGGCCCGTACCCATGGCTACAGTCGCAACGGTGGGCGATGCCGTCGCTCGTCCTCGAGTCGACCTGGGCGAACGCCGGCGCGACGATGATCATCTACCTCGCGGCGCTGACGACCGTGAACCAGGAGCTGTATGAGGCGGCGTCCGTCGACGGCGCCCGGTTGCTGCGCAAGGTCTGGCACATCACGCTGCCGCAGATCCGGGGCGTCCTCCTTGTGACCCTGATCCTGCAGATCATTGGGACGGCGCAGGTCTTCCTCGAGCCATACCTCTTCACCTCGGGCGGGCCGGCCAACGCGACGCTGACGGTGATGCTCCTGATCTACAACTACGCGTTCGGGAACTCGCTCGGCGGCGACTACGGCAAGGCGACGGCGCTCAGCCTCATGCTCGCCGGCTTCCTCGCCGTCTTCTCGCTCGTCTACCTGCGCGCAACGCGGTCGTGGAGCACGCGATGAGCGAGCCCGGCAGCGGCGGCGGCCTGATCTCGGGGATCGAGTGGCGCAAGCCGAGCATCCGGTGGGGAATGCGCACGGCGCATGCACTGCTACTCATGGGCCTCGTCGTCATCGGCATCGGCCCGATCCTCTGGCTCGCGAAGTCGGCAATCACGCCGACGCTGGACACGATCAGCCATCCGATCGCACTCTTCCCGCACGGCACGGCGTGGAGCAACGTCCGCCAAGCGTGGTCGGACGTACACGTCGGCCGCTACTTCTGGAACACGATCGTGATCACGTTCGGCTCGTGGGCCGTGCAGATCGTCGTCGCGACAACGGGCGCCTTCGCGCTCTCCGTGCTGCGCCCACGATACGCACCGATCATCAAGGGCCTGCTTCTGGCCACGCTCTTCATCCCGGCGATCGTGCTCCTCGTGCCGCTCTACATCGAGATTGTGCACCTTCCGATCGTCCACAAGTCCCTCATCGACAGCTACTGGGCGGTGTGGCTGCCGGCGGGTGCAAGCGCGTTCAACGTGATCCTCGTCACGCGCTTCTTCGACAACCTGCCACGCGAGATCTTCGAGGCGGCCGAGATCGACGGCGCCGGCCCCTTCCAGCTCTTCTGGAGGATCGTGCTGCCGATGTCGAAGCCGATCCTCGGCGTCGTCTCGATCTTCGCCCTGCTCGCGTCGTGGAAGGACTTCCTGTGGCCGCTGCTCGTCCTGACGAACCCGAACAAGCAGCCGCTTTCCGTACGCTTGCCCTCGATCGAGTCGCAAACCTCGCTCGGCGTCTTCCTGGCGGCGATGTTCATCGCCTGCCTCATCCCGATCGCCGGCTTCCTCCTCTTCCAACGCTCCTTCCTCCGCGGCACCGGCCTCGGCGGAGCGATCAAGGGCTGATCCCCCGGTTCAGGTCATGCAACACTGGCCCACGCGAAAGCTCTCAACGTGGCGCTTGCGGAAGGACTGCTAGCTCAGGATCTGGAGAGCGAGGCCCAGCGCGCAGCCGGAAGCGATTAGGTGGCGGGCCTGAGCAAGATCGGCGAGGGAGACCGCGAGCTCGACGGCGTTCGAACGGCTGAACCCTAGCTCGCGGAACTGCTCCTCACGCCAGCGATAGACCTCGCCGTCTTCGTCGCCGGACGGAAGCACCGGCCACTCTGAGAGTGCAGGGGTCGTGTCCATAGCTCCTAGAACGTTCAGGCGCCCGAAATGTTTTGGCCGCGCCCGATTCCCTTACAAGACCTTGACCTTGAGCGGCGATGTCAGCGAGCAGGGCCGATGGAGGCTCGCTCGCCGACTAGCGCTCGGCCCCAGATGTCCCGTCGGTCAGCTCTGCCGTCGACTAGATATGGAGCGCCTTCTCGATCACGGCTTCGGTGGCCCGTGCGATTGCCTGGTGGCCGGCCAGGTTCGGGTGGTCGCCGTCGGAGGAGAGGTAGTGCGTCTCGAGATAGCCGAAGCTCGGCCCCTTGAACGCGGCCCGCAGGTCGACGTACGCCGACCCGCTCTGGGCGGCGGTCGCCTTGATGGCGGCGTTCACCCGGTCGGTCATCTCCCTCGCAGCACTGACGTAGGCGTCGCCTTTTTCGGCCGCGTACTTGCCGCCGAGCCAGATGCTCCAATAGTCGAGGAGCACCACGAGGACCTTGTGGCCGGAGGCCAGCTCACGTACGCGGCTGACGATTGCCGCCAGGTTCTTCTCGACGACAGGGACGAGGGGCGCATAGCAATCGACTGCCGTGCCGCACCGTTTCGTGTAGGGGACGTCGTTCGCACCGACTTCGATCTCGACCGCGTCGGCTTTGCTCACGTGTTCGATGACCGCCTCGTCGGAGTTGAGTTGCCGGAGCACGCCGGAGGTGGTGTATCCCGCGACCGAGTCGTTCGTTGCCGTCACCCTTTGACCCGAAGTCGCCGTGAGCCCGTCCGCGGAGAGAAGCGGGTAGGGCTCGCAGTCACAGTTGGTACCGCGTGGAACGGAATCGCCTAGCGCGACGATCGACCTTGTTCCCGACGCGCCTGACGTGCTCGTCGCCGAGGACGATTTCGACTGCGACGAAGATGTGCCACAGGCACTGGTCACAGAGCTGAGAACGGCCAGGATGGCTAACGCACAAAGGAAGCCCACGCAGCTGCGACTCCTATCGGGCCTGCCCCGCCCGATCGTCGCCTCCATCAGCAACCAGAGTGACGGAGCTTGGGGGCCGGGGGCATCATCCGACCCGGGTGACGTCTCGACGCGCGACCGCGCTGTCGCCAACGCCATGCGTGGGGGATGTTCGTCTAGTCGAGCGTCCGAGCCATCCCGATCGAGTCTGGCGCCGTAGGAGTGAAGCCGTGACGGGCGTAAAGCCGCCGTCCGGGTGGGTCAGCAAGCAGGTTGACATGCGCGCCTGCCGGGGCTTCGCGGCGGATTCGCTCGAGCAGGACGGTCAGGATGACGTCACCGAGACCTCGCCGCTGGTGCTCGGGGAGCACGGCCATGTCGACTACATGGAAGTACCAGCCTCCGTCGCCAAGTAGCCGGCCCATTCCGACAGTCGCGGCATCGACCTCGTACACGACGTGGACCGCCGCCCAGCTGCCGCCAAGCGCGGCCTGGGCTTGATCCGGTCGTCGCGGGGACAGCCCGGCGCGTTCTCGCACCAGCAGGTAGTCAGCCACGCTTGGCGGTCCGTCCGCCAACCGATACCCGCCGGGCACCGCGACTGAGTCCACGGCGGCACTCTGCCACGCAGGGATCAAGACTGGCCCACCCGCAGGGTTTCCGTACGATCTGCGTGTGGAGGCGGGAGTACGCACGGGCGGATGCCTCTGCGGGGCCGTCCGCTACAGCGTTCGCGGTGAACCTGTTCACGTCCGGCGTTGCCACTGCGCGGATTGCCGAAAGGAGTCTGGCAGTGCGTTCAGTGTGTATGCGAACTGGCCGGTCGAGGCGTTTGAGATGAGCGGTGAGATCTCAAGCTATGACGGTCGTGGCTTCTGCCCCCGCTGTGGGTCTCGGCTCCTCGACACAGCCGACCCCGACGACACACTCATCGAGATCCGGATTGGAAGTCTGGATGAGGCGCCCTTCGAGCTGAAGCCCGAAGACGAGATCTGGGTGAAGCGGCGAGAGAGCTGGATACCGCCGGTTGAGGGCGCGGCGCAGCACGACGAGAAGTAGCAGCCCACTTGCTCGCGTCAGCGCGCGCTCATGCCGCGCCATCGGCTCGCTTGCGTAGGGAAGACTTCGTCGGCTTCCGACCACAGCAGGCGAGCGCCGGCCCGCCAGCAGACCAGCGCGATTGCGCCGATCCATGGCGTGGCGAACAAGATGGCGATCAACAGAGCAATGACGAGCGCGGGCACAAGGGCAGTGTGCCCCCGCGCGGGCGGCGGCGCAACACAACGACGCGGCTCGGGCGTTCGGTTACGCCGAGTAGTGGTCTTGAGATCTTGACACATACCGATATCGGAATATGATGCAGCCGTGGCCCGTTCGTCGACGACCTTGGACGTCTTCAACGCGATGGGCGAGGCGCGCCGGAGGGAGATCCTGGACACGCTGATCTCGGGCGAGAAGGCGGTCGGGACGATCGTCGACGACCTCTCGCTCTCCCAGCCCCAGGTCTCGAAGCACCTGCGGGTGCTGAGCGAGGTGGGGCTCGTCAGCTCGCGGGCGGAGGGGCGTCGGCGGCTGTACAGCCTGCAACCCGCGCGGCTTCGGCCGCTGCACGACTGGTTGCTCAAATACGAGCAGGCGTGGAACGAGCGAATGGATCGGATGGACGACTACCTGAAGGAACTGCAACGAGAAGGAGAGCCGCAGTGACAGCTAATCGGCATGGATCGGCAGTCATCGAATTCCCGAACGAGCTCGAGATTGTCACCACTCGAGAGTTCGACGCTCCGCTCGAACTCGTCTTCGACGTGCTCACGAAGCCGGAGCATGTGCGCAACTGGTTCGCTCCATTCACGGATCAGGTGACGGAGTGCTCGATCGACCTCCGCGTCGGAGGGGATTACCACATCGTCTTCGTGACCGAAGACGGAAAAGAGTGCTCGTTTCGGGGCACCTACTTGGAGGTCGAGCCGCCGACCCGGACGGTCGCGACGTGGCTATTCGAAGGGTGGCCAGATGCGGACGCCGTCGAGTCCGTCGACCTGCACGAAACTGACGGAGTGACGACGCTGACGACGAAGCTGGCGTTCCGCGACCAGGCCGGCCGTGCCCACATGACCAGGTCCGACGGCCAGGAAGACAGTTTCAACAAGATGGAGGATTACCTGAGGTCGCTGCTCGAGCAGAAGGAAACTGTTTCCGGGTAGTCGAGGCTCGAGCCAAACGGCAGCTTCAGGCGGCTTGATCGACGAAGATGTGGGCGTGGTCGTGCATCCGTTTGTCCCGTCTCGATTCATCGTCCCGCTCGCTCTCACGACGGAGCAGTTCAGGCTCGAACCACTCAGGCCGCAACACAACGACTCCGACTATCAGGCGTGGTCGTCGTCCTTGGAGCACATCCACAACACGCCGGGCTGGGAGACGAGCTCCTGGCCCGACGGCCGCAGCCTGGTGGACAACCTGCGCGACCTGCAAGCGCACGCCGACGACTTCGAGAACAGGACAGGCTTTACCTACAGCGTCCTCGATGCTGCGACCGACGAGGTGATCGGCTGCGTGTACATCTATCCCGACGACAGCGAGCAGCACGACGCTCGCGTGCTCTCGTGGGTGCGGGCGAGCAGGCCCGAGCTCGACGTGCAGCTGTGGCGGGCGGTCACAGACTGGCTCGCGGACGAGTGGCCGTTCGAGCGTGTCGCTTACGCCGAGCGCGCCGACGGCGCGTGACCACCGCTTCGGGCGCTCGGGTGACATTCCCGAACACCGGCCCAATCGGGCGTTTGTAGGGTGTTTTCGTGCTGAGGGGGCGCTGCGCGTGCAGGGCCATCGCGTATGAGGTCGAGGACGCGTTCGTCGCTGCGTTTAACTGCCACTGCTCGAACTGCCGCGCCACGACAGGCTCGGCGTTTATGCCCTGGGGCGAGATCGAACGGGAAAAGCTGAGAGTGACGAGGGGGGCCGGTTCGTTGAGGGTGCTCGGCGATCCCGACGCAGACCACGAAGTCCACTGCGAGGCATGTCTGTCGCTTGTCTATTGGACGTCAATGCGAGACCGCGCATATGTTCGCATTCCCTTTGGATCACTCGTTGACGAGCCGATGCTGAAGCCGACCGCGCACATGTTCGTCGGCTCGAAGGCTCCGTGGTATGAGATTCGCGACGATCTCCCGCAACACGACGAGTACCCGTGGTCTTGATCGGCTGAGAACGGATTAGCGCAGAAACGTCGCGTCTACGATCGCGGCATGAATGCGGTCGACGCCGCGGTCGCAGTCGCTGAGGCCCACGGTGTGCACTGCGAGAACCCGGTCATGCTGAGTGAGGCGTGGCAGGTGCTCATACACCTGTGGCCGGCGCCGGTCGTCGCGCGCGTAACCAGCGGCGCTCCCGGTGTCGATCCGGCCGGCGTCGAACAGGAGCTCGCTGTCGCCCGGCACGCGGCTCGCGCCGGAGCGGCTGTCGTCCAACCAAGCGACTTGCTTCCGCCTGGCCCACACCGCTATGACGGACATACGCTCGTCTTCTGGAACTATCTCGTGCAGGAAGGCAAGCTCGATGCAACCGCGGCCGGCCGAGGGCTCCGCGTGATCCACGATTCGCTCGCCGACTACGACGGCGAACTGCCTCGTGCAGGTCGCGCAGAAGAGGTGCGAGCGATGCTCCAGCCTTTCGCCCCGTCCGAGGACGTCGAACTACTCTGCGAGCTCGCCGCGCGCGAGCTCCCGGAGGGGCAAGCGCTTCACGGAGACGCCCACCTCTTCAACTGCATCCAAACCGCCGCCGGGCCGATCTGGCACGACCTCGAGACGGCGTGCCGCGGGCCGCGTGAGTACGACCTTGCCGCGCTCCTGCTGGACGACCGCTCGCGCGGTTCGGATCCGGAAGCCCGGCTCGCCATCGCCGCCTATGGGAACTACGACGAAGAGCTTCTCGATCAGGCGATCCCGGTCTACGCCGCCTGGGTCGCCGCATCGCTCATGGTCGCGGTCGCCCGCCGCCCGGGCGCCGCGCCCAAACTCGAACGCGAGCTGCAGTTCCTGCGACGCTTCCGCTACTAGGCCGTGTCGCCCACGGTCTAGCCCTGCGATCGGTGGCGGTAATCCCGACGGTTGCCGGGACAGACCCCTTCGGGGTCAGTCCCTGTGGCTCGCGAAGCATCAAGTCCTAGTGCCCGACAGCCGCTCCTGAACGCGATGCGCCAAGACGAGGTACGCCTGATAGCGGTGGTACCTGGGGTGGTGCGCGTCGAAGCGCGCCGGCCTTTCCCGGACTGACGGCTGCCCGATCACCTCGCCGTTCTTGAACTGGTCGCGCGTCAGATCGAGTTCCATGCCGCCGGGAAGCCGGTTCCACATGTGCGCTTCGACGCGCTCTCCGTTCCGGAGGACCTCCGCTGCCAAGATGTCTCCGCCGAAGATGTCATGCACTACGAGCGAGGTAACGTCGCACTGGCCGCGCGAGGGATTGTCGGGCGTCCAGCCGTCGTCCTCGTCCGCTGTGTCGAGACCCCAACTCGCTTTGATGGCCTCTTCGATTTCAGCGAGTGTGTGCATCAGCGAATCATTCTGTAGGAGTCGGAACGACAGATGAGCGGTTTCTTCACGCCGCTTCGTGCCGTCGGACCGCGGCCCGACCCCGAGACCGACAAGGACGCGGCTCTTTACGTCCGCTCCTACCTCTGGATGCGCGTCGGCGTCGGGGTGCTCGGTATCGCGCTCCCACTTGTGCTCGTGTTCGGCGACAAGGTGGCTTTTCACGGCAACCCGTTCCCGCGCGGCTCACTGAGCGTCTACTACTACTCCGGGATGCGAGACGAGTTCGTCGGCATCCTCAGCGCAACCGGGATCTTTCTGATCACGTACAAGGTCGCCGAGCTCAATCTCGACAATTCGGCGAGCTTGCTCGCGGGATTGAGCGCAATCGTGATCGCACTGTTCCCAACCGGGAAACCTCCGTACGCGGACGTTTCGCTCACGCCGCTCCAGCAGCTGATCGGCGAAACCGCGACCAAGTGGGTCCACTTCGCGGCATCGGGCGTGTTCCTCGTCTCTCTCGCCCTGATCACGTTCTTCTTCGGCGTTCGCGAAGGCCTGCGGCCTCGGCGGCCAGGGAGGCACTCACCGGAGTTCTGGCGCTGGTTCCACTGGACCTGTACCTGCGTGATGGGCCTCGCGCTCCTGTGGATCGTGGTCACGCTCGCGGTGGGGTGGCCGCCACGGGCCTTGCTGATCGGTGAATGGGTCTCGGCGTGGGCGTTCGGCGCGTCCTGGTTGGGGAAGGGCGCCGAGCTCGACGTGCTCTTCGGCAAGAGCTGACGAGAGCCGATGGGGAAGTCGTTTCTGTGCTGGCCCTCGGCCCGTGGCTCAGCTTCTGGCGCCACGGAGGTTGCGTCGTTCTGCAAGGGAGGGCGAGAGACTTGCGGCACCGACGATCACCGCCGAGCTGAGGGCGATCCAGAAGTAGATCGCCAGCACGACGCCGAGCCCGCCGTAGTCGCGGGCGTAGAGATTGACCCAGAACTCCATCACGTAGCTCGAGATCAGCATTAGGACGACCAGTCCGATTGCGGTCAGCACCGCGCCCGGCAGCAGATCCCGGCGCGAGATCAGCTTGTGCGTGAGCAGCCACGGGGCCCAGGTGAAGAACAACACGAGAAGTCCGGCCCAACCCACGGCGAGCGTGAGCCCTACCCAGGACGAGCTCCCTTGCAGCTCGGTCAGCTGGACGAGCAGCACCAGGATGAGCCCGTAGAGGCCGAGCAGGACCGCCGCGTAGAGAACTTGGTCGGTCTGTCTCGTGGGAAGCCGGATCTGCCAGGCCCGTGCGTGCACGAGCTGCAGGACGCGGCCGAAATTGAGGCCGAAGAACAACGCTCCAGCTATTGCAAACAAAGCCGACCCGAGCTCGTGCCTCCGATCCTGGACGAGCACGTTCCGCAGGAGCTCCGCGGTTGACGCGTTGAGGCCGTAGTGGTGGACCAGATGGTTCGCCAGCGCAGCCGGATGAGCCTCGAGGTACTCCTCCATCACGAGCACCGCCGGAATGACAGCAACCAGCACGTAGAGAGAGAGCAGCGCCGACTGCAGCGGCCCCTCGATGGCGCGGTAGTGCTGCCACGCGCCGATCGCCACGCCTTGCGGTGACGCTGGATCTTGCCGTTCGACCCAGGCCTGACCCCGCCGCGAGATCGCTTCGACTTGGCTCTTTGGATTCCGCATCCTGTTGGGATTGTCCCGCAGGTTGTGAGCCTCAACCTCGAGCTTGATCGGGCCGCGCCTCAGAGACGCCGAACCGCGACGATCGCGGCCGTTTCGGGTGTCGTCAGTAGCTCGACCGCGACCAGTCGTTGATCGTGAAAGAGCGCCTCCCGCACCGGATCGCCCGCGATCGGTCTGCCGGGCGTGAGGTCGTCCTTGATCAGGATGCCGCCCGGCGCGAGTAGCGAGACGGCGAGCTCGAGCGTCGGCCCGCGTGTCCCGCCGTCGAAGAAGATGAGGTCGAACGGTGCACGCGCCGGCAGGACATCCTCCCAGCCGGCCTTGACAACTTCGGCCTTCGTTCCCTCGAGCGCCGCGCGCGCTTCTTCGTAGCGCGCGGGATCGGGCTCGACGGTCACGAACGTCGCGTCGGGCGGCAGCGCGTCGGCAATCGCTTTCGCTCCGGCGCCGAACGCGGTACCGATCTCGGCGATCCGGCCGGCCGGTTTCGACGCCACCAGCGCCGCGAGCAAACTCTGTATCTCGGGAATCGACGAGCCGCCGCCGGTCACGAGTCGCCAGGAAGCAATCCGCCGGGGTAGCGCGTCTCCTCGGCCGGCGCGAACCGTGCGTAGGCGACGCTGTTGTCCTGGGTCTCCTCGGGCGACGAGGCGTTGTACTTTGCCGCAGTCTCGTCAACGCAGTAGTAGCCCCACGGCCCGTCCTTTTGGAACTGTCGTGAGGAGGCGCAGAGGATCACGCACGGGCCTTCACCGGCGCCGACGAAGACGTGCCTCGTCTCCGGTGGGCAATGGACGAAGTCCCATTGCTTCACCCTGCGCTCCTGCCCCTCGACGATCAGTAGCCCTTCGCCGGAGAGCACGAGGAAGTCCTCCTGCTCGGTCTCCCAGTGGTACGTCCCGGTTGGTTCGCCGGGGCTGACGACCCGGATCGCCATGCCCAGCATTGGGAAGTAGGTCTCGGCCTCGAACTCGTCGTAGCCGGTCAGCGGCACGCTGTCGTCTTGCCCCGGCTTGTGGAACCAGCGCGCATCGCGAACGTTCATCACGAACCAGCCGGTGCTCGCGGGCACGAGCCCCGCATCGGTCTCGGTTAGCTTGGCTTCGGGAATCACGGTCCGATCTTAGACTCGGATCGTTCCGACGATTGCCGACCTCTCAGGTCGGGCCGGCCTTCGCTTTCGTCCAAAGAAATAGGGGCGGACCCTGCGGCGAGACCGCCCCTTAGCGTTGTCGTCAGGGCGGGCGCA
>Ga0075435_100001918_pt1 | contig 13543 bp, 7 predicted proteins | sample RhiMethybrSRZTD4_FD_75302 | JGI IMG/M metagenome (GOLD analysis project Ga0075435, IMG submission 75302) | Populus rhizosphere microbial communities from Tennessee, USA - Rhizosphere MetaG P. TD hybrid SRZTD4 | ecosystem: Host-associated > Plants > Roots > Rhizosphere > Soil | place: USA...
ACCGCGGTCTTCAGCTTCGGCATCGCCGGCGCCATGCTGCCGGAAATGTCGATGGCCGCAACCAGTTCCAGCGGCACATCCTCCGACGCGAAGTGGCTGATCTTCTGCGCGTGGCCGTCCTCGAAGACGTGGAACGCGGCCTCCGGGATGTTCGGGACGAACTTGCCGTGCCCATCGCTGACCGTCACCGTCACCTGGACGACGTCGACGTCGACGCGCTCGGCGTAGCCGACCGACTTGGTCCGCACGGTGTGGACGACGCGGCCGCCGCCTTTGAGCGTCGCCACCGCGCGCACCTGGTGCTCGGCGATGGCCGCGCCCGCATCCCAATCGCACTCGAACGGCAGCCGGGTGAGCGCGCACGCCTGGCGTCCGTCGACGAAGAAGGTGACGCCGGCGACAGCGTCGATCGGTTCGACTTTGGCGCGGAGCAGCGTTGGTCCGCTGACGTAGGCGCCGTCGCCCGGCGAGAGAATCGTCAACTGCGGTTCGCTCGATTGCGCGTAGATGACCACGAAGACCAGCGCGATAACGACCCAACCCGTAGCGCAGCCCTTCAGGGCTGCCCGACGACGTTCGGCAGGCCTGAAGGCCTGCCCTACGAAGGACAGGTGGCGACTCATCATCATTCGTCGCGCGTGCCGGTGTCTGGAACCAGGGGGCCGCCGGCGGTCGCCGCGGCGACGTAGTCTTCGATGCGCTCGCGTGTCACGCTGCGCGCGGCGCGCGACAAGGTGATCCAGTCCGCGTCGTCGGTGGGGCGTACCTCGTCAATGAAGTCCTGCATCGCGCCCGAGAGCACGACTTTCGCGATCGGTGCCGGCAAGCGAAGATCCCTGAGCATCGTGGCTACATGCAGATTGAGGTCGGCCATTGCCGACGCGGTCAGCCCCAGCGGCGGCCGGCCTAACAGGGTCGGCCAGCGGCCGGGCGGCGTCAAGCGCGAACAGAGGCACCCCTCGGCCACCACCATCGACATACCCCACGCCTGCAAATGGTCGAGGTCAGCGCCGCCAAGGGCGAGCAGTTCCGTCCCCGAGAACATCGTCACCACCCGATCGCGTTCGTGCGCGGCGGCCCAGCGGATCGCGCGCCGCCTGCCGCCGTCGAGCGCGAGCGCGTCGGCGATTTCGTCGAACCCTGCGGCGTCGGCGTTGACGAGTGCGCCGACGCGACGCCGCCCGCGCGCGAGCGCGTCGGTGATCGCGTCGCGATCGTCGTCGCGCAGATCGAACGGGTTGAGCAGCGAAATGCTGATCGCGAACGCGTCGCGTTCGTTCGAGGTGAGCTTCGGTGCTTCCAGCACGCGCTCGAAGTTCAGCCGCCGCAACGCCAGCGTGCCGAGGCCGACGTCGAGGCCGAGCAGCGAGCCGGTGACGTGCCACGGGATGCCGGGGCTGACGTCGACGCGCGGCACCATCCAGGTCACCCGTAGGCGGCCTTCGCCGTCCTTGCCGCCAAGCCCGAAGTCGTGGCGCTGCGATACATCGTCGGCGAGGAGGACGGTGCCCTCGGGATCGCCGACGTCGGCGGCATAGGCGATCGACAGGAGCGCCTGCGCAGTCAGCGTGTCGGCGAGCTCGGCGAGCGGCTCGGCGACGCGCGCCGTCCGTTTCGCGTCCTTGTTGCGCGCCTCGCGTGTGAGATCGTCGATCGCCTTGCGCAGCGCGTCGCGCGCGTTCACCGCCGCTGACACCCCGGCCGGCAACACCGCGGTGGCCTCGTAGCCGACGCGCCGCGGGATCTCTTCGAGCATGGCGTTCAGCCGCGCGATCATCGCCTGGACATCGTCCGCCGACAGTTTCTCCGTGGCGAGCGCGCGCCCGTCGGCGGCGAGGGTCAGCGGTACGTCGAGCGGCACGCTCTCCTGCCGCTCCCGCACCCGCTGCAGGCGCTTGCGCTCGGCGCCGCCGAGATCGAGGCGATACGGCTGGCCCTCCCAGGTGAGGCGCGGCGACGCACCCGCAGCTGACGATCCGCCCGACATGGCGCCGAGCACCGCCGACTCCATGGTCTCCGGCGCCGGCGGAGTACGAACGATCTCATCGCGCAGCCAGCGCGCCACCGCACCGGCGAACCGGCCATCGTCGGTAATCGGCAGCGCGATCAATTGTTCGACGAGCGTCTGCGCACGCTGCGTGGTGACGGATTTCACTGCCGCCATCCGCACGACGATGGCCAGCGCGCCCTGGAACTGCGCGTGCGCTTCGAAGCCGCGGCGGCCGTCGAGCGGCGATAGCCGCGCGGCGCGGCGTGCCGCGGCGGCATACAACTGCGGCGCGCGGATGCCCATCCGATCGAGCGACCAGACGAGCATGCGATAGTGGGTCAGCGCGCGGAGCGCGACCAGCACGTTGGCGCGCTGATCGGCCGGCGCGGCGCCGAACACCCGCTGCGCGAACGCGATCTGATCGAGCCGCTCCCCGCGCATACGGACGTCGGACGAACCAATGGCTTCGCTCAACCATGCCGCATCGATCGGTTCGTCGTCGGCGATATCGGCGCGCAGCGACGCCGGCGACGGCAGATCGCTGCCGGCGAACACGCGGCTCCAGAACGCGCGCGACGCCGGCGGCTTCGGTGTGCCGTCGGGATTGACTTGCAGCCGCATCAGCGTCATCGACAGGTCGTAGGAGGCGCGGCCGAACGGCAGCGTCTTCAGGTGCGATTCACGGAACGCGCCCATCGACGAGACCAGCGCCTTGAACCGCTCCACCCGCTGCGTCGGGTTCGGGATCCACAGGCCAAGCGCGAAGGCGCGATGCGCCGGATCGAGCCGCGCGATGACGTCGTGCACGTAGGCGACGCGCCCTTCGCTCAGCTCGACGAGTTGCGTGATGAACCGATCGGCGCGGGTCGGCCGTTCGAGCACGACCGCTTCCCATAGCGGCGACACGTCGTCGCGATCCGGCGATGCGGCCGATCCGCCGGCGGCCGGAAAGACGACGCGGTTGTTGCGAATCTGCAGGCTGCCGCCGAAGGCGCCGAACGCGAGCGCCGAGCGCTCATTGATCCGCTCGAGCAGCGCCGGATGATCGACGAAGTACTGGAGCGTTTGATCGTCGAGGCTCGAGAGCGCAAGACAGATCAGCGCCGCGTTCCGGTCGGCGACGATGGCGGTGACGATCTCGCGCGGTGCCATCTTGCGGCGGAAGATCGCGCTGCTCCACAGATCCACCGTGAGCGGAATCGGCACTACCTCGGTCGCCGAGTCGCCCCGGCCGGCGTTGCGGTTGTCTCGATCCGCGAACGTGCGCACGCTGCCGGTTCGCGCGAGCGACTGGCGAAGCGACTGGAGGTACCCTTCCGCGATCGGTTTGCGGCCTTCGGGCGCGTTATAGAGCAGGCGCAGGATCTCGTAGACGTAGCGGGAACGATCCGGCGCGGGATCGATGCCGAATGCCTGGGCGAACGCGGCCGTCCCGCCCGGCACGGGGACGTCTTCGGAGACCACAGACGCCGCTGACGGAGGAACGAGAACCAGCGCGACGAACGCCGCTACCAGAGACGCCGCAAGCGGGCGGTACACGGGACCCTACTTCCCTCCGGCCGGTGGACAGGTCGAGCCACGGCCATCGAGGAGGGGGCACATTATATACGCGGTACAATTCCCCTCAGAGCGATGGCATCCACGACCTATACGGCGAAAGACATTACGGTTTTGGAGGGGCTGGAGCCCGTCCGCAAACGGCCCGGCATGTACATCGGCGGCGTCGGTTCCGCCGGTCTGCATCACCTCGTCTGGGAAATCCTCGACAACGCAGTCGACGAAGCGATGAACGGCCACGCGTCGAACATTCGCGTCACGCTTCACGCCAACGGCTCGTCGATCACGATCGAAGACGACGGCCGCGGCATTCCGATCGATAAGCATCCGACCACCAAGCGCGCGGCCATCGAGACGATCTTCACCGTTCTCCACGCCGGCGGAAAGTTCGAGCACGGCAGCTACAAGACCGCCGGCGGCCTCCACGGCGTCGGCGCGAGCGTCGTCAACGCGCTGTCGAAGGACCTGGTTGCGACCGTGAAGCGCGACGGCGCGCTGTGGGAAATGCGCTTCCGTCAGGGCAAACCGGTGAGCGCCCTGAAGAAGCTCGGCTCGGCGCGCGGCACCGGCACCACCGTCTACTTCCATCCGGACGCGGCGATCTTCCCGAAGATCGAGTTCGACCCGGCGGTGATCAAGGAACGTCTCGAGATCGCGAGCTACCTGCACAAGGGCCTGAAGGTCATCTTCGAAGACGAAGGCGCGAAAGAGAAATTCGTCTTCGAACATACCGAAGGGATCGTCGAATATCTGCGGAAGATCGTCGCCGAGCGCGGCGCGAAGCCGATTCACGAGACGCCGTTCACGCTGTCGCGCGACGAGGGCCTGCGGATCGATCTCGTGCTCCAGTGGACCGAGGCGACCGACGAGCACATCCGCTCGTACGTCAACGGCATCCCGACCGGCTCTGGCGGCACGCACGAGAACGGCTTGCGCGCCGGGATTGGCAAGGCGGTGCGCAACTTCATCGAGACGCACAACCTGTCGCCGAAGGGTGTCACGCTGACGGCGGAAGACATCCGTGAAGGATTGACCGGCGTGGTCAGCGTGTTCGTCCAGGAGCCGCAGTTCCAGGGCCAGACCAAGGATCGCTTGAACAACCCGGAGCTCGTCTCGGCGATCGACGGGATCGTTCGGCCGGCGCTCGAGCACTGGCTGAATCACAACATCAGCGTCGCCGAATCGATCGTCGCGCGGATCATCCTGGCCGCGCGCGCGCGCGAAGCGAGCCGCGCCGCGCAGGCGGAAGTGTCGCGCAAGAGCGCGACCTCGACCCGACTGAACCTGCCGGGCAAACTGAGCGACTGCACCAACGCCGATGCCGAGGGCAGCGAGTTGTTCATCGTCGAAGGCGACTCGGCGGGCGGCTCGGCGAAGCAGGGCCGCGACCGCGCACGACAGGCGATCCTGCCGCTGCGCGGCAAGGTGCTGAACACCGAGAGCGCCTCGCTGGCAAAGGTGCTCGAGAACAAGGAGCTGTCGGATCTCGTCACCGCCATCGGCTGCGGCCTCGGCAACAATTTCGATATCACGCGGCTCCGTTACGGCAAGCTGATCATCCTCGCCGACGCCGATTCGGACGGCAACCACATCGCGACGCTCCTGCTGACTTTCATCTATCGCCACCTGCCGAAACTGATTCAGGAAGGCAAGGTGTTCCTCGCGCAGCCGCCGCTGTACCGTATCGACATTGGCAAGGACACCCACTGGGCGCTCGACGATGCGCACAAGGACGCGATCCTGAAGCAGCACGGCAAGAACGGCAATCGCGCGACGCCGGAGATCACGCGGTTCAAGGGGCTCGGCGAGATGATGCCAAAGGTGCTCTGGGACACGACGCTCAACCCGCGGACGCGGCGGCTGCTCCGCGTCGAAGTCACCGACCAGATCGTCACCGACCGGGTCATCAACGAGCTGATGGGCAAGGACGCGTCGGCGCGGTTCCGCTTCATCATGGAGCGGGCCGACGAAGCTGAGGAACTCGACGTCTGAACGAAGGCCTGCTGGTGCCGCCCCCGATCGTCCTTGATCCGCGCGTTGCCGGCGCGATCGGCGCCGCGATCGTCTGCGGCCTGCTGCTCCTGCAATACGCGCATCGGCGGACGCCGTTCATCCTCGCGTGGGCGGCCGGCTGGCTCCTGCTCGCGCCGGCGTTCCTGGTCACGACCGTCCCATATGCCAACCCGCGAGTCGCCGCGGTGGTGGCCGGCGCGTCACAGCTGCTGCGGATTTGCAGCGCGGTGCTGTTCCTGTGGAGCGCGGATCTGTACCGCGGCACCGGTTACGTGCGCAGCGCCTGGCTGCAGCCGCTCGCGGTCGTCGCGCTGTGGTTCATCGCCGCGCCGGCGGTGTTCGGGCCGCGGACGATCGACGCACCCGGCTACCTGGCGAACGCGATCCTGCTGCTCGCGACCGCCGCGATGTACGCGGCGGTGCTCGTCGAGCGGCGGATGCTCGGCGCCGGCCTCACCGCGTTCGTGCTGCTCGGCCTCGCGATCGTGAACATTGCCGCGGCGGTGGCGCTGCCGCGGCTGCTCGCCACCAACCTCGGCGCGTCACAGCTCTTCGTCGTCAACGTCATCCTCGCGATGCTGGCGGTGATCGGGGTCCACCTGCTCGTCTTCGAAGACATGACCTACGAGCTGCGGATGACCAACCGGCGCCTCGAAGCCGCGCGCGAGGACCTGGTGCAGCTCGCGATCACCGATCCGCTGACGGCCTGCTACAACCGCCGCTTCCTCGACCAGGTGCAGGCGAAGGAGTTGAAGCGCCACGAGCGGTTCGATCTGCCGCTGTCGCTGCTGTTCGTCGACGTCGACAACTTCAAAGCGGTGAACGACACGCTCGGGCACGACACCGGCGACGAGGTGCTGCGCTACGTCGCGCGCTTCCTGAAAAAGCACATCCGCGAGGCCGACTACGTCTTCCGCTGGGGCGGCGACGAGTTCCTGGTGCTGATTACGTGCCCCGAGGACGAGGCGCGGCAAAAGGCCGATGCGCTGAAGGTCGCATTTACCGCCGCACCCGAGGCCGGCCGCCTGCCGGTCGGCATCGGCCTGAGCGTCGGCGCCGTCGAAGTGCCGGCGGGCACCGCCGACCTTCGTCCGCTGCTCACGGAAGCCGACGCGCGCATGTACAAGGACAAGGACAAGAGCCGCGCGACGGCGGCCAAGAGCGCGGCGGTCCCGGCGCGCCGCCGGCCGCCTTCAGGCGTGTAGCCGCGCGTCCGCCCTGAAAGGGCGGACCTACGGCAAGGGTTGACCTACACTCTGCTCGTGCAGTTATCGGAATACGCCACGCTCGATGCGCTGGGCCTGGCCGATGCGATCGCGCGCCGGCAGCTGTCGCCGAAGGAAGCCGCGCTGACGGCGGCGCGCGCGATCGATGCCGTCAACCCGCGTCTCAACGCCGTCGTCGAGACCTACGCCGATCGGATTGACGATCTCGACGAGCCGACGCTCGGCGACGGTCCGTTCCGCGGCGTGCCGTTCCTGATCAAGGACGTGTTCGGACAGGAGGCCGGCCGCCGCATCGAATGGGGCAGCCGCCTGTGCCGCGGCATGGTCGCGCAGCAGAACACCTATCTCTACGACATGCTGCGCGCGTCCGGTGTGAACATCCTCGGCCGCTCGGCGACGCCCGAGTACTCGATGTCGGGCACCACCGAGAGCGCGATGTTCGGCAACACCTCGACGCCATGGAAGTACGGCTACTCCGCCGGCGGATCGACTGGCGGCGGGATGGCGGCGGTCGTCGCCGGAATCGTGCCGATCGCGCACGGCACCGACATCGCCGGATCGATTCGCATCCCGGCCAGCTTCTGCGGCGGCGTCGGCTTGAAGCCGTCGCGTGGACGCATCTCGTACGGCCCGACGGTGGACGAGAACGGTTACGGCCTCGGGCTGAATTTCGTTCAGACGAAAAGCGTCCGCGACGCCGCCGCGATGCTCGACTGCCTCGCCATCCCACAGCCCGGCGACCCGTTCTTCATCCCGACGCCGTCAGACTCGTACGCGACGCTCGTCCAGCGGCCAGCGCCGCGGCTCCGCGTCGGCTGGTCGACGACGCCGCTGATGGGCGTCGCCGTCGATGCCGAGGTCGCGGCGGCCGTGCGCAACACCGCGCGTCTTCTCGAGGACATGGGACATGACGTCGTCGAAGCGTCGCCGGCGTTCGATGGCCTGGCGACGATGCGCGCGATGACTGACGTCTGGTTCTTCGGGTTCGATGTTCGGCTGGAAGGCTACTCGGCGCGCAGCGGCCACTCGATCGGACCGGACACGCTCGAACCGGTGGTCTTCAACATCTACGAGCACGCGAGGCGAATGAAGGCGGCGCAGTTTCTGGCAGCCATGAGCGCCATCAACACCGCTCGCCGTCAGCTGGGCCGGTTCTTCACCGGCTGTGACGTGTGGCTCTCACCGACCACGCCTCGCGTTGCCGAGCCATGGGGCACCTACAATCTCGGTCGCACCGACGTGACGCTGGACAACCTGGTGGATGTGATCTACCGGGCCACCTGTCAGTTTTCACTGCCGCACAACGTGATGGGCACGCCGGCGATTTCTTTGCCGCTGGCCATGCATTCGAGCGGGCTCCCGATCGGTATCCAGCTTGGTGCTCGTCACGCGGAGGACCACGTGGTCCTGCAGTTGGCGGCTTCCCTCGAAGAAGCCTGCCCATGGCGCGATCGAGTCGCGCCGATTCACGTCTCGCAGTCCTCGTAGCGCGAAGGCTACAGCCGAGCGATCGGCCGCTCGCCGAAAGGCGTCGCGCTACGAGGACAAGATCGTCCGCAGTCCGTGCACCAGCCTGCCGACGCCTTCTGCGACCGTTTCCTTCTGTAGCGCACCGTACGCGACACGGAAATAGCAGCCGTCGGTGACGCCGAACGCGGTGCCGGGGATGACGGCGACGCGATGCTCGCGGATCAGACGCTCGGCGACCTGCGTCGGATCGGCGTCGGCGTTCACGCGCAGGAAGCAGTAGAACGCGCCGTCGGCCGGTGGGACAGTGCAGAGCGGCTCGAGCGACCGCAGTTCCCCGGTGACGATGTCGTGGATCTCGGCGAGGCCCTCGAGATGACGGCGTGTGTACTGCGGACCGACTTCCATCGCCGCAATCGCCGCGATCTGCGAGATCACCGGCGGGCAGACGAGCACGGTGTCCTGCACCTTCAAAATCGCGTCGTTCAGCGCTGCCGGATACGCCATGTAGCCGATCCGCCAGCCGGCGAACCCGTACGCCTTTGACAGCGAGAACAGTGAGATCGTGTGCTTCTCGGCGCCGTCGAACGAGGCCGGCGAGACATGCCGCGTCGAGCCGTAGGTGAAGTACTCGTAGACCTCGTCGCTGATGTGATAGATGCCGTGGTCCTGGCAGATCCGGCTGATGGCGCGCAACGAGGACTCCGGGTAGACCGCGCCGGTCGGATTGTTCGGCGTGACCGTGACGATGGCGCGGGTGCGCGGTGTGATCGCGCGCCGGATCGCCTCGACGTCGAGTTGATAGCGCTCGTCGGTGGCGACGCGGATCGGCGTGCAGCCGGCCATTTGCACGGCCATCTCGTGGTTGAAGTAAAACGGCACCGGCAGGATCACATCGTCGCCCGGCGTCGTGATGGCCAGAATCGCGTGCACGAACGCCATGTTGCCGCCGGCAGTGACCATCACGCGCGTGCCGCGGGCGACGTCGATCGCGTTGTCGCGCTGCAGTTTGTCCTCGATCGCGCCGATCAGTGCCCGCATTCCGGCCCCGTCCTGGTAGCTGTGGGTGTCGGGGTTGGCCATCGCCTCCCGCGCGATGTTCACCGCCGCGGGCGGCGGACCGTAGTGAACGACGCCCTGGCCGAGCGAGATTGTGCCGGGTACCTGGCGGATGAGGTCGCCGATCACCGGGACGATCGGCGGTTGCACGGCGTCCATGCGCGTGGGATGCTTCAATGTCTGCACTATCGACTCCGGAGGCTTCGATGATACCCCGCCGCTCTCTCACCTGCGCCATCCTCTGCTTCGGCTTCACGCTCGTGGCAGGCGCCGCCGGTTCGTTGCAGACACCGGAACAGTTCCTCGGCTTCCGCGTCGGCGCCGACAACAAGCTCGCGCGCTGGGACAAGATCGTTGAATACATGAAACTCGCGGCGGCGAATTCCGACCGCGTGCGCTTTCGCGAACTCGGCAAGACGAGCAGCAACAACCCGTTCATCGCTCTCGAGATCAGCGCGCCCGAGACGTTGAAGAACCTCGATCGTTACAAGCGGCTCGAACGGAAGCTGTATTTCCAGGACGGCGCGCCGAACGAGGCCGAGCGCGAGGAGATCTTCCGACAGGGCAAGCTGGTACTGGCCATCACCTGCAGCATCCACGCGACCGAGATCGGCGCCTCGCAGATGTCGATCGAACTCGTGCATCGCCTCGCCACCAGCGACGCGCCGGAAGTGAAGAAGATTCTCGACAACGTGATCTTCGTGCTCGTCCCGAGCCTCAATCCCGACGGGCAGATCCTCGTCACCGACTGGTTCAACAAGAACGTCGGCACCGAGTACGCGAGCAGTCCGATCCCGTACCTCTATCACCCGTATGTCGGCCACGACAACAACCGCGACATGTACATGTTCACGCAGAAGGAGAGCCAGCACACGGCGCGGCTGTTGTGGCACGACTGGTTCCCGGCGGTGTGGCTCGACGAACATCAGATGGGCAGCAACGCGGCGCGGATTTTCGTGATGCCGGCCACCGATCCGATCAACCCGAACGTGCACCCGTTGATTTACAGGTGGAACGGGATCCTCGGCCAGTCGCAGGCCGCGGCGCTCGAAGCGGCGGGCAAGGAAGGGATCATCTACAACTCTACCTACACCAACTTCTGGGAAGGCGCGATGGCGTGGAGCGGCTGGTGGCACAACCAGATCGGGCTGCTCACCGAGGTGGCGAGCGCGCGGGTCGCTGCGCCGATCGATCAGCAGCGCGCAATTCCGGGCCGCCCGGCACCGGCCGCCGGCCGCGGCGGCGAAGGCGGCGGACGGGGGACGCTGCAGTTCACCGACGCACCGCTGCCGGCGCCGACCGACATCACGCCGAGAACCGAGTATCCCCGTCCGTGGATGGGCGGCCGCTGGACCCTTCACGACATCGTCGACTACGAAATGATCGCGACCATGGCGCTGCTCGAGACCGGCGCCGATCGGCGCGAGACGATCCTGCGGCAGGTCTACGAGGTGAACCGGCAGACGATCGAAGACGGGAAGAAAGGTAACCCGTCGACGATTCTCCTGCCGATCGAGCCGCAGCACGACGCGCGCGAAACCGCGCACCTCGTTGACAAACTGCAGATGGCCGGCGTCGAGGTCTTCCGCGCCGACGGCGCCTTCGAGGCGGACGGGAAGAAATATGCCGACGGCACTTTCGTCGTCCCCATGACCCAGGTCTTCGCGCGCTACGCGAAAGACATGCTGGAGAAGCAGACCTATCCGGAAGTCCGCCGCGGCCCGAACGCGTCGCCCGAGCCGCCCTACGACGTCACCGCGTGGTCGCTCGGGATGCTGCTCGGCGTCGACACGGTGTTCGTCAAGGGCGCGATCGCCAACGTGAAGCTCACCAGGCTCGACACCGCCCCGGCGCTCGCCGGCGAGGTGACCGGCAGCGGCGGACGATTCAGCTTCGACTACAAGGGTCCGGACACGGCGGTTGTGATCAACCGCCTGCTGAAGGACGGCGCCCGCGTCGCCTTCGACGCACCATCGCACATCGTCGTCTCCGGCGCGCAGCGCGGCGCCATCGAACAACTCGCGCGAAACTTCAACCTCACCGTGCAGGCCTCGGTGGAACCCAAACCACAAAAAAGTGATTCGAGAACCAGAACCCAGAACCAGAACCAGAACCAGAACCAGAACCAGAACCGCGAACCAAGAACCCAGAACCGCGAACCAGGAACCCAGAACCAGAAGCGCGAACCCAGCACCCAGAACCAGAACCAGAACCAGAACCCAGAACTCCGAACGCCGAACGCCGAACCCCTGTCTTTTCATGCGCCGCGCGTGGCCATGTATCAGCCATGGACCGGCGGCAACATGGACGAAGGGTGGACGCGCTGGGTGCTCGAGCAGTACGAGTTCAACCTCACGCCGATTCACAACGCCGACATCCGCGCCGGCAAGCTGCGGCAGAAGTTCGATGCGATCATCCTTGCCGACCAGGACGCGCGCAGCATTGTCGATGGCTACGACTCGAACGTGATCCGGCCTGAATATCGCGGCGGCATCGGCGACGCCGGCGTCGAGCACCTGAAGGAGTTCGTCGCCGACGGCGGCACGCTGGTGACGATGGGCAACGCGTGCGACCTGGCGATCGAGCGGCTGCCGATTCCGGTGCGGAACCTGAAGAAGGGACTGACGCGCGATCAGCATTTCGCGCCCGGCGCGATCCTCAAGATCGAAGTCGACGTGCAGCATCCGCTCGGCTACGCGATGGCGCCGTCGACCTACGGGTTCTACATCAACAGCCCGTTCTTCTCGATCGTCGAGGGCTTCGCATCGCAGCGGACGACGGTCGTCGCACGCTATCCGAACACTGATGTGATCGCCTCGGGCTGGCTGAAGGGCGAGGACCTGATGGCCGGCCGCGCCGCGGTGGTCTCGATCGAGATGAATCCCGGGCGCGTCGTCCTGTTCGGCCTGCGCCCGCAACACCGCGCGCAGACCCACGCGACCTTCCCGATGCTCTTCAACGCCCTCTACATGTCGGCGATCGCCGACGCGCCGACGAAGACGGCGACCGACCAGTAGAGGTTGGGGGGGACTGGGGGCTGGGGGCCGGCTGACGCTCGGCTAAGCCTTCGCGCTACGACGGCAAGCCCCAAGCCCCCAGCCCCAACAGTGCGCAGCAATGTCGATCCGCATCTTCGTCACCGGCGGCACGTTCGACAAGGAATACAACGAGCTGACCGGATCGCTGGCCTTCAAGGACACCCATCTGCCGGAGATGCTGCGCCTCGGCCGCAGCCGCGTCGACGTCTCGGTGCGAACGCTCATGATGATCGACAGTCTCGACATGACGGATGCCGATCGCGCCATCGTCGTCGAGCAGTGCCGCCAGGCGAGCGAGGCGCGGATCGTGATCACCCACGGCACCGACACGATGGTGGAGACGGCGACGGCGCTGGCGCACTCGCTGCCGCGCGGCGACAAGACCATCGTGCTGACCGGCGCAATGATTCCCTACGCGTTCGGCAGTTCCGACGGGCTGTTCAATCTGGGCAGCGCGCTGTCGTTCGTGCAGGTGCTGCCGCCGGGCGTCTACATCGCGATGAACGGTCGATACTTCGAGTGGGACCGGGTGCAGAAGAACCGCAAAACGGGAGCGTTCGAGGAACAGTGAGATGCTGGTCCACATTCGATCACACGTAGGGGCGCCCTTTCAGGGCGCCCTGCGCGGCCTGAAAGCCCGTCGCGACGCGAACGCGGTCAGGTGCCTCTCTGTGTGTTTGCTGTCGCTGGCAACGCCCGCGGTCGCGACCACGCAACAGCCCGATGAAGCGACGCAGCTGCTCCGCGAGTACGTCGCCATCGACACCTCCAATCCGCCCGGCGACACGCGCAAGGCGGCCGACTTCCTCGCCTCGGTGCTCGAACGCGACGGGATTCCGGTGACGCGCTACGAGTCTGCGCCCGGTAAAGCGATCGTGTACGCGCGACTCAAGGCCACCGTTTCGCCGCCCGCCGGCAAGGCGGTGCTGCTGCTGCACCACATGGACGTCGTCCCTGCCGATCGGACGCAGTGGAAGACCGAGCCGTTCACGCCGACGATCCAGAACAACGAGCTGTGGGCGCGCGGCGCGATGGACATGAAGGGCCAGGGCGTCGCGCAGCTGCTCGCCTTTCTGCGCCTCAAGCGCGAGCGCGTGCCGCTGACGCGCGACGTGATCCTGCTCGCCGAACCGGACGAGGAGGTCGGCGGCGCAATGGGTGCGCGGTGGATGATCGCCAACCACTACGCCGAG
>Ga0075435_100001922_pt1 | contig 13535 bp, 12 predicted proteins | sample RhiMethybrSRZTD4_FD_75302 | JGI IMG/M metagenome (GOLD analysis project Ga0075435, IMG submission 75302) | Populus rhizosphere microbial communities from Tennessee, USA - Rhizosphere MetaG P. TD hybrid SRZTD4 | ecosystem: Host-associated > Plants > Roots > Rhizosphere > Soil | place: USA...
CGAGCACGTAGGCGTTGATCGTCCACTCGAGCGCGCCCGGCGTCACCCGGAGCCCGCGCTGGATGGCGGGGAGGGCCACGTTGACGATGGTGTTGTCGAGGAGAATCATCCCCTGCGACGCACATGGCGAGCAGGGTCAGACGGCGGCGCGCGGAATCAAGCGCAGCCGGGGCGAGGCTCACGCCGACCGGGCGACGCCTCCCGTCCCCTCCAGGACCGCCTCGCGCCATTCCCGCTTCAGCGGCAGGATGGGCGGCATGGGCACCACCGAGGGCTCCGGGGTAGCGGGGGCCACCGCGTCCTTGCAATCGGTAGCCGCGCCCTTCTTCATGAAGAGGTTGTAGATGGTCCACTGGAGGCGGCGGCGCGACCCACGGATGGGGAAGCGCCGGGCCATCGACGACGGCGAGTAGAAGCGCTCGTAGGCCGCGGTCTGGCCGAGCCGGAGCTGGTCGCCCGTCATCTGCAGGGGGCGGTACACCACGTTGGCCTGATCGTACTTCGTCCAGTCGTAGGAGACGATGCGGCCGGCCTTCTTGAGCTCGTACCACGTCAAGGTGCCGGGATAGGGCGTGAGGACGGAGTACGCGCACGCGTCGTAGTCGGCACCGATGTTGAAGCGCGAGGTCTCCTCGAACACCGTGGGATCGTCGCCGTCGAAGCCGAACATGAAGAGGCCGAAGACCATGATGCCATAGGAGTGCACCTTCTCCACGAGGGAGGCGAAGGTCTCGGGGCGGTTCACGTGCTTGTGCACGCTGGTCAGCGTGGAGCGCGTGATCGACTCGAAGCCGATGCTCAGGAGGGTGCAGCCGCTCTCCGCGGCCAGCTCGAGCATGCGGTCGTCCTGGGCGAGCTTGGAAGTGACGCCGGCCTGCCAGGAGATCTTGCGGCCCTTGAGGGCCCGCATCACTTCCTTGGGCCGCTCCGGCGTGCCGAAGAAATCGGCGTCGTTGATGGAGACGATGCGCGAGCCGCAGCCGTCGATCTCCCGGATCACCTCGTCGACCGGGCGGTAGCGGAACTTGAGCCCGTTCATGAGGGGCTCCGCACAGAAAGTGCAGCCCTGGTGACAGCCACGCGAGGTCTGCACGAACGTGCTGTTGACGTAGCGGTGTCTCTTGAGGAGATCGTAGCGCGGCGGATTCAGGCCTTCCATGGGATGCAGCCGGTCCGACCGGTAGATGCCGCGCATCTGCCCCTGCTCCAGATCGTCGAGGAGCTTGGGGAGGACGAGCTCCACCTCGCCGACGACCACCGCGTCGGCGTGCTGGAGCGTCTCCTGCGACATGAAGCTCGGATGCACGCCGCCCATGACCACGGGCACTCCTCGCGCCCGGAAGGCATCGGCGATCTCGTAGCCCCGATTCACGTAGCTCGTCATGGCGGAGATGCCCACGAGATCCGCCCTGAGGTCGAAGTCGACGGACTCGATGTTCTCGTCGGTGAGCACCACCTCGTAGCGATCGCGGGGAATGCCCGCGGCCACCGCGAGGAGACCCGCGAGCGGAGAGTAGAGCGCGCGGTTGAGATAGAGCGGACGGGTGGTCAGCGAGTCCGTCTTGGGATTGATCAGGTGAATGACCCGGTGGCGCATCGAGTGGCTCCTGGGGTCGATGGGCGCGGCAAGAAGGAGAGTGCCTGGATCGTACGTCGATGGCGGCACTGCGTCAAGTTACGCGGAGCTCCACGGTGGGACGGAGCTAGCGAGCGGGCAGGGCCTCGAGCGCCCGGCGCAGGCGATGCGGCGTCACCCGCCGCACCACGACCTCGTCCGCGGCCACGAAGGTGCCGAGGGCGCTCAGGGCATCCCCGAGACCGCGGATCGCCTCGTCGCGGTCGAGTCGCTCCCCCCCGCCGGGCGGCCGCCGGCCAGCCGCGAACCACGGCTCGAAGTGCACGTGGCGGACCTCCAGCCGCCGCTCGGCCCGGTGGCGCTTGGCGTCGACGCGGCCGATGAGCTCGCCGTGGTGCAGGATGGGCAACGTGTAGTAGCCGTGCACACGCTGGTGGCCGGGCGTGTACACCTCAATGCGATAGGTGAAGCCGAAGAGACGCGCCACGCGGCCCCGGTACCAGAGGCAGGAGTCGAAGGGTGACAGCAGCGTGGTCCCGCGCGCGGGCGCCGCCGCGCGACGGGCGCGCGCGAGGGCGGGCAGATCACGGGTCAGGGCGAGCCAGCGCCCCTTGCTGCCCTCGACCTCGATCTCCGTCACCTCTCCGCGCTCGAGCATGGCGCGCAGCGGCCCGCGGCGGCCGCCCGGTCCGAAGCGCGGGAAGGTCAGGTAGCCGGCGAGATCCTGCTCGGTGGCCGCGCCCATGGCGTGGAGCGAGCGCTCCAGATGCCAGCGGCGGAACTCGTCCGACGACGGGGTGGCGCCCTCCGCGGGGATGGGCAGCGCGCGCTCCAGCAGCTCGTAGCGCTTCTGGAAGTGCTGCCGCGAGTGGATGGTGAGCGCTCCCGTCATCCAGAGGTAGTGCAGGGCGTGCTGCACGGGGCCCCAGCGCCACCACCCGCCCTTGCCCGCGGGTCGGCGCTCCTCGAAGTCGCCGTTGGCCATGGGCCCGTTGGCGAGTACGGAGGCCTGGACGCGCTCGAGCTCCTTGCGGTTCCGCCGCAGGCCGGACCATCCCGTGTGGCGGAGCTGGTAGTCGAGCATGGCGCGCCGCCACCACGGCAGCATGGTCGTCGGCACCAGGCAGGCGGCGTGCGCCCAGTACTCGAAGAGGAGACGGTGACGGTACACCTGCCGGTCGAGCCACGCACGATCGTAGGGGCCGAAGCGGCTCCACAGCGTGAGGTAGTGGGCGCGGTCCAGCACGTTGATGGAGTCGAGCTGGACGCCCCCCACGTCCTCCACGAAGCGCGTCAGTCGTCGCGGCGTGATCCCCACCGAACGGGGAGACGCGAGATGCTGGCGCTCGAGGAAGAGAGCGGTCACGGCACGAAGGGGGACCACCGGGGCTGGCATGCTCCCACGGAGACTACCATCGGAGGCGCGGCCCTGCGCGCGATGGGGGCGGACGTCTACGGTTACTCGCCGCGAAGCCGCGGATCCAGCAGGTCGCGCAGGGCATCGCCCACCAGGTTGAAGGCGAGCACCGCGAGCATGATGGCGAGGCCGGAGAACGTAGTGATCCACGGACAGCACTTGATGTACTGGCGGCCCTCGCTGAGGATGTTGCCCCAGCTCGGAGTGGGTGGCGGTATCCCCAACCCGAGGAAGGACAGGCTCGCCTCGGTGCGAATGGCCGTCGCGATGTAGAGCGTGGCCACCACCACCAGCGCGTAGAGGGCGTTGGGAAACACGTGGCGGGCCATGACGCGGAGCGACCCGCCTCCGAGGGCCCGCGCAGCGAGGATATAGTCCTGCTCCCGGATGGTGAGGGCGAGGCTTCGCGCGAGGCGCACGAAGTTCGGCGTGAGCGCCACGCCGATGGCCAGGATCTCGTTGCTGAGCGAGCCGCCCAGCGCGGTCACGATGATGAGGGCGAGGAGCAGGGTGGGAAAGGCCATCAGCATGTCCGCGGCGCGCATGATGGCGGTCTCCACCTTTCCGCCCTGGACGCCGGCCACGATGCCCAGGGGCACCCCGAGCGCAAAGCTGAAAATCACCGAGGCCAGACCGACCTGGAGCGACACGCGGGTGCCCCAGATGATCCGGCTCAGGAGGTCTCTCCCGAACTCGTCCGTGCCCAGGGCGTGCCGCTCCACCGCGCCCGGACCCTTGAGCACGGCATCGGCGAACTGCGCCGACGGACTCAAGGGGGCGAAGAGAGGGGCACCCGCGGCCATCACCACCATGGCCAGCGCCATCATCACGCCGATCGCGATCGGCACGTAGCGGCGCCACGCGCGGCCCCGCGAGGTGCTCGAGGCTTCCCGGACGATTGCGCCGGTGGTCAGCTCCGGGGCCGCGCCACGCACAATGGCCATCGCGGCTAGCCTCCCCCTCCCTACTTGAAGGTGATCCGCGGGTCGACGACGGCGTACAGCATGTCGACCACGACATTGACGATGATGATGATCATCGTGAAGACGGTGATGGCACCCTGGGCCAGCGGATAGTCCCGGGCGCCGATGGCATCGACGAGCATCTTGCCCAGCCCGGGGCGGGTGAAGACCGTCTCCGTGAGCACGGTGCCCGTCAGCGCAATGGCCACGAACAGCCCGATGATGGTGAGCAGCGGGACCATCATGTTGCGGAAGGCGTGCTTGTAGACCACCGCCCGCTCCAGCTGGCCCTTGGCGCGAGCGGTTCGGATGTAGTCCTGACTGATGACCTCCAGCATGGCCGAGCGCGAGAGGCGGCTGACCGTGGCCGCTAGCGTGAAGCCCAGGGCCAGCGCGGGCAGGGTCAGGTGATACAGCACGTCACCCACCCCGGCCAGGAAATCGGCGGGGTGCGAGAGAAATTCGCCGGATCGGATCATGGCGAGGACGCCGTCGAGATCGCCACCACCGATGAGCGGAAAGAGGTCGAGCCGCAGCGAGAAGACGATGAGGAGCAGGATGCCGAGCCAGAAGACGGGCATGGACAGGCCCAAGAGAGCGAAGATCCGGAGGGGATAGTCGATCAGAGGGTTCCGGCGCTTGAGCGCCGAAACGATCCCGATCGGGATACCTACCAGGGCCGCCACCACCGCGCTCGCCATCACCAGCACAAGGGTGTGGGGAAACATCCGGCCGATGTATTCGCTCACCGGGTAGCCCTGGCGCAGGGAGGTGCCGAAGTCGAACTGCACCGATCGCCAGAGGTAGTCCAGGTATTGCACGAGCAGCGGTCGGTCGAGTCCCAGGCTCTTGGTGCAGTCGGCCAGGGCCTCGGTGGTCGCCTGGTCGCCCATCATGGCCACGCAGGGGTCTCCGGGCAGGATGCGCAGGGCGAAGAAAACGATGCTCACGGCGCCCAGCAGCATGGGGACCGCGATCACGAGCCGGCGCACGAGGTACGGGAGCATGCTCGCGTGTCCTCAGTTGAGGACCTTCAGCATCTCGGGATAGTTGTAGCTGTAGTGGAGGGAGAACTCCCCGTAGTCCGGATCGAAGGGCGTGCTCACCCGCTTGGGATTGCGCGCCCACTGCCCGGGCACGTCGCTCAAGGGGAGGCACACCAAGTCCCGCTCGATGCGCTTCTGGGTCTCCGCGTAAATGGCCGCCCGCTTCTTCACGTCGCGCTCGACCCGGCCCGCGGCCAGGAGGTCGTCGATCCCCCGGTAGTGGGCGAAGTTGGTGCCCTTGTTGCCCGTGGCGGGATCGGGAATCTCCTTGGAGTCGAAGAACAGGGAGAGCCAGGGGTCGGCGTCGGTGATGCGCGTACCGCCGTAGAGCACGAAGGGATCGAGGTTCTTCCGGATGTTCTCATGGTAGGTCGCGTGCTCCACCACCTGGAGCTCCAGAATGATGCCGACCTTCCGGAGCTGCTCCTGGGCCAAGGTCAGCACCTTGGGATAGAAGAAGGACTTGCTGATGAAGTAGTTCTTGATGGTGAACCCATTGGGAAGGCCCGCCTCCGTCAGAAGCTTCCGGGCCTTCTCCGGGTTGTACTCAGGGAAGGTCATGGGGATGTGGCCGAAGTACCCGTCGGGCAGACAGCTCGACGCCACGCGTCCCAGGTCGCCCGGATACAGGGTCTCCTTGATCGCCTTGCGGTCGATGGCGTGCATGAAGGCCCGGCGGACGCGGATGTCGTCGAAGGGCGGCTTGGTCATGTTGATGTAGAAGCGCTCCTGGCTCCCCGGGCCCCGCCGGTCGATGACCGCGCCCATCTTCTTGACCTGGTCGGCGAAGTCGGCGGTGACCGCCTCCGGGTAGAGCAGGTCGAATGTTCCCTTCTCGAGCCCGATCAGCTTGGTGGCATCCTCCGGCACGTCGAACCACTGCACCTCGTCGATCTGAGGCCGGCCGCCCGTGAACTTGTCGAAGGCCTTGAGGACCACCTTCTCGCGCGGGGAGTGACGATCGAAGTAGAAGGGTCCGGTGCCCACCGGGTTCCACTTGTACTGATCCCCGAACCTCTCCACCGCCTTCTTCGATACGATGTATCCCTGCTGGTAGCCGACCATGCGCAAGAGGAAGATGGGATCGAAGGCCTTGAGGGCGATCTGCACAGTATGCGGGTCGACGATCTCGATGGCCTTGATCACCTCGAGGTTGACCCCGAAGCGGGTGCCGGGAGTCCGGTTCATCTGGCGCTCAAAGCTGAACTTGACGTCTTCGGCCGTGAACTCCCCGAAGCCCTTGTGGAACTGCACGCCTTTCCGCAGCCGGAACGTCCACACCGTCCCGTCGGGCGAAAGCGTCCAGCTCTCGGCCAGGTCCGGCTCGACCTCGGCCGTGGTGACCTTGCCGTTCTTGATGGCAAAGCGCGTCAACCCCCTGTACATGAAGCGCACGATCGCCTGCGTCTGGCCGAGGATGCTCGTGTGCGGGTCGAGCGTGTCCGGCTCCTTGGCCGCGATATTCACCACCTTCTTCTGAGCCTCGGCGGGCGGAGGCGTCGCCAGGCCGCCCACGGAGAGGATGGTCAGGAACGCAGCGAGCAACCAGCGTGGCGCGCAACGGCTCGACATGGGCTTTCCCCTTTCGTCATGGTAGGAGCCGGGGCGTGAGGGGGACCGGGTCTCGGCGGGCGTGTGGTTTGCGCAGCGGCTACCATCAGCCGCAAGCACGACGGTCAGCGGAACCGGGCGGTCATTCATGCGACCTCCGGATGGTTCGCGGGCCAGCCCTGGTGACTGAGCTCAAGCGGGTTGGAGGGCGTGGGACCCGCCGGCCAAGCGTCAGGGTGGCGCCAAGGATAGTCGAGGTCGGTCGCAGCGACAAGGGGTCGACGAGGGCCGGCTGGCCCCCGCGTCCTGTCTGGGCTACTCTCTGACCTCCATGGCCCCCGCGCCGACGCCCGCTCCTGTCACACCTCGCTGGCCAGGAGAGGCGCGCGCCGCCTGCGCCTTCACCTTCGACGTCGACGCGGAGACGCTGTGGATGGCCCGCGGCGTCACCGAGCCCGTCGCCCTTTCCCAGGGGCGCTTCGGTCCCGTGGAGGCGGTGCCGCGCATCCTCTCGCTGCTCGAGAAGGCCGAGGTGCGCGCGTCGTTCTTCATTCCCGCGTGGACGGCCGCGCACTATCCGGACACCGTGCGCGCCATCGCGGCGGCCGGACACGAGATCGGCTGCCACGGCGACGAGCACGAGCGCGTCTCCGATCTCGATCCGAAGCAGGAGGAGGCGATCCTCACCCGAAGCCTCGAGGTGCTGACGCCGCTGGCCGGCCGGCGCCCCGTGGGCTGGCGCGCGCCCGCCTGGCAGCTCTCGCCGAGCTCCCTCGACCTGGCCGCCCGGCACGGCTTCGAGTACACCTCGAACATGATGGACCGGCTCGTGCCGTACCTGCATCCGGCCGCGCACGGTCGGCGCCTCGTGGAGATCCCCGTGTCGTGGGTGCTGGACGATGCGCCCTACTTCATGTTCACCGGCCAGCGGAGCCTCCAGGCCCCCGGCCCCGTGCTGCAGTCCTGGCTCACGGAGTTCGACGGCATCACCGAGGTCCACGGCGTCACCAACTTCACCTTCCATCCGCAGATCATCGGGCGGCCGTCACGGCTCGCCTGCCTGCGCGAGCTCCTCGACTACGTCAAGCACACCCCGCGCCTGTGGATCGCCCCGCTCTGCGACATCGCCGCGCACTGGCGGCAGACCGCCCAGCCCTGAGGATCCCGCCTAGCGCCAAGCGAAGATGCGGTCGGTCGGGATGCGGCTGATCTTGATGTCGACCATGGTCGAGGTGTTGCGCGCGAAAAACGTCACGGGATTGCCGCTGCCGTCGACGGGGATGGGGACCTCCACGGGCAGGTACTTGAGGGGGTCCGTGTTGTAGGTCAGGTCGTTGGTGGGACCCGTGGCGTCGAGGTTCATCCCGATGTAGGCCGTGGGGAACTTCTGGCGCAGCTCGGCGCGGAGAGCGTCGAGCCGGTCCAGGTTGACGAAGAAGGTGCGATAGCTCGGGTTGACGCTGTGGGGCTGGACGTCGACGATGACCTCCTCCTGCAGCACGGTGGTGTACGCCTGGTAGCGCTGCAGGCCCTGGAGCACCACGGGGTCGCTCCACGCGCTGTGGGGGATAGTGTCGTCCACCACGTGGAAGTCGATGCGATAGTCCTCCACGTCGTTGTCGAGCTCGTCCCGCACGTGGAAGACGAACTGCTGGTAGCCGTGGACGGCCTCCTCCCCCAGGGCCGCCTGTCCTGCGTAGAACGCCGTGTTGTCCTGCTCGAACTTCTGCCGGAGCTGGCGGTAGCCCGCGAGATCCTGCACGGCGAAGCACTGCCGGATGAGGTCGAAGGTCGGGTGGGGCGCGGCGGGATCGTCGGGCACCACCGTGCTGTGGTTCTTCCCCGGCACGAGGCGGAGAGCGAAGGGCTCATTCTTCTGAAGCCGCACGGTCACCGACGGGCTGGTCGGATCGAGGAAGTCGAGGTCCAGGCGAATGCAGTTGAGCGCGGCCGCCGAGGCGCGCACCGTTCCGTCGGAGCCGTCCTCGTTGGCGCCCTTGGCCGCGAGCCCCTTGAGATGGCCGTAGGTCGACGTCCCCGAGAGGATGAAGACGAACGGTCCCTTGGCCGGATCCGTCGGATAGACGCAGGCATCGCAGAAGAGATCGCGCTCGGCCATGGCCCACAGCTCGGGGCTGCCCAGCTCGAGCCCGCCCAGGATGCGCCGGCCCGTCTGGAAGCCGTGCTCCACCCCGCCCTTGAAGAGCATGGCGAGGGCGGACTTGCCCTGAGCAGCCAGGCGCGAGCCGAAGTTGGCGGGGGCCAGCATGACCGCCGTCCGGATGGGATTCTTCGACCGGTCGCCGCCGCACACGTTGGCGAGGTAGTAGGCGAGCCAGTGGCGGAACACGGGCCCGCCCGTGGAATGCACGATCACGTCGAGCGAATGCGGCTGGAGCGGAGGCAGACGATTCGCGCGGACGAGGGCGTCGAGCCGGACGTGGAAGCCCACTGCGAGATCGTCGAAGGTGACGTGATCCTCCATCGACTCGTAGTTGGCGAGGAAGACCGACTCCGCGGTGTAGCCATTAGCCCGGAACCACGCCTTCAGCGGCTCGAACGACTGGTAGTTGTCGCTCCAGCCGTGGAGAATGAGCACCGGGTTCGCCATCGCCGTCCTCCTCCTGACCGCGGGTCGCTGCGGGAGCGCCCGGGCCGATCAGCGCCGGCGCAGGTCGCGATCATCCGACCGGCAATTCCGCGCTGTCAAGGCATCAGGCCGGATGCTCACCCGCGAGTTTTGAAGTAGGAGCTCTTGAGCGCGATCTTGCCGCCCGCGAAGGTGAAGAGGTCGCACCCATTGACCTCGAGCTTCGTGCCGTCGGTCCGGGTGCCCCGGAAGACCCATTCCGACACGCCGCGATCGCCCGCCACGAAGTGACGAGCCTCGTCGAAGCGCGCATCAGGGAACGCCGCGAACACGCGCGCGAAGGCCTCGCGGACCCGCTCGCGGCCGGCATGCCGCGTGCCGCACGCCTCGGGCCCCGCCGTGCTCTCGAAGACGCAATCGTCGGCCATGAAGGTCATGAGGCGGTCGACGTCGTGCCGGTTCCAGCCCTCGTCGAAGAAGCGCGTCAGCTCGGTGATGGTCGCCATGTTCTCCTCGTGGTGTGAGGGGGCGGAGGCCGCCGTCGTGGCGGCGCCCGTGCCCATGAGAATCCGTCGCGCCGAGGCGCGCCGTCAATTCCCGATACATCCGGTCGCCCGCCGGCGCCGGCCCCATGTATGGGGGCGAGCGCTCGCGCGTGACCATACATCCGCGCTCGCGCGGGGCGTGCCCCCACATCTTGTCGGCGGAACACAAACGTTGACGCGCGCCGCGTCCCCCGCTATAACTGGCGCACTTCAGGAACGGGCGTTCCCGCCCCCGGAGCGACTCAACGTTGCGCTGCGGTCGGGCGAGAGTGGGAGGGGAGCCTGGACATCGTCCTGCAGCTCGTGCTCAACGGCCTAGCCGTCGGCTGCATCTATGGCCTGGTCGCTCTCGGCTTCGTCCTCATCTACAAGGCTACCGAGCTGGTGAACTTCGCCCAGGGCGACCTCATGATGCTGGGCGCCTTCACCTGCTACATGCTCGTGGTGTGGTACGGCATCGGCTACTGGGTCGCCTTCGCGGGCGCGGTGGCCGTGGTGGGGCTCTTCGGGGCCGTGCTCGACGCGGGCGTCCTCCGCCGCGTGCTCGGCCAGCCGCAGTTCGCGGTGGTCATGCTCACCATCGGCCTCGCCGCCGTCTTCCGGAGCTTCGCCTCCATCGTGTGGGGCACCGAGATCTACACGCTGCCCACGCCCTTCAGCGCCCACACCACCCGCATCGCCGGCGTCAGCGTCAGCCACGAGTACGTGTCCATCATCGTGGGCACGGTGATCCTGTGCGCAGTGCTCTACGCCTTCTTCACCTACACGAAGGTGGGCGTGGCCATGCAGGCCGTGTCGCAGAACCAGCTCGCCGCGTACTACATGGGCATCCCCGTGAAGCTGATGTGCTCGCTCATCTGGGCCATCTCCGCGGGGGTGGCCGCCATCGCCGGCGTGCTCCTCGCCCCCGTGTCGCTGGTGGACATCAACCTGGGCTTCATCGGGCTCAAGGCCTTCGCGGCGGCCGTGCTCGGCGGCTTCGGCTCCATTCCCGGCGCCCTCGTGGGCGGGCTGACCATCGGCCTCATCGAGCTCTTCTCGGGCGCCTACCTGCCCGCGGGCTTCAAGGACGTGGCGGCCTACCTCGTCCTCCTCATCGTCCTCGCCGTGCGCCCGCAGGGCATCTTCGGCGCGGTGGGACGGAAGAAGGTATGACCCGCTAGACCGCATGCGCTTCCTCTTCAAGACCTCCTACGCGCAAGACCTCACGCTCTTCACGGACGGCGTGCAGCGGAACTGGTACCTCGCCCTCCTCGTGGCCCTCGTCCTCCTGCCCTGGCTCGTGCCCGCCTATCTCGTCGACATCAGCCTCGTGCTGATCTACGGCTTGTGCGGGCTCAGCCTCATGGCGCTGGCCGGTTACACCGGCCTCGTCAGCCTGGGCCACGCCGCCTTCCTCGGTATCGGGGCCTACGCCCACGTCTACTTCACCCAGGACCTGGGGCTGCCGTGGATCGTGTCCGTCGTCCTCGCCGTGGCGCTCACCTCGGCCACGGGGGTGCTGGTGGGATTGCCCGCTCTCCGCATGACGGGGGTCTACCTGACCATCGCCACTCTCGCCTTCGCCCTCATCATCCAGGAGGTCTTCACCCGCTGGGATCACGTCACCCACGGGCTCAAGGGTCGTCCCGTCGACAAGCCCGTGATCTTCGGGCTCTCCTTCGCCAGCGACACCGCCTTCTACTTCCTCTGCCTCGCCTTCCTCATCGCCGGCCTCTGGGTCACGCGCAACCTCCTCCGCTCCCCCACGGGGCGCGCGTGGATCGCCATCCGCGACAGCGAGATCGCCGCGCAGTCCATGGGGGTGAACCTCGCCGCCTACAAGACCATGGCGTTTTCCTACTCGGCGGCTCTCATGGGCCTGGCCGGCGCGCTCTTCGCCCACAAGATCGGCTTTCTCGCCCCCGACATCTTCAGCGTGCTCCTGTCCATCCAGTTCCTGCTCATGGTGGTGGTGGGCGGCCTCGGCAGCCTGCACGGCGCCCTCTTCGGGGCGGTGTTCGTGGCCTTCCTGCCCGTGGTCATCTCCCAGGCGCGCGATTCCGTGCCGGGGTGGGTCGGCTCCGGCACCGCGCTCCTCGGCCACGATCTGAGCAGCGCGGCCTTCCGCGCCGCCGATCGCTTCGTGAAGCAGCCGGGGCTCGAGCCGGGCATCTTCGGCCTCATCCTCGTGCTCTTCATCCTCTTCGAGCCGCTCGGCATCTACGGTCGCTGGGTCAAGCTCAAGGTCTACTTCTCGACCTTCCCCCTCTACAAGCAGGCCACCTTCAAGCGGCAGCGCGCCTACATGCGCTCGGAGCGCCTGCGGTGACCTTCTTCAAGGCGGAGGGGCTGGGCGTCAACTTCGGCGGGGTGCGCGCCCTCGACGGCGTGAGCTTCGAGGTCGAGCCCGAGCAGGTCTTCACCATCATCGGCCCCAACGGCGCGGGCAAGACCACCATCTTCAACCTGGTCAGCCGCATCTACGACCCGAGCCACGGGCGCCTCGTCTTCTGCGACGAGGACATCACGCGCGTGCCCGCCCACGAGATTGCCCCCCGCGGCATCGCGCGCACCTTCCAGAACATCGAGCTGTTCGAGCACGCCACCGTGCTCGACAACCTCCTCCTCGGCCGTCACGCCCACAAGCGCTCGCGCTTCGCGGAGGAGCTGTTCTTCCTCCCCCGCGTGCGCGCTCTCGAGATGGAGCATCGCGAGGCGGCGGAGAAGGTCATCGACTTCCTCGACCTCCAGGCCTATCGCGACCGGCTCATTGCCAACCTCCCCTACGGCGTCCGCAAGGTGGTGGAGCTGGCCCGCGCCCTCTGCACCCAACCCAAGCTCCTCCTCCTCGACGAGCCCTCGTCGGGACTCTCCGTGGAGGAGACGGAGGACATGGCATTCTGGATCCAGGACATCCGCACCCTGCTCCACATCACCGTGCTCATGGTCGAGCACGATATGAGCCTGGTGAGCGCCGTCTCCGACCAGGTCCTCGCCCTCAACTACGGGCGCACCATCACCCAGGGCACGGCGCGCGAGGTGCAGGAACATCCCGAAGTGGTGAAGGCCTACCTCGGTGGCTGACGCGGGCACGGATCTCCTGCTCGAGGTCAGCAACATCGAGACCTACTACGGGCCCATCATGGCCATCCGCGGGGTGAGCTTCGCGGTGCCCCGCGGCGCCATCGTGACCATCCTGGGCGCCAACGGGGCGGGCAAGACCACCATCCTCAAGACGGTGTCGGGGGTGATGGACGCGCAGAAGGGCTCGGTCACCTTCGACGGCCGCCCCCTGCGCGGCATGGATCCCGACCGCGTGATGCGCCTGGGGCTGAGCCACGTGCCCGAGGGGCGCGAGGTCTTCCCCCTTCTCACCGTGCGCGAGAACCTCAAGATGGGCGCGTACTCGCGGAAGGACACGGAGGGGGTCGGCCGCGACCTCGAGATGGTGTACGACTACTTCCCCGTCCTCCGGAGCCGCGCCGAGCAGCGCGCGGGCTCGCTGTCCGGCGGCGAGCAGCAGATGCTCTCCATCAGCCGGGCCCTCATGGCCCGGCCCACGATGATGCTCCTGGACGAGCCGTCGCTCGGCCTCTCCCCCAAGCTCGTCAAGGACATCTTCGAGATCATCGGCCGCATCAACCGCGAGCAGGGCGTGACCATCCTCCTCGTGGAGCAGAACGCCAACATGGCCCTCCACCTCGCCCACTATGGCTACGTGCTGGAGGTGGGGCGCATCGTGATGGAGGACACCTGCGCGCGCCTCCTCGAGAAGGACGACATCAAGGAGTTCTACCTCGGCATCAAGGACGCGAGCATCCGCGGCACCCGCCGCTGGAAGCGCAAGAAGATGTGGCGATGAGGAG
>Ga0075435_100001923_pt1 | contig 13531 bp, 11 predicted proteins | sample RhiMethybrSRZTD4_FD_75302 | JGI IMG/M metagenome (GOLD analysis project Ga0075435, IMG submission 75302) | Populus rhizosphere microbial communities from Tennessee, USA - Rhizosphere MetaG P. TD hybrid SRZTD4 | ecosystem: Host-associated > Plants > Roots > Rhizosphere > Soil | place: USA...
ATCTTCAATGAATCCGCAATCCGCCTGCGCAGTTATTAATCCCCAATCTTCAATGAATCCGCAATCCGCCTGTGCAGTTATTAATCCCCAATCTTCAATGAATCCGCAATCCGCCTGCGCAGTTATTAATCCCAATCTTCAATGAATCCGCAATCCGCCTGCGCAGTTATTAATCCCCAATCTTCAATAAATCCGCAATCCGCAATCCGCAATCCGCAATGCTCAATCCACGAACCGATACCCCAGCCCGACGACCGTCTCGATGTGACTGGCGCTCACGCCCAGCTTGCTGCGCAGGCGGCCGATGTGCACATCGACGGATCGCGTTTCGACCATCCGATCGTACCTCCACACGCGCTCGAGGAGACGATCGCGCGAGACGACGCGGTTCTTGTTCTGGACGAGATAGCGGAGCAGCTCGAACTCCCGCCGCGTCAGGTGGATCGGATTTCCGTCCACCGTCACCGCCACGGCATCGAAATCGATGATGAGGCGCGTGCCGTAATAGGTCGACGCCGGGGCGTCGGCGCCGCCCTCGCCGCGCCGCAGCACGGCGCGGACGCGCGCCGTCAGCTCGCGCAGGCTGAACGGTTTGGTGATGTAATCGTCGGCACCGATTTCGAGCCCCAGCACGCGATCGTCCTCACTGACGCGTGCCGTCAGCATGATGATCGGCAACTGCCGGGTCTCCGCGCGGGATCGAAGAATACGGCAGACCTCGACGCCGTCCAGCACCGGCAGGTTGAGGTCCAGGAGGACGAGATCCGGCGGCCGCTCAGAGACGACTTTCAGGGCCGTGTCGCCGCTCGCGACGATCTCGGCAGCCGTGTCGCCGCTCCGCTCGACGGCGTGCTTGATCAGTCCGGCGACATCTTCTTCATCTTCGACGATCAGAATGCGGCGTTTGGTCGACACGCCCACTGACGTTAGCGGCTGCGGCTGTCAAAGGCGTGTCAGCGGTGTTAATTGCGTGTTACGGAGGTGTGTTTCGACAGAAAAGTGTGAACGACGGATGGGTTTCAGGCCACGTGGGCACCCTGGACGCTCTCCGCCGGCGCGTTCAGCGTGATCGTGAATCGCGCGCCGCCCTGGACGCGGTTCTCCACGCGCACGGCGCCGCCGTGCAGCTCGATGAGATGCTTCACGATCGCGAGCCCGAGACCGGTTCCGCCGGGATTGCGCGTGCGCGACTTGTCGACGCGGTAGAAGCGTTCGAACACGCGCGAGAGATCCGTGGCCGGAATGCCGGGGCCTTCGTCGGACACGGCAATCGTGCGGCGTCCATCCGCGGTCGCGTTCACCTCGATCCAAATCGTCGTACGCTCTGGCGCATATTCGACTGCGTTCGCAACGAGGTTTCGCAGCGCGTCGTACAGCTTCGCGGGATCGGCGCCCACTTCTTCCGCGCCGGGCGCAATCGACACGCGCACGCGCTGTTCGCGTGCGGCAAGCGACGCGGTCAGCTCTTTTACGACTGATTGAATGACCGCCGATGCGTCGCACGGCGTGATGTCGAGCAGTTCCTGCCCTGCCTCGAGGCGCGCGAGTCGAAGCAGATCGCTGACCAGCCGCTCCATGCGCGCAGTCTGGCGCGCGATGATCGCAACGAACTCGCGCGTCTGACCGGGGTTGACGTCCGGTTCGGTGAGCGCCTCGAGATATCCGCGGATCGCGGTGAGCGGTGTTCGCAGCTCGTGCGAGACGTTCGCGACGAAATCGCGGCGCATCTGATCGGCGCGCCGCACGTCGGTGATGTCGTGCAGCACGAGCACGCTGCCGAACGCGACGGGACCGTTGGTCGGAGCGGCGCGCGCGACGATCGTACGCGTCGGATCGCGCGGCGGCGACAGCAGCATCGCCTCCGGCGCCTTGCCTTCGAGCGCCGCGCCCACGAGGTGCGCCACGGCGGGATGCCGAATCGTCTCGGTGTACGGCCGCCCCACGGCGAGTTCGTCCAGCCGCAGCACGCGTCGTGCCGCGTCGTTCGCGAGCCGGATGCGGCCGCCGCGGTCCACGACGATCACGCCTTCGATCATGCCCGAGAGGACCGCCTGCATCCGGGCCCAGTCGCGATCCCGTTCGGCAAGACGGCGCGCGAGCTCCTGCACGGAATCGCCGAGCGCGCGCACGACCGTTCCGAGCTCGTCGTCGCCGTAATCGAATACGACCTGTCCGATCTCGCCCGAACGGCAGCCGTCGGCGCTCGCGACGATGCGGCGCACGCGGCGATCGATGCCTGCGGTGAGCAGCCACGCCGCCGCGGCGGCGATCGACAGCGACATGATCGTCGCCAGCCCGATCGTCTGGATGTGGACGCGATCGGGCGCAACGACGAGCGCCGCGATCGCCGTGGCCGAGACCGCCGCGGAGAACGCCGACGCGAAGGCGCGCGCGCGCAACGTCAAAGGGAGCATGGGATCACACAAACCCTCCCGCGCCGGTCCGAAGCGCTCCAACGCCTCTATATCACGCCTCGTTGTCCAAAGGGTTACAGCCGCGGGACCAATCGCAACATTTACATCGACGTTACAACGTGTGTCGCGGCGATGTGACCTCTTCGCCACATCGCCGTCACATCGCGGGCGTACGCTCGAAAACAGATGATGAGTGACACGCGTTAATGCCGTTGACGATTGCCGCTGTCGTCTGCGCCTACAACGAACATCAACTGCTGCCCGCCTGCCTCCATTCCTTACACGCCCAGACACGGCCTCCGGACGAGATTCTCGTCGTCGACAACGCGAGCACCGACGACACAGCCGCGGTCGCGAAGCGGATTCCCGGCGTGCGGGTGATTCCGGAGCCGCGGAAAGGCCTGGTCGTCGCGCGCGAAGCGGCGCGGCGCGCGACGCAGTGCGACGTCCTGGCGTACGTGGACGCCGATTGCCGTGCGCCAATCACGTGGCTCGAGCGTGTCGAAGCACGGTTCCTGTCCGCGACCGCGCCGATCGCGGTGACTGGTCCGTACCGTTTCTACGACTGGGATCCGATCGGACGCGCGCTCATTCGATCGTACGACCTCGTCGTCGCGCCGCCGACGCACGCGATCGTTCACCACCTGTTCGGCATCGGCGCCATCCTCTACGGCGGGAACTTCGCCGTGAAACGCCACGCGCTCGATCGCATCGGCGGGTTCGACACGAGGATCGATTTTCACGGGGAGGACACGAATCTCGGCCGGCGGCTGACGCCGCTCGGCAACGTCGCGCTCAGCTCCGACTGCTGGGTGTGGACGTCGGCGCGCCGCTACCACGCGATGGGCAAACGCGCGGTGTTCGGCCTGTACGTGCGGAACTTCTGGTCCGAAATCCTGCGGCACCGGCCGGCCAATTCGGACCACCTGGATGTGAGAGCGTAGCGTGCCTGGATACGAACCCTTTCTCCTGTGCGACTTTCACGTCCACACGCAGTGGAGCGATGGACGCCTGCCGCTGCGCGAGGTCGTCGACCTCTACGGACGCACGAGACGCTTCGACGTCATCGCGATCACCGATCACATCCTGATGAAGCGCGACCTGCTCGCCCGCGCGGGACGGCTGCTCTCCCTCGGGCGGCGGGAGTTCTCGGTGACCGAGCAGCGCTTCGACGCGTACCTCGCGAACATCCAGGACGAAGCGCGGCGCGCGAAGCGGTTGTACGACATGCTCGTCATCCCCGGCGCGGAGATCACGCAGAACCACATCCGCAGCAAACGCAATTCGCACATCGTCGCGCTGAACATCACGAAGTTCATCAGCGCCGATCAACCGGCCGAGGACATCCTGCGCGACGTCCGGCAGCAGGGGGCTTTGAGCATCGCGTGTCACCCGCACCATCGCACGACGCGGCGGTTCGAGATCGGGACCTGCTACCTGTGGGATCACCGGAAGCGGCTGGTGGATCTCGTCGACGTGTGGGAAGCGGCGAACCGCGACGATCTGTTTTCGGTGACCAGTCTCAAGCACTACCCGTACGTCGCCAACAGCGACTTTCACAAGCCGAAGCATCTCTACTCGTGGAAGACGCTGGTGCGATCGGAGAAGAACTGGCCGGCCGTGGCCGCGGCGCTGCGATCGAATGTCGACGTGGCGTTGACGCTGTACCGGAACGGATCGTGGGCCGCATGAAATTCGATCTCGTGCTCGTCGTAGTGATGACGCTCGTCATGATCGTCATCGCCGTCACATTGCTGTAACGGAAGCGATTCAGGTGTTCGCCTTGCACGTCCTGCTGCGAGGAGCCCAATCATGATGCTGAACACGTCCGCCGCGCCGCGAGTGTCGGTCGTGATCCCCGCGTATCGCGCCAGCGCGCATGTTGCCGGCGCGCTGGATTCCATCTTCGAGCAAACGTTTACCGATTTCGAGGCGATCGTCGTCAACGACGGATCGCCGGATACACCGGAACTCGAGACCGTGCTCGCGCCGTACGGAGCGCGCATCCGATACATCTTGCAGGAGAATCGCGGCGCCGGCGCCGCGAGAAACGCCGGCATCCGCGCCGCGCGCGGTGAATACGTCGCGCTGCTCGACGCCGACGATCGATGGGCGCCCGATTTCCTGTGGCGCCAGACCTCGTACCTCGACGCGCACGCGGAGTGCGATCTGGTGTACAGCGACGCGATCATCAACGGCGATTCGCAACTTGCGGGGCGCCGATTCATGGACACCGCGCCATCGATCGACGAGGTCACGCTGCTGGCGCTGGTCGCGCAGCGCTGCAACATCATCCTGTCGACGGTCGTCGCACGCCGCGCGATCCTGATGTCCGCCGGGCTCTTCGACGAGACGCTGCGCCGCGGACAGGATTTCGACCTGTGGCTGCGCCTGGCACTGCGCGGCGCGACGATTCGCTATCAGCGTCGCGTGCTCGCGGAGCGCCGCGTCAGCGCGGACGGATTGTCCGGCAACGCCATCGCGCAGATCGAACGCGCGCTCACCGTGCTCGATCGGTTCGGGCGGATGCATCACCTCGAGCCGCACGTCCGCACGGCGCTGCGCCGCCGCACGCTGGAGCTCGTCGACTGCCTCGAGATCGAACAGGGAAAGCAGCGGATCCTCGAAGGCCATTTCGCTGCGGCCCGCTACCACCTGAGCGCGCCGCGGCATCAGCCGCTGAAGCTGCGCCTCGCGCGCGTCGGGCTGCAGGTGGCGCCGCAGCTGGTCCGCATGGCGTGTCTCAGGCTGCGGCCTGGGGCGTGGAATCTGGTCATTGGTTCATTGGTTCATCTGGTCATTGTCAATTTGACCAATTCAATGACCAAATGCCCCAATGAACCAATGACCAAATAAGTTGGCCCGAACGTCAGCGATCCGATCCCGTGGCGACGGCATCGGGCATGGACGCACCGACGGCCGCCGCTGCAAGTACGAATCCAGCCGAGACAAGCAACACCAGCCTGAACGCCGAGACGAATGCGTCGTCGACCGCGCGACGGAGGGCGTCACGCCGTCGATCGTCATTGGTGACCGCGTTCACGTCGGCGCCTGCGATCTTCGGGATCTCTCGTTCCATGACGGCACGTTCGGACGGCGTGAGGTCGATCCGATCGAGACGCTCTTCGAGCCGCGCCTCGAATGTACGTACGAGCACCAGACCGAGAACGGCAATCGCAAGCAGTCCCGCGACGCGCGCCACCGCGTTGTTGACGCCGGACGCCGTCCCCGCGTGCTCCGTCGCCACCGCACCCATCACCGTCGTCGTCAGCGGCGCGACGGTGATCGCCATGCCCACGCCGAGAACGGTGACGGCCGGAAAGAACGTCGTCCAGTACGATCCGCCGATGCCGGGACGCGCGTGCAACGCAACGCCGATCGCGCCGACGAGCGGCCCAATCGTCAGAGGAAGCCGGCTGCCCGTGCGCGCGACCAGCCCTCCTGACCAGCGCGACAACGCGAGCATGATCACGGGAAACGGCAACAGTGCGGCGCCCGCAGCCGTTGCGGTGTAGTCCTGGACCTGGATCAGGTTGAGCGGCAAGACGAAGATGACCATCAGGACCGCGGCGTACAGCAGCAGCGTGAGGATGTTCGCGCGCGTGAACGTGCGCGATCTGAACAGATGCAGCGGCACCATCGCGTTCGGTGCCCGACGCTCGACGCGCAGAAACAGCACGAGCGCGACGGCGCCTCCGATCATCGCCGCGGTCAGCAGCAGCCGGTTCGCATCCGGACGCGGCTCCTCGAGCAGGCCGAAGACGATGGCGCCGAGACCGAACGTGACGAGCGCGGCGCCGGCCCAGTCGATGCGCGCAATGCGTGAGGCATCTCGGCTCTCCGGCATGTAGCGCGACGACAGCACGAACACGGCCGCGGCGAGCGGAACGTTCAGAAAGAACACGGCACGCCAGCTGACGTGTTCAATCAGCCAGCCGCCGAGGACCGGACCAATCGCCGACGTAATCGACGTGAAACCGGACCACATGCCAATCGCACCGCCGCGATCGGCGTCACCGAACGTCGCGCTGATGATTGCAAGGCTGCCGGGGACGAGGAACGCGGCGCCGACGCCTTGCACCGCACGCGCCGCGATGAGGGCGCGCGTCGATCCGGCGAGACCGCACACGACCGACGCCGCGGTAAACAGCACGAGCCCGGCGAGGAACACGCGCTTGCGCCCGAACTGATCCCCCATCGCGCCTCCGACGAGGATCAGCGCGCCGAGGAACAGCGCGTACGCCTCGATGACCCATTGAACTTCGGTGATCGATGCGCGGAGATCAGCCTGCAGCGCCGGCAACGCGACGTTGACGACGGTCGCGTCGATGAACGTCAGGCTCGATCCGAGAATTGTGGCAACGAGCGTCCATTTGCGCGAGGAGTCCACGTCCGAAGAGTACAGCAACCACGAAAACATTCACGAAGAGTCACGAAGGCACGAAAAAGAAGCCTTAAAACTGAAACCTTAAAGCTTAAAACTCGAAGCGCACCTTGATTTCTAGTTCTTGGTTTTTCAGTTTTCAGTTTTTGGTCTTCAGTTTTCAGTTCTAAGGTCTTCTTCGTGAATGTTTTCGTGGATTTTCGTGTTTTCGTGGTTGCAGGACTGCTCAAACGTGGCAGTTGATCTTCCGTCATCGATGTAGGCAACACGCGGCAGAGAGCTTTCGACCGATCAGCGGTTGCCGTTCAGGCTCGCTCATTCACATCGAAAGAGTTTTCATGGTCGCCGCCCTATATCCTTAAGGCGACGTCTGCTCTCGAAAAGGATCCGATCACCGACCGAGCGTCGACAGCGTCTGCGCCAGATGCGTCGCATCGTCGTCGGACAGCGTGAATCCCTGACGCTGTGGTGCGGCCAGCTCGTCGATGGGCTGCTGCGCGCGCATCAACCCAATCCCGGAGTGATGCGGCGAGCGGAGGAGAAAGTGGCCGATCTCGTGCGCCAGCGCGCGGCCGAACACGCGCCCGAGCAGGATCTCCTGGTAGTACATCGGCAATTGCGCTTCGTGGCGGCCGAGGACTTTCGCCGTGGCGACCAGCCTGGCGATCACGGTCGGGTACATCGAGATCGCCGGCTTCGGCAAGTCGTCGACGAAGCGAATCGAGCCGAGCGTACCGACGGCCGTCTGTTTGCTCGCGCGATTGAGGATCGTGACTGACAGCTTCACCGTATCGGCCATCGCGTCGCCGGTCCCATGGCCCGCGTGAACGTCGACGCCGTACGGCGCCCAGATGACGGCGACCTCGTCCATCGCCGATCGCTCGAGGCGTTCCGGCAGCCGCGCTCCCTCGAAGACGATCTCGACGCGAAGCGGCGGCGGCGCAGAAGACCCGACACTGATCAGACCCAGCAGCAGCGCAAGGAATGTCGACATCGTTTGGCCCTCCGCACGTCCTCATAGGACCAAACGAACGAAAGCCTCCCCGTACGACTATCCCGTGTTCGCGCTCTGCTCCACCCGCACCGATTCGCCGAACGGAAGAATGCGGAACCGCGACGCCGGAACGTTTCTCGCGCGGCACGCGTCTTCGAGCGCGCGAGGCGGATCGTCGATTCCCTCCGTCGTCAATTGGAACGTACCGAAATGCATGGCCACGCTCGCGGACGCGTCGAGTTCCAGATGTGCCTGCACCGACTCGTCCGGATTCATGTGGACGGCCCGCATGAACCAGCGCGGCTCGTAGGCGCCGATCGGCAGCAGCGCGAGATCGATGCGTCCGAACCGCTGCCGCACGTCGCGGAAGAACGGGCCATACGCCGTGTCGCCGGCGAAGAATATGCGCGCGCCGTCGGCGCCGATCATGAAGCCGCCCCACAGCGCGCGGTTGCGATCGAGCGGCGTGCGTGCCGAGAAATGACGCGCCGGGGTCAGCGCGATCGGCACAACCGTCGTCTTCGCGTCGTGCCACCAGTCGAGCTCCTCGACACGGCGCACGCCGGCCGATCGCACGAGCGCTCCGTTTCCGAGCGGCGTGACGACGACCGGATCGAAACGTCTCGCGAGCTTCGCGAGCGTACGGCGATCGCAGTGGTCGTAATGGTTGTGACTCAGCAGCACGATCGCGATCGGCGGCAGGTCGTCGAACCGGACGGCCGGCTGCCGGACGCGCTGCGGTCCGAGCACGTTCAGCGGACCGGCGCGCTGCGAGTACATCGGATCGGTCAGGATGTTGCCGGCCGCCGTCTGAATGAGAAAGGTCGCGTGGCCGATGAATGTGACGGCCGCGGCGGAGCCGTCCAGCGCCGGCGGACGTTGCGCCGCGACGTCGATGCGCTTCGGCCACGGCTTTCGCGGCTCGCGCAGCATCTTCGGAACCGCCGAGAACGGCTGCGCGGGAGCGCCGTACGGGTTGAAGAACCGGCGGCCATCGAAATGATCGCTCGTCTCCGGCGTCATCACGTGACTGTAGCCGATCCGTGCGGCCCGACGATCAGAACTCGAACACCCATTTGCCCCGGAACGTGCGTCCGACGCTGTTGTCGAACCCGCCGAAGTTCGTGCTCGCGAGGTTGCCCTGGTAGTCGCGCGGGTTGAAGTGATCGGTGATGTTGAACACCTTCAAACCGATCGTCGCCTTGTGACCGAGGACGACGAACTTCTTCGTGATCTGCGTGTCGAGTGACACGAACGTCGGAAAACGTCCCACGGCGTTCCGCGGACCGACGAAGTTGCGATCGGCATCGACGTTCGAGAGCGGAAATCCGGTGCGCGTGTCGAGCACCGGGAAGACCGCAAAGCCGTGCGGAAGCGTGACGCTCGCCCACAACAGCACGCGATGCGGCGCGTCCCATGGCAGCGGTCCGCGCTCGTCCGGACGGATGACGGGATTCTCCAGATTGCCGAAGAAGCTGTTGAAGTCGTTCAGGTTGCCGACGGCGGACGAACGCGTATAGGACGCGACGATCTGGTCGGTGCCGTGGAACAGGTACCGGGCAGAGAACTGCCCCTCGCGATATCGCGCACTGCCGTCGTGCCGAAGTACGATCGACGTGTCGGTCGCGTCGACGACCGACTCCGATCGATTCTCGCGCTGTTGATACGAAGCCCTCACGTAGAGGTTCTTCACCCACTCGCGGTCGAGTTCGACGTTCCAGTTGACGCTGCGCGGCGCGCGCAGCGCGGACGCCGAGATGTTCAGCAACGGCGTCGATGGCGCGTCCGCGATGCCGTCTTCCGAGAAGACTGTGACGACGCGCGTCTGCAGATCGCCGAAGCTCGCCACGTTGAGCGGCACGGCATGGTAGAAAAGGCCCGCGCCGCCGCGAACCACCGTACGGCCGTCGCCAGTCACGACCAGGTTGAAAGAGCCGCGCGGCGCCACGTTCATATCGCCGGTGATCGACTCGTAGTCGTACCGCGCGCCGTACTGAACGCTCAAGCGCGGTCCGACCGTCCATGCGTCCTGCGCGTAGCCGCGAAACGCGGTGTTGGTCGTGTCGAGCAGGCCGCTTCCGCGAAACACGATCTGCTGACTGAGCGAGCCGTCTTCGCGAACGATGTCGACCGGCCGGCTCCTGCTGAACCCGTCAACGGACTCGTACGTGATCCCGCCGCCGATCTTGACGAGATGCATCGGTCCGAGCGGTGTAAACGAGTAGGTGTTGAACCACTCGATGCGATGGCTCGTCCGATCCTGATCGTTGAAGTAGCTGCCCGCATTCTGATCCGGCGCGAGGATCATCGGACCGTCGCCCTGGCTTGGAGAGATCGTCGAATCGAACCGCTTCACGCTGACGCGCGTCTCGAACACCCCTTTGTCGCCGAGGATGATCTGGTCCGATCCGCTCGCAAGCACGTTCGCGTTCTCGATGTTGGCCGTGACGCTCTGAGGATTGAGCGTGTTCAGCCCGGCGTAGGTCGTCTTGCGCGGAGCGGCCATCGCCGATATCGCAAGATGATTCGTCGGATCGATCGTCCAGTCCGCGCGCGTGAACGACTCGAAGCTCTGGAGCTTCGTGTCGCTCTCGAACGGAGGCAGTCCGAACACACGCGTCTGGCTGTATTCGTATTGCACCGATTCGAGCACGCTGAGCTTCCCCGGGACAATCGGTCCGCCCGCGGTCACGCGCGGCGTCCACGACTCGATTCCCTTCCACTCGCCGCCGCGGCGTCGAAGTCGCGGCTCGAGATCGTTCACGGTGACGTCCCAGGAGTCGCCCGCCCTTTTCGTCTCGACCATCGTCACTGCGCCGGCTGACAATCCAACTTCCGGCGCGTACGCCGCGCCCCGCACGAGCACCGAGCCGACCGCATCGATCGGCAACTCGATCGCGTCTTCCCCGGTGACCGGGTCGGTGCCGTTGGCGCTGTTGAACGTCAACGCGCTCTGGTTGCTGCGCGTACCGCTGATATTGAGGAGGCCGTCCGGACCGCGCACGACGCCCGGGATGAGCGGCAGCGCGTCCTGAAACCGATCGTTCGCAATCGGCGCCTGATCCATCACGGCCGGCGTCATCTTCTCGATGCGCGCGCCAATCGAGTCGTCGTCGACCGGCAGCGGCTTCGCGCTCACCGTCACTTCTTCGCGCAGCGTATCGAGGCCGAGCCGCAGGCTCACCGTCGAGGTCTCGCCCGCGTTCACCGCAACCGTCGTCGTTGCCGACGCGAATCCCTGGAGCTCGGCGACGATCGAACAGCTGCGAACGCTCGTCGTGACGTTCGAGAAGGTGAACTCGCCGCGCTCGTTCGTCACTTCGACCATCGGGACCGCCGGCGCCGCCGCCGCATTGTTGCCGCACGTCAACGTCACCGTGACGCCCGGAATGACACTCGACGATCCGTCCGGTGCGGCAATCGAGACCGAGCCCGCAATCGACGCGCCGCCCTGCGCCCGCATGACGCGCGGCGCGAACACGACCGTCATCAATATCAGCAGAGAGAGCGGTAATCGCTTCATGGCTGCACTCCAGCGGCGACCGCCGGCGCAGCCGTCGCATCGTCGATCGTCAACTCGATCTGCATCCACCAGCGCGGTTGATAGGTGACGCGCAGCGGCACTTCGGCAAACGCACCTTCCCTGCCGTATGTGATCGAGAAGCGCGTCTGTTCACCGTCGTATGCGCTCGTCGAAATGAAGTCGGCCGCGGCCGCCGCTCCGTAGGACGTCTGGCCGATGCGCACGTTCGGAATGCGTTGGGTTCGCGTACGCCGCAGCTCGTAGATGCGGCCGTAGTAGACGTACGCGATCGGATTCGCCGACTCGTCGCGCATCGCATCAGCAAGCGCGCTCAGGAATCCGGGTCGTGCGCCGGCCGGCAGTCGAACGACGCGCGAGGTTCCGTCAGGTGAGTGGCGCTGGACGAGGTCGAGGACGATCGGCAGATGGCGGATCGTGTAGTCCTCTTCGGTGGCGATCACGCTCACCCGCGAGCGGGCCTGCTCCGCGTCGGTCGATCCGTGAATCACCTTGAAGCGATGGCGGGCCGACTGCGCGCGGACATTGGCTTCGGCCTGCTCGATCGACTCCTCGTCGGATTCGGTCATCAGTCCGATAAGACGCGCCTCCGCGCCGCGGGTTTCCTCCTCGATGTAACCCCAGCGGTTGATGTGGAGCGGGGCGCGATCCGGATCGGAGCCTATTAATAATGTGTAACGGGCTTCGCCCGGCGCACGCTTTCGCGTGACGACCGCATCGCCGACACCGCTCTTCGTGATCCAGAAGAGGACGAGCGGCCGCACGCGCGCGGTGATCGTGTAGTGATGGCGGTCCGTCGAAGCGTCGTGCGAAGGCGTAAAGGTTCCGGTAACGCTCGCCTGAAAGGCTCGCGCTACAGGTGGTACCTGAATGGCTCGCGCGACGATTGGGATCGCGAAGGCGAACACGAGTGCCGCCCCGACGCGGCGACGATTGATCATTGAACCACTCCGGAACGCGCAGGCACGCTCACCGGTTGCGGCCGGCTCCACGCCTGACGCGATCGTCCAGTCTGCGGCGCAAGCGTGTAGATCCGGCGACGGCGTCCATCCATGTAGATGCGCGTCAGCAACTCCGCCAGCAGACCCAGCCCGATGAGGACAATGCCGGTCTGCACGAGCACGGCGCTCAGCAACAGCAGCGGTCCGTGTTCGAGAAATACAGGTGCGCCGGTAAGCAGCTTCGTCATCAACACCCAGCCGCCGCCCAGCAGGCCCGCGGCGACGCTGCAGAAGCCGACCGGGCCGAAGAAGTGCAGCGGCCGCGTCACGTACGCGAGAAGAAATCGCACGGTGATCAGATCGGCCGCGACGCGCCACGTGCGCGACAACCCGTAATGGGACGCGTTCTGCGGACGGGGAATGTTGGCGATCGGCACTTCAGCGATGCGCGCGCCACTCCAGCTCGCAAGCGCGGGAATGAAGCGGTGCAGATCGCCGTACAGACGAATGCGCTTGATCACGGGCGCTCGATACGCTTTGAACGTCGTCCCGAAATCGTGCAGCACCACGCCCGACAGCCTGGCCATCAGCCAGTTCGCGATCCGCGACGGCATGCGGCGCGTCAGGAAATTGTCGACGCGCTGTTCGCGCCAGCCGCTGACGATGTCGTAGCCTTCATCGAGCTTCGCGAGGAGCTTCGGAATCTCCTCCGGGGCGTGCTGCAGATCGCCGTCCATCGCGACGATCACTTCGCCGGCCGCGGCGTCGAACCCCGCCGCGAGCGCCGCGGTCTGGCCGTAATTTCTCGCGAGCGGCACGACGCGCACGTGCGAATAACGCGCGGCGAGCTCTTCCAGCGCCTCGGAGGTCCCGTCGGTGCTGCCGTCGTCGACGTACACGATCTCCGAAGGAACGCCGATCAGGAACAGCACCGCGGTCAAGCGGCGATGCAATTCCTCAATCGTTCCCGCTTCGTTGAAGAGCGGCACAACTACCGACAGATCGAGCGTGCCGGGCGCGTTACGAGACATGGCGAATGCTCCTTTTCGCAGGATGCGCGAGATCGTGGCGAACCAGCTCAATCCGCTCGGCAAAGACCCGCGCGCGCGTATCCATGCGGCACAGCAGCTCGAGCTCCTGCTGACGCGATTCGAGCAGGCGCGTGCGGACCGTGCGCAACTCGTCGTCCAGATAACCGGGGTGCACCATCAGCTCGGTCACTCCGGCGCGCGTCCCGTGCAGCAACGTCCGGAGCGC
>Ga0075435_100001925_pt1 | contig 13521 bp, 12 predicted proteins | sample RhiMethybrSRZTD4_FD_75302 | JGI IMG/M metagenome (GOLD analysis project Ga0075435, IMG submission 75302) | Populus rhizosphere microbial communities from Tennessee, USA - Rhizosphere MetaG P. TD hybrid SRZTD4 | ecosystem: Host-associated > Plants > Roots > Rhizosphere > Soil | place: USA...
ACACCTCGAGCGGCTCGGCAAGACCCTTTACGGGAACGGCGCCCAGCGACGTCACGGCCACGAGCCCCTCCCCGAGAGCCAGAGCGGTCGGGGTCAACACGACGGTGCCCGGAAGGGCCAGCTGCTCCATGCGGGCGGCGAGATGCGTGGTCTGCCCCACGGCGGTGTAGTCCATGCGGAGATCGCTGCCGATGGCACGCACCACGACCTCGCCCGAGTTGAGCCCGACGCGGATCTGGATGCTCACGCCGTGGGCGTGGCGTGCCTCCTCCGCGTATCGCTTTACCGAGTCCTGCATGCGCAGCGCGGCATAGCAAGCACGTGGAGCGTGATCCTCGTGGGCAACGGGGGCGCCGAAGAGCGCCATGATCCCGTCGCCCATGACCTGGTTCACCGTACCCTCGTAGCGGTGGACAGCCTCCATCATGCGGTCGAGCACGGCATCGAGGATCTTGCGCGCCTCCTCGGGATCGCGGTCGGCGAGCAGCTCCATCGAGCCCTTGAGATCAGCGAAGAGGACCGTGACGTGCTTCCGCTCGCCTTCCAATGCGGCCTTGGAATTGATGATCTTCTCGGTGAGGTGTTGGGGGGTGTACACCTCGGGCGAACTGAAGCGCTCGGTAGACGCTGCCCCTGCCGTCCAGCGTGCGGGGTGCGCGCACTCTGGGCAGAACTTGGCCACCGCGGAAAGGGGGCGGCCACAGTTTGCACACGTCCGTGCCAGCGATGTGGCGCACTCCTCGCAGAACTTCGCGCCCGTCTCGTTCTCGTGCTGGCAGCGGGGACACTTCATATCAGCTCTGCCCACGCGTGCGCAGTCACTTGTCGAGCCAGGCCGCCATCATTCGTCCACCGTAGTCGTTGCCGATGTTCGGCAGGTAGTTCTTGACGTACGGCTCCCAGGCGCCGACAACCTTGGCCGACGGGCTCGGGTAGAGGTAGTAGACCTGCTCGGCGAGATAGCGCTGGATGTCGTAGACGATGTCACGCCGCTTGGCCACGTCGAAGGTCCGGCGCTGGAGCTTGATCATCTCCGTGAGCTTGGGGTCGTTCACGCCCGCCAGGTTCAGGGGCATCCCGGGCAGGTGACCACCGGCCAGGTAGAGATCGGGCGACGTCGCACCCCCACGTAACGTGATCGCAGCCTTCTCGAATTTGCGACCAATGAGGTTCGCGAGGAAGGCACCCCCCTCCTTCAGCTTCAAATCACAGTCGATCCCGACGTTCTTCCAGTTCCGCACCATGATCTGGGCGAGATCCAGCATGTCCGGGCTCCAGCTCCCGGTCGTCTCCACGGGCATCTTGAAGCCGTTCGGGTAGCCGGCAGCGGCAAGAAGCGCCCTCGCCTCCTTCGGGTTGTGTTCGTAGATGCGGCGCCCTTCGGCAGACAGCTGATCGATGGGAATGGACCACTCCCGGAGAGCAGCCGGCACGGTGGGATTCACGGCGGCGTGACCGAGTGCGAATGGATTCGCCTCCGCCATCTCCTGCGAATTGCTGGCCATGGCCAAGGCGCGGCGGACCCGAACATCCTTGAATGGATCCTCCTCGAGCTTGACGACGGCGAACGTCGACACCGGCCAGATGAACTCCACGGTCTGGAGGTTCGGGTTGCGTCGCTTTGCAGTATCGAGCTCGATGCGGCGCACGACCGTCCCCAGCTCCGGGCCGAAGTCGTACCGGCCCGACAGCCAGCCCGCGAAGCGCGACGCGGGATCCGGGTCGATGGTGATCTCGACGCCGTCGGCATACGGAAGCCCCGGCAGGAAGAAGTTCGGATTCCGGACGTACGCGAGGCGGACATTGGGATCGTACCGCTCGAGCACCCAGGGACCGGTCCCGACGACGGCCTCCGGTCGCTTGAAGTCGCCGAACTTCTCACCGACCTCGGGCGCCAGGATAAGGAGTTGCGCGCAGACGTCGAGGAACCAGGCGTAGGGTTCCTTCGTGGTGAACCGGACCGTGGAGCGATCGAGGACCTCGACCCGATCGATGTCGTCAACCCAAGCGCGATTCGGGTTGCCCTTGACCGTCATCGCCCGCTCGTACGAGTACTTCACGTCGGCGGCGGTCAGCTCGCGTCCGTTCACCGGTGGCTTGTTGTGCCAGCGGATACCCGGGCGAAGCTTGAAGACCCACGTCGTGTCGGTCGGCTGGCTCCAGGACTCCGCGAGGCTCCCTTCGATCGGCAGCGTGCCGGGCGAGACGCCAGGCCCGGCCTTTGTCTTTACGAGACTGTTGTGCGTGAACGACAGGGTGATGGCGGTCCACCAGTGCGGAGTCTGCTGGGGGTCGAAGTGAGGCGGATCGAAGCCGGCGAGCCGAAACACCCCACCGCGCTTGGGTGTCTGCGCCTCGGCGACGCGGGCCCCGGCTGCGGCCATCGCTCCGGCAGCCCCAGCCAGTTTCAGAAGGTCACGACGCGAAAGTTCTTGTGGTTCTGCCATATGCCCTCCTCAGCGGCGTCTCCGGTTGGCGCTCAGCACGATTCTCATTTGGCTCGTGAGTCTGCATTTCCGCCTGCGCTCTTCTAAGACCCGTATGCCCCTTTCGCAATACGGGAAAGGGCTGCGATGGGGCGATCGCGGCAACCGCGCATACCGTCGTCGAGACCTGAAGCGCCTTCACAGAGGTCGTCCTGTCGGGACAGACAGTCCTAGCTGACGGGTACGCGGGGACTGAACTAGAGAGGGCGACGTCGTGAGCGTGTAATCCAGCGAGGAATTGAAGACACGAGAGGACACGATAGTAGGAGGCGACCGAGGACCCCGAGTGGATTGGCCGCCAGGGAGGCGGTGAACGATGCTCTCAAACGATGTTTCCGACCGGCAAGGAAGTGGGGGCATATGCGACAGCGCAGCCGCGCTGGAAAGCGAGGCTTCGTAGACAAGGCTCACGATATCGTCGCCGTCGGCGCCATCGTAGATTCCGGCGATCCACGATGGATCGGGAGGGGAGCCGAAGGCGATGGCGGGGAGCAGTATCAGTGTGGCAGCGATCGGAAGACAGATGGAGAACGCTCGACTCAAGGAACAGGTCAGCCGCGCCGGTCGCATCTGCTGTCGCGGACACGAGCCCGAGCGCATCCTGAGCCTCCCCATAGTCGACCGGCCAGAAGGGGAACGCGAGGGCAACCTAAGCGAGGTCGGCGTCCGTGTCAAGAAGGAGAGGCACAGTAAGGACACGTCTTGGGCGACAAGCTGTATGGCGTTTGCCCCTGCTCTTTCCAGCCAGGCACGTCGCGGCACGATGCGATAACGATAACGTACCGGCCCTATGACCTCGCCCTTCTGGTTGGACGAGAATGTGTCAGCCCATCCAGAACAGCCAGGCGGAGGACGTCGAGTCCGTGATGGTGGATGACCACTGGCTGATGCCCGATGGCCGGGTGCTGACCATCGACGAGGACGCCGTGGTCACACGCGCCCGGAGGAGATCGGCCGCCGGGTGTGAGCAGTACCTCGTGGAGCGCCATCCGAACGTGCCGTCGCCCGTGTCCCCGATGACGCTCTCAGCCGAGCGGGTCGCCCTCGATGGTGATGCGGTGCATGAGGCGACGATGACCGTGGTAGTCGTTGAGCGCATAGTGCCACGTACAGCGGTTGTCCCAGAACGCCATTGACCCCGGGCGCCACTGGAAGCGGCAGGTGAACTCTGGCCGTGCTGCATGCTGGTAGAGGTACTGCAAGAGCGGCCGCGACTCTTCATCGGTCCATCCGACGAAGCGAACGGTGAAGGCCGGGTTGACGTAGAGAGCCTTGCGTCCCGATCCGGGATGGCGGACGACGACCGGATGGACCGCGTCCTGGGTGGCGGCCTCGGGATTGGCAACCCTTCCCTTGAGATCGCCCCGCTCCCCGTAGGTGGCGACGCCGAAGACGTGACGGCTCGAGTGGAGGGCCTGCAGGCCTTCGAGGGTCCCCTTGAGGCCGTCGGACAGCGCGGCATAGGCAGCGTACATGCTGGCGAAGAGTGTGTCGCCCCCGGTTTCCGGCACCTCGCGCGCGTAGAGGAGGGAACCCAGGGCGGGCGCCAGATCATAGCTGTGGTCCGTGTGCCAGTTGCCTCCGATGTTCTGCTGCTGGTCCGGCTCCTTCCGCACCTCAGCGATCATGGGGTAGCCGTCGACCGGCTTGAAGAACCGGTTGACGTTGATGTCGCCGAATCGCCGGGCGAAGCCCACGTGCTGCTCCGGGGTGAGGGTCTGGTCGCGGAAGAACACGACGCCGAACTCGAAGAGGGCGTGGCGAATCTCGTCGACCGTGTCGGCCGACAACGGCTGGCCGAGATCGACGCCACCGATCTCCGCGCCTACCGCGGGCGAGGCAGGCTGCACGAGGATCTGCGAGTAACCCATGGGCAGCTCCCTCAGCCCCGTCGATTGATCTTGACGCCGGCCTTCTCGAGGATGGCCTCCGCGTCTTTCTGCAGGGCCTTCATACCGGCGGCGGCAGTTGTCTGCCCGGAGGCGATGGCCGTCATCGCGATGATGACGCGATCGCCGACAGGCGGGAATTGCGGCACCGTGCGGTAGGCCATGTAGCCTTCCCCGGCCCGCTTCATCACCGCGAGGTGCAGCGAGGCGAGATCCGAGCCGCGCCACGTGAACTTCTGCCGCACCTCGGGGTTGCCGAGGACGGAGGCACGGGTGCAGGCGAGGTGTCCCTTGTTCAGCGCGCTCCAGAGCATGACGTCCTTGCTCACCGCCCACTTGATGAATTCCCACGCCGCCTGCTTGTTCTTCGAAGCCTTGTTGATGAAGTAGCCATGCACCGCGAGCTGGGGAAAATACCCCTTCGGCCCTCGCGGGGTTTGGGTGAAGGCCATTCGGTCGGCGAGGGTGGTCTTCTTGGTGTCGATGATGTGTTGGGTGTTGCCCATGCCGTCGAGATAGCAGGCGGCCTTGCCCTGCTGCATGATGGCCTGGGCCACGGAGGTGTCGAGCTTGATCCCGCCGGGCGGGGAGTATTTGGCCAGCATGGTGGTGAACAGTTCCGCGGCCTTGAGCGCCTCCGGCGTGTCGAAGGTGGGCGTGAGATCGGCGGGCGGGTTGGCGAAGAAGCTCCCTCCGTAGGAGAGCAGCCAGTTCGGGAAGATCCAGTGCAGGTTGTCCTGGGTGACGAAGCCGGCCGTCTGGGGCGACTGGATCTTCTTCGCCGCCTCCTCGAGGGCCTCGAAGGTCTCCGGGAACTTCGCGTACCCCGCCTTCTCGAAGAGGTCCGTGCGGTAGCCCACGACCGTGCTGTCGGACAGCCACGGCAGCGCGTAGATCGTTTCGCCGCGCCGGAAGGGTGCCATGGCGCCGCGCACGAAATCGGCGACGTCGAGGGCGGCCTTGTCGGTGAGCTGGGGGTTGTCGATGAAGGGATTGAGGGGCTCCGCCCAACCTGCGCCGATCCAGCGGCCGGACCGGATGAAGATCATCTGCATGACGTCGTAGGCGCCCGAGCCGCTGGCCAGCTCCAGATCCTCGCGCTGGTTGAGGACGGGAAACGACATCTGGTCGATCTCCACCTTGATCCCCGTCTGCTGCTCGAACTCGGGCAGGCGGGCGATGAGGCCATCGCCGTAGGCGTGGGTGACCTGCGACATCTTGATGCGCGTCCCCGCGTGGGGCTTGGCGGCCTGCCCATGCGCGGGCGTGGCTCGCACCCCGACGGCGGCGAGGCCGGAGGTCACGAGGGTCGATCCCAGGAAGTGACGGCGACTGATCGAACGCATGCTGGCCTCCTTTAGCCCCTCACGGCGCCCGCCGTGAGACCGCGAACCAGATACTTGCGCACGACGATGGAGAGGGCAACCACCGGCAGCATGATGACGGTGGCGGCCGCGGCCACCTTCCCCCACTCCCAGCTCTCGTAGTTCATGAAGTTCACGATGGCGACGGGGGCGGTCACCGCCGCACTCCGGGTCAGGAGCAGCGAGTAGAAGAAGTCGTTCCAGGAGAGGAGGAAGGTGAAGATGGCGGTCGTGGCGAGCCCTGGCGCGGACAGGGGCAGAGCGATGCGGAGGAAGGCCCGCACCACGCCCGCCCCGTCGATGTAGACGGCCTCTTCGAGCGAGCGCGGGAGGCCGTCGAAGAAGGCGCGCATCATCCAGATCACCAGCGAGAGGTTGAACGTGAGGTAGATGACGACAAGGCCCAGGCGCGTGTCGATGAGACCCAGGTCCTTGTAGAGGAGGAAGAAGGGGATGCCGAAGGCGATGGGCGGCGCCATGCGGGTGGCCAGCGTCCACAGCGACACGAGGCCCGTGGCGCGCACACGCGCGCGCGAGAAGGCGTAGGCGGCGGGCACGCCCAGGAACAGGGCCAGGGCGGTGGTGGAGGTGGACGTCACCACGCTGTTCACGAGCGAGCGCACGAACTTGCCCTCGAACAGCGCCGCGAAGTTCTGGAGTGTGGGGGTGAAGGGAAAGGTGGGTGGCATCCGGAACGCCTCGAGCCCGGTGCGCAGCGACATCTGGACCATGAAGAGCACGGGGCAGAGGACGAGCAGGGTCAGCCCGATCGTGACCACCGCCGTGGGGGCGCGATGCGTCCTATTCAACCTCGACCTCCCGGCTGCTCAGGCGAAGGACCGCGAGGCTCATGCCCAGCGTGGCGACCAGCATCACCACGATGATGGCGCTCGAGTAGCCCACATACGTGTAGGAGAAGCCCTCCAGGTAGGCGTAGTAGTTCGTCACCTCGGTGGCGGTGCCGGGGCCGCCCCCCGTCATGATGAAGATGTGGGGAAAGGCCTTGACGCTGTCGATTAGGCGAAAGAGCGTGGCCACCACGATGGCGGGCCTGAGGAGCGGGAGCGTCACGTAGCGGAAGGCTTGCCAGGCCGACGCCCCGTCGAGCCGAGCCGCCTCCAGGGGCTCCTCCGGCAGCATCTGGAGCGCGGCCAACAGCATCAGCATGACGAAGGGGAACCACTCCCACACGTCGGCAATGATCACGGCCCACAGGGCCAGCCGTGGGTCGGCCAGCCACGCCGGCTGGGGCAGGTGAAGGAGCCCCAGCGCCCAGTCCAGGATGCTGATGTCTGGCGTGAAGAGAATCTTCCAGATCAGCGCTACCACCACCGGCGGCAGCACCATGGGCACCACGAACGCCGACCGCACCAGCTCGAGAAGGCGCAGGCGTCCGTTGAGGAGCAGCGCCACGCCGAAGCCGATGACGAGCTGGAGCGAGACGGTCCAGAACGACAGCCGGGCTTGCACCCACACGGAATTCCAGAACCGGTCATCGCCGGCGAGCTGCCGATAGTTCATCAGGCCCGCCCAGCGGAGCGAGGCGGGGTTGGTCAGGTCGAGCGGCGTGAAGCTGGTGGCGACGAGGTAGAGGAGGGGCAGGATCGTGACCACCACCAGGACGATGACGGCGGGCGCCACGAAGGCCGCGAAGGTCAGGCGCCGCGCGCGCCGCCATGACAGGCGCGTCGGGCGCGCGGTCGGGAGCGCCATCACCTCCCCCGTTGCGGCGGCGATCCGCTCGGAGGCCGCGGCGCGAGCGATTCGTTCCGTCATTGGCTCAGCCCCGCTCTCCCATCCGGACGATCTCCTCGCCTGCGCGCCACCGAGCGAGCGCGCATGGCTCTTTGAGGATAGGGAATCTGAACGGTCTCCGGAGGCGGTGGCCCCCATCCTTGGACCCCGGCCCCGTTACATAACCTCCGATGCGGTAATGTACGGGTCCTATGGCCCCCTCCTGATTGGATGAGAATGGTCGCCAGGTTTCCGCGCGCAAGTGCGCGCAGCCCTCCTTCGATCGCGAGTGTATCCGCTCCGCCGCTATCGCTATCATCATCTCCGCGTGATCGGCTGGCAACTCTATCGCGTGGCTAGCTTAACCGGACTGGTGCAGGCATGGGCAGGAGTTCATTCCCGTGCCAGATGAAGAGAACTGGGTCCGGCTCGTGCCGATTATCCGCGATTGCCCCTGAGTAACGCTCGTCGATCGTCGATCACAATGAGGAGACCTGACGGGCTCGTCCAAGAAAAGGATAGATAGCGAGAGCCCATATCGGGTTGCACTCCTTGTTCGGCAGGTCGACTCGCTCTCGCCAATCGCGGCACTGTGTCGAAGTCGGTTGGCGCACGCTGACAAATCGCCTCAAGCTTGAGCCGAGAGAGCTCTGGACACCCGGGATCTCGCCCTTCGTTTCCCTAGAACGTCACTGGCAGGGTCTTCAGCCCGCGCAGTGCAGAAGATTCCCGCCAATCCGTCGTGGCCGTCTGTAGAGTGAGGGTAGGCATCCGACGAAGCAGCGTACCGAGGGCGATCTGGCCCTCCACCCGTGCAAGGGGAGCTCCGAGGCAGAAGTGGATGCCGAATCCGAACGCCACGTGCCGATTGTCGGCGCGGGCAATGTCGAGCCGATCCGGATCAGCAAAGTGGCTAGGGTCGCGGTTAGCCGAGCCGATGGCGATTATGATCATGCTGCCGCTCGGGATCTTCCGTCCTTGGATCTCAACGTCGGTGTTGGTGATCCGCGCCGTCCACTGGACTGGACCGTCGTAGCGAAGGAGTTCCTCAATCGCGAGCGAGATCAGGGCTGGATCGCGTCCGAGCTTGATCATCTCGTCCGGATGACGAAGAAGGGCAAGGATGCCATTGCCGATCAAGTTCACGGTGGTTTCATGACCCGCGATGAACAGCAGCACGCACATGGCGAGCAACTCGCCCTCGTTCAGCTTGTCCCCCTGCTCCTCAGCCGCGATCAGCAGGCTGAGGAGGTCGGCCTTCGGATGCGCACGACGCTCAGAGAGAAGACGGCGAAAGTACTCCGTGAGCGCTCGGCGCGCAGCCGCGCCTCGGGCCACGATGTCCGGATCCGCCAAGAGCCCAATGGCATCCAGGCTTCGGGCGATATCAGACGACCACTTCCTGATTACTTCGTGGTCGTCAAGGGGGACCCCCAACATCTCGCAGATGACCGTCACGGGCAGCGGATACGCCAGATCGGCAATGACATCCATCGCCTGGGCGCTCTGTACTCGATCGAGGAGCCTGTCCACGATGGTCTGAATGTGAGGACGCATTCCGTCGATGACCCGTGGCGTGAACGCCTTGTTGACGAGAGCCCGCAGCCGCGTGTGGTCGGGCGGATCACGCATCAGCATCGAGCGCGGGAGGTTGCCGGGCGCGCTCTCCGGTCCATAGACGGCTTCCAGCAATGGGGCAAAGCCGTCGCGGCCGAAGCGGGGATCGCGCAGGCTCGTGACGACGTCGTCGTAGCGGGTCAGGACCCAGAAGCCCAGCGGGCTCTGGTGAACGGGGTCCTTCTCACGCAGGGCACGGTAGAAGGGATAGGGATTTGCGTGGAACTCCGGCAGGCGAGGGTCAAAGATAGGCTCAGCCGTTGACATGAACGCTCTCCCTCTTCGCGATGGGACGGCCATAGGACGGTAGACTTCATGCGGAACTGTTCGTCTCCGCCTCCGCCCTCCCGAGCCAGAACTGCATGTCCATCTCGCGATACATCCTCGTGGCGGTGACCAGATGCTGCTGGGCTTGCTCTCGTCTGCCGATGCGCTGGTACAGTCTGGCAAGGCCCGCGTGGCAGTGGGCGCCGAGCGGGCGCATCCCGAGCTTCTCAGCGATCGCGAGGGCCCGGCGACAGCAGTCTTCGGCCTGCGAAGCCCCCACAGGGTCATCGTCCGTGTTGCTCTCACCGAGAAGCAGCAAGGCGCGGGCTTGGTTTCCCTCGGACTGTCGCTCGGTGGCCAGTCTGACCGCGTCCGTCGTCAGCCTGGCTGCGTCGTCCGTTCTTCTGGAGGCGCGGTAGGCGAACCTCTCGCCGCCCTCGTTCAGGGAGCCACAGGCCGGACACGGAATGGCGAATGACAAACCACACTCGCCGCAGAAACGGCGGCCCTGGCGATTCTCGGCGTGGCAGCGCGGACATTGCATCCCGAGTCCTCCCGGGGCAACCGAGCCGGGAACGGTCGGACAGGTGCCGGGATGTTAGGCGGCTGGGGTGGGGGAGTCAAGGACAGGGGCAAGGAGATCTGTCTTCACAACGCCTGCGGAAATCCTCGGTCGCGGGGATGCCAATATGGGTAGGATCGTGGCGAGTTTCCGCCGTGAGGTCGTCCACCACAACCAGGGAGGAGGCGCGCCCAGAGAAGCCGTGGCCCAAGGCCTGCAACCTCGCGGAGGTGACTGCCTGGGGAGCCTTGGGCCGAGACCGCTGCCCGCTTCCGTTAGCGTCCTACGGGGGTATCGCGGCGGCGCGAGGCTAAGTCGCGGCTATGGCTCGGCTTCCTGCGTCCCTCAGCCGGATACTGGTCGTGAGGCGGAGAGAGATCCTTCGTGTCAAGGATGCGCAACGCTCAATGTATCCGAAATGTGAACGCCGCCGGAGGCAAACGCGTCGAGATTCCGCGGAGTTCACGCGATCGGCAACTGCTCGAATGGTGATGTGGCTGATTGGCGTGACTGGCGGTGACGAGATTTGGCTCTTCGCGTGCAACACTCTTCTCTAAGGACCATCTGATCGAAACGACGGCGGCACCCCATCGCGCTCGCGAGAGACGGCGATGGTTTGCTGGGCGGTCGAGCCTACGCGACCTGCGAGAAGCGGGGTCGCCGAGAACGGAGAGGACGCATGAGGAGGCCGATCGTAATAATGCTCGCGGCCGGAGGGCTATGGGCAGGCGAGGCTCAGGCGCAGCTGAAGTATCTGGACGAGAACGGGCAAACGCACTACGTGCAGAACGAGAATCTGGTCCCTGAGAAGTATCGGGGCAAGGCGAAGCCCATCAACAAGCCGACGAGTCTGGAGGGCGATGGGAGCGCGACGCGCGTGGCAGAAAGTAAGACGGAGCGTGAGTACCGGGCTCGGCGAGTGGCGGCATCGCAACAGAGGGCGAGGCAAGCGTGTCTGCGGAAGATAGACCCTAGCCTCATCGAGGGAGCGGCGGCAGGGCGGAAGATGGGTATGCCTGACAGCGAGAACGTGCTAGCGCAGCTGTTGGACAAAGAGCGACGCGCGTGTAACTGACCAAGAAACGAACCAGAGCGCTCCCACACGCCCAGCTCCTCCACGTAGCGCTCGTCTGCTAAACTCCCGCTAGCCATCCTCTACCGAGGTGCCCATGCGGGTGATCGGGCTCGCGGTCGTTCTCGCGATCAGCCTGATGCATGCGCCGCTCGTAGTCGAGGCGCAGCCGTCAATGACGCTGCCACGGATCCGGCTACTCGCCCCCGATGTGACGTCTTGGGCGCCTCTCCGGGTGGGTCTTCGCGACCTCGGCTACGTAGATGGAAAGAGGATTGCGTTTGAGGAGCGAAGCTCGCAAGGACGAAATGAGCGATTCTCGGATCTTGCGTCCGGGCTGGTTCGGCTCAAGGTGAACATCATCGTCACCTGGGCACACCCGCGACTCTGGCCGCGAAGCAGGCGACGACCACGATCCCCATCGTCATCGCCGGCGCCGGCGACCCCGTGAGCAGTGGCCTCGTCTCAAGCCTCGCGCCTCCCACATCGAGAAGGCAGCCCTTGCCTGAGCAGCCTAGCCCCTCGGATTCCGATATTTGCGGGCAAGCTCCTCTTCCGCGCGTGCGAGAACATTGAGGCGGGCAGGATCTCCTTTCAGCCGGAGAGCCAGCTTCTTCGCCTCGGCGAGGGCCGCCTCCAATTTTGCACAATCCTCGGCGGGGAGATTCGTGACTGCGTCCAACAACGCCACCGCCGCGTGAAAGGCGACAAACGGTTTCTCCAGCTCTGGGTCCATGCGCTCCGCGAGCCACCCGAGATGATTGGCTTCGGGGAACATGTCGAGGACGGCGATGGCTATCAGCCTTTCGCCCGCCGAGCTGCTCCGCTGAAAGGCGGACAGGGAGCCTTGAACTTTCGGCGCCGTAATCTTCATCCGTGAAAACACGCCTTCCATGATGCGCGTACGCTCGTCTCCCGCAGGCATCTCTCGTCGTATCTGGTCGTACTCCTTGGCCAACTGAAGGGCCGTCTCGCGGCTGGCCGCGTCCACGGGTGGGGGCACAGGAGCCGGAGTCGCGGCCATGGGTGAGGGAACGGTCTCACCGAGAATGTCCCGGATGGCGCGGAGCAAACCTCCTCGAACATGGTCGCCGAACTCCGCATGAGATGAATAGGTGGCCGTGAGTCCTTGAGAAGCGAGCTGACTTCGGAACTCCACGACTTCGGCCAGCTGTTTCAGCTCCGGTGCCGTGGGCACGGGGATCGGCTGATCGCAGAAGTAAAACATGATTCGAGGCAATGATCCCTGTTTGCGCCGCTCGCAGGCACGGTTGAATTCCTCGATAGTTCCGCTGCGGGCATTGCGCGTGGGCGTACCCACCCGTTTCCACATGATGCCAATGAAGATGTCGTAGTCGACGGGAATCTCCCGATTGATGACATCTTGCGGCGCCCCGAGGTCTGGATACGAATGCGTCTCGTAGCGCACGAGCTCAAGGCTCAGACCCTTTTCCGGCGTGAGATAGGCCAGGACATCATTGATGTCGGCCAGGAGTTTCGCAAGTGCGTCTCTCTCTTGGGCGACGTCATCCGGCGAGGCAACAAACACCTTGAGGACCCGAGGCACACTCATAGACCACCCTCGCTCTGGGCTCCGACCGCCATCGACTTCAGCCAGCAAGTGTTACCCATGTTCCCCGTCAACTATGTGATCTATCTTCCGAATCGCAGAGGCCAGTGGCGCGACCTCGGCGCCGGGTCAGCGGGGCGCGCGGGCAAGAGAATAGATGGGATGAAGCGGCTGACCCCCCACTCGACGTGGTGGCATACAGTGCCCCACAGAGAGATCACGAGCTCACTGGCGCAGGGAGAAGGGGGCCAGCCATGGATCATATTGGCATCGACGTGCACAAGAGGGAAAGCCAGATTTGCATCCTGGCGGAGGGGGGCGAGCTGATCGAGCGCCGGATCCGCACCGAGCCGCAGCGCTTCGCCGAGGCACTGGGCGGGCGAGCGCCGGCGCGCATCCTCCTCGAGTCCTCGACCGAGAGCGAATGGGTCGCCCGGTGTCTGGAAGCCTTGGGACATCACGTGATCGTGGCCGACCCGAACTTCGCCCCCATGTACGCGACCCGCACCCGCAAAGTGAAGACAGACCGCCGAGACGCCCGCGCCCTGGCCGAGGCCTGTCTGCTGGCAGCCTACCGCCCTGCGCACCGCCTCGCCATGCCCAGCGCCATGTCCGGGCCCGGCTCACCGTCCGCGACACCCTGGTGCGGACCCGGACCCGGTACATCTCGCTCACCCGCGCACTGCTACGCCAGCACGGTTGGCGGGGGCCCTCGGGCAGCGCGGAGGGATTTCCGCGTCGCGTGATGGCGTTGCCCCTGCCTGGGCGCCTGCGCTCCGAGGTCGCCCCCCTGCTGGCGGTCATGCGTCACCTCGAGCCGCCGCTCGCGGATGCGGACGAACGGATCGCGGCGGTCACGCAGACCGACGACCGGGTGCGCTGGTTGCCGAGCGTGCCCAACATCGGCCCGGTGACCGCCGCGGCCTTTGTGGCCGCGCTCGACCCCGCGGCCCGCTTCCG
>Ga0075435_100001926_pt1 | contig 13517 bp, 7 predicted proteins | sample RhiMethybrSRZTD4_FD_75302 | JGI IMG/M metagenome (GOLD analysis project Ga0075435, IMG submission 75302) | Populus rhizosphere microbial communities from Tennessee, USA - Rhizosphere MetaG P. TD hybrid SRZTD4 | ecosystem: Host-associated > Plants > Roots > Rhizosphere > Soil | place: USA...
GAGCGCGGTCAGGAGTCCATAGCGCTTGGTCAGGTTCGAGACATGCAGCAAGAGGCTCAAATCTATGGAGGCACCGGGGTTACTACCAGTCGCCGTACGTCACGCTGTCGAGACACGAAGAAAAGCTCGCCACGAAGGCACGAAGACACGAAGAAAAAAAGTTTGGTCTTCACTTCGTGCCTTCGTGCCTTCGTGTCTTCGTGGCCGGCCTTTCTTCGTGTCTCGACGCCGGGCCTATCGTTGTGCGTCGGTCGTCGAACGTGCTCCCGCGTTCTTGACGTACTTATCGAACCAGTTGAGCCGTTCGGCGAGCACGTGCAGCAGCGTTTCGCGCGCCGCGTAGCCGTGCGCCTCGTCCGGCAGTGTCACGTAGCGGACTGTCGCGCCGTGGCCTTTGAGCGCGGCGTACAGACGCTCGGACTGAATCGGGAAGGTCCCGGTGTTGTCGTCGACCTCGCCGTGCATCAGCAGAATCGGATCCTTGATCTTGTCCGCGTACCAGAACGGCGACATCTTCATATAGATGTCGGGCGCCTCCCAGAACGATCGGCGCTCGGACTGGAATCCCCACGGCGTCAACGATCGGTTGTAGGCGCCGCTTTCCGCGAACCCGGCGCGGAAGAGGCGCGAGTGCGCCAGCAGATTCGCCGTCATGAAGCCGCCGTAGCTGTGGCCGCCGACGCCGATGCGATCGCGATCGGCGACGCCCATCTCGACGACCTGGTCCACCGCCGCCTCCGCGCTCGCGATCAACTGCTCGACGTAGGTGTCGTTCGCCGTCTCGCCCGGCCCGATGATCGGCATCGTCGGGTTGTCGAAGATCGCGTAGCCGGAGAGGAGCAGGAACATGTGCGAGGCGCCGCGGATCTGGGTGAACGAGTTGGGCGATCCGGTCACCTGGCTCGCCGAGTCGGCGTCGCCGAACTCGCGCGGATACGCCCACATGATGAGCGGAACCCTGGTTCCCTGCTTGTAGCCGGGCGGCAAATACAGCGTGCCCGACAACGTCACGCCGTCCTTGCGCTTGTAGGTGACGTACTGCCGGAGGATGTCGCGCACCGGCGGCTGCGGATCCTTGAACTGCGTCACGGCACGCTTCGAATCCGACCCGACGTCGCGGATGTAGTAGTTCGGCGCATCCTTCTGCGTCTCGTAGCGCGTCAACATCGTCGTCATCTGATCGTTCATCGGCGCGACGAACGATTCGAGCGATTCGGACGATGAGCGGAAGAGCCGCTCCGTTTTCAGCGTCTTGATGTTCACGCGATCGAGGAACGGACGGTCGCCTTCGGCCGAGGCTCCTTCGCCGGCGACGTAGATGAAGTCGCCATTCTGGACGACGGCGCTGCCCTCGGCGCCGCCGCGTCCGCCGCCGCCGCCGCGGCCCGTGTCGGCGCGGCGTGAAACCGGTGCGCCGGGATTGTCGTACGCGGCGTCCTGTTTCCGATCCCATACCTTGCGAGGCGCAGCGCCCGGCTCGACGATCCAGGTGCGGGTGCGGCGCGATGCGCGATCGTTCTCGCTCAACAGCGCGATGCCGGTGTCGGTGTAGGCAAGGCCGCCGTAGCGCCACTCTGTCTTCGCCACTTCGCCCGGCTGCGCGGTGAACGGCGCGGCCAGCGACAGAATCCTGTCGCGGAACGGGACTTTGTTTTTCAGGTCGCCGCCGTCGAGCGCCTCGACCCAGACGATCGTCGCCGGTTGATCGGCGCGCCACTGATACGCGCGCGGGCCCGGCTCGACGCCGGTGAGCGATACACCTTCACGCGACGGCAGGTCCGCGATCTTCTTCGCGACGTCGCCGCCGCGCGACCAGATCTCGACCTCCTGCGGGAAGCCGTTCATCGGGACGGTGTGCGAGAACGGCGTCTTCACTTTCGTGACCAGCACGTACTGGCCGTTGGGCGACGGCGTGACGTTGTTGAAGATCGCCGTGCGGCCGATCGGCGTCCTGGCGCCGGTGCCGGTGTTGATCGCCGTCAGCTGACTCGAGAAGTAGTACTCGAACAGCGCGTCGTCGTGCGCGTCCTTGAGCAGATCTTCGTAGGTCGGCGCCGGGGCCGCCTTCGCGTAGTTCTCGTGCACGGTCGGTCCACTCGGCACTGCCGGCGCGACGGGTACGGCGCCGCGGTTCGCCGGCACGAGCTCGCAGACCATCGTCGCGTTGTCGCGCAGCCAGTCGCACGGATCCCCGGTGGTCGCGTTGATGCGATCGTTGCCGGCGACCACGGCCTTCGCGCTGCCGGTCAGACCGTCCGCGATCCACAGCTCGATGCCGTTCTCCTTGTGATTCAGGAACGCGATCCGCGCGCCGTCGGGTGAAAACCTGACGTTCGAGACGCGCGGCTGCGGCGGCATTGTCACGTTGACCTCGGAGCCGTCGGCGATCTTCTTCAACGTGATCGCGTAGATGCCGGTGCCCGGCAGGCCGGACGCGCGATGCGGTCCGTTGGTCTTCGGGTTCACACGCGATCCTGCGAGCCGCAACATCGGCTGCGCGAGCTCGGCAATCGTCGGATGGGCGCGCGCTTTGGTCAGCGCGACCACCTGCTTGTTCGGGCTCAGCAGCACCTGTGGCAGAGGCTCCGCATCGAACACCGCGACGATATTTGCCGGCGGCAACACGTACTTCGGCGGATCGGACGCGCTCGGCACTTGCGCAATGAGCGCGGGTGTAAGGAACAGAAGGGCAAGCGCGATCACACGAGCAGTGCGGCTGAGCCTGAGCATAGTGCGCTCCTTATGAGTGGCGGCCAGCGATTGTACACTTGAGCCCGACGATGCGACACGCACAATGAGCGGCCGAACATGGCTGGTCATCCGCGCCGTGATGGCGGTCGTGCTGATGGTCGGCTTCTACGTGCTCGCCATCGGCACCGCGGGCCTGCTCCTCCTGTTCGCCTACGCGCAGGTCGTGTATTTGAAGCTCCGCGTCGTCAAGCTGGTCATCGTCTGTGTGGCGGGCGCCGCCGCCATTCTGTGGTCGCTGATTCCTCGCCGGGACAAGTTCATCGCACCGGGACCGCAGGTCGATCCGGCATCCGAGCCCGCGCTCTTCGACATGTTGAAGGGTGTCGCGACCGCCACGGATCAATCGATGCCGACCGAGGTCTACGTCATTGCCGATGTCAACGCGTGGGTCGCGCAGCGCGGCGGCGTGATGGGCATCGGCACGCGCCGCATCATGGGCCTCGGACTGCCGCTGCTGCAGTCGGTCACCGTCCCGGAGCTGAAAGCGATTCTCGCCCACGAGTTCGGCCACTATCACGCCGGCGACGTGGCGCTGGGGCCGTGGATCTACCGGACGCGCGCGGCGATGGAACGCACGATCCGGCAGCTCTCGAACAGCGCGCTGCGAGTGATCTTCCTCGCGTACGGCCGCTTGTTCCTCCGCGTCACGCACGCCGTCTCGCGGCGTCAGGAGTACATCGCCGACGAGCTCGCCGCACGGGTCGTCGGCGCCGCGCCGATGACCAGCGCGCTCAGAAAAGTGCATGCGACCACGCCGGCGTTCTCCGCCTACTGGCAATCGGAGGTGATGCCGGTGCTCTCGTCGGGGTTCGTCCCGCCGATCATGAGCGGCTTCGCGCAGTTCGTGCAGGTGAAAGCGATCGCCGAGGACCTGCAGAAGCACGTCAACGCGACCGAGGCCGAGAGCGCCACCGATCCGTACGACACGCATCCGTCGCTCAAAGACCGGATCGCTGCGCTCGGCGCGCTTCCGCAAGGCCCACGCGGCGACGATCGACCGGCGACGACACTGCTCAGCAGCGTCGATAAATGGGAGCAGCAACTGCTCAGCTCGTTGTTCGGCGCTGAGCAGTTCCAGACATTGAAGCCGGTCGACTGGGCTGCAGTTGTCGACCGCGTCTATCTGCCGGCGTGGCGCAAGCTCGTCGCCGACAACGCAAAGATCGTGAACGGCCTGACGATCGGCAGCCTGCCGCTGTCGCGCGAGATGCTGATCGGCCGCGGCCGCGGCGATCTCGAGGGCGACGGACGCATCACGCACGCGAAATACGTCATCGCCACGTCGGTCGCCCTTCTCCTCGTCGACGCCGGCTGGCGAGCCGAGACGGCGCCGGGCGAGAAGCTCGTCCTTCGCGGCGGCGATACTCGGTCGGTGTTGTTCGAAGAGATCAACGCCTTCGCCGGCGGCGAGCGCACGTCTCTCGATCTGGGTTTGCCGGCCGCGCTTCCTCTGTCATAGACGCCGTCGCGGAGATAGAATCTCGCGAGCAGGTACAACAAATGGCTCAGCTCACACGCCGTGCTGCGCTCAAAGCGGTCGGCGCCGGTGTCGGGACTGCGGCGCTGCTGCCGTTGTTATCCGACAACGGCGTGATCGCCTTCGCGCAGATCCAGGAAACGCACGTCGCGCCGAACCCGAAGGCGCTGTCCGCCTCGCAGTTCGAAACGCTCGAAACGCTGGTCGAAGCGATCATTCCGACCGACGATCGATCGCCCGGCGCGAAGGAGGCGCGCGTCGCCGACTACATCGATCTCCTGCTCACCGAAACGGAGCCCGAGATCACGCTGCAATGGCTCGGCGGTCTGGTCGCTCTCGACACGATGGCGATGACCAGGTTCAAGGCGCCGTTCGTCAAGCTCAATGCCTCGCAGGTGGACGCGATCCTTCACGACATCAGCCAGAACGAGCGCAAGCCGAAGACGACGCTCGAGACGTTCTTCGTGATGACGAAAGAGGCGACGATCACCGGCTACTACACGTCGAAGATTGGCCTCGAACAAGAGCTGCGCTACAAGGGCAACAAGTTCCTCCGCGACTTCGTCGGTTGTCTGACGGAGGACGGCAAGGATTGCCCGTATTGCGGGCAGAAGCACCTGTAGAGAATGGGGCGGACGCGCAGGTCCGCCGCGACGACCGCGACGCCTGGCTGAAGAATCTCGTAGGGGCCGCCTCATGTGCCTCCCCTGAGCGCTCGTCCTTCGACGGGCTCAGGACGAGCGTCGAAGGGTTGGCCCCGTACAAGCCGTCCTGGTGATTTGATGATGCAACAAACCGATCCGACGTTGATGCTCGATCCGAGCGGCGCACTCACGGAATCGAAGCGCCTCTCCGACACGATCAAGCCTGGCTCCGCGCGCTGGGACGTGATCGTCGTCGGCAGCGGCGCGGCCGGCGGCATGGCCGGATACCTGCTCGCGATGAACGGCGTCAAGGTGCTGATGCTCGAAGCGGGCCGGCTGATTGACGAGAAGACCGAGTACCGCACCATGGAGTGGCCGTACGCGTCGATGCGCCGGAATCGACTCGCGCCCGGCGAGCGCCCCATTGCCGTTGCCGAGTACAGCTTCCTCGATCGTCCCTACGGCAACAACGCCGCGTACGAGAAGTCCGACAAGGTCATGTCGTACGCTGGCAACAAGTTCACGCGCAACTGGGTGGTCGACGAACGCCAGCATCCAACGACGGGCACCCCGTACGCCTGGGTGCGCGCGCGCATTCTCGGCGGCAAGACGCACTTCTGGGGCCGCGGCGCGCTGCGCTATGGACCGCTGCAGTTCGACGCCGCGCGCCGCGACGGCTTCGATGTCGACTGGCCGATCCGCTACGACGATGTGAAGCCGTATTACGACAAGGTGGACGTGCTGCTCGGATGTTCCGGCACGAAGGAAGGGCTCGAGCAGGTGCCCGACGGCGTCTTCCAGAAGCCATACAAGCTCAATTGCGTCGAGGTCGCGTTCAAGCGGGCGATCGCCAAGATGGGACGCCACTACATTCCCGGCCGTGCGGGCGTGACGACCGAGGGCGTCCTGAACAAGTACCGCGCGCGCTGCGCCGGACGCGGCCGCTGCGGGCGCGGCTGCAACATCTACGCGGCCTTCCATTCGCCGACCGCGCTGGTCTACCCCGCGCGCGATACCGGCAACCTGACGATTCGCCCGTACTCGGTCGTGTCGGAAGTGATCGTGGATCCGTCGACGAACCGCGCGACCGGCGTGCGCGTCATCGATGCCAACACCAGGGAAGTGCTCGACTTCAGCGCGCCGATCGTCGTCCTCGGCGCCGGCACGCTCGACTCCACGCGCATTCTCCTCAACTCGCGATCGCGCGCCTACCCGAATGGCGTCGGCAACTCGTCGGGCGTGCTCGGATGCTACTTGAGCGAGCACATCATGGGGATCAGCGGCAGCGGTTACATGCCGGCGCGCATCGGCACCGAAACGACGCTCGACGACGGCCGCCCGGTCTCGCCGTACATCGCGCGCTTCCGCAACGTCACCGACAAGCATCCCGACTTCATCCGCGGCTATCACTTCCAGGGCGGCGGCGGCGCCTACGAATATCCGGGCATGGCGCACGAGTTCACCGGCTACGGGAAGAGCTTCAAGTCGAACGTGCGCAAGCACTATCCGGCGCTGGTCAGCTTCGGGGGATTCGGCGAAGTGCTGCCGCGCAAAGAGAATCGCGTGCTGCTCGATCCCGTCGTGAAGGACGCGTGGGGCATCCCGGTCCTCCGCTTCGACTATCGATTCGGCGACAACGAGATGAAGATGATAAAGGACATGGCCGACAGCATCGAGGAGATGCTGCACGTGGCCGGCGCGGAGGACATCCTGATCAAGCGCGACCCGACGCCGCCGGGATGGTCGATTCACGAGATCGGCACCGCGCGCATGGGCGACGATCCGAAGACGTCCGTGACCGATCGCTCGTGCCGACTGCACGACGTGAAGAACGTGTATCTCGCCGACGCTGCACCCTTTGTCAGCGGCGGCACGCAGAACACGACATGGTCGATCCTCGCGATGGCGTGGCGGACGATGGATTTGTTACAGGAACGGATGCGCAAAGGCGAAGTCTGATATGGAGCGCCGCGAATTCCTGCAGTCGATCGCCGCGACGATCGCGGTGAGCGGCCGAGACCCTTCGACGCTGGTCCTGAGCTTGTCGAAGGACGCGCACTCAGGGCAGCCACATGACGGTCGCGCCGACGGACAAGGCGATCGCCCGGCGCGGCCGACCAAAGCGGTCCTCATCTCGATGCTGCCGCGCACGCGGTCGTACGCGGAGCGCTTCGCGATGGCGCGTGATGCCGGATTCGGCGCGATCGAGATGCAGACGATCGCGCGTGCGGAAGAAGCCGCCGAAATCCGCGAAGCGGCCAGCCGCGCGAATCTCCGGATTCACTCGGTGATGAACGCGGATCACTGGCGCTTCCCGATATCGAGCGCCGATCCTTCCGTCGTGAACCAGTCCGTCGCCGGAATGGAGACGTCGCTGCACAACGCCAAGCTGTGGGGCGCCGATGCGGTGTTGCTCGTGCCGGCCGTTGTCGACGCGACCACGTCGTACCGCGATGCGTGGACCAGATCGCAGCAGGTGATTCGGACGCGGCTGCTGCCGATGGCGGAGGAATTGAAGATCGTGATCGCCGTCGAGGAGGTGTGGAACAAGTTCCTCCTCAGTCCGCTCGAGTTCGCGCGCTACGTCGACGAGCTCAATTCACCCTGGCTGAAGGCCTACTTCGACGTCGGCAACATCGTCTTCTACGGATACCCGCAGGACTGGATTCGCGCGCTCGGCGCGCGCATCGCGAAGGTTCACCTGAAGGACTTCCAGCTGGATCGTCCCAACGGCCGTTTCGCGTGGCGCAACCTTGGCGAAGGCGATATCGACTGGGTCGAGGTGCGCCGGGCGTTCGATGAGGTCGGCTATCGCGGCTATGTGACGACAGAGGTCGAAGGCGGCGACGCCGGGTATCTGAAGGACCTCGCAAACCGCGTAGATCGGTTCCTCGCAGGCCAGAAACCAGTCGGGTCGAACTAGAAATTCAGAATTCAGAATTTGGAATTCGTGCTCCCATTCCAGGTTCCAAATTCCCCATTCCAGATTACTTAGGGGCTGTATTATTGGCCCGTTTCGAGGCCAAACCGGGAGGGCTGCGTGTGATCAGGCAGGCCTTTGTCGCGTTGCTCGTCTGTGTGGGGGGCGTGGCCGCTACGACGGCTGTCACCCAGGACGCTGGCGTTCCGTCGGCGGCGCGCAACTACTGGGCGTTCAAGCTGCCGGTGCAGGCGCCGGTCCCCGCGGCGTCGAACGGGCTCCAGAACCCGATCGATCGCTTTCTCGACGAGACGCGCCGCGCCAAGGGTCTCGACGCGGCGCCGCGCGCGCCGCGACTCACGCTGCTCCGCCGCGCCTATCTCGATCTCATTGGCTTGCCGCCCAGCCCCGCCGAGACCGACGCCTTTCTCGCGGACACCTCACCCGACGCCTGGGACAAACTGATCGACAAGCTGCTCGCGTCGCCGCACTACGGCGAGCGGTGGGGCCGCCACTGGCTCGACGTGGCGCGCTACGCCGATTCCAGCGGCTTCGAGCAGGACTACGACCGCCCCAACGCGTGGCGCTATCGCGACTACGTGATCGCGGCGTTCAATCATGACAAGCCGTACGATCTCTTCCTCAAGGAACAATTCGCCGGCGACGAGCTCGAGAAGACGAGCGACGAGACGTTCATCGCCACCGGATTCCTGCGCGCCGGTCCGCGCGTCGCGTTCCGCGAGAAGGACAACCCCGAGCGGCGCTACGAGTATCTCGACGATCTGATCGCGACGACGGGACGCGGCGTGCTCGGGCTGACGGTGCAGTGCGCGCGCTGCCACAACCACAAGTTCGATCCGATCCCGCAGCGTGACTACTACAACCTGGTCACGACGTTCTTCGGCTACGTCGAGACGACGCGTCCGTTGGTGCCGCCGGCGGAAGCCGCCGCGTACGAGAAACACCTGCAGCTGATCGAAGCGCGCGAGGCGCCGCTGAAAGCCGAAATCAAGAAGATCGAAGCGCCGTACGTCGCGAAGCTCCGGCAGCAGTCGTACCAGAAGTTTCCCGAGGACGTGCAGCGTGCGATCGCGAAGCCCGAGGCGGAGCGGACTCCGGGCGAGCAGCTGCTCGCGCAGCAGGTGATCGAAGGGACGAGCGTCTCGCGCCGCGAGATCGAGCGCAGCATGTCGCCCGCCGATGCGGCCAGAGTCAAGGCGCTCGCCGATCGCATCGCCGCGATCGAGAAGGAGAAGCCGGCGCCGATTCCGGTCGCGGAAATCGTCACCGACGGCGACTACCGTTTCACGCCCGACGGCGAAGGCGACGAAGTGATCGGCTGTCCGAAGTGCCGGGTGTGGGACGTCAAGGACGGCAGCTTCCTGCACAAGGGACCGGGCAAGTACGAGGCGCCGCCATCGTATCTCCTGATCCGCGGCGATCCGAACAACAAGGGTTCGGTCCTGAAGCCGGGGTTCGTCACCGCGGCGACCTACGGCAATCCGCCGACGGAGCTTCCGCCAGCCGACGGACGCACGTCGGGACGGCGGCGGGCGCTCGCCGAGTGGCTGGCGTCACCGCAGAACCCGCTGACAGCGCGCGTGATCGTCAACCGCATCTGGCATCACCACTTCGGCCGCGGCATCGTCGCCACGCTCGACAACTTCGGCAAGATGGGCGAGCCGCCGACGCATCCGGAACTGCTCGACTACCTCGCCGTGGACTTCATGAAAGGCGGATGGCGCATCAAGCGGATGCACAAGCTGATGATGACCTCCGCCGCGTACCAGATGGCGTCGGCGTTCGAGAACGCGGCGGATCAAGAGAAGGATTCGCAGAACCAGTACCTGTGGCGCTTCCGTGCGCAGCGGCTCGACGCCGAGATCGTGCGCGACGCGATGCTGGCGTCGAGCGGCGGCATCAACCTGACCATCGGCGGCCCGCCGGTGTTTCCACCGCTGCCGAAAGAGCTGATGACGGAAGCGAACCACGGCATCTGGAAGACGCAGCCCGACGGCCCGGAGACGTGGCGGCGCAGCGTCTACGTGTATCGCAAGCGTGGTCTGGCGTTCCCGATGTTCCAGGTCTTCGACCTGCCGGAGCAGAACGTCACCTCCGCGGCGCGCTACGTGTCGACGGTGCCGACGCAGGCGTTGACGATGCTGAACGATGCATTCGTGCTGCGGCACGCGCAGTTGTTCGCGGAGCGGGTGAAACGCGAGGCGGGCGACGATCCGGCCAGGCAGATCGATCGCGCGTATCGAATCGCGTTGACGCGGCCGCCGACGGACGCCGAGCTTGCAATCACGAAAGCGCAGCCGCTCGCCGATCTGACGCACGTGCTCTTCAACGTGAACGAATTCGTTTACATGCGGTGACGTATGCATACCTGCAAGACGTGCTGGTCGCGACGTGAGTTCCTGTTTCGCTCGGGCGGCGGCGTCAGCGGCCTCGCGCTGGCGTATCTGCTCAACCAGGACCGGCTGCTTGCCGAGGACATCGTCAACTCCGCCGCGTGCGAAGCCAAGGCGGTCGGGTTCAACCCGTACGCGCCGAAGACGCCGCACTTCAAACCGCGCGCGACCGCGGTGATCTCGCTCTTCATGAGCGGCGGCGTCAGCCACGTCGACACGTTCGATCCGAAGCCGGCGCTCACGAAGTACGCCGGCCAGCCGCTGGACGGGAAAGTCGCCGGCGACGTCATCGTGCGTCAGGGGCATCCGGGTCCGCTGATGCCGAGCCCGTTCGGGTTCAAGAAGTACGGGCAGAGCGGGATCGAAGTGTCGGATCTGTTTCCGCACGTCGGCGGACACGTCGACGAGATCGCATTCGTGCGATCGGTGTTCGGCCAGTCCAACGATCACGTGCAGGCCACCTACGAGATGCAGACCGGGCAAGTGCGGATGGGATTTCCGAGTCTGGGTTCGTGGGTGACCTACGGACTTGGGTCCGAGAACGCGAGCCTGCCGGCGTTCGTCGTGATTCAGGACGGCCGCGGCGGTCCGCTCGGCGGCGTCAACGATTGGAGCTCGGGTTTCATTCCGGCCGCGTATCAGGGAACGCTGTTTCGATCGACCGGCGATCCGATCGTCGACTTGAAGCCGCCCTCCGGCGTCAGTCCCGAGCAACAACGCGTGCGCCTGAATCTGCTGGCGAAGTTGAACGAGCTCGACATGCAGCGGTTCCCGGGCAACTCCGATCTCGCCGCGCGCATCTCGTCGTACGAGCTCGCCTACCGCATGCAGAGCTGCGCGCCCGAAGCGCTCGACATCGCGAAGGAATCCGACGCCACCCGGAAGCTGTACGGCCTCGACGACACGATCACCGAACCATTCGGTCGTCAGTGCCTGATGGCGCGCCGGCTGGTCGAGCACGGCGTGCGCTTCGTGCAGTTGTTTCACGGCGGCATGGGCAACCAGAACACCGACACGTGGGATGCGCACGGCGACGTCAAGGCGAACCACTCGCAGCACGCCGCGGAATCGGATCGGCCGATCGCCGGATTGCTCACCGACCTGAAATCGCGCGGCCTGCTCGATTCGACGCTGGTCATCTGGCACGGCGAGTTCGGCCGGATGCCGATCTCACAGCGCGGCGTCGGCCGCGATCACAACCCCGGTGCGATGACGGTGTGGATGGCCGGCGCGGGTATCAAGGGCGGCCAGGCGATCGGCGCGAGCGACGAGTTCGGCTACAAGGCGGAGCAGCAGCCGACGTCGTATCACGATCTGCACGCGACCATCCTCCATCTGCTCGGCATCGATCACAAGAAGCTGACGTACCGGTTCAACGGCCGCGACATGCGGTTGACCGACGTGTACGGGGTACCGATCCCGCAGATTGTGGCGTAGCACGAACATACGAAACCACGAACACGAAACCACGAAAAAGGCGAAACCACGGAAAGACGAAACCACGGAAAGAAACCACGAAAAAGAGGAAACCACGGAAAGACGAAACCACGAAAAAAGAGGAAACCACGAAAGAGACGAGACGACGAAAGACGGGAAGCTGGAAGAACTCGAAAACGATCCACGACTGAACGAAGAAGACAACCAACTGATCTAGAGCACTACCAAGGTTTTTCGTGTCTACGTGCCTGCGTCTGTTTCGTGGTTTCGTGGTTTCGTGGTTTCGTGGTTTCGTGGTTTCGTGGGTTCGTGGGTTCGCGGGTTCTCGGGTTCGCGGGTTCGCGGGTTTCGTGGTTCCGCGGTTCGCGGTTCGGCGGTTTCGTGGAATGCAGGTGTAGCGTGAGGAGCATCACATGAAGACCACACGCGTGTTGTATTCGAGCGCGATCGCGATCGGGTTCGCTTTATTGCTTGCCGCGTCGCAGACGCGCATCACCGCCGGGCAGGCCGGCGACGCGGTTCGCATCGACGCCGATGACATCGGCGGCGTCGTCACGAGCGCCAAAGGACCGGAGGCGGGCGTCTGGGTGATCGCCGAGACCAGCGATCTGCCGACGAAGTTCGCGAAGATCGTCGTCACCGACGATCGCGGGCGCTACGTGCTGCCCGATCTGCCGAAGGCGAACTACAACGTCTGGGTGCGCGGCTACGGCCTCGTCGACTCGCCGAAAGTGCAGGCGGCGCCGGGCAAGAATCTGAATCTCACGGCGGTTGCGGCACCGAATCCCCGCGTGGCCGCGGAGATTTATCCGGCCGGCTACTGGCTCTCGTTGATCAAGGTTCCGGAGAAGAGCGAGTTCCCGGGCAACGGTCCCGGCGGCAACGGCATCTCGCCGAACCTCAAGAGCCAGGCCGAATGGATTCGTCTGGTGAAGTCGGGCGGCTGTACGGCGTGTCACCAGCTCGGCACCAAAGGCACGCGCGAGATTCCGAAAGGCCTCGGCACGTTCCACAGCTCCGCCGAAGCGTGGGATCGGCGCATCCAGTCCGGCCAGGCCGGCGCGCAGATGAGCGGCGGCCTCAACGCGATGGGGCGCGAGCGCGCGCTCACGATGTTCGCCGACTGGACCGATCGCATCGCCGCCGGTGAATTGCCGTCCGCCCCGCCGCGGCCGCAGGGCATCGAGCGCAATCTCGTCATCACGCAGTGGGACTGGGCCGATCCGAAAGCGTATCTCCACGACGAGGTTTCGACCGATCGCCGCAATCCGACGCTGAACGCGAACGGCCTCATCTACGGATCGCTCGAGCTCAGCGCCGACTATCTCCCGGTTCTCGATCCGGTGCGCAACACCACCAGTCAGGTGAAGTTGACCGTGCGCGATCCGAACACGCCGCCGACCTCACCGACGATGCCGGCCTCGTCGCCGTACTGGGGCGAGGAACCGATCTGGACGAGCAAGAACAACGTCCACAACCCGATGTTCGACGAGAAGGGGCGCGTGTGGATCACGTCCGCGGTGCGGCCGGCGCCGAATCCGGATTTCTGTCAAGAAGGATCGAGCCACCCGTCGGCGAAGCTGTTCCCGCTGACCGGCTCCGGACGTCAGCTGGCTGTCTACGATCCGAAGACCAAAGAGCTCACGCACATCAGCACCTGCTACAGCACGCACCACCTGATGTTCGCGATGGATGCGAATCGTACGCTGTGGACGAGCGGCGGCGGTCAGGTGGTCGGCTGGCTGAACACGAAGATGTTCGACGAGACGCACGACGAGGTGAAGTCGCAGGGCTGGACCGCGCTCATCATGGACACCAACGGCAACGGCAAGCGCGACGCGTACGTCGAGCCGAACCAGCCGCTCGATCCGGCG
>Ga0075435_100001928_pt1 | contig 13500 bp, 12 predicted proteins | sample RhiMethybrSRZTD4_FD_75302 | JGI IMG/M metagenome (GOLD analysis project Ga0075435, IMG submission 75302) | Populus rhizosphere microbial communities from Tennessee, USA - Rhizosphere MetaG P. TD hybrid SRZTD4 | ecosystem: Host-associated > Plants > Roots > Rhizosphere > Soil | place: USA...
CCGTCGATGAATCCGCCGACGCGCATCACCGTCGGCAAGAACCTCGGCCTGCACGTCTCGTGGTTCGTCTACCGTCAGCCGGCCGGCGCGAAGGTCACCTTCGATCCGCCGCAGGTAAAGCCCTGGGAGGACACGCGCGCCGGCGCCAACTCACCGTGGGCGCCCGCGTGGACGCCGACGCCGGTGCCGGCCGACGGCAAGCAGCCAGTAACGATCACCTTCAGCGATCCCGGCACCTACGTCCTCCGCTGCCGCGCCGACGATGGCGCCCTGGTCGCCGACGACGAAGTCACCATCGTCGTCACGCGCTGAGCTGACGCCTTCCGAAAACTGATTCGCTGCCCGTAAGCCGCCGGACCCGAAAAGTGGCCACTGCACGCGGGTGCGGCTTTGGCATAGAATCGGCACCTCGATGGTCAGCATGAAGATAGACAAAGGAGATCGCTGAAATATGCGCCGTCTTGCGACTGCAGTCATCACCACGTCCACTCTTGCGCTCGTCGCGCTGCTGGCGTTGCCGGTTTCGGCTCAAAATCCCGGCGGCAGCCCTGAGGGCAAGCAGATGAAGAACCCGGTGGCTTCGTCCGCCGAATCGATTAAGGCCGGACAAGCGCTCTTTCAGAAGAACTGCCGCTTCTGCCACAACGCCGACGCCAAGGGCAACGGTCCGATGGCGCCGGAAGGCACGCATCCGTCGAATCTCACCGACGACAAGTGGGATCGCGGATCCACCGACGGCGAGATCTTCCTCGTCATCCGCGACGGCGCCGGCCCGAAGTTCGAGATGAAGGGCTTCAAGAGCAAGATGTCCGAAACCGACATCTGGAACGTCGTGAACTACCTCCGGAGCCTCCAAGGGAAGTAATGCGGAGCGCGGCGGCAGCCCTGAAGGGCTGCGCTACAGCTGTCGCGACCACGCGGCGTCGCGTAGCGCAGTCCTTCAGGGCTGTCCATGCCGCGGCGTGCATGGCTATCGTGCTGTCCGCCGCCGGTTGCGCGCGTGAGTCGTCCCCGTCGAACATCTACACCCCGGCGCGGTCGACGTTCGGCCAGGCGGCGCGCGACTACTTCAACATCCGTCCCACCGCGCGGCAGCCGATTCCGTTTCCGCACAAGACCCACATCGCGAAGAAAGCGGTCTGCACCGACTGTCACGAGACGGTCGAGAAGGGTCCGATCGCCGGCATCCCGAGCGTGAAGACGTGCATGATTTGCCACGATCAGATCGCCACCGACCACGCGCTCATCAAGCAGGTCGCCAGCTATTCGCAAAAAGGGATCGAGATCCCGTGGCAGCCGGTCTACGGGTTCACTCACGAAGCGCACGTGCGCTTCCAGCATGCACCGCACATCCGCGCCAAGGTCGATTGCGCCGCATGCCACGGCGACGTCGCGAATCAGACAGTCGCCGAGCGCGTCGTCGATCACACGATGGGGTTCTGCGTGAACTGTCACCGCCAAAAAGGCGCGTCGAACGACTGCCTCACGTGCCACTACTAGGTCGGGTGGGCCGGGCAGGTCTGGCAGGTCGGGCGGGTCGGAAAACGGATGATTCGGCGGATATGAGTAAACGCGATCGTATGAACTCACACACGGATGCAGCAGATGGGCCGAGCGACGTGGCGACCGTGAGTGGCCGTCCGACCTGCCAGACCCGCCCGACCTGCCTGACCCGCCCGACCGACTGCGCGACAGCGTAACCATGGAGCGCCGAGACTTCATCAAGCTCACCGCGATCAGCAGTGCGAGCGCGACGCTGGCGAGCTGTGGAAATCCTGAGCATCAGCTGATCCGCTTCGTGCCGGACGAGGATCTCGCGCCGGGGATCGCCGAGTTCAAGCCGAGCGTCTGCCCGGCGTGCGCGGCGGGCTGCGCGGTGAACGTGCGCGTGATGCAGGCGGATGTCGACACCGTCCGTAACGGGCAGAGCGGCGTCGTCACGATGAGCGTCGCGAAGAAGCTGGAAGGGCAGCCGAAGGATCCGATCAGCCAGGGCGGCCTGTGCGCGCGCGGCCAGGCTTCGATCCAGATCACCTACCACCCCGATCGCGTGACGCAGCCGCTGAAGCGCAAGGGCAATCGCGGCAGCGGCGATTTCACGCCGGTGAGCTGGGACGAAGCGATCGGCGAGTTGGTCGGCAAGCTGGATACGATCGCGGCAGCGGGCGATCAGAAGTCGATCGCGTTCGTCACGCGGCCGCGGCGCAGCCGCCGTGCGGCCCTGATCGCCGAGTTCGCCTCGAAGCTCGGCGCACCGGCGCCGATCGTGTTCGATCCGATGGGCGACGAGGTGGTGCGCCGCGCCAACGCGATCAGCTTCGGACACGAGCAGCTGGCGACGATCGATCTCGCGCGTTCGCGCTTCGTGATCTCGTTCGGCGCCGACCTGCTCGGCACGTGGAATTCACCGGTCGCGCAGAGCGCCGGCTACGGCGCGATGCGCCAGGGCCACCCGCAGCAGCGCGGCAAGCTGGCGGTGGTCGAGTCGCGGATGTCGATCACCGGCGCGAACGCCGACGAATGGGTGCCGGTGAAACCGGGCACCGAAGGGGTGCTGGCGCTGGGGCTCGCGCACGTGATCGTCGCGAACAAGCTGCGGCCGTCCAGCAGCGGCCGCGCAGCGGCGGCGATCGAGGGCTGGTCCGGCGGCCTCGCCGACTACGCGCCGGCGCGCGTCGAACAGATCACCGGGGTCGCGGCGAAGCGCATCGAGCGGCTCGCGCGCGAGCTCGTCGACTTCCGTCCGGCGGTGGCAGTCGCGGGCGGGCCGGCAGTGGCGCACTCGAACGGTCTGTTCCACGCGCTGGCGGTCAACGCGCTGAACGATCTACTCGGTGCCGTCGAACAACCGGGTGGGGTTTTTTTCACGCCGGGAGGCCAATCGCCAGTCGCCAACGCCCAATCCCTTCAGAGTCTCAGCGCGGCGAAGCTCGTCGTGATCGACGAGGCCAATCCGGTGTACGGCGCGCCGGTGGCGCTGAAGGTGCGCGAGACGTTCGAGAAGGCGCCGTTCATCGTCAGCTTCGGCAGCTTCGTCGACGACACCAGCGCCTATGCCGATCTGATCCTGCCGGATCACACGTTCCTCGAGTCGTGGGTCGACACGACGCCGGAGTCAGGTTCGATCGAGACCGTCACGACAGTCGCCGGGCCGGTGATGAAGCCGCTGCATCAGACGCGCGCGACCGCCGACGTCCTGATCGAAGTCGCCGGCAGACTCAAATCACCGATCGCGCTGCCGTGGAAGACGGCTGAGGAGCTGGCGAAGTCCCCAGCCCCCGGCCCCCAGCCCCCGCAGGCGGCCCGCCCTCCCGAAGGCACGGCGGGCCGCTACAGTGAGCCGCAATTCGCCGGTGACGCCGCCCAGTTCCCGTTCCACTTCCTGCCGTTCAAGACGCCGCAGTTCGGCGACGGCTCGACGGCGCACCTGCCATGGCTGCAGGAGATGCCCGATCCGTTGACGTCGGCGATGTGGAGCAGCTGGGTCGAAATCAACCCTGCGACCGCCGAGCGTCTGCAGATCGCGCAGGGGGATCTCGTCGACATCACCTCGCCGCACGGCACGCTGCGCGCGCCGGCGATGATCTTTCCGGCGATTGCGCCGGACGTGATCGCGATGCCGGTCGGCCAGGGCCACGTCACGTTCACGCAGTACGCGAGCGGCCGCGGCGTGAACCCGATGGCGATCCTCGCGCCGGCGACCGAAGCAGCGACCGGCGCGCTCGCGTGGGCGGCGACGAGGGTAAAAATCGCGAGAGCCGCAGCTGCGGATCGCAGCTTGATCATGTTTGCCGGCGAGATGCGCGAGCATCCGCATGAAGGTGAGATTCGGTAGCGCAGGCCTTCAGGCCTGCCAACGGAGGCAGCCCTAAAGGGCTGCGCTACACATGGCGCATCGCTGGGGGATGGCGGTCGATCTCGACAAGTGCACCGGGTGTGGTGCGTGCGTCACGGCCTGCCATGCGGAAAACAACATCCCGATCGTCGGACCGGCGGAGGCGGCGCGCGGCCGCGCGATGCACTGGCTGCGGGTCGAGCGCTACTTCGAGGGCGAGTTCCCCGACGTCCGGGTGAAGTTCCGGCCGGTGATGTGCCAGCACTGCGACGCGGCGCCGTGCGAGCCGGTGTGCCCGACCTACGCGAGCCACCACACTGACGAAGGACTGAACGCGCAGGTCTACAACCGCTGCATCGGCACGCGCTACTGCGCGAACGCCTGTCCCTACAACGTTCGCTTCTTCGACTTCTTCAACCCGCAGTGGCCGAAGCCGCTGCACCTGCAGCTCAATCCCGATGTCTCGGTGCGCGAAGTCGGGGTGATGGAGAAGTGCACTTTCTGCGTGCAGCGGATCAACGCCGCCGAGATCGCCGCCAAGGCGGAGAAGCGCGAGTTGAAGGACGGCGACGTGCAGACCGCCTGTGCGCAGGCGTGCGCGGCGCGAGCGATCGTCTTCGGCGACTTGAACGATCCGGAGAGCGAAGTGGCGCGGCTCTCGCGATCGCCGCGCGCCGGGCACCTGCTCGAGGACCTCGGCACACTGCCGAAGGTCGCCTACCTCGAACGGCAGACACAGGTATGAGCGAGGCCGCGCGCAAGATCAACGACGACCTGCTGCGGCCGCTGCTGCGGACGTCGTGGCGTTTCTATCTGCTGGTCGCCCTTCTGGGCAGCGTGGTGGTTGCCGGCCTCGTCGCGTGGGTCTGGCAGATGTGGAACGGCTTCGGCGTCGCCGGGCTCAACAACCCGGTCTACTGGGCCTTCTACATCACCAACTTCGTGTTCTGGATCGGCATCAGCCACGCCGGCACGCTGATCTCCGCGATCCTGCGGCTCGTCAACGCCGGCTGGCGCCGCCCGGTGACGCGCTGCGCCGAGGTGATCACCGCGTTCGCGCTGATGATTGGCGCGATGTTTCCGGTCATCCATCTCGGCCGGCCGTGGCTGGCGTTCTGGCTGATCCCGTACCCGAGCAATCGGTTGATCTGGCCGAACTTCCGATCGCCGCTCGTCTGGGACTTCTTCGCCATCAGCACCTATCTCACCGGCAGCGTGCTGTTCCTCGTGCTGCCGATGATTCCCGACTTCGCGCTCGTCCGCGACCGGACGACCGGTACGCGGCGCAAGATCTACGGCGTCCTCGCGCTCGGCTGGCGCGGGACACCGAAGCAGTGGCACCGCCTCGAGTCGGCGATGCAGATCATGGCAGTTGCGATTATTCCGGTCGCCGTCTCGGTCCACACTATCGTCTCGTTCGACTTCTCGATGGCGCCGGTGCCGATGTGGCACTCGACGATGTTCGGTCCGTACTTCGTCGCCGGGGCGATCTTCAGCGGTATCGCCGGCTTGATCATCGCGATGGCGGCGCTCAGGAAGTTCCTCCACCTCGAGGACTACCTGCATCCCGTGCACTTCCAGAACCTCGGCAAGCTGCTCTTGATGATGAGCCTGCTGTGGGCGTACTTCGTCTTTGCCGAGCGCCTCACGGTGTGGTTCGGCAACGAGAGCGCCGAAGTGCAGGTGTTGCGGGTCACGCAGAAGGGCACCTTCGCTCCCCTCTACTGGACGATGGTGGTCTGCAACTTCGTGGTGCCGTTCACGATTCTCTCGCTGCGCCGGCTGCGGACGATCAGCGGCTGCGTGATCGCCTCCTTCTGCGTCTGCATCGGGATGTGGCTCGAGCGCTTCCTGATCGTCGTGCCGTCGCTCGGCCACAAGTACTTGCCGTACTCGTGGGGGACCTATCGGCCGCGGCCGGTCGAGATCATGATCACGATCTCGACCTTCGCGGCGATGACGCTGCTCTACACGCTGTTCTCGAAGTTCGTGCCGATCATCTCGATCTGGGAACTCAAGGTCGGCGCGCAGGCCGTCGAGGAGCCTGTCGTTCAGCACGCCGAGCACGCGATCGGGGAGGCGCGGCCATGAGCTCTGTTTACGCGCTCTATCCAACCGCCGACGCCGCGCAGCGCGCGGTCAATAATCTTCACGCCGCCGGCGTGCCGGACGAGCAGATCACGATCGTCTCGTCGGAGCCGTTCGAAGAACACGAGTTCGCCAATCGCGAGAAGGCAACCTGGATGGGTTGGATCGCGCTCGCCGGCGCGGTCCTCGGCCTCATCACGGCGACGTGGTTGACCAGCATGACCGAGCTCGCATGGCCGCTGAAAACCGGCAACATGCCGATCGTCGCCTGGTGGCCGAACCTGATCGTGATGTTCGAACTGACGATGCTCGGCGGCATCCTCGCCGCGGTGATTACTCTCCTGGTGACGGCGCAGCTGGTCCGGCGGCGACCGGCGTTCTACGATCCGGCGGTCAGCGATGGACAGATTCTCGTCGGCGTTGCGGCAGCCGGCGACCCCGCGACAGTCGAAAGAGCGCTCGGTGTCGCGGACGTACGCCGGGCGTAAGTCGCAAGTCGCGAGTCGCAAGTCAGTCGCAAGTCTTCAGTCGCAGGTCAGTCACAAGTCTCAAGGTCGCCGGTGTTTGCGGTTTTCGCGTTCGAGATGGGTGATCAGGCCGTTCAGCATCTTCCCGATCTCCTCGTACAGCCGGTCGACGGGAATGCGCTCTGATTCGCTGATGTGCGACCGTTGCACGCAGACGATTAATTGAGTTCGCGTTTCCCGCGCCGATCCTTTGGCGCGATAGCAGTACTCGGCGAAGTGTTTATCGGTTGACTGCTCGGATCCCTCGGCAATCAACGACGCGACGCGCTCCGACGACGACCCGAGCTGCTCGCGCAACCGCAGCTCACGATTGAACGACGGCCGTCGGATGATCGCAGAAACTTCACCCGCCGCGACGAGTGCCTTTTGATAAACCTTCAATTCTTCAACGTTTTTGGCCATAGCGCGGCCCATACGAGCAGGGTGTATGCCGTACTCGTGGGACGCGACAACAACGTGTGCAAAATCGGTCGTGACTTGCGACTGACCTGCGACTTGCGACTGGGACTTGTGACTTGCGACTCGCGACTGACGTGTGACTCGTGACTTGCGACTCGCGATTATTCCAAGGCGTGAGCAAGTTGCCGCAAGAACAAGCCCACGTCCGTAACCAGTCCCATCGTCTGTGCTGACCCCCGATCGGCGAGCTTGGTGACGACTGCTGGATTGATGTCCACGCAAACCAGGCGTACCCAGGCGGGCAGCATGTTGCCGACGCCGATGCCGTGCAGCATCGTTGACAGGACCAGCACCAGCGACACGTTCTGCAGCGCCGCGGTGTAGCGGTCTTGCGCTTCGACCAGGTCCATGATCGTGTCCGGCAGCGGGCCATCGTCGCGGATGCTGCCGGCGAGCACGTAGTCGACGCCGCGGCAGATGCATTCGTACATGACGCCGGATTGCAGCACGCGCTGTTCGACGGCGGCGCGCAGGCCGCCGGCGCGCGCGATCGCGTTGATCGCGCGCATGTGATGGCGATGGCCGCCTTCGATCGCGCGGCCGGTTTCCATGTCGACGCCGAGCGACGTGCCGTAGAGCGCCTGCTCGACGTCGTGGACGGCGAGCGCGTTGCCGGCGAGGAGGACGTCGACGTAGCCGCCGCGGATCAGGTCGCGGAAATAGGATCCGCCGCCGGTGTGGACGACCACCGGTCCGGCGACGAACGCGATCTTCTCACCCGCCTGCCGGGCGGCGCGCATCATCGCCGCGATCCGCGTTACACCCACTTCGACGCGGCGCTCCGACGAGATCTCGTTGGTCATGAACGCGAAGCCGTGGCGGTCGCGTTCCTGGAACTCGGGGACGATCTTCACGCCGCGGACCCCGCACACCACCGCGTTCCCGATGCGGAGTTCGCGCAGCTTGCGGCAGCTCGCGCGTCCGTTGTCGACGACGATCGCCGCGTCCATCCGCTGCTGGTCGACCATCACCCAGCTGCCGCCGATCTGCACGAAGGTGCGGTGGTTGGTCGTCGAATAGAAGTCTTCTGGCGCGCAGCCGTCGCGGTCGGCGGCGACCAGATGCGCGTCCTCGCTGCGCGCCACGCGGCAGCCGAGCCCGACCAGTTCCTCGAGGACTTCGGTGAGCGCCGGCGGCGTCTTGGCAGTGACCCGCATCGACACGAACGACGGTTCGTCGTTGGTCCGGCCGATGCGGAATTCGAGCACGTCGAACGCCGCGTCGTGGCGGACGACGGTGTCGAACATCGCGTTCATCAGCTGGGAGTCGATCAGGTGGCCTTCGGCTTCGACTACCTCGCTGACGGGAGCGTCTGGGCGGGTTACGGCTGCATCTCCTGCACGGGGCGTGCGCCGCGATTCAATGCGTCATCCCGTAGAGCACGATGTTGACGCCGACGGCGTAGCCGTTCGGCGAGAACTTGTCGAAGTATTCCTTGCTCTCGCCTTCGCGCTCCCACGTGTCGGGGATGTCGGTGTTGTGCGCCATCACGACCATCAGGCGGCCCTTGTCGTCGGCGATGCCGCGGAAGTTGACGTGCGCGCTGTCCTGGCCGCGCTCCGAGGTGCTGCCGGTCTGCACCCAGAAGCGGATGTTCGAGACCTGCTCGACTTCTTTGACGTCGTAGAGCAGGTTCATCACCGCGTGGTTCGGCGCGATGTCGACGATTGGATACGCGTGCGGCGGCAGCACGCGGCCGATCTCGTACTCCCACTGATCCCACGCCCGCGATCCCCAGAAGTCGTCGGCGATCAGGTATCCGCCCTTGAGCAGGTAGGCGCGCAGGCTCTCCACTTCTTCGTCGCTGAAGCGGACGACGCCGACGTCTTCCATGTGAAGGATCGGACAGCGATAGAGCAGTGGATCGGTGAGGCGAACGACGACGTAGTCGGGCTGGCCAGCCTTATCGAGCTTGACGTGGACCGACGTGAGCTCGCCGAGGCGAACGGAAAAATTGTTGTCGGCGCCGGGGAAGTCGGTACTCCATCCGGTGCCGCCCTGTTCGAAGCGATCGCCGGTGAAGTAGGCGCGGCAGAAGTTGAAGGAACCGTCGAAGTCTTCGAGCTTGCCCCATTTCGGCGGCTCGCGGTTGAAGCGGCCGATGCCCCCGCCGCCGACCCAGATCCGCGGCCGCCACTCTGGATCCTGCTGGGTCACCTGTTCGAAGACCGCGGCTGCCGCCACTGGAAAAATGGCGGCGATAGCGAGCGCGGCCAGAAGGCGGGCATAACTCACGAGGGCCTCTGGGCGCATGATACGCCGACCCTCGTGAGGTTGGCTACGGCGTTGTCAGCTGCCGATCTGCACGCCGAAGGTGCCGACGGCGCCGCTGATTCGATCGTTGTGGCCGCCGCCGTAGTAGTGGTACCACCAGCCGTTGCCCGCAAACCGGTAACCGGCGCCGAAGGTGAGCCGCACGTGTTTTGCGAGCGCAAGCCGCGCGGTGACTTCCGGTTCGGCGACGAAGAAGTCCTGGTGCACGCCGATCGTGGTGGTGACCGTGTGCGCGCGGACGAGGTCGTTGTATTGCGCTTGCGTCAACTGGCCCAGCTCACGTGGACTCGGCAGCCCGACCACCTGCGTCACTGCCTGCGCCGTTGTCGCGTGGCCTCCGCCGAGCAGCACCTTGCCGCTGACGCCAAAACGATCGCTGTTCAGCAAGAACCACTGCATCACGAAGCCGCCGTAGGCGAGCTCGCGGGAATGCGAACGGTCGGTCGCCATCCAGTAGCCGCCGCCGCCGAAGTAGAAGGCTTCCTCCGCGACGTAGCCGGCCGATCCGCCGATCAGCCCGGAGACCTGGCCGTCGAAGTCGGTGATCTTCACCTCGGGCATCGCGGCGAACCCGCTGTGGATGCGCTCGACCGTCATCGGTCCCTGGTTCACCGGCGGCTGCGTGGCATCGACCGCTGTTTGCGCGGATGCCGTCAACGGCAGCGCCGCAGCGAGCAGTGCACCGGCGAATACGGCGCGGGTCATGGCTCGCTCCTCAGGCTGACGTTCAGCGGCGTCGTTCCGCCGCGCCGCACCTCGATCTGCGTCACGTAGGTGCGGTAGCCGCTCTTGCGGATTTCAACGGTGTGCGACCCCTCGGCGACTTCGACAATCAAGCGTTCCTGCCCGCCCGGCGCGCGCCATGGTTCACCGTCGATCGAAATCTCCGCGTCGTTCGGCTGCACGCGGATCGCCAGCGACCCGTACGCGCCCTGCGGCGCGCCACGAGGTTCCGATCCGGGTGGCGGGGGTGGCAGCGGCATCCGTCCGCCGCCCGGACCACGCGGCGCCGGCTGCGGCGGGTACGCCTCCGGCGGCGGGTTCGGCGCATTCGGCGCAAGGCCTTGCGGCGCCGGCGGCGGGTTCGGCGCCTGCGGCCGCGGCTCGGCCTGCTCGCCGGCGCCGAGTTTCTCCAGCGTGTATTTCACTTTGACGGTCTTGTCGGCGGTCAGATAGATCTGCTGCTTCGCCGGTCGATAGCCGTCGAGATACAACTCGAGTTCGTGCTGGCCCGGCGCGACATGCAGCCGCTGAAAGGTCCCGTCGAAGTCGTCGACGACGCCAGCGTAATAGCCGTCGACATAGACCTCGGCCTGGTTCGGTTTCACTTCGAGCTTCACCGAGGCATCGGGCGCGTAATAGGGACCGGGGTACGGCGGATACCAGCCCCACTGCGGGGCGAACCACGGGTCGTACCAGTATGGGTAGATGGGAGCGTAGAAGCCGCCGGCGACAACGACCGTGGCGTGACCGCCATGACCGTAATGGCCTTGCGCCGCGTCGGAGGTCGCCCTAAATCCAGCGGTGGCGACCAGCCCGAACGCGAGGATGAGGAGAGAACGTTTAAGTCGGGACACGGGAACCCTCGAACGAACGAGCAAGTGCTGGCGAAGATGTTTAGAGCAATGACAGTGCCAGTCAGTCATGTGTCCCGATCCTCGCGGCATCCCGATGGAGCCACACACTTTGTTGGACTCTTTGCAAATGTGTGGCAGCCGACGATCGTCGCCCTCCAGCGACACCTCCGTCAAATCGGAAGGACGCCGGGGGAGGGGTCGGGAACCGTTTCAGATTTCCACAGGGGGTCGGGAACCGTTTACGGCGCCTCGCCTCTGAGCGATGCATAAAGAATCTCGATGGGATGACGTATCGTCAGCCGCCTGCCACGGCGGCGGGCCGCCGCGGCGATCTGCAGCGTGCACCCAGCGTTCGCGGTGACGACCAGGTCCGGCGCGGCGGTCTCGATGTGCATCGCCTTGCGATCGCCGAGCGCGCGCGCCGGCTCGGGCTCGACGAGGTTGTAGATGCCGGCGCTGCCGCAGCACATATCAGGTTCGGCGAGCGGCACCAGCTCGACGCCGGGAATCGACCGCAGCAGATCCCGCGGCTGCTGCCGGACGCCCTGCGCATGCGCAAGGTGACAGGCGTCGTGATACGCGATCTTCGCCGCGATCGGGTGGCGGCGCGCCCGCGGCTCGCCAATCTCCGCAACGACTTCGCTCACATCTCGCACGCGCGCCGCAAACGTGCGCGCCCGCTCGGCCCACGCCGGATCATCGGCGAGCAGCTGCCCGTATTCCTTCATCGACGATCCGCAGCCCGCGGCATTCACCGCAATCCGTTCGACGCCGGCGCGCTCGAACACCTCGATTGTTCGCCGCGCGAACGCGCGCGCCTCGTCGAGACGTCCCGCGTGCAGCGCCAGCGCGCCGCAACACGCTTGCTCCGGCGGCGCGACCACCTCGCAGCCTTCGGCCGCGAGCACGTGCACGGTCGCGGTATTCACCTGCGGAAAGACGACGCGTTGAACGCAGCCGGTCAGCAGTCCCACCGTGAGCCGGCGCTCACCGACGGCGGCGGTGCGCGCAGGCGTGCGCGCGCGGAGCGCGCGCCAGCTGATTGGCGGCGCAAGTTCCAGCATGGCGCGGACGCGCGAGAAGAATCCGGGGTTCGATCGATGGCGGTCCGCGGTGGCCGCGCCAGTACTCCGGCGACGCGGAAAAAGTTGTCCTGCGCGAGATGACACGACGAGCGGCGCCAGCGCGATCCGCAGGCGGCCCGGATAAGGGAAGAGCGTAAAGATCAGGGCGCGAAACAATCGGTCGGCGAGCGATCGATCGTATCGCCGTTCGATCTGGCCGCGCGTCGCTTCGATGAGCGGCGAGTACTGCACACCCGAGGGACAGGCCGTGACGCACGCCATGCAACCGAGACACGCGTCGAAATGCCTGACGAAAGGGCGTGTCATCTCGGTGCGCCCGTCCAGCCCCGCGCTCATCAGATAGATGCGCCCGCGCGGCGAATCCATTTCCTCGCCCCACAGCGCGTAAGTCGGGCACGACGGCAGGCAGAATCCGCAGTGCACGCACTTTTCTATCAGCGCGCGCTGCGGCGGGTGATGCGCATCGAAGGCCGCTTCGCCTCGCGCAGTCTCCAGCGGCGGCGCGCTCACCGCGGACCCTGCCCGACCAGGACGTGCGCGGGATCGAAGGCCTGCTGCAGCGAGGTGAACAGCCGCGCACGGCCGGCGTCGGCAGGCCACACGTCGACACGCGCGTGCAGCGACGGCGATCCGCGGACGATCGTGACGTTGCCAATCGCGGTCGATGTTCGGAGCGCGTCAATGGCACGCACCTGGGCGTCGACATTGCCGCCGATGCGAATGAGTCCGGCGCCGATCGCGGCGCGGCCGATCAGGATCGCGTCGACATTCGCGGCGCATGCCTTCACCGCCGCGAGCGCCGCGTCGATGTTCGCCGGCAGCCAGCTCACGCGCACGACTGCCGCATCACGGTCGGCGCCGGTCCAGATCTGATCGGCATGCTCGCGCCACACCGCCGGTTCGCGCTCGCTGCTCAGCGTGTCGACTCGCGTCGCCAGGCCCTTCACCAGCGCGTCGGCCTGCGCGACCTGCGCATCGACCACCGCGTCGAGCGACGCGAAGCACAGCAGTACCTCCCGCCGTTCGTGCTCGTCCCGTCCGGCTCTCCATGCGATCTCGAAGCCGAGCGGTTCGAGATGACTCGCCATGACCGTCGTCACGATGCGTGCGGCCGCCGCGGCGCTGTCAACGTCCAGTCGAAGCGTCTTCGACGTTTGCGGAATCGGGGAGAGCTTGAACGTGGCGCTGACGATCGCTGCCAGGCCGCCGAACGATCCGGCCATCAGTTTTCCGAGATCGTAGCCGGCGACGTTCTTGACCACCTGGCCGCCCGCTTTCGACAGCACGCCGTCGGTGGTGGCGAGGCGGATGCCGATGACGAGGTCGCGCGGCGTGCCGTAGCGGTGGCGCAGCGGACCGCTGTCGTTGGTCGCGAGGATGCCGCCGATCGTCGCGGTGTCGGCGAACGGCGGGTCGAGCGGCAGCCACTGGCCGTGACGCGCGAGGGCGCGATTGACCTCGCGCAGCGTGGCGCCGGCCTCGACGGTCGCGGTCATGTCGCCGTGCTCGTGCGCGAGGACGCGGTTCAGTCCGCGCATGTCCAGGACGGCTGCCGGCGCCTGATCCGGCCGGCCCCAGCTGCGTTTCGTCCCCGCACCACGGATCTGGATCGGCTGTCGCGCGTCGGCGGCCCGTCGCAGCGCTGCCGCGACCTC
>Ga0075435_100001929_pt1 | contig 13499 bp, 10 predicted proteins | sample RhiMethybrSRZTD4_FD_75302 | JGI IMG/M metagenome (GOLD analysis project Ga0075435, IMG submission 75302) | Populus rhizosphere microbial communities from Tennessee, USA - Rhizosphere MetaG P. TD hybrid SRZTD4 | ecosystem: Host-associated > Plants > Roots > Rhizosphere > Soil | place: USA...
TGGCCGACGAGAATGGGTTTGGCGATGGGCGGGATCCCGACATTCGTCGTGATGAAGGGATAGCCCCAGGCCGGCGTGCTATTCCATACATCCTGCGACGTCGGATTGTTGTTGGTCGAGATGCCATAGATGAAATCGGTGACGCCGATCGAGTCGAAGGCGGTATGATTGGCGAAGCGCAACTCGGAATTGTCGATGCCGACCGCGTTCGAAGTCTGATTCCAGGTCAATTGCAGGAAGGCTCCCAGGTAGTCGGCGATCTTGCCGGTGTAGAAGAGACTCAACGTCTGGGGGAATTCCGTGGTGCTCTCATCGGACAGATCGGTGAGCGTAGGATTCGTGTCGGGTATCGCCTTGGCCAGCCACGTGTTCGACCCTTGTAGCATGACGGACAGCGGCGGAAGATCGCTGAGGGAGAGGGTTCTCTCGCCGCGCTCTGTCGTCGCCTCGATTTGCCGGACATTGCTGAACACGTAGGCATTCATCTTGAACCGTCGGCCGAACGGAGTGAGCTCCGGAAAGATCGTGTGGCAGGCTTGGCAGGAGAGGCCGGTTTGCCGGGCAAATCCGGGCGTCGCATTCGCCTTGGAGGCTTTCAGCATGGAGGCTGCGGCAATTGTGATGACCGCAGCGATCACCACAGGCCAGACGAGCGCCAAGAATCCGCGCATGTGTGCTTTCATCACGCTCCCCCTTTCTCGGGTTGTTCCCAGGCCGTCGTCGTCTCCGCTGAAGACCGGATGTCGGGGGAGGTGACCGTTCGGTCGCATTCGGCACGTCTGGCATGAGCCCGGCGTGCCGTGGGGGAATGCCGAGCTGTACTCCGCGAGGCTCCTGCGCGAGGGTGGGCTCTCCCATGAACGCAGAGAGCTCTGCGGCCAGTGGGGCCCATCGAGGCCGTCGGCGATGCGGCTTGATGCTTCGGTGAGCCGTTAAAGCGGCATTGCGGGCGGGTGACTTGCTGACCACGACGGAAGTGGGGTCGGTGGGCTCTTAGGACTGCGAGCGACCTACAACGGCGGGGCCCGCTCCCAGTGGCGCCACTCTTCCGGCCATCATCCCCGCCTGGCTGGCGTCGAAGGGACCGGTGCGAAGGAATGCGGACAGCCGGGATTCGAACTCGGCGATCACGCTCCGAGGCCAAGCCGAGATACGCTGCCCCTGCGAGGAACCAGGTCGCGAACCCGAATCACCGTAGGTGACTCGCCTCATTTTCGAGCTCGACGTCGGTGGCGGGCGAGTCAATCCCACCTATTGATTCGAGCGCATCAGGCGGAAGCCGATCCTACGTACTCGCGCCATCCCGCTGGCGCCTTCTGATGCATAGCAACGCGACCATCCCGATCGTCAGAAGGACGAGCGACCCGGGTTCGGGCGTGATCGTCAGTTCTCCGAAGAGGCCGTGGCTTTCCTCCATGAGGCCGGCCGTGAAGAAGACGGCATTGGGATTGCTGCCCGCCCCGTTGTTCCCATTGACCAGAGCCCAGAGATCTCCGATGACAAAGGGATCACCGTTGCTGTCGCGCAAGGTCCCGAGGAATGCACCGCTGTTCGGGTCGAAGGCGTTAATCGTGCCGTCGCCGAAATTCCCGACGAGCAGGTCATTGGCGAATGGCCCAAACCCGGCGGGCGCGATGTCGAGCCCCCAGGGCGAGTTGAGGGGGTCGCCGGTATTGATGAGACGTTTGACGAAGGTGCCATCCGTGTTGAACACGTCGACGAATCCGTTCCCTGGCCCAGCCTGATCGTCGTGACCGCCGGCGGCCTGCAGGGCAAAGCTGACGAAGAGCTGACCATTCAGGATTCGCAGGTTGAATGGCGCCCAGTTCTGTCCCGGCGGTGTGCCGATGGGGACGGGGGGAGGGCTCGGGTCCGTGAAGCTTTTGACGAAGCCGAAACCCGAGTTGTACATTTCGACGTGTCCGGCGCGGAAGTTCGCCGCGTAGAGGAATTGGCTCCCGGCAATGGTCGCTATGGCCAGGCCCTTGTACACGGCGCCCGTGCCCGACTGGTCAACCCCGAGAAACGAGTGGGACGGATCGACCGAATTGCTCCGCCCCGAAATCGTGCCGTCCTCGGTCACGAAAATGAAGTTTGCGCTCCCGGACGTAATCCCGTTCGAGACGGCGAACGCGGTCGGGTCGCTGTTGAACACCTGGCCGGTGGGGCTGGCGGTGCCGGGCGTTTGGCCGGACGGCGTGAAGATCGTGACCGGGCTCGGAGGCGACACCTGCACGCCGGCCGCTGTGTACAGGGTGGCGACTCCGCTGCCGTTGTCCGAGACCCAGAAGGGACTCACCGGCGTGAACGAGACGCCCCACGGATTGATCAGATTGGGATCGACGTGCGCCGCCGCGGGGAAGCCCAGACCCGTGAGGAATGCCTGGTCATCCGTCACGAGACTTGTGAGCTGAAAGGAACTGGCGTGCGCCGGTGCAACGACGCCAGAGAGGGCGCTCGCGGCGAGCAGGGGAGCCATGAGTCCAACTCGCATGGCGGCGCGAAGGGTGGGGCAACGGTGAGTCGAGCTCATGTCATTCGCCTCCTGACGACCCCCAACCGTGTGAGCAAGGACCGTTACGTGTTTCGGCCACCGCGCGACGCTTGGCCCAGCAGGTTCCGCTCCGCACCCTGTCGGCACGAAGGGCGTGCTCACAGACCGGGAGCGTCCTCGTCGACCGAGACGCCGAACGTTCTCCGGCGACAAGGCCACACTGCCTCGTCGTTCTCTCATTTGATGATTCGGCGGCGTTCCCTCACACGGTTTCCTGCGGATGATATTTCCGCCGCCAGTTCTCGCCCGCGGCGGGCCGGAGGAAACCTCCATGGGAATATTTACTTTCATGAGAAACCAGATGAGTGGGAGCCGCCGAATACTTAATGGTGGGAGACGGCGGAGCAGCGTGACCTTGCGAAGGGAGGCCTTTTCAGCGGCTTCGGGGGAACCAGCCAGATGAGATCCCGGATGATTGCTCTCGCGATGGTCGCCCTCGTCGGTGCGGGGTGTGTATCGGCAGTGCGATACGTGTACATCAAGACCGGGACGACGGCCGAGCAGCGCGATCAGGACGAGTCAGAATGTACGCGGCTAGCAATGATCAATGTAGGAAAAGACTCTGCGGACGGATGCGTACACGAGACCCTCGACCGAGCCAGGCTGAGACAATGCATGGCCGGTCGGGGCTATGAGGTTCAAGAGGTCAAGAGCTGAACAGGAGCCATCGTCTGCCGGTCCGCGCCATTGCTGCGAAGGTTCTGCATGCCGTGATCGTGATACTCGTGCTGGCCAGCGTCGCAGAGGCCGAGGAAAAGGCTGGCGTGTGCGATCTGGTCACGCGGCTATGTTCAACGTGCCACGGGGCGCGTGGGGTGAGCATCTCGCCGATGTTTCCGAATCTGGCGGGCCAGCCACCTCAGTATCTCGAGGCACAGCTCAAGGCGTTTCGAGATCGTTCACGAGCCAATCCTCTTGCCCAGGCGTTCATGTGGGGAATGGCGGCACGGCTCACCGACGAACGAATCCTTGAGATCGCGGCGTACTATGCATCCCAACCTCCCCCCGTCGGCAAACCGGCCGAGCGACCAAGCGTGGCGGCGGGCGAGAAGATCTTCACTGAGGGCATCGAGGCACAGCAAATCGTTCCGTGTCAGGGCTGTCACGGAGCGGAGGCCGCGGGGAACGGACCGTTTCCGCGCCTGGCCGGGCAGCACAGCCGGTATCTGAAGAAGCAGATGGAAGCCTATGCCGTCAATCTCCGAGCCAATGAGATCATGCATCAGAGTGCCAAGAACTTGACCGATCTCCAGATCGCCCAGCTCGCCGCTTACTTGAGCTCTCGATAGCACCGATGAGGGCCGGCCAGCCCTCAGAGTGCATGCTCGCTTGTCCTCGGGGAACCGCTTCATGCGCTTGCGGGTCGTCGTCGATGGACGTAGGGTAGAGCATGTCGACTACTCCTTCTCAGCAGGGAGGTGTGATATGAGGCCTCGTCCCCGGGCTCTCTGCATCCTCCTCGGCCTGTTTGGGTCTTTCCTTCTGGGCACCACCCCCGCCCACGCCGTGGAGTATCGGCTGCTCGTGGCCAGCATATTCGACGCTGCCCTGATGTCCTTCGTGAGCCCTCCGGAGCTCTTGAATGGCGCCTCGGGGCCGGGCCTCGAGCGAGTCGAGAAAGGGCTCGACAGTGGGCAGATCGACGTGGGGGCGATGCCGGCGGGACGTCCCCTCGTGAGTGTCGCGGCCGACGTGGCCAAGGCCTGGGGCGCGGTGCCCGTGCCCAGCGTGCTGCCGGCCCGTGGCGATGCTGGGCGCTGGGACGAGGTCCGCTGGCAGGGCAACCCCGGGGAACGCAGTATCTGGATGATCAGAGCCTCTACCAATGCGCGTCCGCAATCGATCCGACGCCTCACGCTCGAGGGGATCGGGCCGGTCCGGCAATATCAGCCCTACGTCTACACGGGAAAGGAACGCCTTGCCGTCCTGCAAATGCCGCAGTCATTTATCACGCACTACGAGTCGCGCGGCAACCTGTGGGAGAAATGGGTCGGCAACGGCCTCAGTCTGGACGGCGGGATTGCCGCGGTGGTCGCGCGCAGCAACAATGCTCTCTCCCCGGATTCGGTGTACCTGATCGTCCAACAGACGGCGCAGCCGACCACGTACCGCACCGTCGTCTCGTGGAGCGATCGAGAGATCGATCGCGAAGGGATCGACGTGCCTCAAATAATGAACAACGGTCGCCACTGACCGGCGTTCAAGCACGAGGTCCGCAGGGCTGCCCACTAGAGGTGTCGCGTTTCCCTCGCGACCCGGTGCCGCCCCTCCGCACCATGCCGTGGCCGCCGCTCCGCAATTGGGTACTGTCAGGAATCTTGACGACCCACGTGAGACCAGATCGTGCCCCCTCGCAATCTCAGACACTTGGCAAGCGCCGACCTCGTGGTTCTCATCTTGCAGTTGACTTGCCCTAAGTCCACTGACTGCCTTGTCCGGAGGAGATCATGAACAGGTTCGCGAAACTGGTGAGCGCGCTGTTGAGGGTCTCGTGGCGCTCGCTGTCCCTTGAATTGGTGCACCGGTCGTAGCGAGCAGATTCCAGGTCGCTTCACCCGACGCATCGGGATCGACGGCGTGCTTCGTTTCGCTTACCCCCTGGCTCTACGCTTTCGTTCCGCTCCCGTGAACTCGCCGTCGACCTCCCTCGCGACGCGCGTGGCCCGCGCATTCCGGCTCGACGAGCGAGTGACGGATGCGGCGGGCTGGGCCTTCAACCTCGCGGTCTTTCGCATCGTGTACCTCACCGTGGGTGTGCTGCCGCTGGCGATCGACACCTTCCAGTGGACTCGCCACGCGCTTCCCGGGCTGCACCCGGTTCTCTGGGAGCCGGTGTCGTTCTTCCGTTGGCTCCCCCTCGGCGTGATCGCCGATCCTGGGCTCGGGCAGGCCCTGGCGGCCATCCTGGTCGGGCTCGTTGTGCTGGGCGCGCTCGGCGTTCGGACCCCCTTGGTGCTCGGGCTCGCCACCGTCGTCGCGCTCTATGTCCTGGGACTCCCGCAGAACCTGGGCAAGGTGCACCACCATCACAACGCGGTCTGGTTCCTGGCGATCCTCGCCGCGAGCCCGTCGGGCGCCGTCCTGTCCGTTGACGCGTTCGTCCGGCGTCGTCGGGGCGAGGACGATCGCGCGCCAGCCGGGGCGCTCGCGGCGCTCCGCTACGTCTGGGCGTTGATGGCGGCCATCTACCTCTTTCCCGGCCTGGCGAAGCTGGTCGCCGCGGTGATGGACGGATGGGCATCTGCCGAGCATCAGCGTCTCGTCCTGTGGAACAAGTGGTGGCAGCTCGAGTGGTACGGCTCGACGATCGTTCCGCTCGTCCGGGCGGACGGCCTGCCGGACTCCATCCTCACCGCGGGCGCGCTCACCGTCATGGTCGGCGAGGTGGGCTTGGGGGCCGCCATGATGTTCCGGCGCACCCGGCCAGTGGCGCTCGTGCTTGGGCTCGGCTTTCACCTGAGCACCAGTCTGGTGCTCGGCATTTACTTCACCTGGTTGACCCCCGCCTACGTCGCTCTCGTCGACTGGTCATGGCTGGTGCGGCGAGCGCGGGGCCGCGGGGCGCTCGCCGCGGCAAGCGACCAGGGACGGGCGTGGAGTCGGCGGAGCCTTCACGCGGTGGGGATCGCGCTCCTGGCCTGCGAGATGCTGGTCAGCTCGATCCACTTCTTGACCGTGATCCCTCACCGCTTTCTCCCCCTGCGGCAGCGGGTCATGCCGCTGCTCACGAGCCCCCACGTGCACCTCTTCGTCTGGCCCTTCGACGCGTATCCGTTTTTCACCACCGACGGGCCAGCCGCGGTGTCGACCATCGAGTTCCTGGTGGTCGCGGCCGACGGTGGGGAGCGCCGGGTGGCTCCGGCGGTGTTCGAGGCTGCGGTCGGCCGCTCCAGCGCCTCGCAAGTGCTCACCCGGCGAATCGCCCGTCTCAAGGACCCCGTCGTCCAGCGGACGGCCTCCCGTCATCTGGCCGACACGCTGTGGCGGTACGTCGCACCCGCGGATCGGCGAGACGCGCAAGGCCTGCGCGTGTACGTCTCGCGATATCGCGTCGCCGCCCCCATGCCGGCGCCCGAAGCGCGCACCCTCCTGCTGGACCTTCCCGCCAGCTCGCTTGACACGACGCGCCGCTGAACTCGACAGGAGAGATATGGACACCGATGCGCTAGTCACGATCGTGGTGGTGCCGCGTGAGCGCTTCAGCGCGACGCAGCGATCACTCGAGAGCCTATACGCGGACACGGGGTCGCTGTTCGAGCTCGTCTACGTCGATGGTGGCTCGCCCGGTCCGGTGCGGCGCTATCTCGCCCGCGAGGCGGAGCGCCGTGGCTTCCGGCTGGTCCGGACGGAGCACTATCTCTCTCCCAATCAGGCGCGCAACCTCGGGTTGCGTCACGTCCAGACGCCCTACGTCGCGTTCGTGGACAACGACGTCGTCGTGACGCCGGGCTGGCTCCGGACCCTGGTCGACTGCGCCGAGGAGACGGGCGCGGCGGTGGTCGGCCCCCTCTGCCTCATCGGCGAGCTCGACGAGCAGCGGGTGCACATGGCGAGCGGCGACGCGCGCATCGAGGAGCGCAAGGGGCAGCGCGCCCTCGTGGAGCGGCACAACCACAGCGGCAAGCGCGTCGAGGACATCCGCCACCGGCTGCGGCGAGAGCCGTCCGAGGTCGTGGAGTTTCACACCCTCTTGGCGCGGACGTCCGTGTTCGCGCGGATCGGCCCGCTCGACGAGAGCCTGCTCAACACGCGCGAGCACGTCGACTTCTGCATGCGTGTGCGTGCGGCAGGAGAGAGCATCTACTTCGAGCCCCGCTCGGTGATGACCTACTTGCCGCCGCTTCAGCTCACCTGGGCCGACCGGCGGTACATGATGCTTCGCTGGAGCGAGAGCTGGAGCCGCGCGAGCCTCGAGCATTTCTGCCGGCAGTGGAATCTCCCGATGACGACCTTCGAGCGGCACGTGGGCTGGCTGGTGTCCCACCGGCAGATGGCGATCGATCCGTGGATCACGCCGGTGCGGCGGGTCGCCGGCACCCGGCTCGGCCGCCACATCGAGGACCGGCTGCTTCGCCCGCTCGAGCTCCGCGTGAACAAGCTGCTCTTCCACGCGCCCCCGCCGGTGGCTCCCCGGTGAGCTGGCCGCGCAGAACGGCGCGCTCGACCATGGGCGCCGTTCGCGATCTCTCCCCCGGCGGCGCGGCGACGATCGGCTGGAGCTGCCCGGCCCGGGCTGAGGACGCGCCCGCGACGGTGGACCTGGTCTGCCACGTCAGGGGCGACGGCGACCTGCTCCACGCCTGGCTCGACCACTACGTGGCGCTCGGCGTGACGCGGTTCCATTTCATCGCGCACGGCCGAAAGTCGGACAACGAGGCGCTGTATCGTCTCCCGCCCCGCTATCCGGCGGTGATCGTCGACGCCTACGACGGCGTCTTCCACGACGTCGAGAAGCAGCGGCGCGTGCAGGCGGTGCTCACGGGCCTGCGCGGGCGCTGGGTCGTGACCGTCGACAGCGACGAGATGCTCGAGCTGCCCTACGAGGACCTGCCGACCACGATCAGCATGCTCGAGCGACTCAAGGCGACGGCCCTGTCCGCGCCGATGGTGCAGCGCCTACGGGAGGACGGCCGCCTGGAGACCCCCGAGGTCATCGCCGATCCCTTCGGGGCGATGCCACTCTGCGCGCCCGCCCTGTACGCGACGATGGGCGTCGAGGCCTGCATCGCCAAGTACCCGCTCTTCTTGAACACGGACACGGTGGTCGTCAACCCGGGGTATCATGTGCGTCCCGACGGCCGGCGGACCAGGCTCTCCGGGTTGCGCGGTGTCACGCACCACTTCAAGTGGCGTGCCCCCGTCCTGCAGCGCCTGCGCGAGCGCGCCGACAGCGGGCATGCCTTCCGCCACGAGTCGGCGGGATACCTGGCCTACCTCGGCGTGCACGGCTACCGGCTGCCCGTGACCGGCGCGTTCCGGCACTCGCGCAAACGGCTGTTCCGCCGCGGACTGCTGCGCAGCGCGCGCGGCCGGGACTGGATGCGCCTGTTCGTGGGCTCCCTCCGATCGGCCCCCGCCACCCGGTAGCCTTCGCGGAGCTGTGCACCGTCTTTGTGACAGTGGGGAAGTAGCGCGTACGTAGCAGAAAAGAAAGATCGCGTCAGAGAGGGCCCCACCTCGTCAACGGCTCGGATTCGATACCCCAGAAGCAGCGGGACTGGCCTCAACGCCCGCGAGTTCACGACTAGTCGGCGACCTCGACTTCGGGATCGCCTCCGATGACCTCGGCGCGGCCGCCCATGATCTCGACCTGGTCTCCAAGGTGAACGGCGTCAAACGAGACCGAGTAGCCGTCCATGCCACAGATCAGCGTCTCGACGTCGACCTGTGCCGGGTGCATCATCCCATCTCGCTCAAGGATCAGAATCCTGCCCTGCTGGTGTTTCCCCCTGCGACGGCGTCGCGGACGGAGAGATTCTCGAGCGGCCGCTCGAGGCCGAGGATAAGATACCGGGCCGATGCAAGAGGTGCTTGGTGAGAGCCCGGCCATCGAGGCCCTCCGCGCGCAAGTCAGCCGGATCATGGACCGTGCTCGAGGATCGTCCCGGCTCCCCCCCGTACTGATCCAAGGCGAGACGGGAACCGGCAAGGGTCTCCTTGCCGCCGCGCTGCATCGCGCGGGCCCGCGCTCGGGTGGCCCGTTCGTGGCGGTCAACTGCGCCGCCATCCCGGAGGGTCTGCTCGAGGCGGAGCTCTTTGGCTTCGAGCGGGGCGCTTTCACCGACGCCAGACAGGCCAAGGCCGGCCTCTTTCAGACCGCTCACCGGGGTGTGTTGTTCCTCGACGAGGTCGGCCTCCTGCCCGCGGCCCTGCAGGCCAAGCTGCTCACTGGCAGCCGCCGCCGTGACGGCTGCTGAATATGTGCTTGCTGCTGGGTCTCGTCTTGTACGGCGTTCGAGAGTTCGCTTAGGTTCCGCCATCTCACTTCTACCCGCTCGACGATGGGGAGGCTTAGGCCGCGCCCTCTCGCTCGCAACGTTGCAACGGTTGTTGCGGCTCATTCCGACTCGCATACGTGCGCGATTCGCAGCGACGTCGGCCAGGCACAGATGAGATTACGCGTCGTAGGCTCGTAGACTATTTGGTTCGAGTCGGATGTGTCGAAGCTCCTGTTCCTCGGGCACTGCTTCGAGCGGCTCGGCTGCGTCCGTGTCGCGCTCAAGGCCGACGGGCGAAACGTGCGCTCGCAGCAAGCCATCGAGCGGCTTGGTGCCGTGGGCGAGGGCACGCTGCGCCGCCACATGAACGTGAAAGGCTACCAGCGTGACACCGTGTACTTTTCGATCCTCGATGACGAGTGGCCCGCGGTAGAACGGCAGCTCGAGCAGCGGCTTCGAACGGGTCTGTCTCCCCTGAAGATGCCGAGCGTCGCGGTCTGACTGCTGACGTACCGCGTGTCGGCCCGTCGGTCTTGCGCGGCGTCGGTAACCACTCGTTCTCTGTAGTGTTGTCGGCACGTTGCAAGCTGGGCGCCCCGCCGGAAAAGGCCGACGACGCTACTCGAAATCCGGGCACGAGCGGACCTGCAAACGGAGTAACATACCGGGCGCGACCGAGGACGGTGCGCCCAGCAGAGCATCGATACGGGATGGTCAAATCTGCGCACCCCCACTCCACGGAGAAGTGTCAAAAACTGAGCAGTCGGACTGGCTGCTGGCGAAACGAAGCGACACGCAGGCGCGATCGCCTCAACGAGGTCATCGAGTGGACGTCCTGGCGGATCTGATCGGCAACAGCACGGCGGTCACGTCGATTCGCGAGCGGATCCGTCACCTGCTGCGCGTCGGCTCCAGCTCGCGCCGGCCGCCGCCCGTGCTCGTTCAGGGTGAAACCGGGACCGGGAAGGGTTTACTCGCTCGGCTGCTTCACCAGGCGAGCACGCGCGCCGGAGGCCCGTTTGTCGACGTCAACTGCGCCGCGATTCCGGACACGATGCTGGAGGCCGAGCTATTCGGCTATGAGCGCGGCGCCTTCACCGACGCTCGTCACGCGAAACCGGGACTGTTCCAGGTCGCGAACCAAGGGACACTGTTCCTGGATGAGATCGCCTTGCTGCCGGCCGCCCTCCAGGCCAAGTTGCTGGCGGTGCTGGAGGATCGCCGCGTCCGTCGCCTGGGCGCCACGCACGCTGAGTCCGTCGACGTTTGGGTGATCGCCGCGACGAACGAGGACCTGTCCGAAGCCATGCGCGCGCGGCGATTTCGTGAAGACCTGTACCATCGGCTTGCCGTCCTGACGCTGGTACTGCCGCCGCTCCGCTCGCGTGGAGAGGACATCTCGCTGTTGGCCGAACACTTCCTGGCCCGCACGTCCGAAGACTACGGGTTGCCGCTCAAGACACTTTCCGAGGACGCTCGCCAGGCGATCCGGACGTATGCGTGGCCGGGCAATGTCCGAGAGCTCAGCAACAAGCTGGAGCGCGCCGTGCTCCTTGCGGAAAGCCAGATCCTGAACAGCGCGCACCTCGAATTGTCTCGAGACTCCACGAGCTCCGGCACGTCCACCATTCCGTCGAGAGCGGCAGCGCCGGCTTGCTCCTCGCGTGATCAGATGCGCCAGCATCTCGAGGAGGTCCTCGAGCAGACCGGCTGGAACATTTCACGAACCGCGTCGATCCTCGGTGTGTCTCGAAATACCGTCAACGCACGCATCGTGCGATTTGGATTACGTGGGCCGAGGAAAGCGGGGTCGGGGCTGGCTCCGGTGCCGGCAGCGGAGCTGCCGGCACCGGCGGTGGAGGAGCCGACGCCAATGGCTCACTGGGAGACACGCCGAGTGACCCTGTTGCGGGTCCGGATGACCCAGGACATCGGCGACACTGTGTCCACGCACTCCTCCCGTCTCGCCGAGATCGCCGCGGACAAGGTGCGCAACTTCGGAGGGCAGATTGCCGGGCAGGGCCCGGCGGCGCTACTCGCAGTGTTCGGACTGCAGGCGGTCGAAGAGCCCGCCGTCTTTGCCGCTCAGACCGCGCTGGCCGTACGTATTGCGGCACGACGAGCTGGGGGTCCGTCCGTCGCGCTCGGACTTCACACGGCGGAGATTCCTATCCGCGTGGGGCCCAGCACGCCGCTCATCGACATTGAGGCCGGACATCATGCGTGGGGCGAGCTCGACGACGCCATGCAGGGGCTATCGGACGGCGTAATCGTCGTCACCACATCCACCGTACCGCTGCTGAAGCGGAGGTTCCTCCTGAGCCCTTTCGGCCCGGGCGCGCCGCTTCATCGCCTCGACGGGCTCTGGCATGCCATGACCGCGGATTCACGGCCACACAGCGTATTCGTGGGCCGCAGCGCAGAGCTGGCGCTGCTCCAGAGCCGTGTGCATCTCGCGGTCCGCAGGAGTACGCACGTCGCCGACATCGTCGGCGAGGCGGGGATCGGTAAGTCGCGACTGCTGGCGGAACTCGCCCGCAGCTCGCGAGTGGATGGCGTCCGATACCTGGAAGGGCAGTGCCTGCCTGCCGAGACGCAGACACCCTTCTTTCCGCTGCTGCAGGTGCTGAGGCGGGCGTGCGGGCTCGGCGACTCGGATTTCGGCGACGTGGTTCAGGAACGAGTAGCCGCGAGCCTTCGGGAAGCGGAGCTCGACCCCGGAGAGCTCGCGCAGGATCTCACCCACTTGCTCGATCCCTCGACCAATGCACCCGCGCCCGCAAGCGCCGTCGAGCTGAAGCGGCGGTTGTTCACGGCGATCCAGAACCTGCTGTTCGCGCACAGCGCGCGCGGCCCCCTGGTGATCGCGATCGAGGATCTGCACTGGATCGACCCATCCTCGCAGGAGTGCCTCACCGGGATGATCCAGTCGATGGTGGACGCTGCGATTCTGTTCGTCACGACGTATCGTCCTGGATACGCGCCGCCGTGGGCGGGAGGCTCCCGCGTGCTGCGGCTCGCCTTGCCGCCGTTATCGGCCGAGGACAGCTTGACGGTGATCCGACGGCTGCTGGAGGCCGGATCGTCATCGCCACTGCTCGAGCGCAGCATCCAGGCGCGCGCGGAGGGCAATCCGCTGTTCCTGGAAGAGCTGAGTCGCGCGGCACTTGAGCGGGGCGGGCAATCGCTGGTCCAGCGAATCCCCGACACGATCGAAGACACGATTGCCGCGCGACTCGGCGCGCTTCCGCCGGAACCCGCGCGCTTGCTGATGACCGCCGCCGTCATCGGTCGCGATGTCGCCTCGCCGCTTTGGCGTGCGATCGCCGGCCGCGACGAGCAGACACTGCAAACCGCCATCCGTCAGCTGGAGCGGGCCGACTTCCTCTATCGCGCGGATGCGAGCGCCCTCGAACCCACGTACACGTTCAAGCATGCGCTGGTGCAGGAGGTGACGTACGGAAAGCTGTCCGCATCCGAGCGACGTGCGTTGCACGCGCGTGTCCTGGACGCGATGGAGCGCCTGTACCCTGAGCGTATGGTCGAGCAGGTAGAGCAACTGGCTCACCATGCGGTGTCCGCAGACGAGCGGCCACGCGCCGTCCGATATCTAGTCCAGGCGGGGCGAAAGGCGGCCTCGCGTTCAGCCCTCATCGAAGCGCTCGGCCACCTGGATACGGCGCTCGAGCTGCTGCGGACGCTTCCCGAGGAGGCCGCTCGCGACCGCCAAGAGCTCGAGCTCCAGCTTGTCCGTGCCGGCGCGCTGCGTGCGACTCGAGGATTCGCCGCGCCCGATGTCGGCCACGCTTGTGAGCGCACCATCGAGCTGTGTCAACGTCTCGACGATCCGACGCAGCTCCTGCCGGCGCTGAATGGCATGTATTCGTTCCGTCTGCAGCGAGCGGAGTACGCGGCGGCGGAAGACGCGGCGTCTCGACTCCTCGAGCTCGCGCGCCGACAGCGGAACGAGACGTTCGAGATGATCGGGCTGCGCGCGATCGGTGCCG
>Ga0075435_100001930_pt1 | contig 13498 bp, 8 predicted proteins | sample RhiMethybrSRZTD4_FD_75302 | JGI IMG/M metagenome (GOLD analysis project Ga0075435, IMG submission 75302) | Populus rhizosphere microbial communities from Tennessee, USA - Rhizosphere MetaG P. TD hybrid SRZTD4 | ecosystem: Host-associated > Plants > Roots > Rhizosphere > Soil | place: USA...
CCGGATCGCGCTACGCGCGCGGCGAGGTGACGCTCTCGCCCGGCGACCTGGTCGCGCTCTACACCGACGGCGTCACCGAGGGCGCGAACGCCGCGAACGAGATGTGGGGCGAGGAGCGACTCTCGGCGCTGCTCCGTTCGGCGGCAGCGTCCAGCGCGCGCGACATCGCCACGCGCATCGTGCGCGAGGTGCGCGCGTTCGAGGGCGAGCGCGGGCCCGCCGACGACATCACCGTCCTGGTGGCGAAGCGGGAGCCACCGCCGGCGGCCTGAGCCCCAAGCCCAGCCTCGCCTCGATCTGCTCGCGGAGCGCGGCCGCCGCGGGATCGCCGGGTTCCAGCCGCTCGACCACGTCCAGCTCGCGCAGTGCACCCACGAAGTCGTGGCGGTACGCGAGCGAGAGGGCCAGCACCTGGTGCCCGAGCACGTAGCGCGGATCCATCTCCAGGACGTGGCGGGCGAGCAGGACCGCCTCCGAATCGCGGTGCGTCTCGACCCAGGCGTATGCCCGCCACGCGCCGCTGGTGACGAAGTACTTGACCGCGTTGCGGTCGCGTTGCAGCGCGTCGGCGCGATCGAGCGACGCGAGCGCATCGGCGTAGCGCCCGGCGCGCATGAGCGGCCGCGCCTCGAACAGCATCCGCACCGCCTCGGGCTCGACGAGCGCCACCTCGGGCGTGTGCCCACCCTCGCCCTGGACGATCACCGTGACCGGCGTCGAGAGCGAATCGCGGAAGGCATCGAACCGCATCCAGCGGAGCGTGGGGTCGCGGTACCACGCCTGGAGCGCGCGATCCCCGCCGAGCGCGTACTCGAGCTGGTGGGGGAGGTTCTCCTGGACGACGATGGCGCCGCGCGGAAGTGTGGGGTAGCGCGCGGCGAGCGTCCGCCGCGCCGCGCGCAGGAAGCGCTGGAGGCGCGTCAGGTGCGGCCAGTCCATGAACGCCCCGGTCTCGGCGAGCGAGTCGGTGACCACGCTCACCGCGCGCGGGGCGCGCTCGAGGAGCAGCAGCCGCCCGGCCACGAGCGTGCCCGCGAGCGCGGGATGCGCGGCCCCGAGCGCGCCCACGGCGAAGACGCCGAAGCCGGCGCCGCCGTACTGGCTGCGGTTCGGCTGCCACGACGGGAAGATCGGGATGAGCGTGGCGGTGGCGAGCGCGAACCAGGCGAGGCCCCACGCGCACCACGGCGCGACACGCGCGAGCCGGGCGCGCGCCGGGCGGTGGAGCGCGAACACCGCGGCCGCGGCCAGCGCCAGGACCGCGCCCGCCGCGACGATCGCGCCGTCGTCCGCCCCCGGCAACCGGGGCAGGCTCGCGAGCGCGCGCACGGTGCCGTCGAACGCCCACGCCAGCTTCGCGGGCCAGTGGGCACCCAGCGCCGTGCTCGCGCCGGTGATGCGCCCGGGCAGCTCCAGGTGCGCCGCGCGCCGCACGGCGAGCGTGGCGGCGCCCCAGGCGAGCAGGAGCAGCGCGCTCCCGAATGCCAGGCGCACCCGCTCGCGGCGGTCGCGCGCCGCTCCGGGCACGAACGGCAGCAGGACCGCGGTCACGACCGCGACCTCCTTGCAGAGCAGCGCGCCGAGTGCGGCGGCGAGCGCGGTGAGCGGGCGGCGCCGCGACGCCTCGTGCACGGCCAGCGCGCTGAACACGAACAGGCCGAGGTCCACGAACTGCGTCGCCCAGCCGGCGATCGTGCGCGTGCTCTCGGAGAACAGCGTGAACGACGCCGCGGCGCACGCCAGCGCTCCGCTCCACTCGCGCCGGAGCGCGCGGTAGATGAGCAGGGTGCCGAGCGCGAGCAGCGCCAGGTGGAGCGTGGTCACCACCGCGGGCGCCGACAGGATCAGGCGGCCGAGCGCGGCGTAGTAGAGCTGGTGGGGGATCGGCCGCCAGAACGCCTGCGAGCCGCCGCCGTCGAGCAGCGACCCCATGCCCTGGAACAGCGCGCGGTGGAGGAAGTCGAAATCCTCCGCCACCGGCTCGCCCCACGGCGCGCCGCGCATCGCGATCGCGAGCGGCAGCACCGCGAGCACGCTCGCCCACGCCCACGGGTCGCCGAGGCCCCGCGGCGGCGGCAGGTGCGAACGCACCGCCGGCTCGCGGACCCGGGTCGTCCTGCCCGGGCCGCGAGCCGTGCGGCGCGCGCTCACCAGATGGTCACGCGGACGTCGTCGCCGCGGTACATGGCGTCGCCGGGCTTGATGCCGAACGCCGCGTAGAACTCGGGGATGTTCGCGAGCGGCCCGTTGACGCGCAGGAACGCCGGCGCGTGAACGTCGGTCATGATCTGGTTCTGGAGCGCCTCCGGCCGGCGCTGCCCCAGCCACGACAGCGCGTAGCCGAGGAAATAGCGCTGGTCGGGCGTGAGCCCGTTGATCTTTTCACCGCGCCTGTACTGTTCCGTCCGTTTGAACGCCTCGTAGCCCAAGACCACGCCGCCCAGGTCGGCGATGTTCTCGCCCAGTGTCGCCTGGCCGCGCACGTGCTTGTCGCCGATCACGTAGGCGCTGAACTGGTCGGCGAGCTTCTTCGCGCGCGTGGCGAACGCCACCGAGTCGCTTTCGGTCCACCACGGGTTCAGGTTGCCGTTCTCGTCGAACTGGCGGCCCTCGTCGTCGAAGCCGTGCGTGATCTCGTGGCCGATCGTGGAGCCGCCCGCGTACGAGTAGAGGATGGCGTCGTCCACGAGCGAATCGGGGATGCCGGGCAGCATGAACGCCGCCGCCGGGAGCACGATCTCCACCTTCGAGCCGTCGTAGTAGGCGTTGTACGTCTGCGGCGTCATGTCCCACAGCGTGCGGTCGATGGGCTTGCCGAGCTTGTTCGCCTCGAAGCGGAACCACCACTCGTTCACCCGCACCTGGTTGGAGACGAACGAGGTGCGGTCGAGTGTCAGCGCGGAGAAATCACGCCAGTGGTCGGGGTAGGCGACCTTGCGCGCCACCTTGTCGAGCTTGACGAGCGCCCGTTGCCGGGTGGCCTCGCTCATCCACGGCTCCTTCTGGATGCGCTCGCGATAGACCGCGATGATGTCCGCGGTGAGCTTCTCGTAGCGCGCCTTGGTGGCGGGCGAGCAGTACTTCTGCACCCACACCTGGCCCACCAGCTCGCCCATCGCTTCCTCGGTCTCGTCCAGCATGCGCTTCCAGCGCGGGCGCTGCGTCTTGGTGCCCGAGAGCACGGTGCCGTAGAAGTGGAAGTTCTCCTGGTCGATCGGCTTGGCGAGGTTCGCCGCGAACGTGGTGACGAGGCCCAGGCGCAGATACGCCTGCCACTCGGAGAGCCGTGCCACGCTCAGGCACGAATCCACCTGCTTGAAGAACTCCGGCTGGCCGACGACGACCGAGTCCTGCACGGGCACGCCCATGCCGACGAACTGCGCCTTCCAGTCGATCGTGGGCGTGAGCTTCGAGAACTCGGCCAGGCTCATCTTGTGATAGTTCGCCCACGGGTCGCGCCGCTGCTCGAGCGTGCGCGATTTGGCGGCGAACGCGGTCTCGAGTTTCAGCACCGCGGCGCTGGACGTGGCGGAGCGGGTCGAGTCCTCGCCCAGGAGCTTGAACACCGCGACCAGGTGCTTGCCGTACTCGTCACGCACGCGCTTGGTGTCTTCGTCGGTGCCGAAGTAGTAGTCGCGGTCGGGCATGTGGAGCCCGGACTGGTACATGTGCACGATGTACTGGCTGCTGTTCTTCTCGTCCTGCCCCACGTACATGCCGTAGCCGGCGTTGACGCCGATGGTCTGCAGCTTGGCGATCAGCCCCAGCATCTCGGTGCGGGTGTGCACGTTCGCGATCTGCGCGAGCCAGGGCCTCAAGGGCTCGATGCCCTGCTTGTCCACGGTCACCGAGTCCATGCCGGTGGCCCAGTAGTCGCCGATCTTCTGCTCGTTCGTGCCCTTCGCCGCCTTGGATCTCGCAGCGTCCTGGCAGATGGAGAGCCGCTGGCGGTAGGTCTCCTCGTTCACCAGGTTCCCGATCCCCCAGCCGCGCTCGGAAGCGGGGATGGGATTCTCCTTGATCCAGCGCCCGCAGGCGTACTTGAAGAAGTCGGTGCCGGGGGAGACCGAAGCGTCCATGTTGCGCACGAGCGGATCCTGCTCGGGCGAAAGCGTCGGCCCGCCGGCCAGCGCCGGGGCAGCGCCCGCCACGAGCGCCAGCGACACGAGCGCTGCGCGCTGGAGGCGCGTGAACAGAGAAGACCCAATCATTCGCGTCCCTTTCGTGGATGGGTGGGGAAACGCCGCGCACATTAGAGCGGGCGGCGGCGGGAGGCCAGCCGCGAGGCCTGGCGCCGCGAGCGGGCTACCGACGCTCCGCGGTGGGACCCGACTCCCGCGCGATCACCGCCGGAGACACCCCTCTCATGCGCATCCGCGCGATGAGCGCCTCCGCCTCGGGCACACGGCCCTGAGAGCGGAGGAGGCGAAGCAGGACGACGTTCGCGGCCTCGCTCGTGCTGTCGACGTCGATCGCGGCTCGCAACGCCTGCTCCGCCGCGGTCCAGGACGAGCGGGTGACCGCCTTCCGTGCCGCCTCGAGCAGGTCGTTCAGCAACAGTGTGCGCGACGCCCCGAGAACCTCCAGCTCCGCTTCGGCCTCGCGCGAGCGACCGGTCATGGCGAGGAGCATCGCGTGGTTGCGCCTCAGCTCCCGATCCTCGGGCGCGAGCTCCACCGCGCTCCGCAGCGCCAGCTCGCCCTGGGCCGGCGACCCACGCTCCACGTACGAGTCCGCGAGCGACGACATCGCGCCGGCGACCGCCATGCGCACGGTCATGGACTCGCGCAGGGGCAGCTTCCCGAGCAGCGAGGGCGCGACGCACTGCTGGAGCTCCGACTCGCCCGCGACGAAGTCTCCCTTCCGGAGATACGCCTCGCCGAGCGACTGGTGCACCGCGAACTCGACCTGCTCGCGCTGGTAGTGGAAGAGCGGCAGCCAGACGACGACTCCCGCTGCGAGCAGCGCGACGAGCGAGGGGACGCGGCCCCGTGCCGGGGGTGTGCGCCGCAGGCCCCACAGCGCCTCGAACGCCGGCCCGCTGGCGACGAGCAGCGGCAGCGCCACGTGGTGACGGTAGCGGTCGGTGACGAAGAAGAGGACGAGAGGAGCCCAGACGGCGATCGCGTGTGCGAGCAGCACGTGGCCACCGGCTGAACGACGCAGGGCGCAGAGCCCGAACAGTCCCAGCACGCCCACGACACCGAACGCACCCAGCCACGGCAGGCCCAGCGGCCCTTCGATCCGCTCGTGCACGTCGATGCTGTCCAACTGGGAGGCTTCGACGTGATTGAGGCTCGCGATGCCCTTCCACGCGAGCAGGCGAAGCGCGCGGAGGGGGTGAGCGCTGGCCTGCTCCCACGTCCGCTCGAGCCACCACGCCGAGCTGGCGGTGGGGGACAGCCACACGCCTTCCTTCCGCAGGATGTAGACGCGCCCATCGCCGTCGGCGCCGCCTTCCATGCCGGCCGCGGTCAGCGCGTCGTTCGCCGCCTCGGGAATGAGCGTGTAGGTGCCCGTCGAACGCGGGCCGTTGCCCACGTAAGCATTGAATCCCAGGCTGTAGGTATCGAGGATCCATCCGTGTCCGAGCGCGAGGTGTCGGACGAGGACGGGAACGCACACGCCGACGGCGCAGGCGAGGGCGATCGCGAACGCCCGGAGCGCGCCGCGCCTGCCGCGGCTCGAGGCGACGGACACCACGGTGGGTGCGAGCAGGAACATGAAGCTGGGTCTCGCCAGGCTCATGATCCCGATGAGCAGCCCGGAGACCGCCGCGAACGCCCGCCCGGGTCCCCTGGAGACCGCGCGCAGCTGGATGCAGAGGAACACGGCTCCCAGGAACCACAGCAGGCTCTCGGAGAGGACGGAGAGGTCCATGAACGTGGCCATGGCATACCCGGCCGCCAGCACGCTCGACAATATCGCGAAGCGTGGAGCGCACACGGATCGGGCGGCTTCGCCGATCAACACCACCGTGGCGGCGCCCAGCACGCACTGCACGATCAGCGGCGCGACGTAGCTCGCGGTCGCGGTGGGCTCGAGCACCGCCAGCAGGTAGGGGTAGAGCGGCCCGAGGAAGAACGGGTTCTTCCCCACCCAGCCGTTCCGCACCAGGACCTGCGCCCACGTCCAATAGGCCTCGGAGTCCGCGGTGAGGCTTCCGTAGAGCGGGGACGCGAGCAGGCGGTGGAGGCAGTAGAGCTTCCACGCCAGCGACACCACGAACAGCGCGATCAGCGCGCGCGTCCACCACGGCGGGGCCGCGGCGAGCGGTGCCGGGCCGCGGCCGCGATCGGCCCGCGGCCCGTGCTCCGCTCGCGAGGTCGTGCTGGGCCTTTCCCTAATCGACCAGCACGACGTTCAGCGTCTTCTCCTCGCCACCGGTCCGGAGCTGCGCGCGGTAGATGCCCGCGGCCACCCGGTGCCCGCGGTCATCGGTGCGGCTCCAGCGCACGTCGTGATCGCCGGCGTCCATGCGCTCGTCCACGAGCTTCGCCACGCGCCGGCCGGCGAGGTCGTAGAGGCTCAGCTCGACGCGCTGCGGCTGCGCGAGGCGGATGTGCATCGTGCCGCCGTCGCTCGTGGGGTTCGGCCCGTGCGTGAACCAGAGCCCGGCCGAGATCCCCGGCCCCTGCACGCCCGCGAGCTGCGGGAACCAGCCGATGTCGTAGAAGTTGTGGAACGTCATGTCCACATTCTGCGAGAGATCGGGGTTGATCGCCGGCTCCATCAGCAGGTTCGGGAACGCCGACACGTCGTAGTGCGACACGCTCGAGCCCGGCTGGTCCGGGTTCGGGTCGAAGAGGCGCATGCGGTTCGTGGGCTGGTTGTCGGTGCCCGCGAGCTTCGTGGCGTCGAGCTTCAGCGTGGCGTTGACCACGCCGGAGCCGAGCGCGGCCTTGATCGCGTTCCCGTCGGTCAGCGACAGCGATGCGACCGGGATCGTCACCGTGGGCGAGGAGCCGCGCAGCGGCGGCTCGGGCCCGGCGACGTTGTTGATGATGATGGCGCCGAGCGCGCCGTTCGCCTGCGCGTTCGCCGCCTGCTGAGCCATGGAGCACGTGGCGCTGCGGTCCATGAGGGCGACGGAGTTCACCATCGCCGCAGCGTTCGTGAACGGCGTGCTGCAGCCGTCCGTGGTCGTGCCCACACCGTCGTTCACGAGCACGACCGGGTGGGCGGAGCCACCGGTCGTCAGCGGCGGGTAGAAGACGCCCTGGCCGCTCGTGAAATCACCGCTGATCGCACCGGTCGTGACCACGCGCGCGCGCGGGCCGAGGAAGTGGGGTGCGGCGGCATTCACGGATGGCCCGTCCCACACCAGGTGCCCGGTGTTGATGGCGCTGGCGGCGCGCTGGGCGTCCGTCATCTGGTACCAGTGCTTGCCGGAGACGTTGTCCATCAGGTAGCGGTCCCAGATGTCCGGCTGGCCGGAGAAGACGGCGCCGGTGGCATCGTCGGTGAGCGTCATGAAGCCGAGGCCGTGGCCGAACTCGTGCAGGAGCACGGGCAGCAGGTCGAGGCCGTTCGCGCCCTCGTTGCCGTCGAAGCCGTAGTACCACGACCGCGTCGGCAGGCAGCCTGCGGTGCCGACGTTGGAGTTGAACTCGGCGCCGATGTCGTCGTCGAGCGGGTCGAGGTCGATGCCGGCGAGCCGGTTCGCCTCGGCGCTGTTGTACCAGGTGGCGGGGAACGCCGAGCCCGAGAAATCGGAGTCGATCGCGTTCGGCCCCGCGCCGCCGAGCACGCCACTGGTGGTGTTGCACGGCGTCATCGGATCGAACGAGGCCTGCACACGGATGGTGATCGGGCTCTGGAGGATCGCGTCCCAGATCTGGCCCGCCTTGATGAACACGTTCAGCCGCTGCTGGCCGATCGTGGTGCCGGGATTGCCGCCGACGGGCGCCACCGGCGTGTTGTCGTTGAAGCCTTCGCCGGGACTGTCGAGGTTGACGATCTGGAACCCGGCCCGCGAGGCGGCCGGCGAGAGCGCCAGCAGCAGGCATGCGAGCCGTACGAGGTGCCGCGCCCGGGCGCTCACCGGTGCTCCTGCTTCGGCGCCGCGGCTTCGACCCGCGCCCGCATCTCGGCCTCGGAGGACACGCAGTCCTGCTCGAGCCGTCCCTCGGCATCGGTGGTCACGAAGACGTACTGGCGGAACGCCGCGCCCAGGATCGCGTGGCGCGAGCCGTCGGCGTGGCGCACCACGTTCTGCGCCGCGATCGCGCGCGCCTCGGCCTGTGTGCGGGCGAGCGCCACCGCGCTCGTCGAGGGCGTGCCCTCGACCACCGTGGCCTCACCCGTCTCGGGCTCGAAGCGCATGCCGGCCATGATGGGAGTGGGCATGCGCCACGGGCCGGGGTGGAGCTTCACCAGATTCGTCGCCGAGGACGGCGCCGGTTGTGCCAGCGCGAGCCAAGGGGTGGCAGCCAGGAGCAGGAGCGACGTGACGATCGTTCGCATGTAGAGGGCCTCCGGTAGAAGCGCGGACGTCGCGGGGGGAAGGCCATCCAATGATACCGCACGCCGGAACGCGCGAGGGAGGCCCGAAGGCCTCCCTCGCGCGTGCATCCTGCAACGGGGCCGAAGGCCCCCTTCAGCGCGCTGCGGCGCGGTGCTCGCCGGCCTCCCCGTCGTCGTCCGCCACCTCGCCGCTGCCCTCGGGCTTCGGCAGCGGGACGATCTTGGCGTTCTTGGGGCGGCCCATGGTGCGGCTGGCCTCGCGCATGTTGCCGATCGCCGCCTCGGACTGGCGCAGCAGCGACTGCAGCGTGCCCGCCTTCTCCACGGCCTGGTCGACCAGCGTCTTCTGGCCCTCGAGCACGGCGAGCGACGACTGCACGTCCACGAGCAGCGCCTCGGCCTTCGACAGCCTGTCTTCGGCCTGGCTCATCTGCCGCTTGCGCTCGTCCAGCTTGCCGCGGGTCTCGCGGACCTGCTTCAGCTGGCCGAGCACGTCCTTGAGCATCGCCTGGCCGTCCTGCAGCTCCTGGTGCGCCGAGGTGATCTCGCGCACGTGGATCGAGGTCTTCTCCGCCATGGCGAACATGCGCTCGAGGTCGCCCTGCAGCGACTCGATCGTGCCCTGGCGCGAGGCGATCAGCTCGAGCGCGCGCGTGATCTCCTGCTCGGTGACGTCCCACCTCGACATGCGCGACTCGAACGAGTCCAGCCGCGAGCCCACCGCGCGCAGGTTCTGGGCGCGGTCCTCGAGCATGCGCGAGATCTCGCTCACCTCCTGCGCCCGCTTGTCGGCGGTGTCGATGGCCGCGGTGAGCTGCTTCGCCATGTCGCCCATCTGCGACGCCGCATCCGCCGCGCCCTGGCGCAGCGCCGAGGCGTTCTCGAGGTCCTTCGCCGCGTCCTTGACGGCGCGCGCGCGCTGCTCGACTTCCTTCTTCAGGTTCTGCGTCTCCGCCGCCAGCACCTCGATCGACTCGCAGCGGCCGGCGAGGGATTCCACCGCCTGCTTGAGCTCGCGCACCTCGCCCGAGGCCTCCTCGACGCCGAACGTGACGCTCGAGAGCGTGCGCGCGACCTGCTCCGCCGTGGCCGACTGCTCGCCGAGCAGCGTGAAACGCTCCTCGGCCGCGTCCATCCGCTGCGAGAGCTGGTGCCCGCGCTCGTCCATGCGGGTCGCCAGTGCGCCCAGCTCGGTGACCTTGCGCTGCAGCTCGTCCACGAACTGCCGGCGCGACTCGATCGCCGTGGTCGTCGCCTCGACGCGCTTCGCCTGCGTCTCCACGGACTGGAGCTTCGGCTCCAGCTCGTTCACCGCGGCGACGCGGGTCTTGAGCTCGGTGAGGTTGCGCGCCACGTCGTCGAGCCAGGTGCGCGTGTCGGCCTGGCCCTGGCGCACACGGCCCATCTCGTCCTGCGCCACCTGGATGCGCTCGAGCGCGTCCTGGACCACGGCGTGGGCGCCGGCGAGCTGCGACAGGTCGCGCAGGCCCGCCTCGATCGCGGGGCGCGAGTTCTCGATGCGCGTGATCTGCTCGCCGAGGTCGCGCGCGAGCGTGCCGGTGTGGTCGAGGTCGCGGCGCAGCGCCTGGATGCGCGCCATCTCGCGGTCCAGCGTGCCCACCTCCTGGGCCGCGGCCTGGACCTGGGTGGTCAGAGCCTCGACCTGGTGCTTGACGTCGCCCATGGTGAGGCTCGCCTCGTTCAGGCTCTTGAAGCGGTTCTCGCACGTGCTCACGTCGGCGCGCAGGTCGGCGACGCGCTGGCTCACCGACTCGATGCCGCGGGCCTCGAACTCGAAGCGTTCGACGGTGTTCTTCATCTCGTCGGTGAGTGAGGACAGGTCCTGCCGCGTCGCCAGCATCTGCTCCTGCGACTGGCGCTGGAGCTGCGTGATCTCGCCGGAGCGGTCGAGCACGGCGTCGTGCATCGCCCTCAGCGAGGCGACCTGCTCGGAGAGCGCGCCCAGCGACTTCTCGTTCTCCTTCTGCTGACGGATGCCAGCGTCGATGTTGCGCATGGCGCGGTCGAGGTGGTCGCTCTGGGCGAGCGCACGGTCGAGCGCTTCGCGGTGCGCCTCGAGCGCCGCGGTCTTCTGCGACACCGAGTCGCCGAGCGCCTTCAACGTCACCATCTCGCGCTTGACCTCGTTGATGTGCGTCTCCACGCCGTCCAGGCTCTTCACCGACAGCTCGACGCCCTCGACGCGGCGCTCCTTGTCCTGGAGCGAGCGGCCCAGCTCGTCGCGGCGGCGGTCCATGGCCTCGAGCTTCGTGGTCGCCATCTTGTGCGCGTCCAGCAGCCGGTCATGCTGCTCGCGCAGGCGCGCCATGCGCTCGGTGGCGCCCTCGAGCTGGCCGTGCAGCGTCTCCGCGTCGCGGCGCAGGAGCTGGAACGGCTTCTCCACCTCGAGGAAGTTCGAGAGCCGCTCGCGCAGCTCCGAGGCGAGGTCGACCTTGGCGACCAGGTCGGCCATGGACGCCTCGATCTTCTGCGAGCCCTCGAGTGCGGTGGCGAGGCGCGACTCCGCCCACTGCGTGCTCTTCGTCAGGCCCTCGGCGCGCTCGTCCAGGTTCTGGAACAGGCTCGAGAGCTTCACCATGCCCTGGAAGCGCTCTTCCATCTGCGCCATGCGCGTGCTCAGCGACTCGACGTCGGTCTCGGTCTTCGCCAGCGGCTCGCCCAGCTTCTTCAACCGGTCGGCGCCCGCCTTCGCGCCTTCGACCAGGGCCTCATAGCGCTCGCGCTCCCTCTGGATGTCCGCGAGCACGGCGCGCATCGCCTCCAACTGCTCCTGTTCGCGCGCGTTGTTTCCCATGAGACCCTTGAACGGCTTCATGATTCACTCCTTCGGAGAGTTGGGCGCGCTGCACGCTCGCGTGCGATCGCACGGGCGGCGGGTGGCAGCGGCGCTGAGAAAGGGCGGCGGTTCGCACGCGGTTATCGGCCGGCCAGTCCTGCGGCTTCACGACGGGCGGACACGAGAGGCGGCTCGCAACGCCGGGCCGGGCGCGGCGCCAACGGCCGTCGCGGGCACGATTCTCAAGCCGCCATGTTCGCAGCGATTTGCAGCGGCCGGGTGAGAACTAGGGTGAGATGGCCTCTGGCACCTCGGCGCCCGCCGCCGGCACTGCCGGTTTTGCCACCGCGTTCATGAACGGCAGGCAGGCGAGACAGACGAGGCCGAACAGCGTGTCCGCGGTGAGCGTGAGCGGATAGCCCCAGTGCTCCACCGCCCAGCCCTGCCAGGTCGCGGTGTAGGCGATCGCCCAGTTCATGAGCGCCATGTACGCGGTGAACTGCGTCGCGGCGACGCGCGGCGTGGTGACGTCCATGAACAGCGCGGAGCGGATGCCGTAGTAGAGCCCCTGGAACACGTTGTAGACGAGCACGCTCGCCCAGAACATCTGCACCAGCGGCACCGGCACCGCGGGACGGTTCGGCGCGTCGGGCGCGATGGGGTGGAGCCAGCCGTGCTGCTGCATGCTCCAGGCGAGCGCGAGCGTGGGCACGCCGGTCGCGGCCATCGTCCACGCCAGCGTGCCGCGCCGGCCGAAACGATCGGAGAGCCAGCCGCCCGCGATGCAGCACGACGCGGAGATGATCGAAGACCACAGGTTGAGCGCTCCCACCTGCGTGTCGTTCAGGCCCAGCTCGACGGCGAGGTTCGACTGGAGCGCGAGGCCGAGCGCGTACGCGCCGCCGGGCAGCACCGCGAACAGCACGCCCACGAGCGCCGCGCGCGTGCCCACGAACGCCTTGCCGGCATCGCGCACGAACTCGAAGATCTCGCGCCCGGCGCGCGCGAGCGCCGAGCCCTCACCGGCCGGGCGCGGCGACGCCGGCTCGCGCAGCGGCAGCACCACGAACACGGTCACGCACGCGATCCACGCGCACACGATGTAGAACGTGTTCTGGAAGCCGAGCCAGGGGGTGAGGAACAGCACGCCCGAGCCGCCGATCGCCTGGCCCATGAACGCGCCGCTGAACATGAAGCCGTTCGCCGTGCCGCGCTCGCTCTCGGGCAGCACGTTCACGGCGAGCGCATCGATCGCCACGTCCTGCGTGGCGCCGAACAGGTTGTGGACGAAGACGACCATGGTGAAGAGCTTGAGCTGGTGAGCGAAGTCGACGCGCATCGCCACCAGCAGGGTCGCCATCATCATCAGCTGGGTGAGGAGGATCCAGAACCGCCGCCGGCCGAGGCGCGGCACGGTGAGCGTGTCCACGATCGGGCCCGCGATCCACTTGAGGCCCCAGGGCGCGTAGAGCGAGCCCACGAACGCGCCGATCTCGGCGGGGCCGAGCCCCTGCCGCCGCATCTGGGTCGCGACGGCGGTGGCGGTGAAGCCGAGTGGGATGCCCTCGGTGACGTAGAGCAGGAAGAACGCGGCCATGCGGCCGGGCTTGGTCGCGAGCAGGTCCGGGAATCGCATTCGCGCCACCCTGGAGGCGGGGCGCGCGGGCGTCAACCGTTCGCCGACGAGCGCAGCTACAATCCGCGCGGCGCAACCATTAGTCTCGCGGCCCGCCTGCCTCGCGCGAGTCCCGGAGGGTACGTCCATGAGCTTGAAGCGCGTCGATATCGCCGAGTCGTTCGCCCGCTTCCGCGACCCGTGGAGTCCCAAGGTCGTGGGCGAGCTGAACGGCCAGATGGTGAAGCTGGTGCGGTTCCAGGGCGAGTTCGTGTGGCACCAGCACGAGCACGAGGACGAGATGTTCCTGGTGATCGCCGGCGAGTTCCGGATGGAGCTGCGCGACGGGAATATCGACTTGAAGCCCGGGCAGTTCGTGGTCGTGCCGCGCGGCGTCGAGCACCGGCCCGTGGCGGAGCGCGAGGCGCAGGTGATGCTGTTCGAGCCCGCGACCACGCTCAACACCGGCAACGTCCGCAACGAGCGCACGCTCGAGCGGCTCGAGCGCCTGTGAGCCCGCGCCGCTAGCCGATGTCCAAGGGCCGCCTCGAAGCGTTCAGCGACGGCGTCATCGCCATCATCATGACCATCATGGTGCTGGAGCTGCGGATCCCGCACGG
>Ga0075435_100001936_pt1 | contig 13489 bp, 9 predicted proteins | sample RhiMethybrSRZTD4_FD_75302 | JGI IMG/M metagenome (GOLD analysis project Ga0075435, IMG submission 75302) | Populus rhizosphere microbial communities from Tennessee, USA - Rhizosphere MetaG P. TD hybrid SRZTD4 | ecosystem: Host-associated > Plants > Roots > Rhizosphere > Soil | place: USA...
TGATGAAGGAGATCGCCCAGCGCGGCGACATCATCCTGTTCATCGACGAGCTGCATAACCTGGTGGGCGCGGGTGCGGCCGAGGGCGCGATCGACGCGGCCTCGATCCTGAAGCCGGCGCTGGCCCGTGGCGAGCTGCAGACGATCGGGGCAACGACCCTCGACGAGTACCGCAAGTACCTGGAGCGCGACTCCGCACTGGAGCGCCGCTTCCAGCAGATCAAGGTCGAGGAGCCGACCATCGACGACACCGTGCAGATCCTGCGCGGGCTGCGCGACCGCTACGAGGCGCATCACCGCGTCCGCATCACGGACGAGGCGCTGCAGGCTGCGGCGGAGCTGTCCGACCGCTACATCCAGGAGCGGCAGCTGCCCGACAAGGCCATCGACCTGATCGACGAGGCCGCGTCGCGGATGCGCATCAAGCTGATGACCGCCCCTCCCGTGCACAAGGAGCTCGACGAGGAGATCGAGACGGTGCGCAAGGAGAAGGAGGCCGCGATCGAGTCGCAGGAGTTCGAGAAGGCCGCGAATCTGCGCGACTCCGAGCGCAAGCTGACGCTCAAGAAGCGCGAGATGGAGGACAACTGGAAGTCGTCCGGTGAGGCCGACCAGGCGCAGATCGCCGAGGAGGAGATCGCCGATATCGTCTCGATGTGGACGGGCATCCCGGTGTTCAAGCTGACCGAGGCCGAGTCGCAGCGCCTGATCCGGATGGAGGAGGAGCTGCACAAGCGCGTGATCGGCCAGGACGTGGCGATCGAGGCCGTGTCCAAGGCGATCCGGCGTGCCCGCGCGGGCATCAAGGATCCCAAGCGGCCGACCGGCTCGTTCATCTTCCTGGGCCCCTCGGGCGTGGGCAAGACCGAGCTGGCGCGGACGCTGGCCGAGTTCCTGTTCGGCGACGAGGACGCGATGATCCAGGTCGACATGTCGGAGTACATGGAGAAGCATGCCGTGTCCCGGTTGGTTGGCTCGCCTCCCGGCTACGTCGGCTACGACGAGGGCGGCCAGCTGACCGAGGCCGTGCGCCGCAAGCCGTACTCGGTGGTGCTGCTGGACGAGATCGAAAAGGCGCATCCCGACGTGTTCAATATCCTCCTGCAGATGCTGGAGGAGGGACGCCTGACCGATGCCCAGGGCCGGCACGTGGACTTCAAGAACACGATCGTGATCATGACCTCGAACATCGGGGCCGCGTCAATCGCGAAGAACACCACGCTCGGCTTCAGCGTCGGCGAGGACGAGATGGGCGTGTCCCATGACGACATGAAGAACCGGATCATGGGCGAGCTGAAGAAGGTGTTCCGCCCCGAGCTGCTGAACCGCATCGACGAGGTGATCGTCTTCCACAAGCTGTCCAAGGACGAGATCAAGATGATCGTCGACCAGCTGATGAAGCGGCTGCGCGAGCAGATGAAGGTGCACGAGGTCTCGATCGAGCTGACCGAGGCGGCCAAGGAGATGATGGTCGAGAAGGGCTACGACCCGACCATGGGCGCCCGCCCGCTGCGGCGAGCGATCCAGCGCTTCATCGAGGATCCGCTGGCCGACTTCGTCCTGGCTCGAAACCTGAAGCCCGGCTCGACCGTGCTGGTCGACCACGTGGAGGGCGACGAGGAGGTCTCCCTGCAGCTGATCGATCCGGTCGACGTGCCGGACGCTCCGCCGGAGGACCTGGTGGCGGCCGAGGTGCCGTCCTCGGATGACGGCGAGGGTGAGCCGCACGACGAGGCTCCGGCTGAGGAGTAGCCGAAACTCATGATCGAAGTACGACCAGGGGGGCGCTGAGGGTGGCGCCCCCCTCGTCGTTTAGGATGGGCTGAGATGACCGACCGAGTCGCTCCGTGACCGAGGTCGCCGGCCGCATCCGGAGGCAGCTCGATCAGCTCTCGCCGAACGACCTGCGGATCGCCCACCGCCTGCTCGACCATCCGGCGGAGGCTCCGTTCGAGACCGCCGAGTCGCTGGCCGCCGCGAGCGGGGTCAGCAAGGCCGCCGTGGTGCGGTTCTCGGTGCGGGTCGGGTTCAGCGGATTCGCCGAGCTGCACGACGCGCTGCGGGCGGAGGCGGTGGCGAGGCTGTCACTGCCGCCACAAGAGGACGGCTCGGGCGACGTGGTGGACGCGGTGGCGGCCCGCGCCGGCTCTGACCTCACGGCGATGCGCACCGGCGTCGACCGTGCCCAGTTCCACGCGGCGGTGGCCCTGCTGGGAAAGGGCACCGGCAAGATCGGCATCTTCGGGCACCGCAAGTCGGCGGCACTGGCCGAGTACGCCTACTACTTGCTGAACCCGCTGCTCTCCAACACGTGGCCGATCGCCGCGGGAGAGCCGGGCATCGCCGATCAGCTGATCGACCTGGAGCCGCGCGATCGTCTGATCGCCTTCACGTTCCGCCGCTACGCCCGCATCACCGCACAGGTGGTGCAGAGCTTCCACGAGGCGGGCGCGCCGGTGGTCCTGATCACGGACGACCAGCTCGCCCCGGCCGCCGACCTGGCGACGCACCTGCTGGTGTGCGCGCCGGCCGAGGCCGGGGAGTTCGACACGGCCGCACCCGGGGTTGTGCTGATCGAGGCGCTCGCGGCCGCGATCGCGGCCCGCTCGCGCGGCCGTGACAAGCGCCGCGACTTGGCGGAGCGACTGTGGAAGCAGTTCGGCACGTACTGAGGCAGGTCGGTAAGGGCTGGCTTCAGCCCGTCCCAGCCGGGCTGGGCGGATCGATCACGATCACCGCGACAGCGGCCGGCTCGTTGGGCGTGTTGAGGTGCCAGTACACCTTTGCCAAGGTGGCGAACGCCGGACGGATCGTGAGCTCCATCGCGTAACGGATCTGCTGATGCGGCCCGACGGCGTGGATCGATTTGCAATTCAGGAGGAATGACCGCTCAATGCTGGCGTTGCGCCCCTTCTCTGGTGGTGCGGCGAGCCCTTCGGTGTATGAGGGACAAGGGCGTAGGTGGACGGGGGTGCCACGCGGGTTGTTGAGCGTCACGACGTAGCGCAACGTCGAACCGGAACGAATCCGGGGCATGTTCCTCAGGGACAGATCCACGCGTAGTGTGTCGGGCGTTCCCGGCTTGCGGTGAGGTGGCAGCGGTTCAGGCGCGTGGCGCCCGAGTTGGCTCATCGCCAGCCCGTGGCAGGTTCGCCAGATCCGATACCTCGTCTCGACGGAGCCACCTTCGGGCAGGACGAATGCGACGTTGCTGGCAAGCACGCGGCGACCGGTCGGGCAGGCGTCGCTGAAAGCGAGGTCCAGGGTGCCGTGCTTTCCGGGCGGGATGTCTGCCGGTACCACCTCCCCCGCGAAGGTACCTCCAGCCGGTCGCGCGATGTGCAGCACACGCCGCTTGCCAGACGCCAGCTCGCCGGTGACGGTGGGGAATCCGCCGAGCATGCAGGTCGCCGAGCTGACGTTTGTAAAGGCGAACCGTTGCACGCCGCTCCCCGCCGCGGCTGCAAACTGGGAGCTGGTGACGCGCAACTGGCGTGCTCGGCAGGGTGCGGCCGACGCCGGATCAGCCGGCGGTGCCACCCAGGGAGGTGGCGTGTAGGTCGGGGCAGGCGTGTCGACCCACGGCACCACCCCACCGTGTTCCATTGCGCGCTGCTGGGACCCGCAGGAGCACGCGAAGACCACCGCTGCGGCGAGGAGGGGTCCGGTCATGCGGGGCATCGCCCGACAGTACGGGGCCCGGGCCACGGCCCGGTGTCCGTCGGGTAACGGGATCGTCACGATGCCTGCGTCACCAATCCGTAACAAATGGTTCACAAGTTGCAGTAGTCCGATTCATATGATTCACTACGCTCTTGAATACGGACCGCAGGGATCAGCCGGAACACGACGCCTGCGCGCTGGCCGCTGTGGTGGCGCGCGATGGGCGCGCGTCCCCATGGCCGCTGCGCCACGCGATGCGGGCATTGGAGGCGATGGCACATCGCGCCGGCAGCGTTGGTGAGGAGGGCGACGGCTGCGGGGTACAGGTCGACATCCCGCGGCGGCTATGGGCCGACCGCCTGGGCTCGCACCTGCCGTTCCTGCCCGGTTTCGCCGTCGCGCACCTCGCCGGCCCAGACCCGGAGCCGGCGCTGCGCAAGCTCGGCGTCGATCTGGTGTCCCTGGTCGAGCAGGACGTCGATCGCGCCGCCGTCGGGCCTGGTGGCCGCGACGGTACGCCGCCGCTGTGGCAGGCAGCGCTGCGGGTGCCGGATGGCGCGTCGCTGCTGGCGCACTGGCTGGCCCTGGAGCGGGAGGGCGTGCACGTCGCCTCCCTGTCGCGGTCGTCGTGCGTCTACAAGGTGCTCGGCGACCCCTCGAGGCTGCTGCCGTTCGCGGCTGACCTGGAGCATCCGCTGTTCGCCACGCGGGTGGCGATCGCCCACAGCCGCTACTCGACCAACACGCTGCCCGCCTTCGAGCGCGTGCAGCCGTTCGGGCGCCTCGCCCACAACGGCGAGATCAACACCATCCGGCGGCTGCGGCTGGAGCTGCCCGGCCTGGGGGCGCAGCCGCTGCGCGGAGCGAGCGACACCCAGGACCTGGACCTGCTGGTGGGGGTGCTGCTCGACCGCGGTCTGGCGCTCGACGAGGTGCTGGCGATGCTGCTTCCCCCGGTGCAGCCGCGCGGCTCGCTTGACCGCTACCACCGCGCCGTCTGCGGGCCGCTGGCGCAGGGCCCGGCCGCGCTGATCGGTCGCAGCGGGGAGCTGGTGGCGGGCGCCGTCGACCGGCTCGGGTTGCGACCGCTGTGGCAACTGCGAACTCCTGGTGAGCTGTGGCTCTCGTCCGAGCCGGGTGTGCTGGACATCGGCGAGCTCGACGACGACCCCGTGCCCGTGGCTGCGGGCCAGCGGGTGCTGATCGATCTGCGCCGGCCGAGGGGCTTCCGGTCTTCCTCCCGATCGAGTCCCCTGGCCGGCGTGGCACTGGCGTCGCGGTTCACGCGTCCACGCGTCCCGCTGCGCGTGGCCGACACGGTCGACGCGGCGGCGCACGGGTTCACGCGTGACGACCTGGCGATGCTGGAGGCGATGGCCGACACCGGCGAGGAGCCGATCGGTTCACTCGGGTACGACGGCCCGCTGGCCGCGCTGGACGAGGCGCCGACCGTGTCCGACCACTTCAAGCAGGAGGTGGCCGTCGTCACCAACCCCGCCATCGACCGTGACCGCGAGCGCGAGCAATTCTCGCTGTGCGTGCTTGCCGGGCGACGGCCGCCGCCCGGATCGCCGGCCCGGATGTGGCAGCTCGGCTCGCCGCTGCTGGGCTCGCACGAGGGCCTGCCGTGGACGCGGATCGGCCTCACCGCGGACGTGGCCGCCGCCGCCGAGCGCGTCGTGGCGGATGGCGCCGAGCTGGTGTTGCTGGACGACCGACTGGCCGCCGATGTCGACCCGCACCTGGCGCTGGCGATGGTCATGCGGCGCCTGCGCGAGCGCAGCCTCGACCGCGACGCATCGCTGGCGCTGGCTGCCGGCGGCCTGCGCAACCTGCACGACGTGGTGCTGGCGCTCGGCACCGGAGCGGTGGCCGTGGAGCCGTATGCGATGTGGGCGGTGGCGGGCCGCGGGCGCTGCGCCCGGCTCCGGAGCGCGCTCGAGAAGGGCATCGAGAAGGTGCTCTCGACCATGGGCACCCACGAGCTGGCCGGCTACGGGCCAACGTTCGCCTCGGTGGGGCTGCACACCGACGCCGCGCGCGAGTTCCCCTGCCCGGCGCTGCTGCCGGGGCGTCGCCGGCCGGTTGCGGTCGCGTCCGACCGGCCCCGCCAGGTGTTCCGGGTGGCGCCCAAGCTGTGGAAGGCCGCGGGCGCCGTCGCCGACGGCCGCGGCGGCTACGACGAGTTCGCGGCCCAGGCGGCTGCGGTCGAGTGCGAGCATCCGGTTGCGCTGCGGCATCTGCTGGACGCACCGCCGGCGGCGGTGCCCGCGGGCGGGCCGGCCGATCTGTCGGTTGGCGCCCATGCGCTGCCGTTCGTGATCAGCGCCATGTCGTTCGGCTCGCAGGGCGAGGCCGCGTTTCGCGCCTACCTGGCCGCGGCCGCCCGGCTCGACATCATCGCGATGAACGGCGAGGGTGGTGAGCTGCCGGAGCTGATCGGGTCGAGCCCGCGCAACCGCGCCCAGCAGGTTGCCAGCGGGCGCTTCGGCGTGAACGCGCGGATGCTCGGCTCGTGCGGCATGATCGAGATCAAGATTGGGCAGGGCGCGAAGCCGGGCGAGGGCGGCCATCTGCCCGGCACCAAGGTCACCCCGAAGGTGGCGGCGGCGCGTTCGGCCGCACCCGGCGTCGACCTGATCTCGCCGGCCAACAACCACGATCTCTACTCGATCGAGGACCTCGCCCAGATCATCGCGGAGCTGCGCGCCGCCAGCCCGGGCGCGCGAGTGGGGGTGAAGGTGCCGGTCGTGAGCGGGATCGGCACGATCACGGTCGGCATCGCGAAGGCCGGCGCCGACGTCATCACGCTTTCGGGCTACGACGGCGGCACCGGCGCCGCCCGCCGCCACGCCCTGCGCCACGCAGGCCTGCCCTCCGACCTGGGTCTGACCCTGGCCCACGGCGCGCTCTCCGAGGCCGGCCTGCGCGGATCGGTGGAGCTGTGGGCCGACGGCGGCGTGCGCACCGCTGCCGACGTGCTGAAGCTGATGCTGCTGGGCGCAAACCGGGTCGGGTTCGGCACCATGTCGATGGTGGCCCTGGGCTGCACGATCTGCCGCGGCTGCCAGTCGGACACGTGCCACGTCGGCATCGCAACCCAGATCGAGGACGAACGGGAGGCGGCAGCGCGCGGCCTGAAGCGGTTCCTGCCGGTCGATCCCGGCGACGGCGTGACCAGGCTGTGGCGTTTCTTCGACGAGACGGCCGGCGAGCTGCGGCGGCTCGTGTCGGCGATGGGCGCGCACTCCGCTCAGGAGCTGGTCGGTCGTAGCGACCTGCTGGTACAGGCTCGCGGCCTCGACCTGATCGACCTGGCCCGGATGCTGCAGCCCGCGGCCACGGCCGAACCGCGCAGCCCCGATCGCCGGCGGCCGCTTATGGCTCAGGAGCCCGCGACACGGCTGCGCTCGGCACGCGCCATGGCGGTGCCCGCGGCGGCAGCGGCCGGAGAGCGGCCGCTGGTGGCGGCACTCGCGGAGCCGGAGTTCGAGCCCTGCGCCGGACTCGAGGTGCCGGAAGGCGTGGTCGCGGGGTCAGGGCTGGCCGCGTTCGCGGCCGACGGGCTGCCGGTGCGCGTGCGAGGCGGCGGCCAGGACGGCGTGGCCAAGGGCGCCTGCGGCGCGCACGTGGTCGTGCTGAAGGCGCCGGACGCCGCTGGGACGATGCGCGGCGGCTCTGTCGGCAAGGGCTTTGGCTACGGCGCCCAGCTGGGCCTCTTGATCGTGCAGGGCGAGGCGGACGCGCGCGCGGGCATCCGGCTGTCGGGCGCGGACATGCTGATCGGGGGCGAGCCGGCGTGGCCCGTCCGGGCACGCGCGTCGGTCGCGACCGCGCAGGTCAAGGGTTTCGCGTTCGAGTACATGACGGCCGGACGTGCGGTGGTGCTGGGCGATGTCGGGCCGTGGGCGTTCGCCGGGATGACCGGCGGCGTGGTCTACCTGCGTCACGAGCCCGAGCTGGGGCTGGACGAGGCCGCCCTCCGGAGCCGCTTCGCCCGGGCCGCGCGCGTCGCGCTGCGGCCGCTGGATGCGGGCGGCGAGCACGACCTGGCCGAGCTGCTGGGCGCGTACGAGCGCGAGCTCGCGATGTCCGGTCAGCCGGAGGCGGCGCAGCACGTCGCACGGCTGGCCCGCGACGCCCGCTGGTGCTTCCGCGCGGTCGTGCCGGAGGGGCTGCAGGCCGACCAGGACGTCTCCACGGAGTGACCAGCGCCATCCGCACCCGCTGCCATGATGGTGGGCCCATGTCACGTACCCTCACCGCCTTCACCTGCTCCGCCTGCGGCTTCGAGAGCCCGCGCTGGCTCGGCCGCTGCACCGCCTGCGGCGAGTGGAACACGCTGGTCGAGGAGGTGCGCGAGCGCGCTCCCAAGGGAGGTGTCCGGCCGTCCCGGCCGCGCGCCGTTCCCCAGGCGCTGGCCGATGTCGAGCCGGACGCCGCGCGGCGCATCTCGACCGGCTCTGACGAGTTCGACCGCGTGCTGGGCGGCGGCCTGGTGTCGGGGTCGCTGGTGCTGGTCGGAGGCGAACCGGGCGTCGGCAAGAGCTCGCTGCTACTGCAGGCGCTCGCGGCGATGGGCGCCGCCGGCCGTTCGACGCTGCTCGTGTCGGGCGAGGAGTCGCCCGCGCAGGTGCGGATGCGGGCCGAGCGCATCGGCGGCGTCGACCACATCTCGATCCTGGCCGAGACCGAGCTGGAGACGGTCTGCGAGGCGATCGTCGAGCTGCGTCCCGAGATCTGCGTGATCGACTCGGTGCAGACGCTGGCGTCGGCAGATCTCGCCTCATCGCCGGGCAGCGTCGCCCAGGTGCGCGAGGCCGCCGACCGGCTGCTGCGGATCGCCAAGGGGCACGGCGTCACGATCGTGCTGGTCGGGCACGTCACCAAGGAGGGCACGGTGGCCGGGCCGCGCGTGCTCGAGCATCTGGTGGACGCCGTGCTGCAGATGGAGGGCGACCGCTACCGGTTCCTGCGGGTGCTGCGGGCGGTCAAGAATCGCTTCGGCTCGACCAACGAGATCGGCATCTTCGAGATGACCGACCGCGGCCTGGTGGCTGTGGCCGATCCCTCCGCCGCGTTCGCGTCCGACGGCCCCGCCGGTCCCGGCTCGGTGCTGCTGCCCGCGATCGAGGGCAGCCGGCCGATCCTGCTGGAGCTGCAGGCGCTGGTGGCACCCAGCGATCTGGCCATGCCCCGTCGCGCCACCACCGGCATCGACCGCAACCGGCTGTCGATGATCGTGGCCGTGCTCGGCCGCCACGCGGGGGTGGCGCTGGGGTCGAGCGATATCTTCGTGAACGTGGCCGGCGGGGTGCGCATCGACGAGCCGGCCGCCGACCTGGCGGTCGCGATCGCGGTCGTGTCGGCGCACCGGGGGGTGGCGCCCAGGGCCGGGCTGGCCTGCTTCGGCGAGCTGGCGCTGACCGGTGCCGTGAGGGCGGTGGGGCAGAGCGAGCGGCGTCTGTCCGAGGCCGCCAAGCTCGGATCCACCGAGGCGCTGGCCCCGGCTGGTACGGTGTCCGTGGCGGGTGTGAGCGTGCGCACCGCGGCCACGTTGCAGCAGGCGATCGAGGAGGCATTCGCGTGAGCGAGATGGTGTCCGACCCGCGGCAGGATCCGAAGCTGATGGATGCGCTGCGCCGCGTCTCGCCGGGCACGACCATGCGCCAGGGCATCAACGACATCCTGCGCGGCAGCGAGGGCGCCCTGATCGTGATCGGCGAACCGGCCGAGCTGTCCTTCCTGTTCTCCGGCGGCATCCGACTGGATCAGGCCTTCTCGCCCTACCTGCTGTACGAGCTGGCCAAGATGGACGGTGCGATCATCCTCAACTCGAACGCCACTCGCATCGTCTACGCCAACGTCCAGCTGATGCCGGATCCGACCATCCCCTCGGCCGAGACCGGCACCCGGCACCGCACCGCCGAGCGCGTGGCCAAGCAGACTGGCGCGATCGCCGTCTCCATCAGCCAGCAGCGCGACGTCGTCACCGTGTACGTGGGCGACTCCCGCTACCAGCTGGAGGAGATCCCGGCGGTGCTGGCCAAGACCAACCAGGCCCTGACCACACTCGACACCTACCGAGCGCGGCTGGAGCAGGTGTCGACGCGGCTGACGGCGCTGGAGTTCCAGAGCGCGGTGATGCTCGACGACGTGCTGACCGCGTTGCAACGGGGTGAGATGACCACCCGCATGGTGGACGAGATCGAGCGCAATGTGGCCGAGCTCGGCGTCGAGGGGCGGCTGATCAAGATCCAGCTGGACGAGATGACCGAGTGGGTGCCGGCCGACAAGCTGGCGCTGATCCGCGACTACGAGGTGTTCGAGGCGACCGGCGGCGCCGGTCGCGTACTCGAGCACCTGGCCGGCCTGCCCGACCAGGCGCTGCTCGAGTTCGACGAGCTGGCGGCGGCGCTGGGCTACCCGCGCACCGTCAACCCGATGGACTACGCGGTGGCGCCGCGCGGCTACCGGGTGCTGTCGAAGGTGCCGCGGCTGCCGGATCACGTGATCGACCACGTGGTCGGGCACTTCAACGGCCTGGAGGCCTTCGTGCGGGCCTCGATCGAGGACCTGGAGGAGGTCGACGGCGTCGGCAGCGTGCGAGCGCGCGAGATCCGGGAGGGGCTGCGACGCCTCCAGGAGCAGAACCTGGTCGACCGCTACCTCAACCTGTGAGTTGCCGCCGGGCGGCGTGCCTGGCGACACGCACGCGGTTGCCGCAGGCATCGCTGCACCATCGCCGGCGGGCGCTGGCCGACAGGTAGACGCGCCGGCAGCCGTGAGCCTCGCACACGCGCAGCCGCGCCCGCTCGCCGGCCAGAAGCTCGATCACCGATCGCGCGATCACGCCCAGCACGTGCGCTCCGGAGTCGCCGCTGGTGCTCAGCCACATGCGGGGACGCCCGTTGACCGGCCAGTTCAGCTGCGGCGCGACGGCCGCGGCGGCGCTGCAGGCGTTGAGGTGGTCGATGGCGCCCGCGTCGGCGGCCTCGCCCGTGACAGCGGTGCGCAGCAGGTGGTCGGCGGTTGACTGCAGCCGTGCCAGCTCGACCAGGTCGGCCGGGGTGGGATCGCTCCGGATGCCGTGGTGAAACAGCCAACGAGACGTGGCGCCGGCGTCGTCCAGATCCGGGCCCAGCCGAGGGTCGATGAACTCGGTGGCGAGCACGGAGCGATGATAACGCCGAATGTATGATTTGTCCATTAGCACCTATGTGACTAATGGTTAATATAGGTTTGGTAGGGTTAGTTTCGGTGGGTTTGCAACGAGTTCTGCATGCTCTGGTTGGTTCGCTCGGATGCCGCAAGTCTGGTATGATCTACCCCTCTAGGGGTACAAAAACTGCCGGACCGATGCCGGCGAGGAGGTCACACGCTACGTGTATGAGGTTGGGGACAAGGTCGTGTACCCGCATCACGGCGCGGGCACGGTCGTACGCAAGGAAGAGCGTGACGAGCGCGAATATCTGACGATCCAGATCATTCACAACGATATGACCGTGATGATCCCCTCCGACAGCGCCGACCGGGCTGGTCTCCGCAAGGTGATCGGCGAGGAGACGGTCGAAGAGGTGCTGGGCGTGCTGGGCGGTGACGGCACCAAGATGCCGAAGAACTGGAACCGCCGGTTCAAGCACAACCGCGACAAGATGAAGACCGGAGACATCTTCGAGCTGGCCGAGGTCGTACGCAATCTCGCGCAGCGCGACCAGGAGAAGGGCCTTTCCACCGGCGAGAAGCAGATGTTCTCCAAGGCCAAGCGCATCCTGGCCTCCGAGCTGATGTACGCAAAGGGCATGGAGGAGGAGGAGGCGCGCGAGTTCCTCGAGGAGGTGCTGGAGGAGATCGGCGCAGCGCGAAAAGCACGCGCCTAGAACACACTGTCCCAAGCCCGTCCCCGGAGGCCGCGACGGCTGAGCCGGCAGATGGGCGATATACGCCTCCCGAGGAGGGAGCAAGGCGATGATCCTGGTTTCACGAATCGTCCTCGCTCTCTTGGCCGCGCTTGGTGCCGTTTACGCGGGTCGTACTTTTGATCTGGTAAACCACTTCGATTCGTCTTCTTACGCGTACACCGTGTTTGGCATCATCGTCTTCCTCGCGTTCGCCGTCGGTTGGATGGTCGGCGGGCTTGCGGGGAAGGGACTCGCGCGCGGGTTCAAGAGGGTCGAACGAGCGGCGCAGGCCCGCAGTGCGGGCGAGCTTACGATTGGCGCGATCGGCCTGCTGGTCGGTCTGCTGGTGTCTGCGCTGCTGTACCTGCCCGTGCACGCGCTGCCCTACATCGGCAACTGGGTGCTGTTGCCGATGGTGCTGGTGCTGAGCTACCTGTTCGCGTTCACCGCCGCCAAGAAGCACCGCGGCATCTTGCGCCTGGTGGGCGTTCACTCGCTGGGCGACGGCGATCCCGATCTCGAGAACGGCTCCAATGTATCGACACTGGTGGACACGAGCGCCATCATCGACGGCCGCATCGCTGACATTGTGCGGACCGGTTTCCTGGGCGGTGAGTTGGTGGTGCCCGAGTTCGTGCTGAAGGAGCTGCAGCAGGTTGCCGACTCGGCCGATCCGCTGAAGCGGGCGCGCGGCCGCCGCGGCTTACAGGTGGTGCAGGATCTGCGCACCGACGTGCAGGTGGCCACCCCCGACGTCGACTTCCCGCAGGTGTCCGACGTGGACGCGAAGCTGCTGAAGCTGGCCAAGGAGCGGAACATGCCGATCCTGACCACCGACTTCAACCTGAACCGGCTGGCCCAGATCCAGGACGTGCAGGTGCTGAACGTGAACGACCTGGCCAACGCGCTGAAGCCGGCGGTGCTGCCGGGCGAGCGGCTCGACGTCTTGCTGATCAAGGAGGGCAAGGAGTCGAACCAGGGGGTGGGCTACCTGGATGACGGCACCATGGTCGTGGTGGAGAGGGCCCGCGAGCGGATCGGCGAGACGCTGCCGGTGCAGGTGACGTCGGTTCTGCAGCAGCCATCCGGCAAGATCATCTTCACGAAGATCGCCGGCGAAAACGACTGACCTTGGCCGATCTGCTCACCAGTTGGGCGATCGTGGTGGGGGCGGGTGAGGGGAGCCGGCTGGGCGGTGACCGGCCCAAGGCGTTCGTGGGCGTCGGCGACGAGGTGATGCTGGCCCACTCGGTCAGGATGCTGGACGACCACCCCGCGCTGGACGGGATCGTGCTGGTGGTGCCCGAGGGCTGGGAGGAGCCGGCCACGCTGCTGGCCGATGACCTGGTCGCGGGCAAGGTGGCGGCGGCCGTGGCCGGCGGCAGCACCCGGGCGGCATCGGTGGCGGCCGGGCTGACCGCCGTTCCGGACGACGCGGACCTGATCTTGGTGCATGACGCGGCGCGGCCGTTCGCGACTCCCGAGCTGGTGTCGCGTGTGCTGGAGGCGCTCGGCCAGGCCGACGGGGCCGTGCCGGGCGTGCCCCTCACCGACACGGTCAAGCGCGTCAGCGCCGGCCTGGTGGTCGAGACACCCGACCGCTCACAGCTGGTAGCGGTGCAGACGCCCCAGGGCTTCCGGGCGGACGCGCTGCGCCGCGCCTACGCGCAGTCGGCCGAGGTGCTGGCGGCGGCCACCGACTGCGCATCGCTGGTGGAGACGGCCGGGGGCAGCGTCGCAGTCGTCGAGGGCGACGCCGCCAACCTCAAGGTGACCACACCCGATGACCTGGCGGAGGCCCGCCGCCGGTGCTGACCGACTACCACATGCACCTGGTCGGCGACGACGACCCCTACACCGACGAGGTGTTCACGCTGTCTCGGGTCGAGACCTACGTCCACTCCGCACGCGCCGCGGGCATCGACG
>Ga0075435_100001937_pt1 | contig 13487 bp, 12 predicted proteins | sample RhiMethybrSRZTD4_FD_75302 | JGI IMG/M metagenome (GOLD analysis project Ga0075435, IMG submission 75302) | Populus rhizosphere microbial communities from Tennessee, USA - Rhizosphere MetaG P. TD hybrid SRZTD4 | ecosystem: Host-associated > Plants > Roots > Rhizosphere > Soil | place: USA...
GTCGGGATCCCAGTCGATCGCCACCGGATCCTGAACGAGCGGCTCGCTCGCGACGAGCTCGATGGAATAGCCGGGCGGCAGGTAGAACGTTTTCAGCGCATCGGCGGGAGACAACGGCGGCGATTCACTCGAGACTTCCTGCACCGGCGGCGGCCAACTGGATTGGGATGGCGAGCTCGGCTGGCTCGGCTCGCCATGCCCCGTGAACACGGCCGTCGCGACGAGGAGGGCGGCAGCGTGAATTCTCGCGCGCATCACTCACTCGCGTCGATCGAGACGCTCAGGGTTTGAGCACTTTGACGACGTAGTAGCTGACCGAACCTGACACTTCCTTGAACCAGTGCGGTTGTCCTGCCGGTACCACGACGATGTCGCCCTTGGTGAGATGATGAGTCTCTCCGCCCGAGATGTCGGTGCCGCGAGGCTGCGGCGTGTCGGCCGCGGTCAGATTCTGCGCCTTGCCGCCGGTGACGAACGTCGCGGTTCCGTCAATCACGTAGAGCACATCGGTCTCTTTCGTGTGGACTTCGACCACGCCGGGACCGGTGCGGTGGCTGCATTGAACGATGTACTCCGGCGTGTTGACGAACGTGCCGGCTTTCGCGCAGCCGCCGACCGTGTCGTGGCCGAGAAACTTGCTCGTCGTCAGAGGCTGCGGCGGCGGCGCGCCGCCCGCGCGCTGTTGCGCGACGGCGCCAACGGCCACTGCGACGAGGAGCGCGGCAAACCCGAGGACAAGCTTCAACTCCTTCACGGCGGCTCTCCTTTCACGTATTCGCGATCGGGACACTATAACGGTTTCGACGGTCTCGCCTCCGCGGAGGGCGAGCCGCCTTCGGGCAGGCGCTCGAACCCGACGAGTTTCCAGCCGCCGCCATCCCGGCGGAAGAACGCACGCACCGGCTTCTTCCATGTCGGGTACTTGTCGCTGGTTGCGGAGATGTCCACCGCCACCAAGCCGCTCGATGGCAAACCGCCGGGCGCCGCGATCGTCGTCGTCGCGCTCGTCGTCTCCGACAGGGGCGTGGTCGTGTTGGTCGCGTTGTCGAAACGCATCCACGACGCGCGGTAGGTCACCGGCCCTTCCGCGACGCCGCCGGCGACGGCCGCGTTCTCGAACGTCAATCCGGCCGTATCGAGGCGCGGGTTGACGATTGGATTCACTGCCGTCAGGTAGATGCTCTTGATCTTCTCGCGGCGCTGGATCAGGACGTCGGCGAGATACTTCTCGGCTGCCGGATCGCTGAACTCGCCAACGTGGACGGCTGCCCGAATCATGTCGTCGGTGAACGCGCCGACGCGACGCGCAGCCCAGAACGCGTCGTCATCGCGCAGCTCCATGTAGGCGGTCGTCGGCGTCTGCGGCCGCCACGTGCGTGGATCCCAGACCTTGCCTTCGAACTTGCCGACCGACGGGTATTCGACGTAATCCACGGTCTGCCACGGGCTCAGCGCGAATCCGAAGGTAAAGAGACGCTTCCACGACGGCGGACCCTCGTAGAAGTATTCCCAGCTCAGATCCCACTCGTGGAGGTCGTTGCACATGCCGAAGGTGGAGCCGACGTCCTGCAGATAGTGCTTCACGATCGACTTGCCGTTCTCGGTGATCAGCGAGTCGATCGTGTTCGCGGCCTTCATATCGGTGAGGTTCGTCCACGCGCCGAAGACACGCAGCGCCCGCAGCTCGCGCCGGTGCTCGTGGGGGACGAGATCGTTCGGATCGTCGGGCCGTGTGCCGATGTACTGGAAGCCGCCGAGAATCTTGCCGGGCAGTTGCCGACCGGCGATGACCCGATAGGTCCCGTCGGGGTTGCGTGCCACGGTCTCGAGGATGGCGTTCATGTCGTCCTGGCTGAACCTGGTTCGCTTGCCGCTCGGGCGACGAACCGTGGCCTTCGGATCGATCGAAGACTTCTTCGGATCGAAGGTGGTCAGGAACGATTCCACCTGGTTGTAACCAAGCGCCCAGAAAATCTTGGTGGCGATCGCGACGGCGCCAGTTGCTCCCTGCGCGAAGTACGGGGGGTCGAACTCGAGGAACCAGGTTTCGCCTCCGGCGTCGGTCGCCGTGAAGCCGGGATGCGCGCCGGTGGTCTTCTCGCGGATCAGCACCCACTTCGACGGGTCCGGCGGCGCACCGACGTTCGCGCCGCGAACGAGCTCTTCACTAGTGATCGGGCGCGTGCCGACGCGGTTGGTGAACCAGCTCGAGTCCGGCACTTCGTCGATCGTGTTGATGTTTTTCGCGCGCAGACCGCTGGCCTTGTGGCCGGAGTTGACGAACAAGTTGTACGTCAGATCGTAGATCTGCGACTGATCGTAGGGCGCCGCTTTTGAGGCGTCCTGCGACTCGGGTTCGCGCGCGATCGGGTCGTCGGGATAGAAGCGTGGACTCTGCGTCGATGCTCCGACAACCAAGAGGGCTCCGGCACCGAGCGACAGTGCCAGGAGAGCGGCGCGGCGTGCACGTGACGAAGCTGTGGATATGGGCATAGGAGCTAAAAGGAAGCTGACGATGCGAACACGAGGGACAAGCCTTCGGGGCTCTTGGCCAGCTCAACGCGGAGCGGCGTGGCGAACGGTCCGTGGAAGCGGACGCCGAAACCGAAGTCGCTTTTCAGTCCGCTGAGGTCGAGATCGCTGGTGCGCGCGGTAACCTTCCCGGCATCGTAGAAAAAAGCCGTTTCGAGATAGCGGTTGACCATGATGCGCCATTCGGCCTGCACGAGAATGCTGTTCCGATCGCGGAAGCGCCAGCTGCTGTAGCCGCGCAGCGAGGATCCGCCGCCGACCGCGGGCAGCATGAAGAACGGGATCTGCTGACCGTCCTTCTCGAACGCCGTCTGGACGCGGCCGTGGAACGCGAGCACCCATGCCTCTCTCAGGATGGGAACGTGCTCAATCGCGGTGTATTCCATCATCTGAAAACCGAAGGCCGCGTCGCGATCGTGGTAGTCGTGGAGCGTCGCGCCGAGGAAGCCGCCCCGGCGCGTGTAGCCGGGCGACGTGCGCCAGTCGACTCCGACGGTGCCTTGCGTGTGCAGGTAGGTGACTTGCGCTCCCAACCCGGGCAGGGTCGCAGGCGTGTACTTGGTTTCGACGGACGGGAACGATCCTTCACCGGGCTCCTGCGACCACCGGCTGAACTCGGCGCCGCCGCGCAGCATCAGGACCCGCCGTGTCGGGAACATCGTCAAGAGCGCTGACGCGTACGGCTGGTTGAAGAGGTAGTTGGTCCGGTCTTCCTTGGCCGTATTCGTCCCGAGACCGTAGAAGCCGACTTGCGTCGCCTCGCGCCAGCCGCCGAGCACCGACAAGTGGCCCCGCCGATTAAAGAGCCGCGGCGCGATGAACTCGGCCTCGACGCGCTTGTAGCCGGTGACTGTGTAGCTGCCGCGCACGTCGATGTAGTTGTACGCCCCGACGTAGTTGACGTGGCCGACGCCAAGCGTAAAGCCGCCGCCCGAGTAGGCGTTCTCGAAGAACGGATGCCACGCCAGCGTGCCGCCTTCAAGAATGGTGTCAACGTGGCGAAAGAGCCGCTCGGCTGTGTTGGGGACGTAGGGGTGCTCCGTCGGCACCTTCGCCGCCTGCTGCTGTTCGATTTCTGCCTGACGCGACGTCGGTTGAGCGGTCTGCTGCGGAGACTCTTCAGCCGGCGGCGGCTGTGCGGCCGCAACATTTGTCGATGCGACCGCCAACACGACCATCGCGAACCGCGTCAACACTCCAAAAGCGCTCACGGATGACCAACCTTCCGACTGACGTTTGAACCGGAGCCGCCTCTCGAACCGATCAGTGAAGGTACCATAGACCGCTTTCCGAATCTGCCACAGCCGTCCGGCCCGCCGCAACATCGTGGTTCTCGCGCCAACACGTCAAGACTCAGCCCCGGCACGATCAGCCGTTCTCTTCCGAATCTGCATAGCGGGACGACGTCGTCGTTTTATAAGGTAGGGGGGACCCGTGTACCCCCGCCACCTCACGCTGCCGGACGTCCCAATCGACACCCGACGTCGATCGGTCGACAGATCAATCCAGATGCGTGTCATGGGCATTGACCCTTCCTCCGTGCGCTGGCGCATCGTCGCGCTGTTTCTGCTGACGTGGCCTCCGCTCGCGGTCCTCACCGCGGTGGACGGTCTCGCGATGGGCAAGGGTGTCAGCATCGGCGTACCGCTGCTCTCCGATTACGCCGTGCTCGCCCGGTTCCTGATCGCCGTCCCGCTTCTCGTCTACGCGGATGCGTTGATCCGGAAGAGAGCCGTGGATCTGTGCCAGTATCTTCGCCAATCGGGCATCGTCACGGATGCCGACGCGCCGGCGTTCGAGCAGCTCGCCGAACGGTTCTCCTGGCTCCGTGATTCGAACCTCGCCCGCGTGGCAACGGGCGCCGCCGCCGTGCTGAGCGCCGCGTTCCTCAGGCTGGAGTTCGCAGGCGACGTGTCCACCTGGCAATTCGTGGCCGGCGCGGACGGCGCGACGCGATCGGCCGCGGGCTGGTGGTACCTCTTCGTCAGCATTCCGACATTTCATTTTCTGTTCGGGCTCGGTCTCTGGCGCTACCTCGTCTGGTGCTGGTTTCTGTTCCGCATCTCGCGTCTGGACCTGGCACTCGTGCCGACTCACCCCGATCGATCGGCCGGCCTGACAATCGTCGGCACCGTGCATCAGTACCACGGAATGGTGGTGTGCGCGCTGTCGTCGATCGTCTCGGCCCATATCGGGCTCGAGCTGGTCAAGGGCGGCTGGTCGATGCCCGCGTTTCGACTCCAGTTGGGCACGTTCGTCGTCATGGTCCTGATCGGGCTGCTCGTCCCGCTGCTCGCCTTCATGCCGCGATTGATGGACGCCCGCAAGCGCGGCCTCATCGAGTACGGCGTGCTGGCCGGCGACTACACGCGCGCGTTCCACCGCAAGTGGATCGGCCGCACCGCTCCGGCCGACGAAACGCTGCTCGGCAGCGCCGACGTACAGTCGCTCGCCGATCTGGCGAACAGCTTCGAGGTGATCCACGACATGCGGATCGTCCCGTTCGAACTCAGGACAATCGTCGCGATTCTCGTGTGGACGGCGCTGCCGCTCGTCCCGCTGGCGTTCATCGTCTTCTCGCCCATCGACGTAATCAAGGGACTCGTTCGCATCGTGTTATGAGAGCCGTGGTTTGGCAGAAACGGCCGCAACATTCGGACATGAGGGTGACGTGAAGACGACTCTGACGACTCGATACGCGCTGGCGGCCCTGATCACGGCGGCGCTTCCAGTGAGCGCGCTCGCCCAGTCCTACCCGAAGACGCTGACTGGCAGCGCCGAGACATCCGGCGCCGCCGGCCGATCGACCGCCGTGCTGACAATCCGCATCGAGCGGCTCATGGACGACTTGTACTTCAAGCGGCTCACCGATGCGCTGCAGGCCGGGGGCTACCAGAAGTTCTTTGTGGCGCTCCGAACGCTGCCGCCGATCGGATACGTCCAGCTCGGCGACACGAAAACCGATCTGAAGTACGCGCGCGAGCGAACGGACACACCGCGGCTCGTGCTCGGCACCGACCATCCGATCTTCTTCGTCGGCGCCGGCGCGCCCGATGCGAAGCCGAGGGCCGGCTACGAAATGGGCGTGATCGAGCTCGACCTCGACGCGCAGGGCAACGGGCAGGGGACCATCGCGCCCGCGGCGCGGGTGCGCCGGGCGCCTGACGGCGGCGTCACCGTCGACGACTACGGCGGCGCGCCCATCAAGCTGTCGGTCAAAGCGGCGAAGTGAACGACTCTTCGAACGCGCGGCTTCATATTCTGGAGAGATGACGATGGTAAGTCTGGTGTTCGTGCTCGCGTTGACGCTTCTCGTTCCCCAGAGCGGTGCGAAAGAGCGCGCCGTCGAGAGCACATCCGCCAAAGGCAAGAACTTCGCGGCGTTTCACACCTACACGTGGGACAAAGGCCACGAAGCCTACGACCCCGAGGCGCACAAGCTGATCGTCGCCGCCATCGACAAGGAGATGGCCGGCCTCGGCTTCACGCGCGCCGAAGGCAAGGCGGCCGACGTGATGATCCGGTATCACTCGCTGGTGGCGACGGTCGTCGACTTCAAGTCGCTGCAGAAAGCGCCCGAGAAGGCGAAGGACGGGAGCGACAAGACGTCGCAACTCGGGACGCTCGTCGTCGAGATGCTCGATCCCTCGCGCAAACAGCTCTGGGCGGCGAAGACGCAGGAGCGCGTCGAAACAGCCACGCTGAGCCAGGCGATCGGGCCGGTCGTGGCGCGGCTCTTTCAAACGTATCCGGGGCGCGCCGTCAAATCACGCTAGAGGGGAGGTCATCGCGACGGAATCAGGCTGACCAATTCACCAATTCGCGCCAGTCTCGATCGGCTTCATGACGCGGCACCGCACTTCGCATCGGGACGAGGCGGACGTTGGGGTGGCCCGCCACGGTTCGCACGAGCGCCGCGCAGGCCTCGAAGTCGTCGTCACACATCTCGGCGTGGTGCAGCATGATCCCGACCGGCCCTGCGCCGTCCGTGATGCGCCGGGCGATCACCGATGAGACGTCGGCGAACGGGATTCGACGTCCTTTGGCCTTCGCCAGCCAGTCGATGTGGATGGGACGCTCGGCCAGGCCGTCGATGTTCAGCAATCCGGCGGTCAGGTCGCGAGACAGCGTCGCGATGCCAAGGTCGACGAGAACGCGACCCGTGACCTGGGTGCAGCGATTCCACGGCGGCGTGAAGATCGGATCGAGGTAGTGGCCGAACATTCCCAGGAGCGCGCGACGTCCCTCGCCGATGTCACGTCCTTGAGCGGCCGCAGGCCGCGCCGGCCCGAACTCGCACGCACAGCCCGCGGGCTCGTTGTTGCGGTGCATGAAGCCGTGCTGATGGATGCCGATGTCTTCCCCACTCTTCTTGCGACCGATGAGCAGCGCTGCGAGCTTGTCGCTGATGGCCGCGGGAATCGCCGCGAGATCGATCGGGCATTCATGTGCGGCAAAGATGTCGAGCAAGGTGAACAGCCGATCGTCCGCCCAGCCGACGTTGTCGTCTCTGAAAAACATTTCGAAGGCGGTCTCGCGCGAATCGAGCGCGCGAACCAGCCCGGCGGTCCAGTCGATCATGCCGTTCTCACCATCCGCGACGCCGCCGCCGCAGCGCCCACCGTGTCGGGTTTGTCGAGCAGCGTGTCGATGATGTGAACCGTCCGCTCGGCGCCGCGCAGACTCAGAGACGACGCCTTCGGTGTGAACGACGAAAGCGACGCCATCTCCACGGCCAGGCGCGGCGCGTCCATCTCGGCTGCCGGCAGGACGCGCACCGCGCCAAGCGCTTCCAGACGACGCGCGCGGTTCAGTTGCTCGGTGTCGTCCGCGGCGCCGAACGGAACGACCAGCGCCGGCACGCGGCTTTCGACGAGATCCATCGCGGTGTTGTAGCCGCACTGACTCACCGATCCCGAGGCCTGCCGCAGTACCTCGCCAAGGTCCGGGACCATTCGCCGGATCGTCGCGGACGGGGTGTCGGCAGCGCGGCGCCGCAGCCGCCGCCACGCATCGTCGGGCAGAAACGGCCCGGCGACGAGGGTCAGGCGACGCCGCGCTGCGGGCGGCATCAGCGCCTGCGCCTCCAGCGCGGTGTGCAGCAAGTGCTCGCCGGCGAGGCCGCTGCCGGCAGACACGAGCGTCGACGACTTCGGCGTGCGCCGGCGCGCGAGGTTCGGCGCGGCATCGCGATGGACGAAGCCGGTGTAGTGGACAGGCACTGGCACGCGAACGCCGGGCGCGAGCGATTCCTCGAGCGTCGCAAACGTCGGATCGCTGTGGACCAGCACCGCATCGAAGTACCACGCAAGCAGACGCACGGCGCGGGCATCGTGATCCGGCGATCTCGCGTGTCCAATCAGGATGTCGCGCAGGCTGCAGCACACGAGCGGTCTGACGGCGTCGGCGCGCGCCTCCTGCAGCATGGGCAGGAGCTCCGACGCGAACAGTCGCCGTCCGAACGGAAAGAGGTCGACGATGACGACGCGGGGCTGCGTCGAACGGTAGGTGTCGAGCACGATTTGACGGCGCAGCGTGAGGGCGCGGTCGAGGCGCCGGCGACCGTCATGGCTGACGAGCGAGCCCGTTTCGTCGAGGGCGACGGCCGGCAGCGGCACGATCGGCGCACGTCCGGCGGAGGCGAACGGCGGCAGCGCGCCCCCCGAGACGAACGTCACGTCGAAGCGCGCGCTCAGCGCGCGCACGAGCGCGACCGATCGTACGAGATGGCCCATGCCAATCGAGTGATGGCAGTAGAAGAGCAGCGGCGGACGGCGGCGAGGAATGCCCACGGGTCCTCGGTGCGCTTGGACCCGGCGGCTCATCAAACCGGAACAGATTTTTTTCGCCGCCACCAGGCGGCTGAGGCCACGCCGACAATCGTGGCGGCGATCGCGGCACCGATGATGCTGCTCCACGCGATCGCGCGCGGAACGGCGTGAAAGCCGTCACCGGTCAACACGAACGACGCCCAGTAGTGCGGATCGGCCAGGGTGGAACCGCCGCTCAGGAACTTCAGTTTGGCGCGCCGCAGCGCTTCGTCGCGCGGCTCGCCGCGATTCAGGTGGTGATAAAAAACCTGCATGAGATCGGACGTCGGCTCATCGGCCACCCGCCACATCGTCGTCACCGTCGCACGGGCCCCGGCTGCGAGAAAGGCGCGGCTGAAACTCTGCACACCTTCGCCGCGCACCAGCCGCCCACGCTCGGTGTCGCACGCACTCAACACGGCAAGGTCGATGCCGTCCAGCTTGAGCGCGTACGTTTCCTTCAGGAAGAGATAATCGGGATTCGATCCGGCATCATCGGCCGGCGAGAACACGATGCGCGACCGCTCCAACGCGCTCGTGTCAGCGAGCGCATGCGTCGCCAGGTGCAGGATCGGCGGCCGCTCCCCCGCATTGAGCAGGTGCGCTTTGCGGTTGTCGGCGCCGATGTGGAGCAGCGCGCGGCCGCTGAGCTCGCCCGCCGCGTGCCGGACTTCCTCCGACGACGAGGTCAGACGGCCGGGTGCGGATTCGGAATCGAACTCGCTGGAGGTCACAACCGGATCGGCGAAGGCGACCAACTGCAGCTTCCACGGCGGCAGCCAGCGTGTCAGCGCCGCGGGACGCAGCAGTGTTGAGGCTGTTGGCGAGTACGTCACCGCCGCACGCTCCACGAGCAACTGCGACCCGACGGGGAGCACGTCGAACGGCACGAGGGCGATCGGGCCGTCTGGCACGACGATGATCCGATCCACGTTCTCGAACCAATCCGCCGGCGGAAGAATCTTCGCCGCGATCGTGCCTGCCTCTGGTCGCCAGGATCCCGACGGTCCGGCCGAGAGCGCGTCGACGAGGCTCCGAAGGCGCGGTTCGTCGACCTGAATCGGAAACGTCGCTGCCCGCCCGGGCGTCGCGGCGACGACCGTGGCAGCCTGAGGCGAGTGCCAATAATCGAGCAGCAGCGTCCGCGCCGGAAGCGCTTTTCGCACCGATGCCAGGTCGATCGGCTTGTCGAGCTGGAGGCGCTCGCGCCAGACGCGCGAGTGGCTCCGCTCCATCATGGCGAACAGCGCATCGGTCGTCGCGGTTGGCAGGCTTGCGGCAATCAGCGCGTCGTAGACCTCACGTTTGTCGTTCAGAAATTCCGTCCGCAGCGACGGCACGCGGATGGCCTCGCGGACCTGCTCGATGGTCGCGACCGCTTCCTGCAGATCCGCAACGGCTTGCGCGCGATCGGATTCGAGCCGGCCGAGTCCGTAGAGCGCCTTCCACTCTTCCTCGGGCGTTTTCAGCTCGCGCGCCAGCGCCAGCCCGGCGTTGAAATCGTCGCGCGCGCCTTCGCGATGACCGCCGCGCAGGCGAGCCTCGCCGCGATACAGCCGGCTGTGCAGCATCTCGCGGCGGTTGCCGATCCGCGTCGCCACGTCGATCGCTGCCGTAAAACTCTGCTCGGCTTCATCGAGCCTGGAGAGATCGAGCGCGAGCACGATGCCGCGATTCTTGAGGTTGTTCAATTCGCCGTCGACGTCGTGGTCGCGGACGAATTCCGCTCTCGCCTGATCGTAGGTCGCCAGCGCCTTCACGGGATCGCCGAGGCGGCGGTACAGCACACCGAGATTGACGAGCAGCAGCGCATGCTCGCGCGGCCGCAACTCGGCGCTCGAATCGAGGTCCTCGTAGATGGCGAGCGCCTCCTGATCCCGGCCGAGCCGTTGATACAAGGCGGCCTGATTGGCGAGCAGCAGGCGGCGGCGGCGCGGGACCCAGGGCTCGGATGCGGCCGTCGCGGTGAGCGCGAGCGCGTCCTGATAGAGTCGGCCGGCGTCCGCATACCGGCCGACATAAAAATGAACGTTGGCCAGGTTGCCGATCTGCTCGGTCCTTCCCTCCAGGAATCCGGCGCGTGTCGATCGCTCGATGGCGCCGGTGAAGAGGCGTTCGGCGTCCCCGTAATCGCCGGCGGCCAGCGCCGCAAGACCCTCGCGATTCCAGGAGAGAGAGGCGTCAGCGCCGTTGCCGAGGCTCTCGAAGACGTGCGCCGCAGCAGCGGCGTGGCGTCGAGAGTCGTCGTAACGGCCGAGTCCGGTTTCGATCGTCGCGGCGCCGAGGAGCGCACGCGCGTGTTCGAGCGACCGCGGCGGCGCGGCGTCCGCGGCTCGCTTGTACGCCTCGAGCGCGCCGGCCGGGTTTCCGTCGCTCTCGAGTTTCTTCGCCTCGGACGGGGACCCACGAGGGTCGCGCGTTTGCGCCGCGATCGGCGCCAGCAGTCCGCAGCCGGCCAGCACCAGGACGAGCGTCACGGGTAGCCGGCTGCGCACGGTCGAAGCCTACTACACGGGCGGGACCCTTTTGTTGTTCTGTACGGGCCAGCTCCGCGGTCTTACTGGGTCGTGAAGGGGTTCGGGATTCGGGATTCGGGGTTTGATCTCCTACCAATACCCGAACCGACGCACACGAATTCCGAATCCCCCACACGGGCGATGAAAATGAGCGGTCGATATAATCGAGCGGGTGGCCTACGCGGATCTCTCCGACGAGGAACTGCTCGCCGCGTCGCGGCGGGCAGGCGCGGATCGCGCGGTGCTCGTCAACGAGCTGTTCGCGCGCCATTACGAGCGGGTCGCCCGTTGGTGTCTGCGGTTCACGGGCGATCGCGAAAGCGCCGCGGACCTTGCGCAGGACGTCTTCCTCAAAGCTCATCGTCATCTCGCCTCGTTCAAGTCCGAATCGCGGTTCTCGACGTGGCTGTACACGATCGTCCGGAACGAGTCGCTACGCCGACTGGATCGCCAGCGTCCAGTGGCCGACTCGGAGGACGTGCTGGCGGATGTCGCCGCCATCGACCCCACACCCGACGAGCTGGCGCGTCGATCCGAGCGCGGCGAGCGGCTGAACCGTTTTCTCGCGACGACGCTCGATCTCGTCGAACGGAGAGTCTTCGTGCTCCATTACGGTGACGGGATGCCGCTGGAGGCGATCACTCGATTACTGCGCCTCGACAACACGAGCGGCGCAAAGGCGTACATCGTCAGTGCTCGACGGAAGATCGCGAGAGCGGCCAACCGTCTGAAAGCGCGAGGAGAAGGCCTGTGAGCGAGCGACACGGGACCGAGCTCGAATCCGTACTCGGCGCGACGTCCGATTGCGTACCGGTCGGGCGGTTTGCGGAACGTCTCAGCGAACACGAACAGCGGCACGTGGACAACTGCGCGCGATGCCAGAGCGAGCTCGCGTTGTGGCGCGAGTTCGAGGAGTCCCATCCCGCCGCGGATGAAGGCGCGGCCGTCTCCTGGATCGTCGCCGAGCTCGGGCGCCGCAATCGGCTGGTGCCGGCCCGGAGGGCACTATCGGGCCTGACAAGCCTGACAAGTCTTACAGGGCCGGTTTGGCGATGGACAACGGCAATCGCGGCGGTCGCGCTCATCACAACCGGCGTCTATTTGCTGCGGGATCGCGAGCCTGCGGTCCGCGAGATCGTCAATCCATCGCAGACCTATCGAACGGTCCGGCTGTTGGTCCGCGGCCCAGTTGGCGATCTCACGGCCGCGCCAACCGCGATCGAATGGGTGGCGCCAAGCGACGCCGTCAGCTACGATGTAGGCGTTTTCGAGGTCGATCTCACGCCGCTCTGGCGGACGACCTCGAATATTTCGCGCGTCGAGCTTCCAGCCTCCGTCGTCCGCCAGTTCGTTCCAGGCAAGGCCATCCTTTGGGAGGTCCGAGCTCGGAACGCGGCGAACCGGGTCATCGCGGAATCGGGTACTCAACGATTTCGGGTCGCCATTGCCGGGAGCTCGCCGAAGGGATGAGCCATGAGGACGAGCTTGAAGGCCGGCCGCTTTGCCGCCGCGGCGGTGCTCTCGCTGTTTCTGATTCCGACTGCCGTACGTGCGACGCTCCCGAATAGCGTCTCGCTCAGGCTGAGCAACGAAGTCGCTCCGCCTGGCGGCATCGCACAAATGAAGGTCGCGGTCACCGAACCGCGGCCGATTTCGACCGGCGGGATGTCCTTCTTCGCCGATTTCGATTTCGCCGGCATCGCCGTCATGAGCCCGGCCAACGACACGTACGGCGTCGCACAAATCGCTGGAACGCAACTGCGGTTTGCCGTTCAGTCGCCGAGCGGCACGTTCGGCACCGCCAGCGACTATCCGATTTTCACCGTGGCTCTTCGAGTGCCTGCGACGACATCACTCGCCACCGTCGCCCCGATCTCGATGGGCGGCGACGGCCTTCAGTTCGTGAGCCCGACTGGCAGCGCATATACGACGGAGCTCAAGAACGGATCGCTGACCGTGGCGCCGGTACTTTCGATTGACGACGTGACGCCGGGAAGCGCCGACTTGCCGGCAGGCAGTGTCGTGACGATTTCGGGCCACGGCTTCCGTCCGACGACGCGCGTGAGGTTTGAGGCCGCGAAGCTGCAGGCGGTCCGATACGTCGATTCGACGCGGATGCTCGTCGTCCTCGGATCGCCGACGCGCATGCACGGGCAACGGATTCGTGCGGAGAACATCGACGGCACGAAGACGACATACTTCTCGTATCAACGGACAACACGTCATGGGACATCGGGCGTCGCCGCGCTGCAGAACACGATGCCGTTGTTTCCGATGCGGCTCGCGACTCATGCCGAGATCGACGTCCCGGGCGTGTTGACGGGCGTGGCGCTCCAGAACATCGGCAGCATCACGGCGGTGGCGATCCTCGAGCTCGTGTCGCCGAACGGCCGGCCGCTCGCCTGGACATGGACGACGATTCGTCCGAATCAATTCCGCATGAAGGAGATTTCGGAGCTGTTCGGCATCACTTACGGCCCGGACTTCGCCGTGCGTGTCTGGTCGGACGAGCCGATCCAGGCCATGGGCGTTGCCGTCGACGCCTCCGGAGAGACCTCGCCAATCGTGCCGCGATAAACGAGCGACGTAATCCCGGTGAGCAGTTGTTGGCGCCTCCCACCATCGCGCG
>Ga0075435_100001939_pt1 | contig 13481 bp, 16 predicted proteins | sample RhiMethybrSRZTD4_FD_75302 | JGI IMG/M metagenome (GOLD analysis project Ga0075435, IMG submission 75302) | Populus rhizosphere microbial communities from Tennessee, USA - Rhizosphere MetaG P. TD hybrid SRZTD4 | ecosystem: Host-associated > Plants > Roots > Rhizosphere > Soil | place: USA...
TCGGGCTTGATGAACGAGGTGCGAGAGACTCGCAGGTGAACTTCCGCCTGAAGGCGGAAGCCACGAGTCCGCTCTGTTGTGTCTTTGAGCGATCTTGTAGCTTCCGCCTTCAGGCGGAAGTCACGAGTCCGCTCTGTTGTGTCTTTGAGTGATCTTGTGGCTTCCGCCTTTAGGCGGAAGGTCAAAGCGATGGCGAAGAATGCCGTGAGAACGGCGACGCCGCCTAACGAATGAACTTGCTGCCGAAGGCGAGATGGCCGATGAAGTCGCTCTCGCACAGGCCCCACTTCTTCTGGTCCGGTATGTAGATCGCCGTGACCTGGTCCACACCGGCAACGTGTTCCTTATCGCCCTTCTTCGCGCCCGTCGCCGGATCGTCCGTGAGCCGCGTTGACCGCCAGTCGACGTCGACGAGCGCACAGGCATCGCCGCGCCGGTTGCGATTTGGGCAGATGCCGCCGAATCGCGTGGTCACCGACGCCTGGCCGACCGAAAACTGGTCGATGTGATAGTTGACGCGGTTATCCGAGACGTCGTTGGTCTCGGCGACCTTGCCGCTGTGGCAGGCGGGCGTCGCATCGCTGAAATTGCGCATGACCGACGTCACGTCCTTGATATTTGAATCAGAGAACTCCACGAGGAACTGCCGGGCCATGTCCCCCACTTCCCTGGTCGAGTTGTGGAGAGAGACAGTCGCGATCTTCGTCACCGTGTGCTCGAAGGTCGACCCGCTGGAATTCCCGTAGCGTTCGGTCACGACGAGCGTAATCGGCACGTCGACGGGCGTTGCGGCCGTGGCGGGTGCCTGCCAGGTCACAGACTTTCCCGTTCCTGTAAATGTCCCGGCAGGCGCCGACCAGGTGTACTGCAACTGGTCGATCGCGGTCTCATCGTCCTGGACCGAGGCGGTCACTGAGATCGACTCCGAGACGTCGGCGAAACCAGACGGCTGCCCCGGTCGCAGGCCCTGGATGGCGATCGCGTTGATCACCGGGGGGTTGTTCTGCGGAGGCTGCTGCTGCCCGCCATTGCCGCCCCCGGACGGAGGCGACGGCTGGGTTCCAGGCCCGCCGCATGACCCGAGCACGACCGCGGCCGTCAATGCCGCGACGAGCCGCAGCAACCTCGGCCCTATCCCCAGGCCCTCTGCCCTCTGCCCTGTCCTCATGCTCCCAGCACCTTGCGCGATCGCTCGCGCTCGCGCTCCGGCTCCGACTCCAGGATCTCCCGAATCACGTAGGTCGGCTTGTCCTGCGACTCGTGGTAGGTGCGCGAGATCATCTCGGCGACCAGCCCGTTCATGATCATGTTCAGCCCGCCGAGGATCATGAAGACGCCGACGATCAGCAGCGGACGGTTCGCCGACTGGAAGCCGAAGAAGCGCTGATAGATCACCCACGCGCACATCAGCGTGCCGAGGCCGCCCATCATGAACCCGATCGAGCCGAACATCTGCAGCGGGCGCGTCTTGTAGCTGCTCAGGAACTTGACGGTCAGCAGATCGAGGATGACGCGGAACGTGCGAGTGATGCCGTAGTTCGACTTGCCGTGCGTCCGCGGATGATGATTGACGATCTTCTCGCCCATCTGGACGCCGAACTCGCTGGCGATCGCCGGCAGGAACCGGTGCATCTCGCCGTACAGCTTCATCGACTTCACGACTTCGGCGCGGAACACTTTCAGCGAGCAGCCGTAGTCGTGCAGCTTCACGCCGGTCGCGTATGAGATCACCGCGTTGGCGATCATCGACGGCAGCCGCCGGTTGATGAAGGGATCCTTCCGGTCCTTGCGCCAGCCGCAGACGATGTCGAGGTTCTGCTGCTCGAGCATCTGGATCATGCCGGGGATGTCGGCGGGATCGTTCTGGTTGTCGCCGTCGGCGGTGACGATGTAGCGGCCGCGCGCGTGCGCGAAGCCGGCGGCGAACGCGGCGGTCTGCCCGTAGTTGCGGCGGAAGCGGATCACGCGGAGACGCGGATCCCGGGCCTGGAGACGCGCCAGCAGCTCGAACGTATCGTCCTGGCTGCCATCGTCTACCGCGACGATCTCGTAGCTCCGGCCGAACTGGGTCAGGCTCGCGGTCACGTCACGGTAGAGCCGCTCGACGTTCGGCGACTCGTTCCGCATCGGGACGACGACGGATATTTCTGGGGTCATCTAGGCGTAAACACTTGATTATACACGCTTTCGCCTCTGCCAGACAATCCAGGCCAGCCCTCCGGCCAGGGCGATGCCGGACAGCCACAGCCCGATGACCTTGGCGTGCTCGGTGACGAAGCGGATCGCCGCCTCGCCGTAGAAGACCGCGAGCAGCCCTTCGCCGAAGTATCGGACGAAGCGGGCCACGGCCACCGCCGTGACGAACTGCCACACCGGCACCTCGGCCACGCCCGCGAGCAGGATGAAGATCTTGAACGGCGCAGGGGGCGGCAGCAGCGCGGGGACGATCACGACCAGCAGGCCGTACTTCTGAAAGAGCTTCATCCCCCCTTCGACGTGCGAGGCCTTGAAGCGCTTCCGCATGAACGCCTCGCCCCCCTTGCGCGCGAGGTAGTAGATCGAGAGGCAGCCGAGCACCGAGCCCGCCGTCGCCATGAGCGCGTAGTACAGCAGCCGGCGCTTGTGCTCGATCACCATGCCCATGAGCAGCAGATCGTTCAGCTCGGGGAAGGAGAGAAAGGAAGAGTCCAGGTAGCCGATGATGAAGAGGCCGGGGCCGCCCAATGCGAGAGCGAACCCCTTGATCCACGCGACCAGACGCGACATCTGCTGAAGTGTAGACTAACTTCCAGCTTGCCAGTCGTAGTCGAGGCTCCCCGATCGCTGTCGTCGCGTGCGCCACTCGTCGTCGCGGCGCTGGCTGCGCTCGGCGGGACGGCTGCCGCGATCCACTATCACCGCCTCGGCCTCACGCTCGCGCATTACGACGCGCGCGCGCATCTCGTGGTCGCGCGCCGCGTGTTCGACAGTCTCACGCCGGGCTGGCAGCAGGTCGGCGCGGTGTGGCTGCCGCTGCCGCACCTGCTCAACGCGCTGCCGGTGCAGATCGACTGGCTCTACCGTACGGGGTTCTCCGCGATCGCCATTTCGATCGCGTCCATGGCGCTGGCGGCGTGGGCGATCGCGACGCTCATCGAGCGCGCGACCGGTTCGATCGTCGGCGGGATCGTCGCGGCGGCGCTGCTGATGCTGAACCCGGATGTGCTCTACCTGCAGAGCACGCCGATGACCGAGCCGCTGCTGTTTGGGACGACGTTCCTGGCGGTGGCACTCATCGGCGTGTGGGTGATGCGAACGTCAGGCGGTCCGCCTTCGCCGCGCGCTTCGCTGAGCGGCTTCGGCGAGACAGCCCCGCCGTCGAGCGGCGGGGCTGGCCGTCGCAGAGCATCGATCGGTCCGGGTTGTGCGTGCATCGCGGCCGTCCTCACTCGCTATGAAGCGTTTCCGATCGTGGCGGCGGCGATCGGGCTCGCGTTCGTGGTGTTGTGGCGGCGGGGATTCAGTGCCGGCGCGGCGTTTCGGGCCGTGCGCGGGCTCGCGCTGTGGCCGCTCTGGGCCCTCGCGGCGTTCCTGGTGAACAGCAAGGTCAGCGTCGGCGCATGGTTCGTGTCGAGCGGCTTCTTCGTCGCGGACAACCCGGCGATGGGGCATCCCTGGCTCGCATGGCTCCAGGTGTGGGAAGGACTCGTGCGGCTCACCGGCCCGGCGCTGCCGTGGCTCGCGGTGGTGTCGGCGGCAGGACTCGTGGCTTCCGCCTTTAGGCGGAAGAACGACGTGAGCGGTGCATTGCTGATGCCGCTGGCGCTGGCGGCGTGCGCGGCGCTGCCGCTTTATGCGTACTTCAAGGGACACCCGGTACGCATTCGCTACGACGTGCCGCTGGTCGCGGCCGCGGCGGCGATCACCGGGACCGGCGTCGCGCTGCTGCCGCGCCGCGCGCAACCGATCGCCGGCGCCCTCATCGTCGCGATCGCCGCCTGGCAGGCGCCGCCGCTGCAGAAAGATGCCGCCGTCGTCGTCGAATCACAGCGCGAGACCCCCAACTTCGAAGGGCGCAAGGCGGTCACGGCCTATCTCAGGTCGCACTGGGACGGCCAGCCGATCATGATGAGCATGGGATCGCTCGGCCACTACATGCACGACCTCTCGTACGCCGGCTTCGGCATCAAGGACTTCCTGCACGAGGGCAACGGCGAGATCTGGAAGTACGCCGTGCAGCACCCGCAGCCGGTGGTCGAGTGGATCGCGGTCGAGGAAAGAGCCGAGGGAGGCGACGCGTTGTGGTGGCAGGGAAAGCACGCCGCCTTCCTCCGCGGCTACGACCGAGTCGCGGAGGGCGGTGGGGTGGCCTTGTACCGCCGCCGGTGAAGGGTCAGCCCATAAAGGGCTGACCCACAGAGTGGATGTGCGTGGGTCAGGGCTTTATGCCCTGACCTCTCAGAATCTGATCCCGAAGGTGAAATTGGTTGTCCAGCCGCCGAGATCGATCTTCGTTCCGAGGAACCCGGCCTCGATCGGGATATCCCCTTCCGCCTTCTGCCAGCGCACTTCGCCGCCGACGGTCCAGTTGCCGACGGGCGCGCGCACGCCGCCGAACACGGTGGGGCCGACCGCGGTGCCGTCGGCCCTGAAGTCACCCGGGAAGATGTTGTTGAACTCGTCGACGAAATCGCCGATTTCAGTGTACTTCCACTTGATCGCCACCAGTCCCGCGCCGGCGTACGGCTCGACCTTCGAGCCGCGCGGCAGGAACAGGAACCGGCCGGTGAAGGTGACGGGCACCTGCTTGAGTTTCAGGTCCTGCTCGATCTCGGCGCCGCCGGGCCGCGTCAGATTCTCATAGACGCTCGGCACCGTGCGCTGCGTGTAGCCGAGGCCGACGCCGGCTTCGAAGTTCGAGCCGATGCCGATCAGGTACTCGCCGCCGAACACGAAGCTGTTGAAGTCGTTGATCTCGAACAGCAGCGGCTGCCCGTTCTGCAGGTTGTTGAAGAGCACATCGTCTTCGACGCGGCTGTCGAGCCCCTTCATCGCGAAATATCCGAGAGAGAAATTCACGGTCTGGGCGCCCGTCGACGAGGATGAGCTCACCTGCCGGATCTGCGCGCTGGCCGCTGCCGGCGCGAGCAGGATGGCCAGCGCCATCACCGCACACAATCGTTTCGTCATCTGCCTACCCCTCCCAACGTGACAGGCATCGTTCAGCTGTCCGCAGGCCAATCGAGCATGTTGAATGCCAGCCCGGCCGCGGTGTTTTCGGGCGGTCGCGGCCTGGCGGTGTCTTATGGACAGGTCAATTCGTCCGTTTTCGAGTGCGAATCGTCGCGACCATCTGGTCGTGAATGCGGCCGTTGGAGGCGATCACTTCCCCCAGGCGCGAGTCGAAGGGGCCGCCGGCGAGATTGCTGACGCGGCCGCCCGCCTCCTCGATGATCAGCGCGCCGGCGGAGATGTCCCACGGGTTGAGCCGGACTTCCCAGAAGCCGTCGAGCCGGCCGGCGGCGACGTAGGCGAGATCGATCGCCGCGGACCCGAGGCGCCGCACGGCGCGCGCCTGGCGGATGAAGTCGCCGAACAGGCCGAGCAGGTAGTCCCCTTCGGTGTGCACCGTGTAGGGGAACCCCGTGCAGAGCAGCGAATCGATCAGCGTCCCGGCCGTAGAAACGTGCATCGGCTTGCCGTTGAGCCACGCGCCGAGCCCGCGCTCCGCAGTGAAGAGTTCGCGCCGGCTGGGATCGTAGATCGCCGCGACGATCGGCTGGCCATTCCGCTCGAGCGAGCAGGCGCAGCAGAAGATCGGCAGCCCGTGCGCGTAATTGGTGGTGCCGTCCACCGGATCGAAGACCCAGCAGAACTCCGCCTCGTTCTGGCGATCGCCGCGCGCCTCGAACTCTTCCGCCAGCACCGCGTGATCGGGAAAGCGCCCGGCGACGAGGGCGCGGAACATGCGCTCGACGTCGCGATCGATCTGCGTGACGAGATCGATGGCCCCCTTTTTTTCGACGTGAAGATGATCGCTGCCGGCCATCTGCATCTCGCCGGCCTTGATGACCGCCTGGACGGCGGTGGCGAGGAAGATCGGCAGCGCGTCAGCCACCGGCCGCCAGCTTCTTCACCATGCGGACTTCCATGCCCCCTTCGGGAGCGCGATTCAGCTGCACGTCGTCCATGAAGCTGCGCATGAAGAAAATGCCGCGTCCGCTGGACTTGAGGATGTTCTCGGGGGCGAGAGGATTGGCGACGGTGTCGGGCTCGAAGCCGTCCCCTTCGTCCTTGACGCGGACGACGAGGGCGGTCGGCGCCTCCGCGGGATCGAAGGCGAACTCGATGGTGACCAGCTTGTCGGGGTGCTCGCGATTACCGTGCTTGATCGCGTTGATCACCGACTCGCGGACGGCGACGCCGACCCAGTGAATCGCATCCTCGTCGAACGCTGCCATCTGTCCCATCCGATCGCTGAGGACCTGGACCAGGTCCACCATGTCGAAGAGACTCGGGATCTGCAGCCTGACCAGGCCGCCGCGCGCCGTCATTGAAGGGCTAGGATAATACAATATGGTTGCCCGATGTCTTCGTTGACCGGATCGGCCCTCGTCCCTCGCATCGCGCGCGTCAGCGGCCGGCTGCGCGTTCCCGGTGACAAATCGATCTCGCATCGCTATGCCATGCTCGCCGCCATCGCGGCGGGTCCTTCGCGCCTCCGCGGCTATGCGCCGGGCGCGGACTGCGCCGCGACGCTCGCCTGCCTCGAGGCGCTGGGCGTCTCGATCGCCCGTGAGCGCGCCGACGCGACGCGCCCCGAGGCCATCGTCATCGAGGGGCGCGGCCCGCGCGGCCTGCGCGCGCCGTCCCAGCCGCTCGACGCCGCCAACTCCGGCACGTCGATGCGGCTCTTCTCGGGGCTGCTCGCCGCCCATCCGTTCCGCTCCGTGCTCATCGGCGACGCGTCACTGTCGCGGCGGCCCATGCGGCGCGTGATCGACCCGCTCACGCGCATGGGCGCCACGATTGCCGCGGTCGACGGACGCCCGCCGCTGACGATCGACGGCGCGTCGCTGCACGGAATTGCGCACCAGCCGGAAGTCCCCAGCGCCCAGATCAAGAGCGCCGTGCTGCTCGCGGGACTTCACGCCGCCGGACGGACCACTGTCATCGAACCGGCGCCGACACGAGATCATACGGAGCGGGCCTTGCAGGCGTTCGGCGGATCCACGATCCGGCACGGATCGTCCGTCTCGGTGGACGGCGGCCAGCGGCTGCGCGCGATCGACGCCGATATCCCCGGGGACATTTCGTCGGCCGTCTTCTGGCTGGCGCTCGCCGCCGGCACACCGGATTCCGAAATCGTCATCGAAGGGGTCGGCCTCAACCCCACACGCGCGGCCGTCCTCGAGGTCTTCCGCCGCGCCGGCGCGCGCATCGAGATGCTGCAGTCGAACGCCGAAGGGGAGCCGATCGGCTCGCTGGCGCTGGCCTACGGCAGTCCCCGGTCGTTCGAGATCGCGCCGGACGAAGTGCCGGGGGTGATCGACGAGATTCCCGGTCTGGCCGCGCTCGCGGCGATGCAGCCGGGGATCTCGATGACGGTTCGCGGAGCGCAGGAGCTGCGCGTCAAGGAGAGCGATCGCATCACCATGCTCGCGAAGGGATTCACCGGCCTCGGCGTCCGCGTCGAGGAGTTTCCCGATGGTTTCACCATCCACGGCGGTCCGCCGACCGGCGGCGAGGCCGATGCCGCCGGGGATCATCGGCTCGCGATGGCCTTCGCCATCGCCGGATCGCGCGCGACCGGCCCGGTGCAGATTACCGGCGCCGACGCGGTGGCGGTTTCGTATCCAGGCTTCTTCGACGAGCTCCACCGACTCGCCCGCGGGCAGTGACCCGGCAGATGCCGCTCAGAAACGACAAGATCTACCTGGTCGGATTCATGGCCGCCGGCAAGACCACCGTGGCGCGCGCGCTGGCGCGGCAGCTCGGCTGGCGCGCCGAGGACGTCGACGAACTGATCGAGGCGCGCGAGCGATCGACCGTGGCCGACATCTTCGCGCGGCATGGCGAGCCCTACTTCCGCGCCGCCGAGCGGGAGATCCTGCGGCTGCTGCTGCCGCTGCGCCATACTGTCGTCGCGACTGGTGGCGGCACCTTCATGGATCCGGAGAACCAGCAGGCGATCAGGCTGGACGGGATGTCGGTCTGGCTCGACGTGCCGCTGGCCACCGTCGTCGCCCGGATCCCGCCGGACGGCCGGCGGCCGCTGTCGGCCGATCGCGCGCAGATGGAGCGCCTGTTCGCGGTCCGCCAGGCCGCGTACGCCAATGCCGACCTGCGCGTCGACGCCACCGTCCCGGCGGAAGCCATCGCCGAGCGCATCATCGACGCGCTGAAGATCGACTGACATGCGCTTTCTCGTCCTGTCCGACATCCATGCGAACATCGATGCGTTCGACACGGTGCTCGCGCACGCCGAAGGCCGCTGGGATCGCGTCCTGGTGCTCGGCGATCTCGTCGGTTACGGCGCCGAGCCGAACGCGGTCGTCGATCGCGTGAAGTCCCTCTCGCCCGAGGTCGTGATCCGCGGCAACCACGACAAGGCGGCCTGCGGGCTCGACGACGGCAGCCAGTTCAACCACGTAGCGCGCGCGGCGGCGATGTGGACCGGCGGCGTCCTGACGCCCGACAACATCGCCTACCTGCGCGCGCTGCCGATGGGGCCGATCCCGATCGACGCGCTGACCGAGATCTGCCACGGCGCGCCGTTCGACGAGGACCACTACATCTTCGACGGCGGCGACGCGCGCATGGCGATGCAGGCGGCGGAGCGTCCGCTCTGCCTCTACGGCCACACGCACCTGCCGGCGATCTTCAAGGTGGTGGAGGGGATCCTGGATGGCGAGGCGCCGGACGGCGATCGCGAAGTGGTGGTCCCGCTGCAGCGCGGCGCCCGCTATCTGATCAACGTCGGGTCGATCGGCCAGCCGCGCGACGGCGATCCGCGCGCGGGCTACGGCGTCCTCGACGACGAAGCGCGCGAAGTGCGGCTGTTCCGTGTGCCCTACCCCGTCGAGAAGGCCCAGCACCGCATCCTCAGCGCGCACCTCCCCGCTTCCCTCGCCAACCGCCTCGCCCTCGGCCGCTGATCACGTCGCGGCATCCATCACACCAAGTCTGGCGTGGAGGGGCGGACGCTCGCGGCTGCTCGCCATTCGCGGAGAGGACGGAGAGAAGGAGAGCCGCAGAGGTAACAGGCCACGGATAAACACGGACAAACACGGATTAAGACACGCCCCCATGAGAAGCGTCTGCGCGTCGCCGGGCGGCGAAAACGACTGAAAGACTGACGGCCGTCGAGAGCTGTTCGTGGTGCCGCGCTGCGCGCGGCAGGAGGAGTCATGATCCGGGAGATACGAACCGCACTCGAATGCACGGCGGCTCGTATCTCCCGGATCACGACTCCTCCCGGCGCCGGCCGAAAGGCCGGCGGCGCCACGAACAGCTGCAGACGGCCCTTCCCTTCTGCGCTCTCTCCTCCTCCGCGGATCGGCGAAGGGAGCTCTGCGTGAGACGTCTTCGCCGTCGCGGCGCGGACGCGCACGAGGGCGCAGAGGCGGCTACTGTTTGCGGGCGGCGCGCTCTTCGCGGCGCTTCAGGTCGGCGGCGTAGGCGTCGGCGGCGGCGCGGCTTCCCAGGATCCACCCGACCACCACGCCGACGACGAGGACGGCGGGGATGAACAGGAAGTGCGCCGAGGACATCTGGGTGAAGTCCATGTCACTGCCTCGCGGTGCGCCGGTTGAGCGCCTCCATCTCGCGTTCGACGCGCGCCAGGCGGCTGCGCACGGACCACACATAGCCGAGCAGCAGCACCCAGATCAGCCCGTAGGCGATGCCGACGAGGCGTTGCGCGGGAATCGCCTCCTGCTGGTTGTTGGGCGCGTCGACGGGGACGAAGGCGTCCTGCGCCGCCGGCTTCGGCGGCGGCTGCTGCTGCGCCGACAGCGGCGCGGCCGCGAACAGCACGATGACGATCACAAGCAGTCGGGCGATTGGTTTCATGAGCCTCATTCCTCGGCCGCCAGGTACAGCTCGTCGAGCTGCTGCCGCCGCTTCTCGAGCTCCGTACGCATCGCGATCAGCAGACTGGTCAGCAGCAGGAACGCGACCACGCAGAACCAGAACGCGCCGCGCATCCCGGGCACCAGCGTCGGGATCACCGACGTCTTCGGATGGAGCGTGCGCCACACGTTGACCGACCAGTAGACGAACGGCACGTTGGCCATGCCGAAGAGCGCCACGGCAGCCGCCAGCCGCTCCGAGCCCGGCCCGCCATAGCGGCGCAGCAGCAGGTAGGCGTTGAAGATCATCCACATCACCAGCGTCGAGGTCAGCCGCGGGTCCCAGACCCACCATACCCCCCAGGCCTTGCGCGCCCAGAGCGGGCCGGTGACGAGGACGAGGAAACCGACGATCGAGGTGAGCTCGGCGCCGGCGACCGCCAGGTGGTCGGCCCACGGCCGTCGCGAGAAGAGGAACACGGCGCTGCCGATGCCGCTGGCAAACGCGGCGAGGAACATCGCCATCCCCAGCGACGCGTGGAAGTAGAAGATCTTCTGCACCAGCCCCATCGTCGACTCGTACGGGGCGTCGAGAATCATCATCGGCGCGTAGGCGAACATCGCGGCCACGAGGATCAACAGGGGCGTGAACAGTTTCTGCATGGCTAGTCCGTCATGACCGGTTCGAAGGTCCACAGCGAGATGGTCACGAACACCACGTCGAAGAACAGCAGCATCGCCAGCCACATGCGGGCCATCGGCTGGTCGGCTTCCGGCTGCAGCAGCGCGGCGGTGCCGCGGACGCCTGCAATGATGACCGGTACCGTGAGCGGATACAACAGCACGGGCAGCATCACGTCGCGGCTGCGCGCGCGCACCAGCATCGCGGCGAAGAGCGTGCCGACGGCGGCGAACCCGACCGTCCCCGCCGCGAGCAGGCCAAGCATCAGCAGCGGGTAGTCGAACAGCGGTGCCTGGAACATCAGCGCCACCATCGGCACCACCAGCAGCTCGACCGCCGCCAGCAGGATCAGGATGCCGAGCAGCTTGCCGAGGTACAGCGCCGGCCGATCGATCGGCGCGAGGAGCAGCGCCCGCAGCGTCTCTCCCTGCCGCTCGCGCTCGAAGGCGCGCCCCAGCGCCAGCGTGCCCGAGAAGGCGATCGCGATCCACAGGATCCCGGCGGCGGCGTCCTGCACCGGGCGTCCCTCGCGGACGAAGCCGAAAGCGAACACCATCACGCAGGCCAGCGCGAAGAACATCGTGGTCAGCACGATCTCGCGCGTCCGCGTCTCGATCAGCAGATCCTTGCGCGTGACGGTCCAGACATCCCGTATGAACCTCACGCCGCCAGCCTGCCGTCGACGAGCGTGACCGCCGCGTCGGTGAGATGCTCGATCGCGGCCGTGTCGTGCGTCGTCAGGATCACGATCGCGCCGGCCTCGCGCGCCGAGCGCAGCCGCGCGCGCAACGCCTCGCGCGCCGCCTCGTCCAGCCCGGTGAACGGCTCGTCCAGGAGCAGCAGCCGCGGCTCGTGGATCAGCGCGCGCTCGAGCGCGAGCCGCTGGCGCATGCCGCGCGAGAAGCCCGAGACGATGTCGTCGCGCCGCGCGGTGAGTCCGGCGCGCTCCAGCCCCGCGTCCACGCGCCGCTCGACGCCGTCGAGGTTGTAGACCTTGGCAAAGAACCGGAGGTTCTCGGCTGCCGTCAGTTCCGCGTAGAGATACAGGTCGTGCCCGAGCATGCCGATGCGCGCGCGCAGCGCCGCGCCGCCGCGGTCCGCGTCGAGGTCGCCGTATCGCACGGTCCCCGAGGTCGGCTGGATCAGCGTGGCGGCAATCGACAGGAGCGTGGACTTGCCCGCGCCGTTGTGCCCCAGCAGCGCCGTGATGGTGCCTGCCTGCGCGGTCAGCGACACCTTGTTGAGGGCGCGCCGGCGCCCGAACGTGCGGCTGACATCCGTGAGGCGCAGCGCCGTGAAGTCGACGGGCACGGTCTATTCGAGCTCGGCGTAGACGCCTTCGAGCGACGACACCAGGTCGGCCCGCCGCGAGGCGTAGGCGGCCGGGTTGACGCTGCCGGTGCGGCGCTGCGCTTCGAGCGACGCGAGGTCGGCGAACAGCCGTTCGCGGCGCGTCTGCAGCTGCCCTCGACGCGCGGCCTGGCGCGGGCTGATCGTGCCGCGGGTCGCGCCCCAGATCCCGGCGACGATGACGATCGACGACAGCGTCAGCGCCAGGTTGCGCGGCCAGGTGGAGTGGTGCGGCAGCCCGCTCAGCGTGAACGTCACCGTGTCGCCCGCCTTGACCGCGCCTCCCTGCCCGAGGATGTAGGTCTGGCCGTCGGCCGGCATCTCCCGCTTCGTGGTGAGCTGCGGGGACGACAACTGCGAGTTGCCGATCTTCTGCGTCACGATGCTGACCTGCGTGAGCTGCGCGGGCATCTTCTGCGCCAGCGTGATCGTCTCCGCCGTGCCGAGCGGAATCGAGTAGGCGAACGAGACGGCGGTGTTGCCCGGCGCGAACGGACCGGTGACGGTGACCTTGCTGCCCGCGGCGACGGCGCCGGGGGGCGAGCCTTCCATCATGCCGGCGCCGACGGCCCCCTCGGGCAGCTGGAACACCAGCGGACCGCCAATCTGCACCGGACGCTTCGCCGAGTTCACGATCTGCAGCAGGTTGAACACGTTCAACGAGTCGTCGGCCACCTCGACGACGAACCGGCTCTCGCCGCCGATGACGACGACGCCGTCGACCGGCGGAGCGGCGGCCAGCTTCCGATCCTCGGCGGCCTTCTGTTCCAGCGCGGCATCGGTCGCGACCAGCATCACGCGGATGCCGCCCGCGTTGGGGACGTCGAATTCCTGCGACTCGACACGCTCGCCGTCCACGACGACCGACGCCTTCACGCGCGTGCCGGGCGTGAGGCCGGTGAACGTCGCGCGGCCCGCCTCGTCGGTCGTGGCCGTCTTCGAGGCGCCGGAGAGATCGACCGTCTGCCCTTTCAGCGGATTGGCGAGCGAGCCGCGAATCACGCGCACCGTGACCGTGCCGACCGTGACGTCGGGCACCGGCAGCGGCATGCCCGACATTTGCTTCGGGTCTGGCATCTGGCCGCCGGCAAATGGCGCCTGGCTGAGGAGGACGGCAAGAAGGAGCGTCCTCACTGCGTCACCTCCTGCAGCCGGGCTCCGCAACTCTTGCAGAAGCGAGCGTCAGGATCGTTGACCGTGCCGCACGCGCAGGTGCCGGCGGCCGCCGCATGAACGACCGGCGCGGCCTTGACGGCGGCCGGGGCGGGTGCGGGTGCCGGTGCGGCGGGCTTCGCGCCGAGCCGCTGCTCGAGCTCCTTCTCGATCACCGCGCGGTAGGCGCTGCTGGCCGAGTCGAGCTGCTTCATGATGCCGATGGCGCGGGCGCGCAGGCGGCC
>Ga0075435_100001943_pt1 | contig 13473 bp, 10 predicted proteins | sample RhiMethybrSRZTD4_FD_75302 | JGI IMG/M metagenome (GOLD analysis project Ga0075435, IMG submission 75302) | Populus rhizosphere microbial communities from Tennessee, USA - Rhizosphere MetaG P. TD hybrid SRZTD4 | ecosystem: Host-associated > Plants > Roots > Rhizosphere > Soil | place: USA...
CCGACGCGCTGCGCGCGGATCCGCTGGCGCTCTACAAGCTGCTCGGGATCAGCGTGCCGAATCCGGCGGTGCCGCCGGTCGTCACGGCGGACAACGTGCAGCAGTTGTCGGGCAAGTCGCCGACCCAGGTCCTCTCACTGCTCGAATCGACGTTTGTCGGGACCGACTGGGAGTTCTTCGACGTGCCCGGCGGATCGACGGTGGGCAACAAGGTCCTCTCGTTCTTCCCGCGCGGGCCCCTGGCCACCACGCGCGAGGTGTCCCGCTACTCGAACGACCTCACGCCGGTGACCAACGCCTTCAGCTTCGGGGTCGAGCAGAAGCTGATGGCGGACCTCAGTGTGTCCGCCACCTACGTGCACCGGCGCAGCCACGACCTCCTGACCCGGCGCATCGTGAACCTCTTCCCGGCCGCGCCCGGCAGCCCGAACTTCGGCCAGACCACGGACGGCGGGCCGCGGATCAACGAGGTCACCTACGAGGGGCACATCGACTACGACGGGGTGGCGGTGGCCCTGGCCAAGCGCTACACGCACCGGTACTCGTTCCTCATCTCGTACACGTACTCGAAGAACAAGGACAACCTGCTGACGGGCGGCGTGGGCTCGACCTTCAGCAACAACAACGACCCCGAGGCGGACTTCGGCCCCTCGAACCAGTCGGTGCCGCACGTCTTCACCGCGAGCGGCCTCGTGGGCCTGCCCTGGGGATTCAAGGCGGCCGCCCTCTACGCCTGGCGCAGCGGGCTCGCCTTCAGCCCGCGCGGCCTGCAGGACCTCGACGGCGACGGCCTCGTGGACCAGCGCGACACCACAAAGCCACGCAACGGCTTCCGCACCAAGGCCTACAACTCGCTCGACGCCCGCTTGGAGAAGGTGATCCGGATCGGCGGACGGAATGCGCTGTCCGCCCTCATCGAGGGCTTCAACCTGCTCAACAACGACAACGTGAAGAACATCTCCAACGTGGCGGGCGCGGAGTTCGGGACGCCTACCGACTACTTCCCGGGCCGCGAGCTGCAGCTCGGCGTGCGCTGGCAGTTCGGCCGATGAGGACGCTGCGCTTTCCCGCCCTCGCGCTCGCGGTTCTGGCCGCCGCTTCCGCCTCCGCGGCCGACGCCACTTGGACGGCGGCGCCGGAAGCACCGCTGACGGGAGCCGATGATGTCCGCGAGACGCGGTGGGAAACCTCCCGCCCGCCCGGCGGCGCCTACGACCATATCCGCGTGCATCGCTATCGCACCGCGGGACCGGCCAAGGCCGCCCTCCTCTATCTGCCGGGCACGAACATGAACGGCCAGGTCGCCCTGCGCGACGAGGACCACAACCTCTGGATCTTCCTCGCCCGCCGCGGTGTCGAGGTCTACGCCCTCGACTACCGCACGGCTTTCCCCATCAGCACCGGCGTCCAGGATCTCGGCTTCATGGCGGAGTGGACGGTGGACGCGTTCACCGAGGACATCCGCGTCGCCGCCGCCCTCGTGCGCAGGGAGAGCGGCCGCGCCAAGCTGTTCGTGTCCGGGTTCAGCCGCGGCGCCTTCTTCGCCTACGCGTACGCGGGCGTGGAGCCGGACGGGGTAGCCGGCCTCGTGATCCTCGACGGGCCCTTCAAGAACCACGCGGCGGCGCCCTTCGACCGTGCGGCCGAGCTGGCGAAGGTCAAGGCTTCCGGATGGGGAAGCGACGTGTCGGGACCGATGGGCTGGGAGAACCGGGAGAAGCTCCTGGGCGCGGCCGCGGACAACCCGGCCGGGGCGGCGCTCGATCCGAAGTTCTCGACGGTAGGGGACCAGGTGTCCGATCTTCTCTATAACGCGTGGGGTCCGGGCGGCCTCACCAACACCAGGAAGCAGACGAAGGTGCAGAACGTCTCGCGCCTGCTCGTGGGCTACGACCGCTGGTATCCGGCGATCCAGAACGTCGAGGGGCGCGCCATCGCCAGCGTCGTCGACGACCCTTCCACCAAGGTCGACGACAACTTCGGAAAGTGGACGGTTCCCGTCCTCTTCTTCGGCTCGACGGGCATGGGCGCGGACTTCCTTCTGAACGGGATCTACTCTGCAGCCAAAAGTGGGTCCAAGGACGTGACGTTGAACGTGCTCGAGGGCTATGGGCACCTCGACATCGTGGTGGGGGAGAAGGCGCGGGCGGACGTGTTCGAGCCGACCCTGGCCTGGATACTGGAGAGGGCACGCTGATGGCTGCGAAGAGTCCGGAAGTCGTCGGTCAGATGAGCGGAGAGGAGATCGTCGCCCTCTGCCGCAAGCACACGATCTTCGAGTGGTCGGTGCAGCCGAAGGTCGATCCCATCCCGGTCGCGCGCGCCGAAGGCGTCTACTTCTGGACGCCGGAGGGCAAGCGCTACCTGGACTTCAACAGCCAGCTCATGTGCACGAACATCGGCCACTCTCATCCCAAGGTGGTGAAGGCCATCCAGGAGCAGGCCGCCACCCTGGCCTACGCGAATCCTTTCATGGCCACGGAAGCGCGGGCGCGCCTGGGCGCGAAGCTGGCCGAGATCACGCCTGGCGACATCGACACCTTCTTCTTCACGAACGGCGGGGCGGAAGCGGTGGAGAACGCGATCCGGGTGGCGCGCGTCGTCACCGGCCGCCACAAGATCCTGGTGCGCTATCGCTCGTATCACGGCGGGACGGCGGGGGCTCTTTCGCTCACGGGTGATCCGCGGCGCTGGGCCTCGGAGCCGGGCATCCCGGGCGTGGTGCGCATCCCCGACTTCCACCGCTGGGGCAAGAAGGATCCGGAGCCCGTCGATCAGGTCCTCCGCGACACCGAAGAGGTCATCCGCTACGAGGGCGGCCACACCATCGCCGCTCTCATCGTGGAGACGGTCGTGGGCACGAACGGCATCCTGATCCCGCCCGACGGGTACATGCAGGGCCTGCGCAAGATCTGCGATGCGAACGGGATCATGCTCATCGCGGACGAGGTGATGGCCGGCTTCGGACGCACCGGCCGCATGTTCGCGATCGACCACTGGGGCGTCGTGCCCGATCTCATGACCATGGCCAAGGGCCTGACGTCGGCGTATGTGCAGCTTGGCGCGGTGGGCATGCGCCCGGGCATCGCGCGCGTCTTCCAGGAGAAGGCGTTCCCCGGCGGTCTCACCTACAACAGCCATCCTCTCGCTTGCGCGGCCGCTCTGGCCACGCTCGACGTCTACGAGGAGGAGGGGCTCATCGACCGCGCGCGGAAGATGGGCGAGGTGCTGAACCGGCGCATGGCGGAGATCGCGCAGCGGCACCCGTCCGTCGGCACGCATCGCAACATCGGTCTCTTCGGGATCGTGGAGGTCGTGCGCGACCGCAAGACGTACGAGCCGATGGCGCCCTACAACGGCACGTCGCCGGAAATGGCAGAGCTGGGCAAGTTCTTCCGCGAGAAGGGCCTCTACACGTTCGTGCGGTTCAACACGTTCTTCACGAACCCGCCGCTTGTGATCACGGAGGGGCAGCTTGCGGAAGGGCTGGCGATCATCGACCAGGCGCTGTCGATTACGGACAAAGCCGTTCGTTCGTAACCGTCGTCCGGCCCGCGTTTTTCCTGGCGCCAACAAGGAGAACCGGACGGCGCTCCTTGCCGTCCGGCTCTCCCACGCCTGGTGCGAGGATTCCTAGTTGTGGTCGTCGTCGTCCGTGTCGGGGCCCGAGTAGAAGAAGTAGTCGGCCTCATAAGGCTGAAAGGCCTGCCTGCCCACGTCCGCGGACGAGGCGCAACCCGTCGCGGGGGCGACCCCTCCCGACGTGTTCAGGCGCTGGACGAAGGTGGTCTTGGTCAGCGTGTCCCCGCCGCCGGGCCCCTCGGCGACGCCGGCCTTCGCGAGCAGGACCCAGGGGATCGCACCCTCCGCGACGAGCTCGGGGTTCGAGGTGTGGTCGATCGAGTCGATCGCCTTGGCCCAGACGATGCTCGAGTCGCGGGAATGCTGCCACGTGGCGCGGACCGTGTTGTTCTCCTCCGGGTTGGGGCTGAAGAAGTGCGTAATGACTTGCTTGGCGCGGTGCTCGAACAGGGTGGCCTCCGGCGTGAAAAGGACGTACTTGAAGCCAGCGCCCGCAGGCAGACAGATGTAGTTCTGGGTGCCGAAGGCGTGACCCACCAGGAACAGCCTGCTCCCCTCGTCCGGCCGGATCTTGGTGGGCACGTCGGGCGGCGTGATATGGCCGCCCTGGTCGGCGTGGGCGGACGGCGGCGTTGAGACCGTGAACGCCAGGGCGAGCGAGACGCCCGCCATGGAAAGAATGCTGTTCTTCATGTTCATTCTCCTTTGACCCGCTCGGCCTTGGCCGGAGCGAATCGAACCCTCGATGGACCGTACGAGTCCGCTCCCGGCGAGTTCTGGGGGAGAGGTTACGAAGAGGTCAGCGATTGGTTAGCGGGCGGCGAAGAGAGGCTGCGCCTTCTCGCCCGCGGACAGGTCGTGTGTGCCACGGTCGGTGAACGGAAAGGCCGTTTCCCCGACGAGGTCGACGACGGTCCGGGAGACGAGCACCTCGCCCGGTTGGGCGAGCGCCGCGATGCGCGCGGCCGCCGCCGCCACCGGCCCCTCGCCGACAGCCCGGGTCTTGTCCCATTCGCCGGTGTGCAGTCCGACGCCGATGGCCAGGCCCAGGCGCGAGGCTTCCTCGACGATCGCGCGCCCGCACCGGATCGCGCGGGCCGGGCCCTCGAACGCCGAAAAGGCGCGGTCACCCGCGCGCGGCAGATCGCGCCCGCGAAATCGATGCGTCTCGTCGGCGACCAGCGTCTGCAGGCGGTCGATCTCCGAAGCGCTCGGTCCGACGGAGCGGGAGGCGCTGAAGGTGACGCACAGGATCGTGGCCAGCACCAGGTTCGATTCGCCGCGCGCGCGCTGGACGGTCAGGAACCGCTCGATTTCGTCCAGGAGCGCGTCCTGGTCGCCGACGAACGGCAGGTGGTCGTCGCCGGGCAGCTCCACGTAGCGCGCGCTCGGGATCAGGCTCGCCACGTAGCGCCCCTCTTCGACGAGAAGGCAGCGGTCCCCGGTCCGGTGCAGCACGAGCGTCGGGACCCGGATGGTCGGCAGCACGTGCCGGACGTCGATCTGCGCGTTCATCCGGGTCAGCGCCACCGCGGCCGCGGGGCTCGCGCCCATCCGCAGGTACGCCGCCCACCACTCCCGAAACGCGGGATCGGCGGAGACGCTCGGGGCGCGGGTCTCGATGCCGACGGGGCCGCCCCAGTGCTCCAGGATGTCGCGGCAGAAGGCCTCGTGTTCCTCCGGGGTGGGGCCCCAGGGATAGTCGGCGGCGCGCTGGCGGCGCGCGTAGGTGCCGATCATGATGAGCGCTTCCGTCTTCTCCGGGTACGTCGCCGCGAACAGGCTGCACATCGGCCCGCCCTCGGATACGCCGAGGAGCGCGGCGCGTCGGGAGCCCACCGCGCTGAGCACCGCCCGGACGTCCTCCATGCGTTCTTCCAGGCTGGGCAGGCCGGCCGTCCGGTCGGAAAGGCCGGTGCCGCGCTTGTCGAACAGGATGAGCCGGGAGAACCCGGCCAGGCGCCGAAGGAAGCGCGCGAACGATGGCTCGGTCCAGAAGCATTCGAGGTGGGAAACCCAGCCCATGACGAACACGAGATCGATCGGGCCGCTGCCGAGCACCTGATAGGCGATGTTGAGGTCCCCGCTGCGGGCATATTGAACCGGGAGGCGAGGCGGGGACGTCGAAGGCGCGGCGGGCGCGGCCTTCGGAAACGGGCCGACGACTTCCGCGATGAAACGGTAGCCGCGCCGATGGGCGGTCTCGATGATCCGCGGCTTCCGGGCATCGTCGTCGAGCGCGCGCCGGATCTCGCTGATGCACACCTTGAGCGCGCCGTCGCCCAGGAACACACCCGGCCAGATCGCCGCCAGGAGCTCGTCCTTGCCGATGAGCTGCCCGGGCCGCGCGGCCAGGTACTCGAGGACGGCCAGCGCCTTCGGGGCCAGCGGGATGGGGCCCGACGGTCCGCTCAGACGCCCCGTCGAGAGGTCGAGCTGGAAACGATCGAATGAGAACTGGCCTTCGGACGGCATGGTGCAGCGGCCTCTGGCCGCTCGCTGATGGTAGCCGACCTGGCCCGCACCTCTATCTCTGCCAACCCAGGCCGATCGTTTTCGTTGTTGTCTCTACACCAACCGCAGGGGCAGCTTCCTCAGCCTCTTCCCCGTGGCCGCGAACACCGCGTTCGCCACCGCCGGGCTGATCAGCGCCGTGCCCGGCTCCCCGATGCCGGCCGGCTTCTCGTCGCTGTCGACGATGTGGATGTCGATGGCGGGGGAGTCCGGCATGCGCACGACCGGATAGTTGTTGAAGTTCGTCTGCTGCACGCGGCCGTCCTTCAGCGTGACCTCGCCATACAACGCGGCCGAGAGCCCGTAGATGATGCTGCCCTCGAGCTGCTGGCGGACGATGTTGGGGTTCACCATGCGGCCAGGGTCGGCGGCGACGGTCACGCGGTGGACGCGCACCTTGTTTCCGGTGACCGAGACCTCGGCCACCTGCGCCATCGAGGTGCCGTAGCCCTCCATGAGCGCGATGCCGCGCGCGCGCCCGGGCGCGAGCTTCGTGCCCCAGCCGGACTTCGTGGCCGCCAGCTCCAGCACGTGCTTGAGGCGCGGCTGCTTCTCGAGCAACGCGCGCCGGAACTCGTAGGGGTCCTTGCCCGCCGTGTGCGCCAGCTCGTCCATGAACGACTCGTAGGCGAACGAGTTCAGCGCGTGCGAGACCGAGCGCCAGTACCCGACGCGCAGCCCCGTGTCGTGGATGACGACGTCCGCGAGCTGGTTCGGGATGTCGTAGGGCACGGCCGCGGCTTCGGTCATGAACGGGTCCACGCCGTCCTTGACCACGGGCGGGAAGAGCCGCGACGTCACCGACGGCGAGGTCAGGTGGAACTTCAGCACGACGGGGCGGCCCTGCGCGTCCAGCGCTCCCGACATCTGGTGGAAGCTGGTCGGCCGGTAGAAGTCGTGGGTCATGTCGTCTTCGCGCGTCCACACGAGCTTGACCGGGCCCCCGCCCATGGCCTTCGAGATCTCGGCGGCCTGGCCGATGAAGTCCACGTCGATGCGGCGCCCGAACCCGCCCCCGAGGAACGTCGTCTTCACCGTGACCTGCTCGGGCTTGAGGCCCGTGACCTGGGCGGCGATGCCCTGCGCGAGCTGCTGGAACTGGGTCGGGCCGTAGACGAGGCAGGAGTCCTTCTGGACGTCCGCCGTGAAGTTCATCGGCTCCATGGCGGCGTGGGCCAGGAACGGAAGCTCGTATTCGGCCTGAAGCGACTTGGCCGCGCCCTTGGCCCCCGCGTCCACGTCGCCCAGCTTCTTGATGACGGCGCCCGGCTTCGCCGCCGCGGCCTTGAGGGCGGCGGAGATGCCCTCGGAGTTGAGCGCACGCCCCGCGCCCTCGTCCCACTTGATGACGAGCGCGTCCCGCGCGGTCTTGGCCTGCCACCAGCTGTCCGCGACCACGGCCACGCCGTCCGTGATCTTCACCACGTGCTTGACGCCGGGCATGGCTTTGGCGCGCGCGTCATCGACGCTCGCCACCTTGCCGCCGATCACGGGGCACTGCGCCAGGGACGCGTAGAGCATGCCCGGCAGCTTCACGTCGATGCCGTACTCCGCGGTGCCGTCGATCTTGGCCGCGGAGTCGAGGCGGTTGACGGGCTTGCCGACGTAGCGCGAATCCTTGTGCGCCTTCAGCTTCACGTCCTGGGGTACGGGCAGCTTCGAGGCCGCCTCCGCCAGCTCGCCGTAGGTCGCCCTCTGGCCACCTGGTCCCTGCACGGCGCCGCTGGCGGCGCGACAGGCCGAGGGATCGACGCCCCACTTCTGCGCGGCCGCGGACACGAGCATGGTGCGCGCCTGGGCCCCGGCCAGGCGCAGCTTGTCGTAGCCCTCCACGACCGATGTCGAGCCGCCCGTGATCTGACCGCCGAGCAGGCTGTTGATGTAGACGGAACCCGCGGGCGCGATCTCGACCTTGATCTTGGCCAGGTCCACCTCGAGCTCTTCCGCGACGAGCGTCGGCAGCGAGGTGTAGACGCCCTGGCCCATCTCGGAGCGGGCGGAGAGGATCGTGATGCTGTCGTCGCTGCCGATCTTGACCCACGCGTTCGGCATCGACGTCGTGGCCGCGGCCTGCGCGCGCGAGGTCGGCAGGGCCACGCCGAGGAGGAGCGCGCCGCCGGCGGCGGCGCCCGTCTTCAGGAAATCGCGGCGCGAGAAGTCCGTGAGCGGTTCCATGTCACGCTCCCTTCTGGCCGGCCGCGCTGTGGATCGCGGCCCGGATGCGCGGATAGGTCCCGCAGCGGCAGATGTTGCCCGCCATGGCGGTGTCGATGTCTCCGTCCGTGGGCTGGGGCTTGACCGCCAGCAGCGCGGCCGCGCTCATGATCTGGCCCACCTGGCAGTAACCGCACTGGGGCACGTCCAGCGCCGCCCAGGCCGCCTGCACCTTCTGGCCGACGGGCGAGGTGCCCAGGCCCTCGATGGTCGTGACCTTCTTGCCCACGGCCAGCGCGGCGGGCGTGCTGCACGAGCGCACCGGCTGGCCGTCGACGTGCACGGTGCAGGCGCCGCAGAGGGCCATCCCGCACCCGAACTTGGTGCCGGTCAGGCCGAGAGTGTCGCGCAGGACCCAGAGCAGCGGCGTGGACGGGTCGGCGTCGACACTTCGCGCCTGGCCGTTGATATCGAGAGTGATCATGCTCTCCTCCCTCCGGACGGTGCGGCAGTGCAGCTGGTCGAGTGGTGACGGATTATTACGCCAGGTCCCGGACCGAAGTAAAGGAGTTCGGGGGACCGGCGGTCAGTCCCGCGCCCAGGGGAGCGTGCGATTAGCGAACGCCGACTCGCCGCGCAGCACGTGGAAGACGTAGGCCCCGAGGCAGAACTTTCCGAACACGAGCATGGAGAACGCCGCCACCAGCATGGCCTGGAGGACCCACGAGGCGACGTGCCATCCCGCGAGCAGGGTGAGGCCGCACCCGAGGTTGAACGCGGCGTTGACGGCCTGGGCAAAGCGGCGCGGCGCGGGCGCCGGGCTCATGGGCAGCTTTCCGCGCGGAGCCGCGATCCAGCGGTTGTAGGCGCGCTCGAACGGGTTCCAGGCGGGGAAGACGACGTTCCACCAGAGCACGGCGGAAAGGAGGAGGAACAGCGGCGCCGACTGCAGCGCGACCGCGACGAGCACGAGGGGGAAAACGATCGCGGGCTGGAAGTAGAGCCCCTCGAAGCGCATGTCGCAGGCGTCCGCGGGCTCCTCCGGGAAGCCCTGCTGGCGCATGAAGTTCGAGACGGCGCGGTCGGGCATGGATAGATGGTACGACGAAGCGGCCCTCGATCCCGAGACGGGCGAGAGATCGAGGGCCGCGTGACGAAGCCTGGCTCGCCCTAGCCGCCCTCCGCCGTCAGGGGGCTGATCTGCCGCTTCACGCGCGAGATCCGGTCCGCCGGGAACCCGCCGCGCCGGGCATGCTCGCGGATGAGGTCCTCGTCGGAAGCGACGTACACGCAGTAGATCTTGTCTTCGGTCACGTAGCTCTCGATCCACTGGATGTCGCTGCCCAGCTCGAGCAGGACGCCGCAGGATCGCTGGGCCACGGCCCTGATCTCGTCCTGGCTGAGCTTTCCCGCGCCGGGCAGGTTGCGCTCGATCACGTAGCGGGGCATGGCTACTTCGCCGCCGCGCAGGAGACGTTGGGGTTCCAGTCCGAGAAGGTTCCGCTCGGGTTGTTGCGGTAGGCCCAGACGTGCAGCACCCAGAGCTGGAAGGCCTCGTTCTTGTGGTACTGGAGCCCGAAGAGGGTGGGCGGGGTGGCGGACGCGCTCAGGGGCACTACGAATTCGATGCCCACGAACTGGAGGGAGCCGTCCTTCTGCGGCTCGTACATCAGGATCTCCGGCTCCGTGAGCCGCGCGTTGGCGTCGATGTTGGCGACCTTGCCGTAGTGGAAGCCCATGCCGCCGGCGGTGGGGTCGGCCATGCAGTCGGTGAGCCTCTCCGTGTACCCGGCGGCCTGGGCGCGCGAGAAGTCGGTGTAGGCGGCGGTCACATTGCGCAGGGTCTTGAGGTCGGCCTGCTGGTCGGGCGTGACGCCGGGATCCGTGGGGCTGTCGCCGCAGGCGACCAGTGAGACGGCCAGTGAGGCGGCCAGGAACACCGCCGCCGCGCCCGTCGTCTTCTTCGATCGAGTCATATGGGCCTCCTTCAGTTGGTAGGCATTGCGCAGACGGCGGAAAAGGGGGCCACGTGCGCTCCGCCATTGACTCCGCCCGGCCCCTGCCTCTACCCTCGGGCCCTGTCCTCGAGGAACTCCATGCCGCCGGACCAGGTCCCTCCGCCCCGGCCGGCTCCAGCGATTACGGCGCTTCTGAAGGCCTGGGCGCAGGGAGACGAGGCCGCCCGCGACCGGCTCTTCTCGATCCTCCACGACGAGCTGAGGCGCCAGGCCGGGCGCTACATGCGGAGGGAGCGCCGCGGCCACACGCTGCAGCCCAGTGGCCTGGTCAACGAGGCCTACCTGCGGCTGGCGGGCGCGCCCGACCTCGACTGGCACAGCCGCGCGCAGTTCTTCGCGATCGCCGCCCGCGTCATGCGCCAGGTGCTCGTGGACCACGCGCGGCGGCGCATGGCGGCCAAGCGGGAGGCCTGCCTGGTGGCGCTCACGGATGCGGACGCGCCCGTGGCCCCCCTCGACCTGATGGACCTCGAAAGCGCGCTGGCCGAGCTGCTGGTGCTCGACCCGCGGCAGGCGCGGGTCGTGGAGCTGCGCTTCTTCGGCGGTCTCGACGTGGAGGAGACGGCGGACGTCATGGGCCTCTCCGCGCGGACGGTCAAGCGCGAGTGGCAGACCGCGCGCGCCTGGCTCCAGCACCGGCTCCTTCATGACCCCGAGGGACGGCGGTGACGCCCGAGCGGTGGCAGCAGGTCAAATACGTCCTGGCCTCGGCCCTCGAGCGCGGGCCGGAAGAGCGTTCACGGTTCCTGGCCGAGGCCTGTGGCGACGACGCCGATCTCCGCGGTGCCGTCGAGTCCCTGATCCGGGCCGAGGCCCGTGACCTGATCCCGACCGAGCCCACGGCCCGGCCCTTGCCGTCGCGACGGCGGCCCCGTCTCGAAGCCGGCGACCGGCTGGGCCCGTACGAAGTCTGCGCGCTTCTGGCCGTGGGCGGCATGGGCGAGGTGTACCGGGCCCGCGACACGCGCCTCGGCCGCGAGGTCGCCCTGAAGACGCTGTCGCAAACGGTGGCGGCCGACCGGGACCGCATCGCGCGCCTGGAGCGCGAGGCCCGAGCGGCTTCGGCCCTCAACCACCCGCACATCGTGACCGTCTACGACTTCGGCGCCGCCGGCGAGCACCACTACATCGTGATGGAGCTCGTCGACGGGTCGAGCGTGCGCGAGCTGCTCGCGGAAGGCCCGCTCTCCATCGAGCGCGTGCTGGCCATCGGCGCGCAGGTGGCGGACGCGCTGGCCGCGGCCCACGAGAGGTGGATCGTGCACCGCGACCTCAAGCCCGACAACGTCGTGGTGACCGCGGACGGGCGGGCCAAGATCCTCGACTTCGGACTGGCGCGGTTCACGCCGGAAGAGGAGGCGGATCGCCGCGACGCCGGCGTCCGGCTCACCGGGGCGGGCACGGTGATGGGCACGGTCGCCTACATGTCTCCGGAGCAGGCGCAGGGACGGCCCGTCGACTTCCACACCGACCAGTTCTCGCTGGGGGTGATGCTCTACGAGATGGCCTCCGGCCGCCGGCCCTTCGACCAGGCGACGGACGCGGAGACGATCGCCGCCATCCAGCGCGACCCGCCCCCGCCGCTCACCGACGTTCCGCAGCCGCTGCTCTGGCTCATCGAGCGCTGCCTGGCCAAGAACCCGGCCGATCGCTACGGCTCGACCCGTGAGCTCGCGCGCGAGCTGGCGGCGCTGCGCAGCGAGCTCGACTCCCGGCCCCGGCGCTGGTCGGCCTTGCGCGTCACGCCGGCGCCCGTGCCGCACACCTCGCTGATCGGACGCGATGCCGACCTGGAGCGGCTCCGCGGCCTGCTGCGGCGGCCGGACGTGCGCCTGCTGACCCTGACCGGCCCCGGCGGGACGGGGAAGACGAGGCTGGCCCTGCAGCTCGCGGAGGAGCTGCGCCCGGACTTCGGGGACAAGGTCTGCTTCACGTCGCTGGCCGCGACCGCGGATCCGGCGCGGGTGATCCCCCAGATCGCCGAGGCGTTCGGCGTGGATGCCGCCGCCGGCATCGAGGGCGCCCAGGCCTTCGCCGGGGAGCTGAGCCGGCGCCTGGCCGGCGAGACCCTCCTCCTGGTGGACAGCCTGGAGCACGTCACGGACGCGGTGCCGGCGCTGGCGGCCTTGCTCGCGGGCGCGCCTCTATTGAAGATGCTGGTCACGAGCCGCACGGCCCTGCACCTGTCCGGAGAGCGCGCGTTCGAGGTGTCGCCGCTGCTCCTCCCCGACCTGGCGCGGCTGCCTGCATTGGGCGAGCTGGCCCGCGTTCCCTCCGTCGCCCTCTTCGTCGAGCGCGCGCAGGCCGTCGCCCCGCGCTTCGCGCTGACGGCCGAGAACGCGGTGGCGGTGGCGAGCGTGTGCACCCGGCTGGACGGCCTGCCCCTGGCCATCGAGCTGGCCGCGGCGCGGGTGAAGCTGCTGTCGCCGGCCGCGCTGGCCGCCCGCCTCGATCACTGCCTGCAGGTCCTCACGGGCGGGCCGAAGGACGTGCCCACGCGGCAGCAGACGCTCCGCGCCACGATCGACTGGAGCCATCAGGTGCTCGCGCCCGCGGAGCAGCGCCTGTTCCGGCGCCTGGCCGTCTTCGCCGCCCCCTGCACGATCGAAGCCGCGGAGGCGGTCTGCGACTCCCGGCAGGACCTCGGCATGGACGTGCTCGAGGGCATGGCCTCCGTCGTGGATCAGAGCCTGCTGCGCCGGTCGGAGGGGGCCGACGGCGAGCCCCGGTTCGAGATGCTGGAGACGATCCGCGAGTACGCGCTCGAGCGGCTGGCCGAGGCGGGGGAGGAGCCGGTCACGCGGCGGGCTCACGCCGCCTATTCGCTGGTGCTGGCCGAGGAAGGAGGGCCGCAGATCGGAGGGCCCGAGCCCGCGGCCTGGCTCGCGCGCTTCGACCTGGAGCTGGACGACCTGCGGGCCGCGCTCGACTACCTCGTTGCGGAGAAGAACGCGGAATGGGCGACGCGGCTGGCCACCGCGCTCCTGCCCTACTGGCGGCGGCGCGAGCTGCTGACGGAGGGCCGGGATCGGCTCACCGCGGTGCTGCGGCTCACCGGCGCCCGTCCGCACACGCGCGCGGACGCGCTGTACGCGGCCAGCCTCCTCACCGGCGAGCAGGGGGACGGTCCCACCACGCGCGCCCTGCTCGACGAGAGCGTGGCCCTGTACCGCGAGCTGAGCGACGAGCGCGCCACGCTGGTGGC
>Ga0075435_100001946_pt1 | contig 13463 bp, 7 predicted proteins | sample RhiMethybrSRZTD4_FD_75302 | JGI IMG/M metagenome (GOLD analysis project Ga0075435, IMG submission 75302) | Populus rhizosphere microbial communities from Tennessee, USA - Rhizosphere MetaG P. TD hybrid SRZTD4 | ecosystem: Host-associated > Plants > Roots > Rhizosphere > Soil | place: USA...
CGGGGTATTAGCCCGAAAGGCCAGCGGGCGTTGGGCAGGGTCTCCCCGACGGCGCTCTCGGCTGAAGCTGGAGTCGGCGGCTGGTTTGCGAGATTGGTTGACATCTGTTCCGACCCTTGTCGCCAGGCAAGTCGAATGCCAGCTGCGGGTCAAAAGAACTGCTCCCAATCGTTCGGCGAGCAAGGCCAACTCACCCTGAACCGGGCTCGGTACGCCGCCGCTATGGTGCTGGGTATGGATGGAGAATTGGGCTCGAAGTCGATGGCGGCGACGATGTGACACCCTCCCGCCATTCTGGGCGGGCGTTCTGTCTTTCGAATTGGAAGCATCATCACGAGGACGATTCTCGATGCCCTTCACAGTTGACCTCTTCAACGCTCCCACGCTGCCCGCTGCGTCGCGTGCCACGGCGCCGGCTCCCACCGCCCAACGGGCATTCCACGAGCTCTCGGAGACCTTGAATGAACGCTATGCGGTTTGGGGAAGGAGTCGGGTTGATCGGGCTCACAACGAGGAAGCCGATCCGTGCCATCTTCCTCGGCTGCGCCTCCCGCACAGGAACAAGCGCCGATTCACTCGATAACCTGATCCGCCCGCAGCAGGAGCGACTGGGGGATTGTGAGGCCAAGCGCCTTTGCGGTTTGGAGATTGATAACGAGCTCGAACTTCGTCGGTTGCTCCACGGGCAGATCGGCGGGCTTCGCGCCCTTGAGGATCTTGTCCACGTAGACGGCAACGAGCCGGTACATATCAGGCAATCTCGCTCCATACGACATGAGACCGCCCCCATCCACCCACCACCTCTCGTTGTGCATCGTCGGCAGGCGGTGCCTGATAGCAAGGGCCGCGATTCGGGGTGCGTTCAGCACATTGAAATAGCAGGTGAAGACGACGGTCGCCTCGGCACGTTCTCGAATCGCTGCCGCGAAGGCGACGTCGTAGTCATCGGTCTCTCGGACGTCCAGGAGTTGTGGAGAGACGCCCAACGTCCGTGCGGCCTCCAGCGTTCCTTTCAGATCCGGCAGTCGCAGCCCCTTGCACTGGAGGATCGCTATGCGAACGATTTTTGGAACGGTCTCCTTGAGGAGGTCGAGACGCTTGCGGCTGAGTTCCGACGTCATCGAGGTCACACCCGTGACGTTTTCGCCAGGACGCGCGAGACCGGCGATGAATCCTTGCTCCACCGCGTCGAGCGATGATGCCATCACAATGGGGATGGTCTTGGTGGCCCTCTTCGCCGCGCTGATCTCTGCCCCGGCACCCGCCAGGATGAGGTCCACCTTCAACTGGACGAGTTCAGCGGCGAGGGCGGGCAGGCGATCGAGCCGCCCCTCGGCCCACCGACGTTCCACCATGAAGTTCTGTCCTTCAATCCAACCGAGTTCGCGCATCGCGACCCAAAAAAGCGCGCGCTGCTGCCAGTCCAGTTGAGAGGGAGAGTAGGCGGACAAGGTGCCGATCCGAGGGAGTCTGGGCGCCTTCTGTGCCTGGGCGGCGAGCGGTGCAGCCAGCGTCCCCGCGAGTCCGTAGAGGAAGGTGAGCCGGTTCATCTAAGAACGACCGCGAGCCCGATCCGCCGCATGGAGCACCTCGGTGGAGGATGGCTGGCGCGAGTCTGGCAGTCCGTTGCGGTACCAGTCAAGATCGGGTTCGAGGCGGTTCTAACCCAGGTGCATAACCTAGTCCGTCCGCTCTTCACCGCGCCCCGGTGCTGTCTCGGCTGGGGCGCTGGTGCTTCGTCTAGGTCCAGTGTCAAGGGCGACTTGCCCCGGTGGTCGCCTTCGCGGGATGGTTCAAGCGCGGCAGTCTACAACGTTCGCTTGGTCGATTGGTGTACCCAGCGATTTCCTGGTGGTGGAGTGTATATCCGCGCTCGGTCACCTCAACAAGGTTTCCGACGCCTTGAGCCCGACGCCGTTCGGGGCTCGGAGGGTCGTCTGCCCGGGCCACGTTTGATAAACCGCCCGGATATTGCCATCCCGGTCGAACGCGCCACGGACGCGCTCACTGTCGCCGCCACGCGAGCCTTCGAGCACGACCGTTCGCGACCAGTTCGCTCCGCCGTCGTTCGACACACTGGCCACCGGCCCGATTCGCCCGTCGCGCAGCTCGCTCCAGAAGATCGCGAGCCGTCCGCTCGCCGCCGCCGCCAGATGTGGATACCGGACGTCCGTCCCTCTCGCCTCGCGGTGTGTCATCTCCAGGCCTTCCATCACGTTGCTCGCGTTGAGAGGCGGCATGGTCGTGCGTATCACTGTGCGGCGGTCATTGATGCGCACCGTCGCCCTCCACTTCCCCGCCGCGTGGTCGTAGCGCGCAAAGAGCGTGTCGACGTAGTTATCCCAGGTCATCAACACACCCGTCAGGATCTGAACGTGCGCTTCCCATACCAACGCCCAGCCACCGGGCGTCCAACGAAGGCTGGGCATCCGTTCGGTCACTCGTGGCGGTTCCGCTACAAGCGGGGGGTTGAGGAACGGGATTCGAACGCCCGGGACCCTGAGGCGTGCGGGGGCGCCGAGTGTTACCCAGCTCTGTCCACCATCGGGCGACTCGAGCACGCGTAGAGCTCCGGCGTAGGTGATGAATGCGATAGCGAGCCGGCCATCGTTCGAGACCCCGAGGCTTGCCGAATCGAATACGGATAAATCGTCTGTCCCGGGCACGAAACCGCGCAGGAGCCATCGATTGGCCTGGAACCGGTACACCTGGAAAAACTGCCCTTTCGGAGCAAGGCCCAGTCGGTACCGCACGAGCAAGTACCACTCGCCCGGCCTGCCGGGCACGAGTGAATCGGAATCGAAGATAAGAAGCTCGCCCCGTTCGCGATGCACGAGCTGCGGTTGGGACCAGGACACGCCCCGATCTTCGCTGACGCTCGCCGTGATCGTGGAAAGTCCGCCCTCGTCCTGCCGCAGGCCCAGAAGGCAAATCCGGCCCGCGGCGTCCTCGGCCGCGGTGACCGCATACGGATGATCGGACAGCTCGATCAATCTCGGCGCCGGGCGGGCGCCGAATGGCTTGTCGAGAAAGGCAGCGAGGACGTCAGCGCGATCGTGATGCTGCCAGAAGATCAATTCGCCGTCGAGGAAGGAGGCGTGCATGTCGAGGTCCGCCCCTTCGCCGACCAGGACGACTTCGCGGCCCGGCGTGGCTGGGGTGCTGAAGCGCCCGTCGTCCGTCGAACACGCTGCACTGCTTGCAAGGGTGATCAACAGCAACGTGCCCCAGCGCCACCACGCGGAAGCGGTATGGTACCCGGGAGCGGCCTCGAGAGGCGTCAGGCGGCCGCGCTCCTCGCGATGATCGGTCCGAAGGACGGTCAATGGCGCCAGTACCCCGCCGTGGGCGTGTCCGCTTCAGGCCAAACACGGCCGAGCCAGTGTTTGCGCATCGTCTCGCGGCATTCGCACATCACCCCGCATTTCTCAAGGCTACGAAGCACCGGCCGGGAACCGAAAGCAATTTCGCACAAGCGCGGACCACGAAGTCGTCGATGGCCCACGACTGACTGCGAGAGGCTTGAACCACGCGAATCGCTCGTAAAGGGCAAGGGGTCCGATTACCCCCGCAAGTCCGAGAGCGGAAATGCGGCGTAAACAGTGGTGCCACGCGCGGCGCCGGCGAGAGTCCGGCTGGAGCGAGGGTTAGACCGACTCATGCCGCCGAGCGAAGGGCCTTCCGGGCACCGTCTCTGGCGGCTCAACCTCGCAGGACTGCGGAGGTAGCCATTCCAGGAAGGTTCGGTGGCGTCCCCAGTTAGAGCGCCCTGGACGCGGTGGTCGTGGACGAACTCCTGTAGGTCATCGGAGCTGGGAGATCTTCATGCAAACTTCTTCGTCGGCCCGCTTGGTCACTTGAGTTTCAATTTCACGTCCTCGTAGGGTGCAGAGAATGGGTAGCCTGCGACGTAACCGATCGCCGGGTCTTCTACTCGTGGCCCCACGCCATGCAGGTCACCGATCTCCCAAATGGGCGCGAAGATGGCCTTCTCATGCATGAGCTGCTGGATGCGTTCGAGGGTTGTCCCACGCCGCTTCGGGTCCAGCTCAGTGGCCTGCTCACCGACGAGCCGGTCGATATCGGGATAACTGCCGTACACATACGCACCGCCCGAAGCCACGAACGCCTCGATCCGTGTGGCGGCATTGCCAAAGGCGCCAGTGCCCCCTGGATAAGATTCCGGTACTTCTTCTCCGAGTACCCCTTGGAAAATGCCGCCCGCTCAAGGGGCCGGAGTGTGGCGCGGATGCCGACCGCTCCCAAGTAAGTGAGCACGCTCTCCCCCATGCTGGCGAACCCGGCATCGCAGAAGTACTCGCCGGCGTCGAAACCATTCGGGTATCCGGCCTCGTTCAGGAGGCGCCTCGCGCTGGCAGGATCGTAGGGGTATGCCGGCGGCGGCCAGTAGAATTCGAACGAGGCGGGGATGATGCTGCCGGTGACCCTCGAGAAGCCCAACGTCTCTGCTTCATTGATCGCCTGTCGGTCGAACGCCTGATTTGCCGCCACGCGTACGCGCCGGTCGTGCCACGGCGACTTCGGATCCCATTGGTCAGCGAAGTAGACCCAGAAGGTGGCCTGAACAACGACATTTCGAAGCGTGAGCCCCGGGCTTCGCCGGACCGCCTCGCCCAGCGTCCCTCGCATCTCGTAGGCAATATCCACCTCGCCGCGCTTCAGCGCGGCCAGTCGCGTGGCGCCGTCGGGAATCACCTTGAGCACCAGTCGCCTCACGCTCAGCGGTTTGCGCCAGTACTGATCGAAGGCCTCCAGGACGAGCTCAACGCCGGGGGTGAATGAGACGAACTTGTAGGGCCCGGCACCGATCGGCGCCCGCTTGAACCCTTCATCCCCAACCCTCTCGACATACTTCTTCGGCACGATCCAGCCCGCTCCGGTGGCGATCGAGTAGAAGGTGATGAAATCTGGCCAGGGCTGCTTGAGCCGGATACGCACATGAGCGGGATCCGGCGTCTCGATCGCCAGGACCGGATCCTTGAGGGTCTTCTGCGTCACCCCCCGGTAGCGCTCGAACGAGAACTTGACGTCTTCCGCGGTGACCGGCTCGCCGTTGTGGAATCGTGTCCCCTTGCGGAGCACGAACTCGTAGACTAGCCCGTCCGAAGAGGCGCTCCATGATTCGGCGAGACTGGGTGCCTTGGCGTTGCCGGCAATGGGCTTCACGAGGCCGTCATGCAGAGCGAAGAGGACGATCCACGGCGTGATGATGCCGGCGGTCTCCGCGGGGTCGAACCGGGTGGGGGCGAGCGAGGCGCCAACGGCCCAGGTCATCTGGTCTCCCGGCCCCGCGACGGCCGGCGCGACTCGGGTGACTATGATCAGAACGACGACCAGTGTAGTGAAGAGGACTCGAACACTGATCATGGCTCAGCCTCCCCGGCGGACTGTGAGCTCAGGCCAATTCCCTTATCTCCCCCGCCTGCTGCAGCCAGTAGCTCATCCCCATCTGGCGGTACATCGTTGTCGCGGTGGTGAGGTGCTGCGACGCCTCCTCGCGCTTGCCCGCGCTCGGCCGTTCGACGGTAGAGCTGGCCGAGGCCGAGGTGGCATGGGCGACGAGGGGGGCGCAAGCCGATTTTCACCTCGACGCTGTGGACAACTCGTCCAGTAACGTCTTCGCGCCGCGGAGGTCGGCGGTGTCGAATCCTTCGGTGAACCAGGCGTGGACCTCCGCAAGCAGGCGCCGCGCGTCCTCGTGCTTGCCCTGCCGCTGCAGCAGACGGCTCCAGCTCATCGCGGCGCGTAGCTCGATCGACTTTGCACTCTGCCGTCGAGCGATCTCGAGCGCGTGACGAAAGCAGTGCGCCGCCTCCTCATACTTGGGACGGAGCCCCGTCAGGAGCAGCTCACCCTCGAGGCAGTACAGCTCGGCCTCGTTGAACCGCGCCGACGTGTCCCGGGCTTGCGCGAGGCCCTGAGCGACCGCCTGGAGCGCGTCGTCCACGCGGCCCGCCGCGCCATAGGCCTCGGCGAGCGACGCCCAGCAATGCGGGAACTCAAGAGTTGATCCGGCGCTCCGACACATGTCCATCCCACGCAGAATGAGCGCGACCGCGTCGCCGTCCTGTCGTTCCTGCGCGTTCGCCCAGCCTTGCTCGACCAAGGCGCAGCCGAGGAAGAACGCGTTCGCCTGCTCCGTCGACAATCCGATGGCGGTCTCGGCGCTGACCCTGGACAACGCCGGCTCGCGACGGAGGTGACGGACGAGCGTCGAGAACTCGACAGCCATGATCATGCTGAACGTCTGGGAGAGGTCACGAGCAAGCGCGACGGCCTCCTCGTTCCTCCGGACAGCGCGGTCGGGATAGCCCAGGTACCAGAGCGTGTATGCCGAGAAGCTCAGGCAGGCGACGCCCGGATCATACCCGCCGTGCTGGTGAGCGAGAGCGCGATGCTCGTCGCGCCGGTACAGTGCAATGCCTTGCTCCAGGTGTTCGAGGGCGCGGGGGAACTCGCCGAGCCAGTACAGCGTGTCGCCGAGGACGTCGTGGGCGATGAGTCGCAGCGCGGGGTCATTGGCGGCCCGGGCCAGCCGCAACAACTCCTCGCCGAGGTCCAGCGCCGTCTTCAGATCGCCGCGCAGCTCGTGATATTCCCAGAGACCACGGAGGACGGCGAACAACTCTGGCCGTTCGCCCAACTGCCGGCACAGCTCGAGCGCCCGCGTGTAATTTTGCTCGACCTCGTACGCGCCCAGGCCCTTCGTGGACATGAGAGCGGGTCCCAGGGCCGTGCGCAGCGCCAGCTCGAGCTCGCGCCGGTCGAGACGAGCGCTCAGCGTCTCGAGAACGTTGAGTCCTCGAGTGAGATGCGCGATGCCTTCGAGGTTCGCCGACCGTTCCACCGCTCGTTGGCCCGCTCGCAGCCAGTAGTCGATGGCCTGGTCCGCCAAGCCCGCCGCCGTGTAGTGATGGGCCACAAGCTCGGGTTGCGTGCCGCTCGTCTCCGGGAATCGTTCGACGAGCGTGTCGGCAATCCGCCGGTGGAGCTGCTGCCTCCGGCTCATGAGCATCGACTGGTACGCAGTGTCCTGGATCAGCGCGTGTTTGAAAACGTACGTAGCATCCGGAGGCAATCCGCGCTGATGGAGCAAGTCGGCCTCGCCAAGGCGGGCAAGTGCGTGCTGGAGCGTCGTATCGTCGAGAGTGGCGATAGCGCGCAAGAGCTCGTAGTGAAAGCTGCGCCCGAGCGCCGCGCCCACCTGCGCCACCTCTTTGACCGTGGCCAATCGGTCGAGTCGCGCCATCAGCGAATCCTGGAGGGTCGAGGGAATGGCCAGCGGCGGCAGCGCCCCGGTGAGCTCGTACCGATCGCCCTGGTCCCGAAGAAGATCCGATTCGAGCACCATTCGCGTGAGCTCCTCGACGAACAGGGGCACCCCGTCCGTCTTTGCCACGACATGCTGGAGCACTTCGGCGGGCAGCTGCTTTCCGCCAGTCACTCGCTCTACCATCGCCTCTGTCTGCCGGCGGGTCACCCGGTTGACGGTGAGATACGTGATGTGACTGCGCTGGGCCCAGGGCGCCCGAAACTCAGGACGTGCCGTCAAAAGCATGAGAATCGATGCCGCCGGGACCTGGCCAAGGATGAAATCAACGAGCTCCCGCGTGGACGGGTCGGCCCAGTGTAGGTCTTCGACGACGAACAGCAGCGGCTGCTCCGCGGCCAGCGCCAAGAGGAGCGCCAGGATGGCCTCGAACGTCTTCTCCTTCTGGCGCTGAGGTGTGAGGTCCAATGGCGGGTAGTGATCGGGAACGGGCAGGGACAGGAGCGCGGCCCAGAGCGCCACCACCTCGGGTCGGGCCAAGTTGTAGCGGGCGAGCCCCGCGGCGAGCTTCGCGAACCGTTCGCCTGGCGAATCGTCGCGGTCGAATTCGAGCGTGCGCTGGAACAGATCGATCAACGGATAGAGAGCGCTGTCTTGGTGGTACGGCGAGCAGCGACATTCCCATTTGACGGATCGCTCGGCCGCGATGTGATCCTTCAACACCCGAGCCAGGCGCGACTTGCCGATCCCGGGCTCGCCGCTGAGCAGCACGACGTGCCCTCGGCCGTCCTTGGCGTGTTCCCAGCGGTCGAGAAGGAACCCGACTTCCTGGTCTCGTCCGACCAGCGGTGTGAGCGCCTGTCCGGCGGCAGCGTCGAGCGGGTGCGCTGCCTCGGAGTCGCTTTCGATCCGGTACACGCGCAGCGGGGCGGGCAGCCCCTTGACCATCTGTGACCCCAAATCCGTCACCGTGACTGATCCCGCGAGGAGTCGCTGGGTCGCGGCACCGATCACGATGGTATCGGGCTCCGCGATAGCCTGCAGGCGCGCAGCGACGTTTGGTGTCTCGCCCAATGCGAGGGCTTCACGCCGGTTATCGCCACCGATTTCGCCGACCACGACGGGCCCGGTGTGGATGCCGACCCGGACCGCGAGCGTGACTCCCATCTCGCGCTGCAGGCGCACGTTCAGCAAGGCGATGGCCGCGATGATCCCGAGGCCGGCGCGGATGGCGCGCCGCGGATCGTCCTCCCGGGCGACCGGGTACCCGAAGTACACGAGCACGCCGTCGCCGAGATATTGCGCCACGTGGCCGTGAAGCCGGCCAATCACGCCGTCACATGCCTGCTGATAGGAGCGAACGACATCCCGGAGTACCTCGGGATCGAGCCGGCCCGCCAGGTCTGTCGATCCGACGAGGTCGCAAAACATCACGGTGAGCTGCCGGCGCTCCGCCTCTGCCGGACCCGTCGAGGCACGGACCGCTCGGGTCGCGTCGGCGGTGACGGCCTCGGTCCCGACGCGCGCCAACGGTTCGGCGGTCCGCGGCGCGGTCGACGCGAGCGGTGTACCACAACGATCACAGAACTTGCTCCCAGTCTCCACCTTGACGCCGCAGTTCGGACAGACGTCGCTAAACGTCGCGCCGCACTCGCGGCAGAATCGCGCGCCATCGCGGTTCATTGCTTGGCACCGGGGACACTGCATGCCGCCCTCCGGAGTCCGGGCCGGTAAGGGTCAGAACAGTGAGTCGAGACTAGACTTGGCGAGCTCGATGGTCAACAGCCAGTCAGTTCGGCCAGTCAGTTCAGGCACGCCGCCCGGAGCAGATCCAGCTGGGCGTCCACTTGCTCGATCTACCACTCGAATACGACACCGCACGGTCACGCGGTGAGTCGTTAGCCATTCCAGGCTGGTGTTGTGGCGGCCGCGGTCCAGGCGCCGTGAGAGCGGTGGTCGTGGACGAACTCCTATAGTTCATCAACGAGTGAAGAGTTCACTCCGTCATCCAACTCTCAGTTCCGCTTCGGCTTTCTCCCACCAGTACGTCATGTCCATCTCGCGGTACATCGTCGTCGCGGTGGTGAGGTGCTCCTGCGCCTGCTCGTGTCGGGCCGTCCGCTGGTAGAGCTTGCCGAGGCCGAGGTGGCTGTGGGCGACGAGGGGGCATGCCGCACGGCTCGAACGGCGATTCCCGATCTCTGATCGGCTGCCATCATGCCGCTTGTCAGATGGTGTTCAGCGAAATCGGGTCCGGTCGGAAGGGTTCTACCGCGATTGCCGGTGAACGCGCTCGCGTCTCCCCGAGCAGTGCCTTCTTCGACATCGGGACAGCATGGCGACCGTGGAACGCAAGAAACCTTCACATCGGAAGTCTGTATCAGTGGGCAAGCTTGGACTGATGAGGTGGCTCGATGGTGGCGGGGTGGGACCGCTGAACACTCTGAGGACAATCGGCGTTTCGGCCCTCCGCCCTCGCTCTCGCCGCGTTGCAGAACTGGATCGAGTACACCGCGCGGCGAGGCCCGCCAGAGGTGGCCGCGCGTCGAGCTCGGGCTTCCGCCGGGGGCTGAGTCGAGCCCCAAGCCCTGAGGAGGAGCTGGCCGCTCGACGTCATCTTCCAGAGCCCCGTCGCGGCGAGTTGTTCGCGAGACTGCCGGGATTGCGAACGGCCACAGGTCCCGACGGCACCCGGCTGGGCAGCGAGCTGAACGAGAACGGCGGGTGCCCGTTCTCTCAGACGAGAGAGCGCGGCGCCCACCTATTGTTGACAGCCTGGCCCGACTGCCCTAGGGTGCGGTCGGGAAACGCGGATGTCTGTCGGCGAGGGGAGGGACCGCCATGGAACCGGGGACCCGACCGAAGTCCTCGACCGGTCTCGCACTGACACTTGTCCTTGGCTTCCTGACTACAGCGTGCCAGAGCGCCACGCCCGGCGAGGAAGCCAAGCAGATCTCCGCGGCGGCCGAAGCTCCGGTTCCTCCTCGGCCGCGCACCGTCACCGACATCATCGGCCTCCTCGACCAGCGCAAGCCGGACGACTCCGAGAGCGCCTTGCGGCGCCTGGCCGAGGAGCCGCCGCCGGGGGCTCGTCTGGAGGACCTCGCCGACTTCTACCGTCAGCGTGGACTGGCTGCGGGCCGCATCGGACGCGCGAAGCAGGAGATCGACGACCTCACCAGAGCGTCCGAGTATCTCCTGCAGACCGTGTCCCCGGTCAGTTCTGTTTATTGGCCGCTTGCACTGGCCGAGGAGCGCGGCGGCAATTTTTTTCACCACCTCCAATATCTTCGGAAAATCTATCAGCCCGACGTTCTCCATACTTACACTTCGAACGACTTGAACTCAGGCAGGTCGACATGGCCCAACGCTCTCTTGGCAATCGCGTACGCCTCGATCGGTGATGTACGAGCGGCCGAGGCCGCCCTAAACGAAGCCGCGCGCCATTATTACCAAACCCCGCAAAAATTTCGGGCTGGTCCCCAAGAGATTTTTGCTCATGCGGAGGCGATACTCCTTGATGTCACGGGCCGACACGCCGAGGCCTAGGCCTTAGGTCACAAAATCATCGCGCTGCTGGCAACCGATCGGGAGCGTGCCCGATCCGCTTGGATGGACGAGATGCATGCGTTTCTCGCGGGCACCCTGATCCGGCAGGGCCGCCTGGCCGAAGCCGAGAACGAGGCGCGCGAAGCCGCGCTCGGCGCGCTCTCGACGCAGCTCGGCCGGTACTCGCCTCACACCGCCTGGATGCTGCGGAGCCTGACGTGGGTGTTGCTCGAGCAGGGGCGATACCGCGAGGCCGAGACCCTGGCCCGCGCGGTCATCAATATCTTCGAGAAGACGGAGACCGCGCCCGACTCCTTACGCTTTGCCACCGCCCGCGCCGATCTCGCCACCGCCCTGGAGCTCCCGGGCCACGACCAGGAGTCGCTGGGCGAGTACGAGACGATCCGGGCTGGTCTCAGCCGCGACCCGGAGTCACTGAACGAGTTCTTCACTGGAAATGTGCGCCATGCCGAGCTCTTGCTGAAAACCGGTCGCGTCGATCGAGCACTGGAGCAGCTCGGGGTGGCCCTCGAGCGTAGCAAGCGACTGGTCGGCGAGGTCCATCGCGAGACCGCCGAGATCCACGGATCCCTGGCCCGGGCCTACGCCCTCAAGGGCGATCGGCGACGGGCCTTGCAGGAATTTCGCGAGGCGAGCGCCGTGCTGACGACGCCCGCGCCCGATGGCGAGGCCATGTCGGTGGGGGCGATCCGGCGCCTCGTCGGCATCCTGCATTCGTACATCGGCCTGCTCGCGGCGATCGAGGGCTCGCCGCTCGCGCGCGAGGCGGGCATCGATGCCATCGCGGAGACCTTCCGCCTCGCCGACGCGGCGCGCACGAGCACGGTGCAGCGGGCCCTCGCCGCCAATGCCGCCCGGTTGGCGGCCGGGAGCCCGAGGCTGGCCGAGGTCGTCCGGGCGCAACAGGACGCGAAGCGGACGATCACGACGCTCTATGGAGAGTTGGCCAATATAGGGGTGGAGCCGGGATATCGGACGAGTCCGGCGGTCGCCAAGATCAGAGAGCGAATCGAGGCGCTCCACAGCCGCGTCGATTCGCTGACGGCCCAGATCGAACGAGAGTTTCCGGTCTACGCGGAGGTTATCAACCCGAAACCGGTTGCTCTGGAGCAGGCCCGGAGGATGCTCCGGCCGGGCGAGGCGTTGATCGCGACGCTGGTCACGCAGGATCGGACCTTCGTCTGGGCCGTGCCCCAGAGCGGACCGGTGGCCTTCGCCGCAGTCCCCATGAGCGCGAAGACGATCGAGGAGACCGTCGCGACGCTGCGCGAGGCGCTGGAGCCACACGTCACGACCCTGGGCGAGATCCCTGACTTTGACGTGGCCTTGGCGCATCGCCTGTACCAGGCGCTCCTCGAGCCGGTGCGAGCCGGCTGGCAGGACGCCCAAAGTCTCCTCGTCGTGCCCCATGGGCCGCTCGGCCAGCTGCCCATCGCACTCCTGCCGACCCGGCCCGCCACGCTCGTGCCCGAGGCTGGAGCGCTGTTCTCCAACTATCGCCGGGTGCCGTGGCTCGTTCGGAGCCACGCGGTGACGACGCTCCCCTCCGTCGCCTCCCTGGGCGCGCTCCGGACCATTCCGGCCGGCGGCCCGAGCCGCCGCCCATTCGTCGGGTTCGGCGATCCCTACTTCAGCAAGGAGCAGGCAGCACTCGCCGCCCAGGAGCCCGCGCTCGTCGCCGCGACGAACGAGCTTCGGCCGCTCGACGTCGTGGCGTTCAGCACGCGGGCGGCGCCCCTCCGATTCCGCGGTCCGTCGAAGGCCTTCGACGCGAGGCAACTCGCCAGGCTTCCTCGTTTACCGGACACGGCCGAGGAGATTCGCGGTCTCGCCCGGGCGATGAATGCCGACCTCGGGCGCGATGTGTTTCTCGGCGCCCGGGCGAATGAGCAGACCGTGAAAACGCTGGACCTTGCGCGCTACCGGGTCGTGGCGTTCGCCAGCCATGGTCTGGTGCCGGGCGACCTCGAGGGCCTGACCCAGCCGGCGCTCGCCCTGTCGGCCCCGGACGTCGCGGACGTGGAGGGCGATGGCCTGCTCACGATGGACAAAGTCCTGAGCCTGCGCCTGGACGCTGACTGGGTCGTGCTGTCGGCGTGCAACACCGCGAGCGGACAGGGCGCGGGCTCCGAGGCGGTGTCAGGTCTCGGCCGGGCGTTCTTTTATGCTGGGGCCCGGGCGCTGCTCGTCAGCAACTGGCCGGTGGAAACCACGTCGGCGCGCGCGCTGACCGTCAACCTCCTCCAACGCCAGCAGGAGAACGCGGAGCTGCAGCGCGCGGAGGCCTTGCAGCAGGCCCAGACCTGGCTCATCGATCGGGGCGAGTACGTAGACGCCGCTAGCAACCGGATCCTCTTCAGCTATGCCCACCCGATCTTCTGGGCGCCGTTCACGCTGATCGGCGATGGGGACGGTCGAGCGTCGGTGAAGTAATCACGCGCCGATGAGTCTTGGCGTGCGCACCGCGGGCACACGCCGCAGCGCGTCGGCCCTGCACGATGTCATCGCGGCAGCACCTCACGGACGTGCTGAACCGCGGCGAAGTACACACCCGCGGTCTCCGTCGCCGAACCCACCAGGATGCCGACGACCGCGCCCTCGT
>Ga0075435_100001950_pt1 | contig 13453 bp, 13 predicted proteins | sample RhiMethybrSRZTD4_FD_75302 | JGI IMG/M metagenome (GOLD analysis project Ga0075435, IMG submission 75302) | Populus rhizosphere microbial communities from Tennessee, USA - Rhizosphere MetaG P. TD hybrid SRZTD4 | ecosystem: Host-associated > Plants > Roots > Rhizosphere > Soil | place: USA...
GCGGGTCGGGGCGCGCATCGCCCAGCGGCTCCCGGCCCGCCCGCTCTACGCCTTTGCGGTGATCCTCGGGGAGATCGGCTACGTGGTCTGGACCGCGAAACGCCAGATCGCGAAGCACAACTTCGCCATCGTGCTCGGGCGGCCGTGGACCGATCCGGAGGTCGCCCAGGTCGCGCGGCGGTCGTTCCGCAACTTCGCGAAGTACATCGTCGAGATCATGCGATTCCCCAGGCTCGACGTCGCGGACTTCGAGCGGCTCGTCAACATCGAAGGCTGGGAGCACCTTCGCGGCGCGCTGGCCCTCGGCAAGGGCGTGATCTTCGTGTCCATCCACTTCGGCAACTTCGAGCTCGGCGGAGCGCGCATCTCCGACGAGATCCCGCTCAATGTCATCGCCGACGAGCTCGAGAACCAGCGGCTCATGGACCTGCTCGTCGGCAACCGCGCCCACAAGAACATCACCCTCCTCTCGCCCGACGGTGCGGCCAAGAAGGTCCTCGGCGCGCTGCGGCGCAACGAGATGGTCGGGCTGATGATGGATCTCGGCCCGCGCGCTCAGGCCTTCGACACCGTCGATGCTGACTTCTTCGGCACGGCCACGGCGTTCCCGGCCGTCGCCGCGAGCCTTGCCCGGGTGTCGGGCGCACCGATCGTCGTATCGGCCTGCGTGCGCCGGCATGACAACACTTTCACCGGCATCGCGCTGCCGCCGATCTTCGTCGATCGGACGAAGCAGGCGGCCGAGGACGTCCAGCACGCCACGCAGGCCATCGCTCGCGGCCTCGAGGGCTTCGTGAGCCGCTGGCCGGACCAGTGGTACATCTTCCGGCCGATGTGGCCGGCGCCGGTCATCGCCCCAAGCTCGTGATCGCCGGCGCGGCGGTCCGCCTCGCCGAGTGGACGCTGCCCCATCTCCCACCGGCGTTCGAGGTCCCGGTAGCGACGACCGGCGGATCGATCGCGTATCGCGCCTCGACGGGCGCGCGGGAGGCCGTCCGTGAGAACCTCGCGATCGTCGCACCGGAACGGAGGGATCGTGAGCGACTCGTCCGGCAGGTGTTCGTCGAGCAGGTACGGCACTACATCGAGATCTTCCGCCTCGCGCGGCTCGATCACGAGAAGGTCCGCCGGGCCGTCGTCACCGATGGCTGGGAGCTCTTCGTCGCGGCGGCCGCACGCGGTCAGGGCGTGATCCTGGCCAGCGCGCACGTCGGGCCGGTCTCGGTGTGCGGCCAGATCATCGTTGCGAACGGCTACGAGATCACGCTCCCGATCGAGAACGAGACGTCCGAGCTCGCCCGAGCGATCAATCGCGCCCGGACCCGAATGGGCCTCCGCTTCGTGGAGACCGACTCAGCCCTCGGGATCGCCCGCATCCTGAGACGCGGCGGCATCCTCGGCGTGCTCGCCGACCGTGCGGTCACCGGCATCGGCGAGCGCGTGCCGTTCTTCGGCCGACCAGCGCTCCTGCCTTCGGCCCATGTGGCGCTCGCGCTGCGGACCGGCGCCGCGCTCATGCCCGCGTTCGCGCACCGCGACGGCAACGTGCTCCGGGCGGTCTTCGAGCCGGCCCTCGAGCTGCGGCGCACCGGCGACCGCGAGCTGGACGTGCGCGAGGGCATGCGCCGCTGGGTCCCGGTGCTCGAGCGGCATATCCGCCAGGCTCCCGAACAATGGTCCGTCTTCGAGCCGGTCTGGCGGCGGTGAGGTCGCTGGGCTACGGTCGCGTCCGTGGGTAGGGCGGACCTGCAGCTCCATTCGGATCTCGGCGACGGGCTCAACTCGCCCGCGGAGATCCTCGATGCGGCCGAGACCGCCGGCCTCGACATCATCGCGCTCACCGACCATGACGACATCCGCGGATCGTTCCTCCTCCGAGACCTTGCCTCGAAGCGGGGCTCGCCGGTCTTCGTTGTCCCCGGCATCGAGGTGACGACGCGGGCCGGCCATCTGTTGGCCCTCTTCGTCGAGGATGAGATCCCGATGTTCCGCTCGCTCCCGGAAACGGTGATCGCGATCCACCGCGCCGGCGGGATCGCGATCGTGCCGCATCCCCTCTCCTACCTCACGTTCTCGATCGGCGAGCGCGCACTGCGGACGCTCGCGGCCCGCGGCGACAGGGTCTCGTTCGTGGACGGGATCGAGATCCGCAATCCGAGCTACGCCGGCCGCGTCCGCGGCGGTCGCGCCCGCCAGCTGAACGAGCACGTGCTCCGGGTGGCCGAGACCGGGTCAAGCGACGCGCACCATGCGAAGCTCGTCGGGACCGCGTGGACCGAGTTCCCGGGTGACGGGGTCGACGCGCTGCGCGCGGCGATCCGCGCGCGCACGACCCGGGCACTCGGCCGTTCGTGGACGCTGCGCGAGCATCTGGACGGCGTGGCGACGCAACAGTGGCGCTCGATGGTCCGCGATCCGTACAAACGCGCCCGGCGCCGCATCAAGCGGACGAAGAAGCCCGCATGAAGATCGGCATCGTGAGCCCGTACGCCTATCCGCGCCCCGGCGGCGCGAACGACAACATCCGCGAGACCTACGAGAACCTGCGCCGGCGCGGCCACGAGGTCCGGATCATCACCGCACCGTGGGGCGACGACCCGCCGGCGCAGGACGTGATCCAGATCGGCCAGGCGATCGCCGTCCCGTACAACGGGAGCGTCGGCCGGATCACCCTCTCCGCGCGGCTCGAGTACCTGGTCACCCGGATCCTGGATCGCGAACAGTTCGACATCATCCACCACCACGAGCCGCTGGTCCCGCTGCTCTCCGCCCAGATCCTCGACCGGAAGTCATGCCCCCAGGTCGCGACGTTCCACGCGTTCGGCGGTTTCTCGTTCAGCTACTGGGCGTTCCGGCCGATCGCGCAGCGCTACATGAACAAGCTCGACGGGCGCATCGCCGTGTCGAGCGCGGCGCGCCACTTCATCTCGCGCTACTTCCCGGGTGATTACGAGATCATCCCGAACGGCGTCGACGTCGACTTCTTCGCGAGCGCGAAGCCGTTCCCGGAATACCGCGACGGCAAGACCAACATCCTCTTCGTCGGCCGGGTCGAGCCCCGCAAGGGTGCGCGCTACCTCGTCGAGGCGTACGCGAAGCTCAAGCAGCGCTATCCAAAGACGCGCCTGATCGTGTGCGGCCGCGGACCGGAGCTTGGCGACCTGCGTGAGCTCGTGCACAAGGAGCACGTGTCCGACGTCCTGTTCGCGGGCCGCGTGAGCGAGACCGATAAGGCCCGCTTCTACAAGACCGCGGATATCTTCTGCGCGCCGTCGACCGGCCAGGAGTCGTTCGGCATCGTGCTGCTTGAGGCGATGGCTGCCGGGACAGCCGCGATCGCGAGCGATATCCACGGCTACAAGAAGGTGATCCAGCGCAACCTGTCCGGACTGCTCGTCGAGCCCCGTGACGTCGACGCGCTGTGCAGCGCGCTCGAGCGCCTCGTGACCGAGCCCGCGTTGCGAAACCAGCTGGGCGAGCGCGGCTCGATCCGGGCTCGTGAGTTCGACTGGTCGCACGTCACGGACCAGCTCCTCGCGTTCTACGACAAGGTCATCCGTGCCTACCGAAGCGCTTGAGGGGATCCGGGTCCTCGAGCTCGGGAACTTCATGGCCGGTCCGTACGCCGGGACGCTGCTTGCGGACATGGGCGCGGACGTCGTCAAGATCGAGTCGCCCGCGGGCGGCGATTACTCGCGCGCGCTCGGGCCGTTCGCGCCCGGCAGTCCGGACGGCGCCGGCTTCCTGCGCCTCGACCGCAACAAGCGAAGCGTCGCGCTCGACCTCAAGTCGGAACGCGGCGCGCGCGCGTTCCGATCGCTCGCGTCCACTGCCGACGTGCTCATCGAGAATCTCCGGACCGGGACGCTCGACGGGCTCGGCCTTGGCTACGAGGCCATCGCGCCCACGAACCCACGGCTCATCTACTGCTCGGTCACCGGCTTCGGCCGGACCGGCCCGTACCGCGACCGCGCGGGCCTCGACCTCATCCTCCAGGCTGAGAGCGGGCTGATGAGCGTGACCGGCGAGCCCGGCCGCGCGCCGGTCAAGGTCGGCGTGCCGGTGACGGATCTGGCCTCCGCCCTCTATGCCGCGTTCGCGATCGTGACCGCGCTCCTCGCGAGAGGGCGGACCGGGCGCGGGCAGCTGATCGACCTGTCGCTCATCGAGAGCGGCGTGTCGCTCGCGATCTGGGAGTCGGGCGTCTACCTGGAGACCGGCGAAGTGCCCGGACCGTTGGGCTCGGCGCACCGGCTGACGGCGCCGTATCAGGCCTTCAAGACGGCCGATGGTTACGTCGCGATCGGCGCGACGACGCCTCCCACCTGGACCGCCTTCTGCCGGGTTGCCGGGCTCCAGCGCCTCGAGACGGATCCGACGTGGCGGGACGGATCGACGCGGAACCAGCGTGCGGGTGAGCTCGCGGCGATCATCGAGGCGGTGACGAAGACGCGGACGACCGGCGAGTGGATCGCCGCCCTCTCCGAGGCGGGCGTCCCGTGCGGCCGGATCAACGACCTCGCCGACGTGTTCGCCGATCCTCACCTCGCCGCGCGCGGCCTGTTCGTCGACCTTGAGCATCCGACCCTCGGCTCGGTCCGCGCGATCGGCTCGCCGCTGCATCTTTCGGACACGCCGCCGGTCATGCGGCGCGCGGCGCCGCTCCTGGGCGAGCACACCCGTGAGGTCCTCGCGGAAGCGGGACTGCCCGCCGCGGAGATCGACGCGCTGTGACCGTCCGGCTCACCAAACGCGGCGCGATCGCGCAGGTCACGTTCGACCGGCCCGAGGCGCGCAACGCGTTCACCCAGGAGATGTACTCGACCCTGTTCGACATCTGCGGCGATGTCGGAGCCGACGACGCGATCCGGGTCGTGGTGTTCCAGGGGAGCGGCAACGAGGCGTTCGTCTCCGGCAGCGACATCCGGAAGGTCGGCGAGATCCGCGGGCTCGAGGATGCGCTCGTGTACGAGAAGCATGTGGAACGGACGATCGCCGCGGTGGAGCGGCTGCCGAAGGCGACGATCGCGCTCATTCGCGGCGTCGCCGCGGGCGGCGGCGCGGCGCTCGCCCTCGCCTGCGACATCCGCGTCGCGGCCGACAACGCGCGGTTCGGTGTCCCGATCGCGCGGACCGTGGGCAACACGCTCTCGCTTCGGAACATCGCCCGGCTCGTCCAGATCGTCGGACCCGCCGTGACCAAGGAGCTGCTCTTCACCGGCCGGCTCGCGACCGCGGTCGAGGCGCAGGCGGCCGGCGCGTTCAACGACGTCGTGCCGCTCGAGCGGATCGAGGCGCATGTCCAGGCGCTCGCGGAGCGGATCAGCCAGAACGCGCCGCTCACGATCCGCGCGACGAAGCTTGCCGTGCTGCGCGTGCTCGAGTCCGAGCGCGAACGGCTCGGCGCCGGCGAGGACATCGTCGGGCTCGCGTACGGCTCCGAGGACTTCCGCGAGGGCGTGACCGCGTTCCTCGAGAAGCGCCCGCCGGTCTGGAAGGGTCGCTAGGCCAGCTCGGTCTCGTCGGCCACTTCGATCACGCCGGGCACCGCGCTCGCGACCGCCTCGGCGTTCTCGCCATCCTCGATCGACGACACCGTGCCGCGAAGGCGGACGACCCCGGATGCGACGTCGACGGTCAGCTGGAGATCGGCGGTCGACGCGTCGAGCGCGAGCGAGTCGCGCACCGCGTCGGCGATCGCCTCGTCGCCGACGGCGCCGTCGGACGATCGTTCGGGTGTCGGCGGCTCGGCCGTCGGCGAGAATCCACCAGCGATCTCGGGCTCGCCATGCGCGCCCGGCCGGAGCACGGGATCGGTCGGCGCGAAGAAGACCTCGCTGCCGTCGCCGTCCTCCACGATCGCCTGCGCGTCGGTCGAGAGCGGCTGATCGGTGAAGTCCGCGTCGTCGTCGACGACGCCATCGGTCTCATCGAGCGCATCCTCGACGGCGCGGAGCGGCGTGTCGTCGCTGTGTTCTGGTTCCTTCATGCGAACCTCGGCTGCACGGGCGGTGCCAGCTACCCCGCGATCGACCGGCCGGCCGGGCCGGGCGCGGCATCGCGGTCCGTGCGCCGCGCGACGCCGTCGGCACGCGCGGCCGCGCTCACGGCCTTCGCGATCGCGGGGACGACCTGCGCGTCGAAGACCGACGGCAGGATGTACTCGGCCGAGCGCAGCGCGGCGGGCACGCTGTCCGCGAGCGCCGCCGCGGCGGCGAGCTCCATGTTCGTCGTGACCGTGCTCGCCCGGGCATCGAGCAGCCCCCGGAACACACCCGGGAAGGCGAGCACGTTGTTCACCTGATTCGGAAAGTCGCTTCGCCCGGTGGCCATCACGTCGACCAGGGGTGCCGCGGCGATCGGGTCGACCTCGGGATCGGGGTTCGCCATGGCGAAGACGATCCGGGGCTTCGCCATCGTGCGGACCATCTCCACGGTCACAAGACGCGGGCCGGAGAGACCGATGAGGACATTGGCATCCTTGAGCGCGTCGGCGAGCGACTGCGAAGGGCCGGTCGCACCGACCTCCTCCGCGACCGCGCGCTTCTCGGGGTTGAGGTCGCCCCGCTGCGTGGTGACGGTCCCGTGGTGATCGACGGCCATCACGTGCTTCGCCCCGGCGACGTGGAGCAGGCGGGTCGTGGCCAGACCGGCCGCGCCCGCGCCGAGCACGACGACGCGAAGGTCGTCGATGGCCACGCCGCAGACCGCGGCCGCGTTGCGAAGGCCGGCGAGCACCACGATCGCGGTCCCGTGCTGGTCGTCGTGGAACACCGGGATCTCGAGCCGCTCGCGCAGCTTGCGTTCGATCTCGAAGCACGCGGGCGCGGCGATGTCCTCGAGGTTGATGCCGCCGAAGCCGACCGAGAGCCGCGCGACGGTCTCGACGGTCTGCTCGACCGTGCCCGGCTGGATGACGATCGGGAACGCCGAGATGCCCGCGAGATCCGCGAAGAGGAGCGATTTCCCCTCCATCACCGGCAGTGCCGCGAGGGGGCCGACGTTGCCGAGTCCGAGGACCGCCGTGCCGTCCGAGATGATCGCGACCGCGTTGGCCCGCTGCGTCAGTGCCCACGATCGTTCCGGGTCCTTCGCGATCGCCATCGAGACGCGAGCGACGCCGGGTGTGTAGACCAGCGACAGGTCGTCACGGTTGCGCACCGCGACGCGGCCGGTCATCGCGACCTTGCCGCCAAGGTGCATGAGGAAGGTGCGGTCGGAGATCGAGCGCACGACCACGCCGCCCACCGCGCGCAGGTCCGCGGCGAGCTGCTCGCCGGTCGCTTCGTCGGGAACGTCGACCGTGACGTCTCGCACGTGCTTGGTCGGTGTCGCCTCGACCAGGTCGATCGCGCCGAGGCTGCCGCCGCGCTGGCCGATCGTCCGGGCGACCTCCGCGAACATGCCCGGACGGTTATCGATCTCGAGACGGATGACGAGCCGGTACGCGGGGGTGAGCACCGGGGGCATGTCGGTCACCGCGAGCGAGGATAGGTCAGAGACCGAGGTACGCGCTCCGGACACTTGGGTCATTCGCCATCTCGGTCGCCGACTTGGATAGCACCACGCGCCCGTTCTCGATGACGGTCGCGGTCTGGGCGACCTCGAGCGCGCGATGCACGTTCTGCTCGACGAGCAGCACGGTCACCCCTCGCGCGACGATGTCGGTGACCACGCGGAAGACCTCGTCGACCAGGATCGGGGCCAAGCCCAGTGACGGCTCGTCGAGCATGAGCACGACGGGCTTTCCCATCAGTCCCCGCCCGATGGCCGCCATCTGCTGCTCGCCACCCGAGAGCGTGCCGGCCGTCTGCGCCCGACGCTCGGCGAGCCTCGGGAACAGCTCGTACACGGACTGCAAGGTCGCCGCCCGGTCGGCGCGCGAGCGCGTGCTGTACGCGCCCAGCAGCAGGTTGTCCTCCACAGACATGTTCGGCCACAGGTGCCGGCCTTCCGGCACCTGGATCACGCCGAGCTCGACGATGCGGTGCGGGGACAACCCGCTGATGCGGTCGCCGTGGAGCAGCACCTCACCCTCGAGCGACGCGATCAGACCCGAGATGACGCGGAGCGTTGTCGTCTTGCCGGCGCCGTTGCTGCCCAGCAGCGTCGCCGTCTGGCCCTGATCCACGGCGAAGCTCACGTCCCAGAGCGCCTGGACATCGCCGTAGGCAGCCGCGACCTGGCGCACCTCGAGGACCGCGCTCATGAGGCCACCGCGCGCTCGCCGAGATAGGCTTTGATCACGATCGGATCGTCCGCGATCTGCGCCGGCGGACCGAGAGCGATGCGCCGGCCGAGGTCCATGACCATGATGCGGTCCGAGAGCGACATGATCGCCTTCATCACGTGCTCGACCATGACGATCGTCACTCCGGAGTCGCGCACCTTCCGGATCAGCTCGATCATCCTGGCACCCTCGGTCGGATTCAGCCCCGCGGCGACCTCGTCGAGGAGCAGCACGTCCGGCCGGGTCGCCATCGCCCGCGCGACCTCGAGCCGCTTCCGGCGCGCCAGCGTGAGGGAGCGGCCGAGGGTCTCGGCATGGGGTTCGAGCTGCATCAGCTCGAGGACCCGATCCGTCTCGGCTCGAGCCGCAGCGCCACGAAGCCCGGAACGCCCGTACTCGACGCCGACCAGGACGTTCTTCCGCACCGTCATGTCGGCGAACGGCCGCACGATCTGATGTGTGGTCGCCACGCCGAGCGCATTCATCTTGTGCGCCGGAAGTCCGCCCACCTCCCGGCCGTGCAGGCGGATCAATCCGGCCGTGGGCCGGTAGACGCCCGACAGCAGGCGGAACAACGTGGTCTTGCCCGCACCATTGGGCCCGATGAGCCCGAAGATCTCGCCACGGCGGATATCGAAGTCGACGGAGTTGACCGCGACGAGACCGCCGAACCGCTTGGAGACCCCGGCACCCGAAAGGATGATCTCGTCAGACATCGGCATCGCCACCGCGCGGCATCACGAGCTTCCGTCCAACGACCCCGAGCCGCGAGAGCAGCCCACCGATGCCGAGCGGCTCGAACATGACGATCACGACGAGCAACACGCCGTAGATGAGGGTCGGCACGAACGGGTTGCGCACGAGCGAGGTGATCTGATCCTGGACAGCGGAGTAGAGGATCGCGCCGAAGACCGGTCCCCAGATCGTGCCGATCCCGCCGACGACAGGCATGAGGACGATCGCGATCGAGATGTTGAAGCTGAACATCGTGGAGGGATCGAGGTACTGCTGACGCGCGGCGTAGAGCGATCCGGCGGCCCCGCAGAGGAACGCGGAAACGGCGAGCGCGATCACCTGCAGCCGAGCGGTCGGAACGCCTGCCGTTTCGGCCGCATCGCGATCCATGTTGATGGCGAACAGCCCGAGGCCGAACCGGCCGGCGCGGATCCAGATCGTCACGGCCATCGCGATGACGAAGACCACGACCGTCGCGAAGTACACGGTCTCGGCGTCATAGCTGGGAAGGGGAAGGCCGGTCACGCCGTGGGTGAGCTTGATCCCGAGGATGTCATCGACGTTCACCGCGATCAGACGGGTCGCTTCGCCCACGCCGATCGTCGCGATCGCGAAGTACGGGCCGCGCAGCCGCAGCGTCGGCGCACCGACGAGGATGGAGTACAGCGCGGCGATGAGGGCTGCGACGGGCAGCGTCAGCAGCGGATCGAAATGGAACGTGTACCAGAGGATCCCGGTCGTGTACGCGCCCATACCGAGGAACGCCGAATGACCGAACGAGATCTGTCCCGCGTAGCCGCCGATGATGTTCCAGGCCCCCGCGAGGATCGCGTACCAGAGGACGAAGAAGGCGACACGCTGCAGGTTGAACGAGCGCGCGTCGATGATCGGGACCGCGGCGACCACCAGGCCGATGATGACGACGGCGGCAAGGTGGATCCAGCTCGAGCGAGCCAGCTGCGCGAGCCGCGCGCTCAAGCAAGCCGCCGGCGCCGAAGGAGGGCCGCGAGCCCGCCCGGCATGACGACCAGGACCACGACCAGCACCACGAACGACACGAGATTCTCGAGCGCCGGCTTCGACAGCGTCACGGTCAGGTTCTCGGCGAGGGCGAGCAGGAACGAGGCGAAGGCAACACCGGGGATGGACTCGAGGCCGCCGAGCACGATGATCGTGAAGCTCTTGAGCTGCAAGACCCGGCCGAAGTCGGGATCGAACGAGAACACCAGCGTCAGGAGCGCTCCTGCCGTCCCGGCAAGGGCTGTCCCGAGCCCGAAGGCGAGCGTGCCCACCCGGCGGGTGTCGATGCCCGCGAGCGCGCAGGCTTCGCGGTCCTGGGCGAGCGCGCGGATCGCTCGACCAAGGAACGAGCGGCGGAGGAAGAGCTCCAGCCCGACCAGGATCACGATGCTCGCGAGGAACACGACGAGCCGCGTGACCGGAACGATGACGCCACCGACGTCGAGCGTGGCCTGGCTGTAGGCAGGCACAACGCCGCGAGTCTCGCCGCCGAAGATCAGGTACGCCGCGGACTCCATCACCAGCCATACGCCGAACAGGAGCAGGAGCGACACGATCGGCGCCTGCCCGGAGACGCGGCGGACGAGCAGGATCTCGATCAAGGCACCAAGGACGAAGCACGTCGGCGCGACGAGGATGACGCTGATCACCGGGTCGATGCCGATCCATTGCCAGAGGACCCAGGTCATGAACGCGCCGAGCATCATCGTCCCGGCGTTCGCGAGGTTGATGATCTTCATGACGCCATAGATGAGGGCGAGCCCGTACGACGAACTGGCGTACAGGCCCGCCACCAGCAGCGCGCTGACGAGCGCCTCGATCAGGCGCACGCGGGTGCTTCTACTTCGTCGGGATCGGCACGACCGCCGTGCCCGTTGCCTGGTCCTTCGGCCAGATGAGGATCGTCTTGCCGCCGGGCAGGTTCTGGGTCATGACGTAGCTGTTCGTCGCCTGGCCGGTCTTGTCGAACTTGATCGACCCGCCCGGGAAGAGCGAGTTGTCCCACGTCGTGCTCGCGAGCGTCTGGCGAACCTTGTCCTTGTCGACCGAGCCGGTCTTCTCGATGGCCGCGTAGAGGATCCGGGCGGCCTCCCAGCCCGAGGCGGCGTACCACTCGGGGGCGTCCTTCGTGTTCGCCTTCCACATGTCGACCCACTGCTTCACGAGGTCTCCGGGCTGCTGCTGGTCGAACCAGACCGCCGAGGTGATGTAGTCGGTCGCCGCGCCGAGCTGGTCCTTCGCCGACTGATCCGGGCCGCGCGCGCCATAGGTGACGTACAGGTGGTGGAGGCCCAGCTGGCCGTACTGCTTCTGCATCGTGATGTAGTCGGGCAGGTGGGCGTCGGCCATGAATGCGTCGGCCTTCGCGTCCTTCACCTTGTTGAGCAACGATGTGAAGTCCTTCCCGTTCAGATCGAACGGCTCGTTCATCACGATCTGGAACCGCGAAGCGTCGCCGTCCTTCAGACCGTCGGAGAACTCCTTCCCGTGCGACGAGTTCTCGTAGACGATCGCCATCTTGAGCGGCTTCGGCAGCTTCCCGGCGTCCTGCTGGGTCGCGAGGAAGTCAAGCTGGGTGTGCGACAGGGCCTGGATGTTGGCGAGGGTGCCGAAGGCCCAGGTGTTGTCCGCATAGCTCGCGACCGAGGCGCCGCCGCCGTTCACGTACGGGATCTTGTACCGGTTGGCGACCTTGATCTCGGGGGTGACGAGCGCCGTGTTGTACCCGCCGAGCAGGAAGTCGACGTTGTCCTGGGTGATCAGCTTTTCGTAAAGCTGGCTGCTCGTCGCGCCGTCGTCCTTGTTGTCCTCGATGCGGAGGTCCAGCTTGACCTTCTTGCCCGCGATCGTGAGGCCGCCCTTGTCGTTGACCTGCTTCGTGTAGAGCACGTACGCGTCGTTGATGTACTGGCCGGTCTTCGCGTCCGCCCCGGAGAGCGGCAGCACCGCGCCGATCTTCAGTGTGTCCGGGATGTTCGCGGCCGCGTTCGACGTCGGCGCGCCGGATCCAGCGGCGCCTCCGCCGGTGCCACCGCCCCCGCACGCCGCGACCACAAAGGCCGCTACGAGCGCGATCGCAGAGAGCTTCCGCATTGTTCATCCTCCCGCCCGCGTGCCGCGGAACGGCGAGATTATGCGCCCGCTCCCGCCAGGCGCTACGCGCATTGCCCCCAGTGAAAGACCGCCCCGCCGGCCGAGATCCGCCACACGCCTGCACGGCCACCATCCGAGCCGACGACCCAGAGCTCGGCGCCACGAGTGAAGAGCGACCGCAGGGTGCAGGTCGTCCCAAGATCGACGCTGGAGAAGACCGGGGACGCCGCGGTCCCGGTGAGGCGGAGCAGGGTCCCGCCGTCGCCGGCGAGGTATGTGCCGTCGCCCGTTCGCAGCGCCGCGTGGAAACCGACGTGGACCGGGGGCACGACGCTCTTCCACGCGCCGTCCCACACGAGGACCGTCGCGTCGTCGCCGGCGACGACTGCATCGTCGACGGCGCGCGCGGCGATCGCCCGCAGCGTCGCGGTCGCCCCGGTCGCGACCGGGCGCCAGCCGGCGGATTCCAGCCGGTAGGTGACGCCGGCGCTGCCGACCGCCCACGCGGACGTCGGGCTGAACGCGGCGATCGCGTAGAGATCCTCGTCGATGCCGCCGGCGTACAGGCCCCAGCCGTTCGCGTCCTGGCGTTCGACCGTCCCCATCCGGCCGACCACGAGGACCCCATCCGCGAGAGGGGCGAGGCCGAGGAAGTCGGCGAACTGGATCGTGTCGGATCGGATCGTCTGGAGGCGATCGTCGATCGTGATGACCCGACCGCCACCGCCGACCGCGGTCAGCCGATCGCCCTGGCACAAGGCCGCGGTCAGCGAGCGCGCCGTCGCATCGATGAGCTGCCATCGATCGAACACGAACCGGCCGATGCCGCCCCCGTCCGACACGACGTAGACCGCGTCGCCCGCCGCGCAGCCGGCCGAGAGCGGCTGCGTGAAGACGAGCGGTCCGGTATCGGGAGGCTCGGTCGGGGAGATCCGCACGAACGGCGTGGGGGTCGGGGACGGTGATGGCGCGGGCGGTCGCGCGAGCCGCGAGATGCCGACGCCTCCGAGGATCGCCACCGCCACGAGCGCGACGGACACGCCGATGGCGATGAGGAGCGACTGGTCGGACGGACGCCGCGGCTGCTCCGGCGGTGGATCGCCGGTCACGCCATCGCTTCGAGCCGCTTGATGCGCTCCTCGATCGGCGGATGGGTGTCGAAGAGACCGTCGAACTGGAATGGATGGTCCTTCACCGGGTTCGCGATGTAGAGGGATGCGGTCGCCTTATTCGCCACGCTCAGCACGTGCTGATCCGCGGCGATCTTGCGCAGCGCGCTCGCAAGCCCCTCCGGGTAGCGCGTAAGGAACGCGCCCGATGCGTCCGCCAGATACTCGCGCTGACGCGAGACCGCGAGCTGGATGAGCGTCGCGA
>Ga0075435_100001952_pt1 | contig 13450 bp, 10 predicted proteins | sample RhiMethybrSRZTD4_FD_75302 | JGI IMG/M metagenome (GOLD analysis project Ga0075435, IMG submission 75302) | Populus rhizosphere microbial communities from Tennessee, USA - Rhizosphere MetaG P. TD hybrid SRZTD4 | ecosystem: Host-associated > Plants > Roots > Rhizosphere > Soil | place: USA...
TTGAAGACGCCGTAGCAGTTCGGCCCGCAGATGAGGAGCCCATGATCCGTCGCGAGGCGCTCGAGCTCGGCCTGGCGCTGCTTGCCCTCGGGCCCGGCCTCGGCGAATCCACTCGAGAGCACGACGGCCCCACGCACTCCGTTCGCCACGGCGGCTCGCAGCACGTCCGGCACCTGCTCCGCTGGAATCGCGACGACGACGCTGTCCGCGCGCTCAGGCGTCGCGCCGAGGTCGGGATAGCAGGGAAGCCCGAGGACGTCGGAGTATCGCGGATTGATCGGGAAGATTTTCCCGGCGTAGCCGAAGCGCTGCAGATTGGCGACGACCCGTGTCGCGCGGGTCAGCCGCTGCGAGGCGCCGACGACCGCGATGCTCGTCGGCTTCATCAGGGGCGCCAGGTTCATGGGCCGCCCGACTATGGCGGAAGGGTCGTCGACTGTCAACGCGGGCAAGGCCGGTGACCGGACCGCGGCCGAGGGTTCAGCGAATCGTAGACGGAGGGCCGGAGTGCGGCTGTAGATACGGGCTGGCTGGACCCGAGTAGGGAAAGTAGCGAGTCGTTCCCGGGACTTCCTGGTTGTCGGCCGTCAAGCATGCGCAGCCGATGCCTGGCGGCGCGGACCATGTCGGCAGCTGGCACCAGCCCCACTGCGTCGTACAGATGTTGGCGGGTGGCGTGAATGCCGGCGGGATGGGCCGCGGAGGCGGAACGGGCCGCGAGGGCGGAGCCGACTCCGGGCGCTGGGCGACCTGCGCCGCCGTCGCGGTGAGCGTGCCCATCAGGAGCAACGCGAGCAGTCCCAACGCGAGAGGCGGTCGGCGCGGCACGTCGGGGCTACTTCAGCCGCGGGTCGAGCGCGTCGCGGAGCCCGTCGCCGAAGAGGTTGAAGCCGAGCACGGTGACGAAGATCGCGAGACCGGGGAAGAGCGAGATCCAGGGATTGGATTGAATGAACGCCACGTTGGCCTTCAGATCCCAGCCCCAGCTCGGCGTCGGCGGTTGCGTGCCGAGCCCGAGGAACGACAGCGTCGCCTCCACGATGATCGAGGTCGCGATGCCGAGCGTCGTCGTCACGATGATCGGCGCCAGGCAGTTCGGCAGGACGTGGCGCACGAGGATCCACGGATCGCGCACGCCTACGGCGCGGCATGCCTCGATGTACTCCTTCTCCTTGATCGATAGCACGCTGCCTCGGACCAGCCGCGCGTAGATCGGGATCCGTACGATCGCGATGGCGCCGGTGACCTTCATCGTTCCGATGAGCCCCGCGGTGGGCGCGAAGATCACCATCAGAATGATGGCGAGCAGGTAGATCGGGAACGCCAGGATCAGATCCATCGTGCGCATGATGAGCGTGTCGGCGCGTCCGCCGTAGTAGCCCGCGATCATCCCGAAGGGAACGCCGACGAAGAGAGCGAGCAGCACCGACGAGACCCCGACCGCCAGCGAGATCCGGCTACCGTGGATCACGCGGCTCAGCATGTCACGCCCGAGCTGATCCGTGCCGAGCGGATAGCTCCAGCTTGGGCGCTCGAAGGTGTGGCCCTGGTCGCTGGCGATCGGGCTCTGGGGCGCGAGCACGTCGGCGAACAGCGCAACCACCAGCAGCAGGGCGACGATGAACGCGCCGACCAGCGCCGTCGTGCTGCGCCGGAGCCGGCGCACGCCCTGCGCGAACGGCGAGTCAGCGCGATCGCGTTTGGCCGTCCAGCCGACCCGGCGTGCCGCCCCGAGCTCAGCTTCCTGAACGCTTCCTCCGCTGATGCTGCGAACCGGACGCGCGTCGTCGTCGCTCATCGTGGCCCCTCAGGCGTACCGGATCCTCGGATCGAGGAACGTGTAGGTGAGATCGACGATTAGATTGATGACGACGAACGCGAACGCCGTGATCAGGGCGAAGCCCTGTACCTGCTGGTAGTCGCGCGCGATGATGGCGTCGATCCCGAAAGTACCGAGGCCCGGCATCGCGAAGAGCGTTTCTACCACGATGGCTCCGCCGATGAGGAAGCCGACCTGCAGGCCCATCACCGTCACGGTCGGGATCAGCGCGTTCTTGAGGGCGTGCTTCAGCACGACGGGACGCTCGCTCAGACCCTTGGCGCGCGCGGTCGTGACGTATTCGCTGCGGATGACCTCGAGCATGCTGGCGCGGAGCAGTCGTGTCAGGAGGGCGGCCCTTCCGACACCGAGGGCCACGGCGGGCATCAGGACATGCTGCGTGTTACCCCAGAGGCCTGCCGCGCACACAACCGTCTGGCATGTGCCCGGGAAGTACACCCAGCCCGAGCTCGGCAAGAACCCGCCGAGACCGACCGAGAAGACCATCAGGAGCAGGATGCCGAGGAAGAACTCGGGAACGGACACTCCGATCATGGCGACGGAGGTCGCGGTGTAGTCGGCCCACGTGTTCTGGCGCAAGGCACCGATGATGGCGGCGGGGATCGCGATCGCAAGCGCCACCGCCATCGAGAGCACGATCAGCTCGAGCGTCACCGGCAGGCGCACGAGAACGTCCTGCAGCACGGGGCGCCCCGTGAGGATCGAGGCGCCCCAGTCACCCTGCACGAGCTTGCCGAGCCAGATGAAGTACTGAACCAGGATCGGCTTGTCGAGACCATAGTCCTGCCGGGCCTTGACCGCGTTTTCCTCGTTGTACGCGTCGCCGAGCAGCGAGACGACGGGATCGCCCGGGATTGACCGCATCATGACGAACACCACGAACGTGATGCCGAGGATGGTCGGAATGATCTGCAGCAGCCGCCGCAGCACATAGGTGCGCATCTCGCGCCCCGGTTATTTGTCCAGCCAGACGGTGTCCCAGTGCACTTCGAACTCGGCGTTGTACACGTAGCCCTTCGTCCACGGCTGCGCGACCATGTAGAAGGGCGAGCCCGAGATCGTGTTCCAGTACATCTTGTCGGCCATGTACTCCAGGAGCTCCTTGCCGATCGCCTTGCGCTTGCCGGCATCCATCTCACGCGCGTAGCGCGCGTAATAGTCGTCCACCTTGGTGTCGGTGTGTCGCGGGTGGCTCCACGCCGACGAGTTCTTCGCCACGTACGCGGTCGACAGGTAGCCGTTGCTGTCGATGGTCAGCAAGGACAGCAGGTCCTCCACGTACATGTCCCACGGCCCGTCCTGCAGGGTTGTGTTCATCCAGGTGACCTTGTCCACCAGGCGGATGTTCGCGGTCACCCCGATGCGCGCCAGCTGCTCCTTGATGACGGTCGCGATGACGTTGAACACGCTCTTCTCGGTGTTGGTCATCAGCTCCAGGGTGAGCGGCTTCGAGGGACCGTACCCGGCTTCGACCAATAGCGCCTTCGCCTTGGTCTGGTCGTAGGGACACATGCTGTTGACGTTCACCGATTCCAGGGTCCCGGGGGGCGCCATCCCGACCCACGGAGTGGCCTGGCCCTTGAACGCGATCTTGACGATCTCCTGGCGGTCGAGCCCGTAGCAACCGATCGCCCTGCGAACCCGCACGTCGCCGAAGATCGGGTGCGGCGCGCGCTCGGTGGACATGGGCTTGCCGTCCTTCGGGACGGTGACCTTCATCTGCGCCACCATCGGAGTCGTTTCTTTCCCGGTCATGACGTTGGCATTCGGGTTCTGCGCCTTCAGCGTGCTGACGTGGTCCGGCGAGAACGAGGCGATGAAGTCGATCTCCCCATTCTTGAACGCGGCCATCTCCGTGACTGGGTCCTTGATCACGCGGATCATGATGCGATCCAGATAGGGTCGGCCCGGCTCGAAGTACTTGTCGAAACGATCCATCACGAGATGGCTTCCCTTCACCCACTCGACGAGCTTGAAAGGACCGCAGCCCACCACCGCCTCCGGCTTGCCCTGCTTCCGGTCCTCCACCGAGTACTTCTGAGTGGCCGTCGGCGAATAGAGCACGAGCCCCGTGCGGTACCCCGCCAGCATGTGGAGCATGAACGCATAGGGGTGCTTCAAACGGATCTGCACCGTCGAGGAGTCGAGCACCTCGACGCTGTGCACGGCGTCGTAGAACGGCCGCATGCCGCTCTTGGTAGCCGGGTCCATGATGTGCTCGATGCTGAACTTGACCGCGGCGGCGTCCGCGGGTGTGCCGTCGTGGAAGAGGACGTTCTTCTTCAGCTTGAACGTGTAGAGGAGCCCGTCCGGCGACATCTGCCACGATTCGGCCGCGTCGCCGACGAATTTGCCATCGGGCGTGATGTTGATGAGGCCGCACCCCACGTTCATGCCGACCCACATCATTTCGTAGCCGGGCGAGGTGTGGAAGTCGAGACCCGCGACCTCGTTGCCATAAGACACGCGCAATGTGCCGCCGCGTTTCGGGGTTTGGGCTTCGGCTCGGAGCGGAACAGCGACCAGCCAGGCAAGTGCGGTGACGACCAGGAGGAGACCTGGCAGAAGGCGTCGTGAGGTCATTGGCGTCTTCTCCCTCTATGTGCGGAAGTGGTAGTAATCGTGTCGAGAGTTGGCCTACTTTACAGGAGTCCTCTCCTGTCAACAAGGGCCGGACCCTTGGCTAACGGTCGAGCCAGACTCGGCCGTACAGAACCTTGAACTCGGCGTTGTAGACGTAGCCCTTCATCCACGGCTGGGCCACGCTGTAGAAGGGCGAGCCCGAGATCGTGTTCCAGTAGAGCTTGTCGACGCTGAACTCCTGGAACTCCTTGGCGATTGCCTTGCGCTTGCCCGGGTCCATCTCGCGGGCGTAGCGCGCGTAGTAGTCATCGACCTTGGTATCCGTGTGTCGCGCGCTGTTCCAGGCGGCGGTGCTCATCGACAAGAAGCTGTTGAGGTCCAAGGTCAGCTGTGACGCAAGGTCCTCGACGTACATGTCGAAGGGGCCGTCCTGGGTCGCGGTGTTCATCCAGCTCACCTTATCGGTCAGCCGGATGTTCGCGGTCACTCCGATGCGCGCCATCTGTTCCTTGATGACCGTGGCGATCACGTTGAACACGCTCTTCTCGGTGTTCGTCATCAGCTCGAATGTCAGCGGCTTCTGTGGCCCGTAGCCAGCCTCCGCCAGCAGCGCCTTGGCCTTGGCCGGGTCGTAGGGGCACATGTGCGTGATGTCCACGGTGTCGACGGTCCCGGGGGGAATGATCCCGACCCACGGCGTGGCTCGCCCCTTGAACGCGATCTTGACGATCTCCTTGCGGTCGATTCCGTAGCAGCCGATCGCCTTGCGCACCCGAATGTCGGCGAAGATCGGATGTGGGGCCCGGTCTGGGGACATGGGCTTGCCGTCCTTCGAGACGGTCACCTTCATCATCGCGACCATTGGAGTCGTCTCTTTCCCGGTCATGATCTGTGCGCGCGGGCTCTGCGCTTTCAGGGTGTCGAGATGGTCGGGCGAGAAATCGGGGATGAAGTCGATCTCTCCGGCCCTGAACGCCGCGAGCTGCGTGACCGGATCCTTGATCACGCGGATCGTGATGCGATTGAGGTACGGCAGCCCCGGCTCGAAGTACTTCTCGAAGCGGTCCATGACGAGGTGGCTGCCCTTCACCCACTCGACCAGCCTGAAGGGCCCGCAGCCGACGACCGCTTCCGGCTTACCCTGCTGGCGCTCTTGCTGGCTGTACTTCTGCGTAGCGGTCGGCGATAGAACCACGAAACCCATCCGGTAGGCCGCGAGCATGTGAAGCATGAACGCGTAGGGCTGCTTGAGCCGGATCTGAACCGTGTGGGGATCGAGCGTCTCGACCGAGTGCACCGACTCGTAGAAGGTCCGCATGCTCGACCGCGTCGCGGGATCCATGATCCGGTCGATGCTGAACTTCACCGCGGTCGCATCGAGCGGCGTGCCGTCGTGAAAGACGACGTCCTTCCTGAGCTTGAACGTGTAGAGGAGCCCATCGGAAGAGATCTGCCAAGAGTCCGCGGCGCTCGGCACGAACTTGCCGTCGGGGGTGATGCTCAAGAGGCCGCAGCCGATGTTCATCGCGACCCAGTTCATCTCGTACCCGGGCGCGGTATAGAAATCGAGGTTGGCGATCTCGTTGCCGTACGCAACGCGCAGATTGCCTCCGCGCTTGGGCTCCTGCGCCCCGGCGCACGGGACCAGCGCGACGACGTAGGCGAGGGCGAGCAGGAGACCCGACAGAGCCCGGCGGGTGCGCATGGCGTCTCTCCTCCCTATTCAAAGCGGACGGACAGGGCAGCCTATGAGCGAAGTTGCGCTACTTTACAGCAGTCACTTCCTGTCAACAAGGGATGCCGCGGTCCGCTTCAGCACCTGGCCCGGTAGGGTGCCGGTGTGATCGCCGCCGTCCAGTACCACCTCGCCGTTGACGAGCACGGTGGACACACCGGTCGAGTACTGGTGGGGGTCGTCGTAGGTCGCGTGATCGGCGATGCGGGCCGGATCGAAGACCGTGACGTCCGCCCAGCATCCGCCGCGCAGCACGCCGCGATCGCCGAGCCCGAGCGCGGCGGCCGCGGCCCCTGTCGTCTTGTGGATGGCGCCCGGCAAGCTCAGCAGGCGGAGGTCGCGGACGAAGGGACCGAGCAGACGCGCGTGCGTGCCGTACGAGCGTGGATGCGGCTTGCCCTGACTGGTCACCCCGGAGGTCGCCAGCGCGTTGGCGTCGGAGCCCACCAGGACCCACGGGCTCCCGGTGATCTCGTGCACGTCCCGCTCGTTCATCGACGTGATCAGGATCCGCGTCGCCCCGCGGTCGGCGATCAGGAAGTCACAGACGGCATCCAGGGGATCGACCCGCCGTCGCCGCGCGATCTCGCCGAGGGTGCGGCCGGCGTCCTGGGGCTGGTGCGGCGCGATCGCGACGCGCACGACGTCCCAGGACGGAATGCGGCCGAAGTTGGTGAGGCCCTCGCGCGCGATGTCCGCACGGATTCGCGCGCGCGTCTCCGCTCGTCCGAGCCGTTCCAGCATGGCCGGGACCCCGCCGTCGACGACCCAGCGGGGGAGCAGGTTCCGGAGCGGATTGGTCGCGGTGTCGTACGGATAGGCGTCGCAGTCGACCGGCAGCCCGCGCGTGCGGGCGGCGGCGATCTCGTCGAGCAAGCGACGGGCGCCGCCCCAGTTGTCGACGCCCGAGAGCTTCAGGTGCGCGATCTGCACGTGAACGCCCGTCGCTTCCGCCACCGCGATCGCCTCGCGGACGGCCTCGGCCACGTGATCGGCCTCGTCGCGGATGTGCGACGAGTACGCGGCGCCGTGCCGTCTGAGCACCCGAGCGAGCGCGTGGATCTCGCCGGCGTCGGCGTAGCAGCCGGGCGCCGTGAAGAGCCCCGACGAAAGTCCCCAGGCGCCGGCCGTCAGCGCCTCCGTGAGCAAGACTTCCATCGCGGACGTCTCGGTGCTCGTGAGCGGCCGGTTCTCCATCCCCGCGGTCATGAGCCGGAGCGTGTGGTGCCCGACCTGGAGGATCACGTTGACGGAGGTTGCGGGAAAGCCGGCGACGTACTCCCCAAACGTCGAGGAGGCGAACGGCAGCCACGGTGCGCTCGGGGCCAGATACTCGCGGAGCATCTCCACGCGATCGGGGAGGGCCGGCGCCACGGAGAAGCCGCAGTTGCCCACGACCTCGAGCGTCACGCCCTGTCTGATCTTCGACTCGGCCCGCTGATTGAGCGGCAAGGTGAAGTCCGAGTGGGTGTGGATGTCGATGAGCCCGGGGGCCACGACCTGGCCGCGGGCATCGATCACTCGCCGGGCCGGGCGCGACGAGCGCCGCTCGACGGCGACGACGCGACCGTCGTCGACGCTGACGTCGGCTTCGAGGCCCGGCGCGCCGGTGCCGTCGATCACGTGACCGCCGCGAATCAGCAGATCGTCCATGATTCCTCCGATGCAGGCGCCTCGGCCGCGCTCAACGGCGCCGGGCTCGCCAGATCTCTTCGGACGGCCATTGGCGCGCCCACTCGAGGGTGACGTACTCGTAGCTCGTCGTGGACGACTCCTCCGGCCGTACCTCGATCAAGTCTTCCACCTCGAAGCCGTTGCGCCGCAGCACGCGGATCCAGTCCGCGTGCGCCAGGTGGAATTCGACTCCCGGATCGTCGGGCCACTCGACGCGTCGCATCCCGAACGCGGGGCGGAGCAGCCGATCGCCGGCCACGCCGTTTTCCGCGGGCACGCAGAGCGTGAAGAGCGGTGAGTTCACCAGGAAGACCAGCTTGCCCCCCGGTCTCAGGATGCGAGCGGCCTCGGCGACCCAGCGATCGGGATCGGCCCAGAGGCAGGCGCCGTATTCCGAGATCGCCAGGTCGAACATCGCCCCGCGACAGGGCACGCGCTCGGCGTCGGCTTCGATCAGCGGGAAGTGGAGGCCATGCTCGCGCTGCAGCCGGCGCGCGGTCGCGAGCTGCGCCGGCGACGCGTCGATCCCGACGACCTGGACGCCGCGCCGGGCCAGCCACGCCGACACGTACGCCGTGCCGCATCCGAGCTCGATGCCGGCCCTGCCGGCGAGGTTCTTCGGCAGAACGCCGAGCCGCGACTCGGGCACGTGCCAGATGCCCCACGTCGGCTCCGCGCGCGCCCACGCCCGCTCGCCGCCGGCGGCGTAGTTCCGAGCTTCGGCGTTCCAGCGCGCGCGGTTGCGCCGCACGTGCTCGGGAAGCGCGCCGTCGTGGGTCACGCGCGCGCCCTACGCCCGCCATCGGGCGCGCGCGATCACACGCGAGCCCGACCGAGGTGGGCGTCGCGCTGGGCCTGGAGACCGGGATCCGCGTAGCTCATGAGATCGGGCCGCGCGCGGCCGAGCATCACCTGAAGGTAGGCGGGCTCGAGGCCGACGTTCTCGAAGCCGTGGATGACGCCGGCCGGAGCGGAGACGCAGTCCCAGCGGCCGAGCACCGTCTCCTCGCGCCGCCCGGCGCCGTCCTCGAAGAAGACCTTCACCTTGCCGTCGAGGATGAAGAACACCTCCTCGACCTCGTGCGTGTGCGCGGCATTGCCCTGACCCGGCGGGACGAACATGACGCTGAGCGTGAACTGCCCGGCGGGAATCGCGCGCGCGTCGGCTTTGCCGGAGGCGCCGCTGCCGATGTAGCGGTGCTGAGCCCGCCGATAGCCCTCGACGCGCGCGTCGGCGAAGGCGTCCCAGTCCGGCTGCCGGTCCACGAAGCGGGCCACGCGGGTTTTCAAGAGCTCGTCGAGCGTCGCCATCAGGAGCCTCCAGTTCTATGAGCGCGCCCCGGCCGGCGGGACCCAGCCCCGCGACGCCGGGCGGCGCGCACCGCCGCTGAGCGGGTAGAATACGCCCGTGCGCATCGGCTTCCATCTCACACCGTTCTGGAGCCCGACCGACCGCGCGCCGGCCGCTATCATCGACGAGGCGATCGAGGTCGTCCACGCCGCGGCGGGCATGGGCTTCGCGTGGGTCTCGATCGGTCACCACACCCTCTCGCATCCGACCGTCTGGCCGCATCCGATCGCGATGCTGAGCCGGCTCGCGCCCGAGGCCGGCGCGATGCGGCTCAAGACCTCGATGCTGCTGCTGCCGCTCCTGAACCCCGTGGACGTGGCCGAGAGCGTGGCCACCCTGGATCACATCACGCACGGCCGGCTCGACGTCGGCGTGGCGATCGGCTATCGGGAGCGCGAGCTCGAGGCGGTGGGTCTCGGACGCAAGGATCGGGTCCCCAAGCTCGAAGAGTCGCTCGCCGTGATGAAGCGGCTCTGGCGCGGCGACGAGGTCACGTTCGAGGGCGCCTACACGAAGCTGACCGCGGCGCGCCTCGGCCTGCCGCCCTGCCAGCGTCCGCATCCGCCGCTCGAGATGGGCGCCCAGAGCGTCGGCGCGACGCGGCGAGCCGCGCGCCTCGTCGACGCGGTCTTCTTCGGCCCTCAGGTCGCGTGGGCCGACGTCGGGCGGCTGGTCTCGGTGTATCGCGAGGCGCGCGCGACCGAGACGCCCGCGGCGCCGGGCACCGCGTACGCCTCGCGCAGCCTCATCGTGGGGGCCAGCAAGGAGGCGGCGCGGGCGGCCGCGCGGGCCTATCTGGAGCGGACGTTCACCATGTACCGCACCTGGGAGATGCAGGAGCCCAGCATGGTCCCGCTGCAGCTCGACTTCGATACGAGCCTCGACGACTGGACGATCAACGGCACGCCGCGCGAGTGCCTGGCGACGATCGCCGAGGCGCGCGAGCGCGGGCTCGACGGCATCGGCTTCACTATTTATAGCCTGCCGCGCGAGGTGAAGGCGCGCATCGAGTATCTCCGGATGATCGCCGACGAGATCGTCCGTCCCGCGGCCGCGCTCGGCCGCTGACCGTGCTGCGGCCGTTCACTCTTCATCGGCCCGAGACCGCCGAGGAGGCCTGCGCGCTGCTGGTCGAGCTCGGGGAGGACGCCGCGGTCTATGCCGGCGGAACCGAGCTGCTGCTCCTGATGAAGCTCGGCATGCTGCGTCCGCGCCATCTCGTCGACGTCAAGCGCATTCCCGGATTCAGCACGATCTCGCTCGATGAGGGCGCACGCCTCACGATCGGCGCGGCCGTCACGCACCGCACGGTCGAGCAATCCGCGCTCGTGCGGGCGCGCTGCCCGCTGGTCGGGACGGTCGCCCGGCACGTGGCCAATGTGCGAGTCCGCAACGTCGGCACGGTCGGCGGTAACCTCGCCTTCGCCGATCCGCACAGTGACCTGGCCACCTTGTTCCTGACCTTCGACGCGTCGGTCGAGCTGCAGTCGCCGCACGGGCGGCGTGAGCTGCCGCTGGACGACTTCGTGCTCGGCCCGTGGGAGACGGCGCGTACCTCGAACGAGGTTGTCGCTTCGGTCAAGCTCACACCGTGGCCGGGCGAGACTCATGCCGCGTACGCGAAGTTCGGTGTGCACGAGCGGCCGACCCTGGCGATCGCGGCGATGCTTCGGCTCGCCCCCGGCCGCTCGGGGCACGACGGTGATCGCGTCGCGGAGGCGCGCATCGCCATCGGCTGCGTCAATCCTCGGCCGATGCGAATAGCCGGCGCGGAGGCGCGGTTGACCGGCGCGCCCGTCGCGGATCTGGAGTCCGCGGCCCGCGAGGCATCGGACATCGCCGCCGCCGGCGTCGATCCCGCCGATGACCTGTACGGCTCGGCCGATTACAAGCGCGAGATGGTCTCGGTGTTCGTGCGTCGCGCGCTCCTCGTCGCGGCGGCTCGCGCTCGCGGCACCGAGCCTGTCGCGCGGTTCCCCCATGCCGTGGTCGCGTGAAGGCGATCCCGTGACCTTGCACGTCGTCGTGAACGGTCGCGCGCGCGAGCTCGAGGCGGCGCCGCACGCGCTGCTGCTGGACGTACTGCGCGACGGCCTCGAGCTCAAGGGCGCCAAGCGTTCCTGCGACACCCAGGTGTGCGGCGCCTGTACGGTCCTGGTCGACGGCCTCGCCGTCAGCGCCTGCACGTACCTGGCGATCGAGGCCGAGGGACGTTCCGTGCTGACGGTCGAGGGCCTGGCCGACGGGGAGTCGCTCCATCCGCTCCAGCGCGCGTTCGTGGAGGCGGGCGCCGTGCAGTGCGGATTCTGCACGTCGGGGATGCTGCTCACGGCGCGGGCGATGCTCGCCGAGAACGCACAGCCGACTCGCGAGGACGTGTTGCATTACCTGCGCGGAAGCCTCTGTCGGTGCACGGGCTACCGGAAGATCGTCGACGCGATCCTGACGGCCGCGGAGCCGGCTCGATGAGCGCGCGACCGTTGCGCGTCGTCGGGCACCCCGTGCCGCGCGTCGACGCGCTGGAGAAAGTGACCGGCCGCGCACGGTATGTGACCGACCTGACGCTCCCCGGCATGGCTCACGCGAAGGTACTCCGCTCACCGTACGCCCACGCCCGGGTGCGGCGCGTCGACGTCACGCGCGCCCGCGCGCGGGCCGGTGTCTTCGCGGCGCTCGCCGGGGCCGATCTGACCTGGTGCGACCCGTACTACGGACCGGCATATCGCGATCGGCCGGTGCTCGCGATCGGCGTCGCCCGCTACGAGGGCGAGCCGGTCGCGGCGGTGGCCGCGGTCGACGAAGCGACCGCCGAGGAGGCGCTCGAGCTGATCGACGTCGACTACGAGCCGCTCGCCGCGGTGATGACCCTCGAGGAAGCGCTGGCGTCGAGCGCTCCCCTCGTGCATGTGGGCCAGCCGCCGGCGGGGCACTTCGCGGATCTCTCGACCCTCAAGCCGCGGCCCGGCACCAACATCTGCCATCAGTTCGAGTTCGCGCGGGGTGATGCGGCCGCGGCACTCGCCGCCGCCGACGTCGTCGTCGAGGACGCATACCGCTTTCCGCCGGTCCAGCACGTCGCGCTGGAGCCCCACGCGGTCGTGGCCGCCTGGGACGAGACCGGCGCCTTGACGCTCTGGGCGTCGACCCAGAATCCGTACTCCGTGCGCGTCGAGCTGGCGAAGATGTTCGATGTCCCGCTCGCCCGAATTCGCGTCGTGGTCCCACATCTCGGCGGCGGCTTCGGCAGCAAGACGTACGCAAAGCTCGAGCCCCTGGCCGCGACCCTGGCACGCGCGGCCGGCCGTCCGGTTCGCCTGGCCGCCTCCGTGCCGGAAGCGTTCCAGACGGTGCGCCGCTGCGCCTCACGCGTCGCCGTGCGCGCCGGATTCCGGCGCGACGGCACGCTCGTGGCAATCGACTGCGACGCGGACTACGACGTCGGCGCGTACGCGGACATCGGGCCGCGCGTCGTTCAGAAGGGCACCTACACGGCGACCGGTCCGTACCGTGTCGGGCACGTGAAGCTCGAGGCTCGCGCGGTGTACACGAACACGACGCCGGGCGGGGCATTTCGTGGGTTCGGCGTGCCGCAGCTCGCGTGGGCGCTCGAATCGCTCTTCGACGTGGCGGCTGACCGGCTCGCGCGTGACCCGGTCGACCTCAGGCGTCAGAACTTTCTCGCCCACGGCGAGGAGTTCGCGCCGGGTGACACGCCGATCGACGGCAAGCTCGAGGAGAGCCTGAGCCGGGCCGCCGAGGCGATCGGCTGGCGCCAGGCCGCCGCGGCCGACCGCGGGCGCGGCGTGGCGGCGATGCTCAAGGCGTCGGTCGCGCCGAGCGTGTCGGAGGCGATCGTGCGCCTGCACGCGGACGGGAGCGTCACCGTGCTGGCGAGCGCCGTCGAGATGGGGCAGGGAACGCGGACCGTGCTCGCGCAGATCGCCGCCGAGGTCCTGAGCGTGCCGCTGACGCGGGTGACCGTCGTCCAGCCCGACACCGCGGTGACGCCGTACGATCAGACGACGAGCTCGAGCCGCTCGACGGCCATGACCGGTCGGGCTGTGCAGGTCGCCGCCGAGGACATACGCGAGCAGCTCCTGCTCATCGTGGCGCAGAGCCTCGGCGTCGCGGCACGAGAGCTCACGCTCGGCGACGGCGCCGTCGTGGCGCCGACGCATCGCCTGTCGTACGCGGAGGTCCTGGCGTTGAGATTCGGCATGTCGGGCGGCGAGCTGATCGGCCGCGGCGTGATCGCGCCGGGCCGCAC
>Ga0075435_100001954_pt1 | contig 13448 bp, 13 predicted proteins | sample RhiMethybrSRZTD4_FD_75302 | JGI IMG/M metagenome (GOLD analysis project Ga0075435, IMG submission 75302) | Populus rhizosphere microbial communities from Tennessee, USA - Rhizosphere MetaG P. TD hybrid SRZTD4 | ecosystem: Host-associated > Plants > Roots > Rhizosphere > Soil | place: USA...
GTCGACAAGCCGGCGTCTGAGCTGATGCTGCGGATCATGCGCGGCCAGCTCTATCGGACGCGGATTCCGCGCTATCTCACCGGCTACACGGTTCCCCACAAGACCGGCGACTTCCTTCCCTACGTTGGCGACGATGTCGGCATGCTCGAGGCACCGGGGCGGACGATCATCGTCAGCATCTTCACCGGCAATCACTTCGGATCCGGCGAGGCGCTCGAGAACGCCATCGGCCTGGTCGCGAAAGAGATTGGGGATTACTTCACGTACCGGCAGTAAAGCTAACCGCGGAGAACGCAGAGCGCGCAGAGAATTCTTTTCTAAAAAAAGATCTCAGCGTTCTCTGCGTGCTCCGCGGTTTCTTTGATCTCGGGGTTTGGCTGTACGCTGGGATCATGGCTTCGTACCTCGACCAGGTGCCGTTCTCCGGCATCATTCGCATCCGCGACATGATGTATTCGGTCGCGAATCCCTATCGGCTCGATCAGGGTGATGTCAGCTTCGATGCGCCGGACACGGTCAAGTCGGCGATGACGCGGGCGATCGCGGAAAACAGGTCGCACTACCTGCAGACCAACGGCGTGCCGCGGCTGCGCACGCTCATCGCCGCCAAGCTGCGAGACAAGAACCGCATCCCGATCGAGGACGACGAGGACGTGCTGGTCACGCACGGCGGGATCCACGGCCTGTACATCACCTGCATGGCGCTCATCGAGCCTGGCGACGAGGTCCTGATTCCCGATCCCGAGTGGCCGCCGACGGCCGGCAACATCCTCGCCGCCCGGGGCGTGCCGGTCGGCTACCGGCTCGACGAAGCGACCGGCTGGCGGCCCGATTTCGCCGATCTCGAGGCGAAGATCACGGCGAGGACGCGCGGACTCTACGTCAACTCGCCGAACAACCCGACCGGCGGCGTGCTGACGCGCGGCGACCTCGAACGGCTGGCGGCGCTGGCGCGCGACCGCAACCTGTGGGTGATCTCGGACGAGGCCTACGAGGACGTCGTCTTCGACGGCGAGCCGACGAGCATCGCCTCGCTGCCCGGGATGTACGGACGGACGATCCCGTTCTACACGTTCAGCAAGTCGTACGCGATGACCGGCCTGCGGCTCGGCTACGTCGCGATCAAGGACGAGACGATCCGCGAACGCGCAAAGAAAATCCTGTTCTATACCGCCAGCAACGTCGCCTCCGTCGTGCAGTTCGGCGGCATGGGCGCGCTCGAGGGATCGCAGGCGTGCGTCGAGGAGTTCCGCATCGAGCTGCTGGCACGCCGCAACCTGTTCTACGCCGGCGTCCGCGAGCATGCCGCGGGCGTGTTCTCGGGCGAGCCGCCGGCCGGCGCGTTCTATGCGTTTCTGAAAATCAATTCGAAGTGGGACGCGGGATCGCGCGAAACCGCCTCGATCTCCTGGCGGATGGTGGAATACCTGATTCGCAACGGGCGCATCGGCTGCGTCCCGGGCGTCGACTTTGGCGCCGGCGGCGAAGGCTACGTGCGGTTCTGCTTCGCGCGCGATCGCAGCGAGCTCACCGGCGCGCTGACCTCGATGAAAGAGCTGTTCGGCGTGACGGTCTAACGACCGTCACGCTTTCGCTCGACGCCGCTCATGTCGAACAGATCGGTGACAAGCTCCTCCTGCTCGAGATTGCCGACGATCCACGTGCGCGGCCCAGGCCCGCGCTTGACGAGCGTCGGCGTGAACACCACCGAATCCTCATCGCCGCTCGACGGCCGCTCCGACAGGTCGCGGACGGTGAAATTCACCTGCGACGCGTTGTATCTATCGAGCACTCTCTGCACGGTCCGCAACGCGCGCTGACATTTTTCCGACGCGGCGCTCGTGTACAGGACCAGCTCGAGACGGATTGGTTTCGAGGGCCGATTGTGGTCGTTCGCGACGGTGCGATGAAGCGGCGGCCTGGCGGCGCCCGAGTAGGTCCGCCGCTGCTTCGTCGCGGCGACGATGTCGGCGATCCGATCGAGGAATGTGTCGATGTCGTTCGATTTGTGGAAGACGCGGATATCGGACGGCTGCTCGAAGTCGTCGCGGCCGGTGAGAATGATCGCCGCACTGTCGGCGAGCAGGCCCTCGTCGGTCGCGTCGCGCAGCAGCTGCAAGCCACTTCCGTCGGGGAGCCGCAGGTCGATGACCACCAGGTCGTAGCGGGCCGCGTACATCGAACCGAGCGCATCCTGAATTGATCCGGCCCAATCCACGTCATGTCCCTTGGACTCGAGCGCTGCGAGCACGAACGTACCGAACACCTTGTCGTCGTCGACGATGAGGACCCGTCCGCACCGTAGCGCGTCCATTGGCTGAACAGCTCGGCTGTTCTCTGTCTGGACGTAATACATCAGCTGCCGCCTCCTTCCGACGGCAACAGAGATACAGCAAAGCTCTTGCCCGACCGTTGGGTCAGTGGCCGCCTCTTGAGCCTCAAGCCTCAAGCCGCAAGCCACTGCTTCAGGGTCTTGCGGCTAACGAGGCTTGAGGCTGAGGCTTGGGGCTTGGGCCTTGGGGCTTGGGCCTTGGGGCTTGGGCCTTGAAGGCTTAGGTGATGGCGCCTTTGGACTTTTTGTTCAGGAACTCTGCTGCGCTGAGCTTCTCGACCTTCAAGCCGCCTGGCTCAATCACTAGTCGGTAGGGGTTCGTGGCGTGGCTCGAGCCGCGCATTTTGATCACGCGCATCTGACGGTCGAGCTCATACGCGTCGGTCGAGTAGTCCATGGAGAGAATCGCGTCCGCCACGGTCGATAGGTAGGGCGCCGTGTGCCGGGCGGCTTCGCCTGGCATCACCGTCTGCGTGAGGAGCGCACTGCGGCCATGCTCGCGTAGCAGCGCCGCGACGCCGATGATGAACTGGCGGAAGCTCTTCTCGGATGAGGCATGCTCAATCGACGAGATGCTGTCCATCACGATAAGCGATGGGCTGAATTCCTCGATGCCAATGCGCAGGCTGACGAGCAGGTCCTCAAGGCTGAGCGAATCGGGGTAGCGGCAGATCACTCGCAAGTTGCCGCTGTTGATCAACGGCGTCATCGGCATGCCGATGAGCTCAAAATTCCGGACCAGGATCGGCCGCGGTTCCTCGAAGCCGTAGTAGACGACGCGCTCGCCGCGGACGGCGCCAGCGCGCGCGTACAGGCCGGACAGCATCGTCTTGCCGCTGCCGGTGGGGCCGCGCACGATGATGATTGAGTTCCGGAGCCAGCCGCCGCCGGTCATCTCGTCGAGGCCCGGAACGCCGCTCGAGAAGCGCTCCACGGCGACGAAGTCCGGGCGCTCCTTCGGGTTCTGCGGAAAAATCACGAGCCCGCGCGTCGTCACCGTGCACGGGTACTCGCCCTTGAAGTGCCCGCTCCGGCGGTACTTGTTCACCTCGATCGATCGCCGGCGGCGATCGAAGTCGATCGTGTTGCGCATGATCACGACGAGATCGCAGACGTAATCTTCGACGCCAAGCGTCGTGAGCTGCCCGTAGTCGCCGGGCGACTCGGCGAGGATGACGCCGGTGACGCCGAGCCGCCGCAGCGTGTGGATCAACTGGAAGAAATGGTTGCGAAGCTGCTCGGGCGGCGGCCGCGGGCTGAAAAGCGCGGTCGCGGAGTCGATGATGATCGCCTTGATCTTACGCTCCTTGACGGCCGCTTCCAGCCTGTGGATGAGGCCATACAGGTCGTAGTCGCCGGACACGACCGTGGGCCCTTCCATCGGCCGCGTCAGGTCGGCGATGAACAGCTTGCCTGCGTCGCGCAGCGTCGACAGTTCCAGGTCGAGCCCATCGCCCGTGACGAGCAGATCCTCGCCGCTGTCTTCGACGCCAACGAGCAGCGGCGGCAGGTTGTGGCGGGCGAGATGCGCTGCAAGCTGCAGCGCGAAGATCGTCTTGCCGGTGCCGCTGCGGCCGGCGATGAGCGTAGCTCGCCCCTCGGGGATCCCGCCGTGCGTCAGGATGTCAAAGCCGGGGATGCCGGTGGTGAGCTTCGGGATGCCCATGTGTCGGTTCAACTCCGTAGAAACGGGTGGTAAGCGTACACAAGCAGCGCCTGCCCGTTCAACATCCACCTCAACTGTCGCGTATCAAAAAGGACGACATGCGCCGGCCGAGGAAGCGCGCCACTGGCTCTGTGTCATCCAGCTGATCGGCTTCGCGCTGATTCTCGCCGCCGTCGTCGACAAGAATCGCCAGGATGAGAGCGACGTGCGACTGACTTGCGCTTGCGACCAGACTTGCGACCTGCGACTTGCGACTGACTTGCGACTGCCGACTTGTGACTTGGAACTATCGGAGATGTCTGCCGCCGTCGACGCGGATAGTCTCTCCGGTAATGAAATCGCTCTCGACGAGGGCGAGCACCACTTTCGCGATTTCCAGTTCGCCGCCCCATCGGCCTAGCGGCGTCGCGTCCTCGACCGCCCGGGCTTCCTCGTCGGTCGTTCCCGGCGGCGCGACGATCGGGCCCGGCGCGATCGCGTTGACGAGAATGTTGTCGGCGGCAAGCTCCGCGGCGAGCGCCTCAGTGAGGGCGATCGCGCCTGCCTTGGCGACGTAGTACGGCAGGTATCCGAGATAGCGCGGCCGCCCGCTGCGCGCGATCCAATCGCTGAAGTTGATGATTCGTCCACCGTGCTGCCGGCGCATGTGCGGCACCGCGGCAAGCGCGCACAGAAACGCGCCTCGCAGATCGACGTTCACGACTGCATCCCAGCTGGCGGCCGATAGGTCGTCGAACTTCCGCTGCGCGTACACCGACGCCATGTTGACGAGGACGTCGAGCCGGCCCAGTTCGCGCGCGGCGGCATCGACGAGCGCCACCGCCGCATCGGGTTGCGACAGGTCGGCCTGGAGCGCGACGGCGCGCCGGCCGAGCGCGCGAACGTCAACGGCCGCCTGGTCGGCCTCGGCCTTCGATCGCCCGTAGGCGAAGGCGACGTCGGCTCCGCGCGCGGCAAGCTCCCGCCCGACCACAGCACCGATACGCTTCGCGCCGGTGATCAAGACGACGGTGTCAGTGAGCTGCACTGGAAGCCAGGTGGGCCAGGCAAGTCAGGTGCGTCCGGAGAGTCATCGTTCGACTTCCCGGGCCTACCAGGCCCACCCGGCTTTCAGCGTCAGTACGCGAAGCGGCCGAAGAACGCCGAGCGTTTGTTCGGATCGCTCCACTTCGTCCCGAGCGCGCTGCCGGTGAACGCATGCTCGGCGGCGACGCCGACCGTCGCAGCGTCTACCATCGCGAGCGGGTGGAACCACTGCATCGCGCCGCAGGTCGGATCGTGCGTCATGTGCTTGTTGACGTCGAGCGACGCCGGTCCGGCGGTGACCTGGATCTCGCTGCCGTGATCGGCGAACTCGATCGGCGCCGGCGTCACCTGGACGATCGTGCCGACGAGGCCGTTCGAGAGCTCGTTGGCCATCGCCACGAGCGCAAGCTGCTGCGCAGTGTTGGCGCGCTGGTCGACGAACAGGGCCGAGCGCACCGACGGCTTCTCGCCGCCCATTTCCTGCATCCCGAGGTTGCGGTCGCCGGATACGGCGGCGACGATCGAGAGGCCGTCGATGGCGATGCCGTTGAAGCGGCCGCGATCGACTTTCCAGGCGAGCAACGCCTGTTTGCCCATCGTTTCGGCTTCGCTGTTCATGATGCATCCGCCGGTGAACACTTCGGCGGTCCGCGCCTCGACGTATGCGCCGCTCACGGATCCTTTGCCACCGGCGAAGAGCGGCGCAGCAGCCATCAGCGTGAGCGCGGCGAAGACGACGGCTCGTTTCATGTGCAACCTCGCATAGGATTATACGCCGTCAAAAAACGTACAAGGCAGGAGAGATGCCTTTCTGCATTTCTGCCTTGCAGGAGTCGCCTGATGGAAAAAATCGGTTTTATCGGACTCGGCGTCATGGGCAAACCAATGGCGGGCCATCTGCTGAAAGCCGGGCACACGTTGACGGTGCACAACCGCAGCCGCCGCGCCGTTGACGAGCTCGCCGCCGCAGGCGCGACGGCGGCCGGTTCACCGGCGGAGGTCGCGAAGGCGTCGAGCATCGTGATCACGATGCTGCCGGATACGCCTGACGTCGAGCGCGTCCTCAGCGGCCCCGACGGCGTCGTCGAATCGATGCAACGCGGCACCGTCGTCATCGACATGAGCAGCATCTCGCCGATTGCGACAGAGCGGCTGGCGAAAACGATCGCCGACAAGGGCGGATCGATGCTCGACGCGCCGGTGAGCGGCGGCGAGATTGGCGCGATCAATGCCGCGCTGTCGATCATGGTCGGCGGCGACGAAGCGACGTTTCACCGCATGAAGCCGGTCCTCGACAAGATGGGCAACCCCGAGCGCGTCGTCTACATCGGGCGATCCGGCGCCGGACAGATCTGCAAGATCTGCAATCAGATCGCGATTGGCGGCGCGCTGGCGGGCGTCAGCGAGGCGTTCGCGCTCGCCAAGAAAGCCGGCGTCGACGCCGCGCGCGTTCGCCAGGCGCTGCTCGGCGGGTTCGCCGCGAGCCGCGTTCTCGAGGTGCACGGCGAGCGGATGCTGGTCGACAACTACAAACCGGGATTCCGCGCCAAGCTGTATCAAAAGGATCTGCGCCTCGCCAGTGAAGCGGCGTCCGCGAACGGCGTCGCATTGCCAGGCACTGCCGTCGTCGCCCAGCTGCTCAACGCGCTGATCGCATCAGGCGGCGCCGATCTCGACTACGCCGCGCTCGGCACGGTGCTGTTCAAATTGGCCGGCGAGAAGTAGCGTGTAGCGGCCCAGAACGTCGGTCCGCCCTTTCAGGGCGGACGCAATCAATGCTTACAGCAGTCGCGGTCGCCGGTGCAGCAGTCGGGCCGCACCGGGTTGCCGTCCGGTCCGAGTCCGCGCTGTGTCTGCACGCACCAGTACGCGGTTGCGTCGTACTTGTCGTAGAAGGTGAATTCGTCGGGATCAGGACCCGATGTCACGAACATCCCCTTGTGGCGGATGTTCAGGCAGTGCACGCCGGGCGTCAGCTTTGGCGAAGTCAGATGGTCCATGCGATCACACCGTCTTGAGGCCGGCCGCGTTCATGACCGCGCGCTTGACCGCGGTCTTCGCGATCTGGACTTTGTAGGCGTTGCCGCTCATCGGCGCCGCTTCGCTGACGGCCGCCTCGCCCGCCGCCGCCGCTGTCGCCTCGTTCAGCGGTTTTCCCGTCAACGCCGCCTCCGCCGGCTTCGATCGCCACGGCACCGGCGCGACCGCGCCGAGCACGACGCGAGCGGACCGGATCGTGCTGCCGTTCATCGCCAGCACGACGGTCGTGAAGGCGAGCGGCCAGTCGTGCGAGGCCTTGTAGCGGACTTCGTAGTGTCCAGTCTTCACATTGCCGGGCGGCGGCAGGATGACGTGCGTCAGGATCTCTTCGTCCTCGAGCACGTTCTCTTTCAGCACGTTCTGCAAGGTCGGCCGCGTGAAGTAGTCGGCCGCCGCAACCTCGCGCTCACCAGCCGACGAAACGAGCCGGAACGTCGCGCCGTAGGCGACCAGCGGCACGGCAAGGCTTGACGGGTGCACGATGTGGCTCGGGCCTTCATTGCCGAAGATCGCGTGGTACTGGTTCTCGCCGTTGACGGCGAAGCAGCGCGAGCCGCCCTTCTTGTAGCAGACGAACTCCTCGTTGCGGTAGTACCAGCACCGCGGGCGCTGGTTGATGTTGCCGCCGACCGTCGCCTGGTTGCGGATCTGCGGCGTGCCGATCTCGATCGCGGCGGCGTTCACCGCCGGGTACAGCTTCGCGACCTGCGCGTGCTCGAACAGATCGATGATTCTGACGGCCGAGCCGATGCGCACGCCACCGTCGGGCGTCGCCGCGATCGTCGCGTCGAGGCCCTTGACGTTGACGATCCGCTCGGGCGAATCGATGTAGTCCTTCATCCGCGCGAGGAGATCCTGGCCGCCGCCGATGACCATCGCGATGCCGTCGGTCTTCAGCGCGGCGACCGCTTCCTTCTCGGTGGCCGGGTTGACGTAAGCGAAGGCCTTCAATTGGTTCCTCCTGCGCGCACCTGCTCAATCGCCGCGAGCACTTTGTGCGGGTGCAGCGGCAGGCTGCGGATCGTCGCGCCGGTCGCGTTGCGCACGGCGTTCGCGATCGCCGAGGCGGTCGAGACCGTCGGCGGCTCGCCGATGCCGATCACGCCACGCTCCGGCATGTTGTTGAGCACGATGTCGATGGTCGGCACGTCGGACATGCCGGCGAGCAGATACCACTCCATGTTCGGGTTCACCATCTGCCCGGTGACGCGATCGAGAATCCGATCTTCGAACAGCGCGAAGTTGATCGCGGCGATGACGCCGCCGTAGGCCTGGCTCTCGGCGGTGAGCTTGTCGACGATCAAGCCGCAGTCCTGCATCGCCAGGATCCGCGTCACGCGAACGATGCCGGTTTCGATGTCGACGGAGGCTTCAGCGAACTGCACGCCGCTGGTGCCGGCGCCGGAGAGGCCGTCCTGCCACTGGCCGTCGACCTCGATCGGCTCGGTGCCAAGCAGCTTGCACGCGTCCTTCCAGCTGACGCCTTTCGACGCGTTGCTTTTCACGTGGATGCGGCCGCCGTCGGCGACGAGATCGGCCGGCTGCACGCCGAGCGTCGGCGCCACCTTCGCGAACAACGCGTCGAGCGCGTCGGTGCAGGCGACGCGAATCGCCGGCGTCACCGACGCGGCCGTGGTGCTGCCGCCGGACCCGCCGCTGAAGGGCAGCGTTGAATCGCCGATCTCGACTTTCACACCGCTTATCGGGAGGCCGAAGGTTTCAGCCGCGACGATCGCGACGATCGTGCGCGTGCCGGTACCGATGTCCTGCGTGCCGCACTTCACGACGGCGCTGCCGTCGGACAGGATGTCCACGTGCGCGTGCGAGCCGCGCCCGGCGCCGCCCCAGCGATGGGCCGACACGCCCATGCCGGTCTTGATCGGGCCCGGTGCCGGATCGCCGGTCGCGTGACGCTTGTCCCAGCCGAATCGTGTCGCGCCGTCGCGGAAGTACTGCGCCCACATCGCGTTTGGACCGGCGGGCGGCAGGTTCCTGAGGCGAAATGCGACCGGATCCATCTGCACGTGATCGGCGAGCTCGTCCATCAGGATCTCGGTGAGGAAGCAACCCTGCGGATGCCCCGGCGCGCGCATCGCGCGCTGCAGACCGGCGTTGATGTACACGTCCTTGTGTATCCGCTTGCGGTTCGGGAAGTTGTAGATGTACGGCAGCGGGAACCCGGACGCCGCGCCCGCGCCGCCCGTGCCCCAGCTGTCCGCCTCGAACGCGGTGAGCGTGCCGTCGCTCGACACGCCGGCGCGAATGTGTGCGGTCGCCGACGGCCGATTGCCGGTGTCGAGATGCTCTTCCTTGCGATCGAGCATCAGCTTCACCGGCGCGTTCGCCTGCTTCGCGAGCTTTGCGCAGATGATTCCCTGCGCATCCGGCCCGAACTTGCTGCCGAAGCCTCCGCCCATGTACTGCGTGATGCAGTGCACGTTCGACTGCGGGATGCCGAGCGCCTGCGCAAACTGCTGCGCCGACTGGATCACCGCCTGCGTGGAAATCCACGCCGTGAGCTTCTCACCGTCCCACTCGCAGACGCAGCCGTGCGTCTCGAGGCACACGTGCGTGATCACGTGGGTCGAGTAGGTTTGATCGACCGTGTGCGCCGCGTTCGCGAAGCCGGCCGCGAGATCTCCGGTTTCGTCCCGGGCCCCGGCGCGCACGTTGCCGTTGGGAAATACCTGCGGCGCGTCAGCCGCCATCGCCTGCTCGACGTTCGCGAGGTGGGGCAGCGGTTCGTAGCGGACACGGACCAGGCGCGCCGCGTCGCGGGCACGCTCCTCGGTGTCGGCCGCAACCGCGGCAACCGGATCGCCCTGGTACATCACCTGCGTGCCCGGTTCGCGGTAGACCAGCGCCGCCTTCACGCCCGGCGCCCTCTGCGCCGCGGCGAGATCGACCGACACGACGCGCGCGTGCGGATACGGCGAGCGCACGACCTTGCCGTAGATCATGCCGGGACGATTGATGTCGTAGGTGTAGCGCGCGCGGCCGGTGACTTTGTCCGGTCCGTCGAGCCGCTTGATCGGCGTGCTGAGCAGCGCGGGCTTCTCGGGCCACGCATACTTTCCCGCAGGCGCCGGTGCGCCGCTACGCTGGAGCACGTCACGATCGCGGACGACTTGTTCGTCAGCCACGCGCCACTCCCTGCGCCTTGAGCGCTGCTTCCATGATCCGCACGAAGGTGCCGCAGCGGCAGATGTTGCCGTCGAGGCCTTTGCTGATCTGCTCGCGCGTCGCGTTCGGGTGTTTCTCGAGCACGGCCACGGTCGCGACGACAAAGCCGGGCGTACAGAAGCCGCACATCAGCGCGTCGACATCGCAGAAGGCCTGCTGCACCCGGTGCAGCGCGTTGCCCGACGACAGGCCCTCGACAGTGCGTATCTCTTTGCCCTGCGCTTCGATCGCGAGCGTCGAGCACGCATAAACGGTGCGGCCGTCGACGATCATCGTGCACGCGCCGCAGGTGCCGCGATCGCACACTCGCTTGTTGCCGGTCAGGTCGGCGCGTGTCCGCAGCGCGTCGAGCAGGGTGACCCGCGGCTCGATTTTCAAGTCGACGCGCTTGCCGTTCACCGTCAGCGCGACCGGCACGTCGCCCGGCCCGAGGACCGCCGGACCGATCTGCGCGCCGGCGTCGGGCACGGCGACCGACGTCACGGCGGTGGCTATGCTCGTCACGCCCGCGCTTTTCAAAAAGTCTCTGCGGCTGACAGACATAGGGGGAATAATACCGGGGGCTGGGGGCTCGGGGCTAGGTGATCGCTCGGCTAAAGCCTTCCCGCTACGAGCGTTCCGCATGGAGCGCGAAGGCTTCAGCCGAGCGATCGGCACAGGGAGGGACGGCTATGCAGGCTCGACGTGATTTCTTGCGACAGGTGCTGCCGGTCGGCGCGGCGACCGCCGTCGCTTTCAACACCGACTGGCTGGAGCGGGTCGTGGCAGCGACCGGTGCCGTCGCGGATCGACCGGCGGCCGAGCTCGCCGCCGACGAAGGCTACTGGCGCGAGATCCAGCAGGCCTTCACACTCGATCGCACGATCATCAATCTCAACAACGGCTACACCTGCCCGAGCCCGCGCGTCGTCCACGAGGCGCTGAAGCGGTACCTCGACATGTCGAACCAGGCGCCGATTTACTACATGTGGACCCTGCTCGAGCCGAACATCGAGACCGTGCGGCGCAAGCTCGCCGTCGAAGTCGGCTGCGATCCTGAGGAACTCGCCATCACCAGAAATGCCAGCGAGGGGCTGCAGATTGCGCAGCTTGGTCTCGATCTTCACGCCGGCGATCACGTGGTCACGACCGACCAGGATTACGGGCGGATGCTCGACACATGGGATCAGCGCGTCCGCCGCGACAAGATCGAGGTGACGAAGATCGCGTTCCCGGTTCCAACCAACAACCTGTCGGATCTGAAGGACCGCATCGAGAAAGCGATCACGCCGCGCACGAAAGTGATTCACATCTGCCACATCACCAACCTGACGGGACAGCTGTTCCCGGTCCGCGACATCGCCCGAATGGCCCGCGCGCGCGGCATCCAGACCATCGTCGACGGCGCGCATGCCTTCGCACACTTCCCCTTCAAGGTGTCGGACCTCGAGTGCGACTACTACGGCTGCTCGCTGCACAAGTGGCTGCTCGCCCCCGTCGGCACCGGCTTCCTCTACGTCCGCCGCGAGAACATCGCGAAGTTGTGGCCGCTTACGCCGGCAGCCGCGAGCAAGGCCGACAACATCCGCAAGTTCGAGGAGGTCGGTACGCACCCGGCCGCGAATCACAACGCGATCGCCGAGGCGCTGGCATTCCACCAGGCGATTGGCATCGAGCGGAAATCGGCGCGGCTGCGCTATCTGACCGATCGCTGGGCGAACCAGGTGGACAAGCTGCCGCGCGTGAAAATTCTCAGCAGCCGCGAGCCGAACATGGCGTGGGGTTTGGCGAACGTCAGCCTCGACGGCGTCGACGTGTCGAAGGCGTACGATTTCCTGTGGACGAAGTACCGGATCATCACGGCTGCGATCAAACGCGACGACTACCAGGGCCTGCGCGTGACACCGAACGTCTACACGACGCTCGAGGAAGTCGACATGTTCGCCGCCGCTCTTAAGGACCTCCTCAAACAGCCGGCGGCGACGGCTGCGGCGGCGAGTGAAAAGTTAGAGGTTAGAAGTTAGAAGTCAGAAGTACGGAAAACGGGGAATTCGACGGCACACGGGTAAAAGTCCGGTGCAGTCTGGATCTCGACGGTGATCGCGATGTCGCACCGTGGAGAGCACTTGGGGTTTAGCAATCCACCTCGAATGACCCGGTTTTCGTACTTCTAACTTCGTACTTCTCACTTCTCACTTTTCGCGCGGCAGCTCGAGGAGCTCGATCAGCTCTGTCAGCGCGTCGAGCTCGTTCTTTGCCGCGTAGAGAATCGCGCGTTTTTCCTGCAACGTCGGCGTCTTCCACTCCTCATCTTCGAACCGCACCCGCCCGTCGTCGCTGACATCCACAACGATCGCATCCATGGGTTCAACGTAGAGTTTCATTGCCAGTGACGTGCGGCCTGCGACTGTCTTGCGACTTCCGACCTGCGACTCGCGACTGCCGCCGTCAAACGCCCGCCGCAGCGGCGGCCCGCTGTGCGTCGGCGACACCGATCACAATCGTCGCCGTCGGCGCGCCTTCCGAGCTGCCGCCGTACGCGTACTCGACGTTGACGTCGGCGTCGGCGACCAGCTTCAGCGTCGGCGCGAGCGCACCGGCAGTGTTCGGGACCGAGGTCACGATCACGCTCCGCTCGGTCACCTGGTGATGGTGATCGCGCAGCACCGCCGCACCGTGGACGTGATTGTCGACGACCAGCCGTAACTGGCCGCCCGCCTCGAGCGTCATCGCCAGGATGTTGACGCGTTCGTCGGAGAGCAGGCGGGAAACGCCGGCGAGCGCGCCGGGACTGTTTCCAAGGCGGAGGGAAAGCTCGGTCCGAATCATGCGCAAGAGCGTAGCAGAATTGCTGATTGCTAATGCTGATTGCTGATTTATTGAGGGATTGCGGGAACGTGGAATGCGCGACTTGCGGACCTGCGCCTGACTTGCGACTTGCGACTGACTTGCGACCTGCGACTGACTTGCGACGCGCGACTTGCGACTTGGAACTGAAAAAGCCCCGAGGGGCCTTTCCCCGACCGGTGGTGGCGCACCGGACGGTGAAATGGCTCCCCGGGGCCGCGGGGCAGCTGGTTAGGCGAGCACCTTGATGACGACGCGGCGGTTCTGGGCGCGGCCCGCCTTCGTCTTGTTCGGCGCGATCGGCTTGTCCTTGCCGTAGCTGATCACGTTCATCTTGTGCAGCGGAATCTGGTACTGCTCGTAGAGATACCGCTT
>Ga0075435_100001956_pt1 | contig 13446 bp, 13 predicted proteins | sample RhiMethybrSRZTD4_FD_75302 | JGI IMG/M metagenome (GOLD analysis project Ga0075435, IMG submission 75302) | Populus rhizosphere microbial communities from Tennessee, USA - Rhizosphere MetaG P. TD hybrid SRZTD4 | ecosystem: Host-associated > Plants > Roots > Rhizosphere > Soil | place: USA...
GTGTTGAGCAGGCCGGTGATCGGCCGGAACAGGCTGTTCTGCAGCGTGGTGAAGGCGATCAGGGTGCCGATGCTGACAGCGCCGGCGGTGACCGGCAGGCCGGCGGCGAGGTAGATGACCGCGGGGATCGCGGCGAAGATGATGCTCAGCGAGGCCATCCGCCAGCGTCCGGCCAGCTGGGAACGCAGCTCCAGGTCGATCAGGCGGGCCGAGGAGCTGGTGAACCGACGCACTAGGGCCGGGCCGGTGCCCATGGTCTTCGCCAGCTGGACGCCGTTGACGGACAGTCCCTCCTCGATGGTCACGTTGAGGTCGGCGAGCTCGTGCTGCTGCTCGGCGGTGATAGCTCGGCGCATCTTGGCGACCTTGCGGGTCAGGACGATGGCCGGCGGCATGACGACCAGCGAGATGAGCGACAGGCGCCAGGACAAGGCGGCCATGGCGACGGCTGTGGCCACCGCGGTGGTGAGGTTCGAGGCGATGGAGGTCGCGGTCGAGGTCACCACGGATTCCATGCCGCCGATGTCGTTCTGGATGCGGGACTGCACCTCGCCGGTGCGGGTGCGGGTGAAGAAGGCGATCGACTGCCGCTGAAGGTGAGTGAAGACGCTGGTGCGCAGTTCGTGCATGACCCGCTGTCCGACCTTGGTACTGATCCAGGTCTGGATGACGCCGAAGGCCGAGGTGACGGCGGCAACTGCGACCATTGCACCCACCAGCCAGGCCAGTAGCTGCAGGTTCCGGTCCGGCAGGGCAGTGTCGATCACGGCCCGGAGCAGGAAGGGAGAAGCCAGCCCGACCAGGGAGGAGGCCACGATGAAAGCGGTGACGGTGGCCAGCTGCCAGCGGTGAGGGCCAAACAGCCGCCCGATGCGGCGCAGCGACACCTCGCGTGCTTGCCTCTTTTCTGCGGCGGTGACGGCGGGCCTGCCGCGGTCACGGCCGGGGGTATCTCGGTTGGTGTGGGGTGATGTCAAGGGGCTGTTCCTTCGCAGGGTTCGGCTAACTAGTGAGCTTACCTCAATATGAGGGTATAGCAGAAAATTCTGCTACTGTATTCCCGTGATCTCCGACCGCGACGAACCGGCCCAGCCCGAGCCCGCTGACCCGGCCGGCGATGAGTCGTTGGCGGATGCCCTTATGGCCGTCGCGCGCCAGCTCCGCGAGAGGTCAGCCGAGACGCTAGCGCCGTGGGACATTACTCCCGCCCACCTGCGCGCCCTGCGCACGCTGGCCAGGCACGGGACGATGCGGCTGTCCGAGCTGTCCGATCGCCTGCAGATCGCGCCGCGCACGGCCACCGAGGTCGTGGACGCGCTCCAGGCCCGGGACCTGGTCCGGCGGCGGGCCGACCCGGGCGACCGGCGCGCCATCCTGGTCGAGGTCACCGAGCGCGGCACGGGCGTACTAGCCGGGATCCGCGCCGCCCGCGGGCCCGAAGCCGGGCGCACCTTCGGCCGCCTCAGCCCCGACGAGCGCGCCGAACTCGCCCGCATCCTCAGCAAGCTCCGAAACTAAGACGTGCTTCTTGGTGGGTTGCCTGGCCCCGGAGACCGGGGCCGGCAATGTTGAACTTCAACAACGTGCCGTTGAGCACCGGGGCTGCCCGCGCGGGCAGGCCGGCTGTGGCAGCATGGCGGGAAGTGGCGCCGTGGGCAGCGTGCCTGGCCTGTGGCCGGGCACCTTGGCGGCCCGTGGGCGAGGCCAAGGGAGGGACCGTGGACATCACCGACCTGATCCTTGATGACCATCACGAGCAGCGCCGGTTGTTCGCGATCTTGGAACAGGTCGGGCGCTCGGACACCGGGGTGTTGTCCGCGGTATGGGCGCGGCTGGGCACGTTCCTGGAGTTGCACGCGGCGGCGGAGGAGGCGATCTTCTATCCCGCGCTGCTGCGAGTCGGCCTGGCCGCGGGCCGGCGCGCCGGGGCAGAGGGGGAGACGCTGGACGCCATCCGCGACCACAATGACATCAGGGACGCGGTCGCCGAGGTGGCCGCCCACCGGGCCGGCAGCGGCGACTGGTTCGCCGCCGTCGCCGCAGCGAACCTCGCCAACAGCGATCACATGGCCGAGGAAGAACGCGAGGGCCTGACCGACTTCCGCCGTCTCGCCGGGCTGCAGCAGCGCCATGACCTCGCTGTTGCCTTCGCCGCCTTCCAGGCGCGCAACTTCGCCGGCGTCCCGGCCATCGACCGCGATCCGGAAAGCTACATCCGCCAGGCGGAGCAAGAGCAGGCCGGTCAGGCGGAGCAAGACCAGGCCGGTCAGGCGGGGCAAGACCAGGCCGGTCAGGCGGGGCAAGATCTGCCGCCGCGTGCCGCAGGATCGCTCAACATAGGCAGCCTCAAAGGGCAGTGACCCTTTGCGCGGCGGCGGACAGGGTGTCCCATCGGCGCGTGCGTTGACGGCGCTGGGGTGGGGCATCTGGGTAGGTTGCGGCCCGGCTGGCCGCGCTCGGCCACCTGCCGGTGGAGGCGGAGACTCCCTACTGGACCGAGCACGGCCCGGTCACCGTCGAGGACCCCGATCACTGCCGGGTCGTGCTGATGCCGCACCCGCCGGCGTGATTGGGGACTGCGGCGCTGCCGGCACCGTCCTTGGCCCCGCGCCGCGCATGGTGCTGCCAGTCCAGTGACTGCCTTTGACCTGATCAGGCTGTCGCCACGCCGAACGCGCGCGGCGTGATCGTTTCGGCTGACAAGAGCAGCAGGCCCGGCGCCGGTCTGGTATGAAGCCCTCATGTGGGTTGCCATGAGCGCTGCCGAGCGCGAGGAGTTCCTGGCCGGCGTGCACGTCGGCGTGCTGAGCGCGGCCATGGGCACCGCGGGCCAGACGCTGGCCGTCCCGGTCTGGTACAGCTATCAGCCCGGCGGGCTGCTGACGGTGCTGACCGGACGCCGGTCGCGCAAGGCCGCGGCGATCCGCGCCTCCGGCCGGTTCAGCGTGTGCGTGCAGGACGACAGCCCGCCCTACCGCTACGTCAGTGTTGAGGGGCCGGTCCTCGGCGAGGAGGAACTCGATCCCGCGGAGCGGCTGGCGATGGCCTGCCGCTACCTCGGTTCGGTGGGCGGTATCCAGTACGTGACCGACAACCCGGACCCCGGGCGGCAGAACGTGGCGTTCCGGATGCGCCCGGAGCACTGGCTCAGCCAGGACCAGGGCAAGGGATAAGCCAACGGGCGCTGCGGCCGCATCCCGGTGTGCCGTGGTGCCTTCGCCCGGTGCCATCCCCCGGCGCGGAGGCAGCAGCTCAGACGGTGGTGGCGATGCCGCCGTCGACGGGGATCACGGCGCCGGTGACGTAGGCGCCCGCTCGTGAGGCCAGGTAGATCGCGACACCGGCCATGTCGTCGGGGCGGCCGATCCGCCTCAGCGGAGCCGCGTCGGCGATCGCATCCCCGAGCGTCTCGAGGGTCGCGGCCATCATCTTGGACTCAAACGGCCCGGGGGCGACGGCGTTGACGGTGATCCGCCGCGGGCCGAGTTCGCGGGCGAGCACTCGGGTCAGGTGGTGCAGCCCGGCCTTGCTGGCCGAGTAGGCGTACGTCGGGAACGGCGGCACCCGGAGCCCGTCGATGCTGCCGATGTTGATGACCCGCGCCGGGTCGTCCTGTGTCCCGGCCGCTTCCAGCAGCGGCAAGCACGCCCGGGTCATGAAGAACGGCGCCTTCAGGTCAAGGTCCACGACCTTGTCCCAGGCAGCCGCGGGGAACTCCTCCAGCGGCGCCCCCCAGGTGGCACCGGCATTGTTGACCAGCACGTGCAATGCGGGCTCACGCTGGCCGACATCCCCCGCCAGCCGCAGGCACTCCGCCTCGGTCGACACGTCGGCCGGGATGGCAACGACGTTTCCGTACTGAGCGAGTTCCCGCTCGGCGGCCGCGCAGGCATCGGCCTTACGCGAGCTGATGTAGACCCGGGCACCGGCCTCCAGCAGCCCGCGGGCGATCATGAGCCCGATCCCGCGGCTGCCCCCGGTGACCACGGCCGTCTTCCCGGACAGGTCAAACAGATCCATGATCTCTCCCCTACGGCTGCGCAACGCCTTGCCGACGCCACGGGCCTCTCACGGTGCTGGCAATCGCAACGGAGACCCTTTAACCCGTGAAGACTTGGCGGGCCTGACTCCCGAACGGCGGAACAGGCACCCCAGCGGCTCCCAGTTCAGCGAGCGCGGGCCAGTGCCTCGTGCCATGCGATGTGCGCCTCATACTGTTTGACGCCGACGTCGAGCGAGTACGGGCCACGAAGGCTCTGCAGCAGGGGCGGGACATCCTGGTAGCCGTGCCGGGGGTCGTCACCGCAGTCACTGCAGATGATCTCGAAGGCGTCGGTATACCCGCTGTCCCGGTTGCCGTCCACGGTGTGGGCCTTCTGGCGCCGCAGCGTCATCCTCCAGACCTGGCCGGGTGCCGTACTGGTCGTCATGCTGACCCCCTTGTCGGCGGTGAAGCACTGCGCAGGGCCTTCAGGCAGTGGCCCTTCCGTGGCCCGGACCGTCAGCCCTCAGTCATCACCAGGCAGACCCGGCATCCAGCGTTGGTAAATCCCCAGGGTAGGGCGTGGCGGGCCGCCGCAGGGGGGTAATACGCACATTATGTCTAGACATTATGCTGCCGCCGCCCCCGAGAGGGGGGCGGCGGTGCCAGCGCTCGGGACGCGGGTTACTTGGTGGTGGTGGTAACGGTTGTGGGCTTTTGGCCCGGTGCCGCGGGCTGGCAACCCCGGCCGCCGCCGGGCCGTGCACTGTGCCCGTTCGGGTCCCGGACGCTGTCCGGTGGTGGCGTTGTCAGGTCACTCGGGGCCTTCGTCTCCGGGGGCTTCGTCGTCGGCCAGGAGCGCTTTGAGGACGGTGACGCTGGCCTCGACTTCCGCGATGTGAGCGTCCAGTTCGGCCAGCACCCGCCTGATCTGGTCATCACGCGCGGTCATGGCTTGCCCTCCCCGGCCGCGTCGTCGGCGAGCAGCGCCGAGAGTTCGGCGATCCTATCGGCGACCTTGTGCAGTTGGGTTATCGCCTCCGCGGCCAGGGCGCGGATCTGCGCGGGCGTCATGGCTTTCCTCGGCTGGGCGAGGGCGCTGGCCTCTAGCGCCCTAATCTCGCCGGAACCCGGCAGGCTGCCCGCACGCGAGCGGACTTCGGCGAGCCGGATCGCGAGATCGGTGGCCAATCCCATGCTGTGCGACATGTCACCCAGCGCGTCTTTGAAGATTTTCAGGTACAGAAGTCGGTACCGCTCGCGGGGCGCGCGGTTGCCTCGCTCCCACTGCGGGATCATTTTCACCAGGCCGTGGTGGGCTGCTACGTCCTCCCCCGAGCCCTTGGCGGCGTTGCGGAGTTCACGTGCCATCCGTGGCACGTCCCAGCCTCTGGATTCACGCCACCGGCGCAAGGCCTCGCTCGTTACATCGGTCAACGCATGCACCCTCGCGTACCGAGGGGACCTGGCGGGTCGCAGACGCGCTCCCGTTCGCTCCCGTTCGCTCCCTTGTTTTTAGCACGCCGTGTCGTAAACGTGCATTTAACTGGCACGGGCGCTGGGGTGCACAGGCGGGCGAACTCGGGGGGGGTGGCTGTGTGCTCCAGCGTTCACGGACCGCCCGCGACCCCGTCATGATCCAGCCAGCCGCCCAAAGGCCGCTGAACGGACGGCCCAGAGCCAGCCGCGTCATCGAGATCGACCGCGACGTCTGCGGCGCAGTGCCGGGCGAGCGGCGCACCCGCACCGGCCCCCTGCGGACGTCGGGAGAACGCTCGCCAGCCTGTTCGGCCCCGATCGACATGCCGGTCGCCCGTACCCAGAGGAAGCAGTATGCGACCCCACCATTACCGGATCATCGTGTCTGGCACGCTGGGTGAGCTCACCCGCCAAGCGTTCGAAGATCTCTGCGTCGAATCCAACGGCGCGGATACCGGACTGACCGGCGAACTGGACCAGGCGGGCCTCTTCGGCGTGCTGAACCGCATCATGGAGTTCGGCCTCGAGCTAATGGCCTTGAGCCGCCTCGACGATGAATCCTGAAACCGGACGTGCCCCTGCGACATGCCGGCGACCCGGTATTTCTTGGCCGACCGTCAGGCAGCACGACATCGGCCGCGGTGCGGGCCTATCTCAGTACCTCGCGGAACGTGCGCTTCCCTATCCCGCCTAGCAGCGGATTGTCGGCCGAGTACGTCAGGAAGACCAGCGCCAGCGAGAGTGCCCACCCCCGCGCCCGCGCCCGGGTGTGCTCGTCCGCCCGGCCGTAGGCCTGCCAGAAGACGGCGCGCTCCTTGGCGGGGAACAACATCCAGGCCACGGACAGGTCGGTCGCGGGGTCACCGGCGGTGACGTCGCCGAAGTCGATCACGGCGCTGATCGCGCCCGCGTTGACCAGGATGTTGGCGGGGTGCAGGTCGCCGTGGACCCAGGCCGGTGGCCCGGCCCACGGGGCCGCTTCGACGGCGGATTCCCAGATGGCACGCGCGGCGCCGACCTCGGTACCGGTGGCGATCAGGCCGAGGTGCTCGGTGACCCGGCTGGCCCGGTCCGCGAGCGGGCCGCCGCGGAACGGATTGACCGGTGCCTCTGGTGGAGCCGGGCCGTGCAGCGCCGCGAGGAACTCGCCGAGCGCGACGGCGGCCGAGGCCAGGTCGTCCGGGGCCGCCAGGGCCGCGACCTGGCCTGGGAGGAACGGCACCACGCTCCACTTCCACGGGAAACGGCCGGCGGGCCGACCGACTCGGACCGGCGCCGGGATCGGCAGTGGGAGCCTGGGAGCGAGCACGGGCAACCAGCGCTGCTCATGCGCCACCAGCTCGGCGGCCAGGGCGCGCCGGGGCAACCGCGCGAGCAGGTCCGCGCCGACCGTGCAGACCATGTTGTCCCACCCGTTCGCCAGCACCCCCAAAGCCAGGCCGGCGAGATCCGGGTGCTGCTCGGCCAGCAGCTGCCGAACGAGCTCAACGGAGACATCGACCTCCGCGGGCGGCATGCGGTGAACGGTCACCACATGACGATACGAGGCCCATAACGACCTGCGGGCCCCGCAGGTCAAGCGATCACTTGTGCCGTCCGCTCCGGATGTACACCGGCGTCCCCGGGGTCGGCACCAGCGTGTGGAAGAACGAGGCGAGGTGTATCGGGATCCGTACGCAGCCATGGGAGGCCGGTCGGCGCGGTACCTGGGTGTCCCCATGGATCGCGTAGATGGTGCCGATGAAGAACACGGGGTTGTACATCTCGCCGAGCGGCACCGTCACCCGGCCCGGCATGAAAGACAGGGTCGTGAAGTTGCCGGTCGGCGTGACGGGGTCGCCGCAGCCGTTCGTCGAGCAGAAGTAGCGCCCGCCGGCGGTGGATACGTGGCTGACCAGCGCAACATGGTTGCGTTTGTAGAGGACGAGAACCTGCTCCTTCAGATTGACCTCGATCCGCAGTCGACCGCCATGGCGCACCAGTACCTTAGGCGGCTGCGGGTTGGCCAGGGCCCGTTGCATCGCCGGAGTCACCGCATTCCGCGGGCGCAGGCCCTGCGTGTCCTGGAACGCCCACACGGCCTCAAGGGTGTCCGAGCGAAACCGGCCGTTCACCCGGCCCGGGTAATACTTCAGCGCCGCGAGCCGTCTCTGCAGCAGCCTGACCGCCTTCCCCCTCATCCCGGGCCTGAGGACGGGTTGCGGCGATGGTGATGAGGACGAGGCAGCCGACACACCTTCGGCCGCCTCCGCCTGCGACGGCGTGGCCGACGGCGCCGCCTGGCTGGGTGCGCCCGCCACGTGGCAACCGGCGAGGGCCAGCGCCAGAACCGGCAGCACAAAGATCAAGAGGCGTCGCATCAAACCTCCGTTGAGCGGTCCAGGCCTCAGCGTTGCCTAGACTCCCCCGCATCGCCAGCTTGTACCACCAGCCGCGCCGCAGCCACCCAAACGTCGCATCCTGGTCCCGCGCGGGACAGTCCCGGGTTCGTCAGCGACGTCTCTGACCAGGCCAATGTCGGGCCAGAGGACGCGGATCGCGGCGCGGCGGTGTCAGAGCACCGAAAAGCCCGCGGGCAGGCCCGGCCGGCCGGTCGCCGCAAGCAGCAACGGGCCGGCGAGACCACCCTTGATGGCGAGATCGGCGACGATGTGGAGCGCCTGCGCGGCAGCGGTTACCGGGACGTCCAGCGGCACCCCGAGCGCCGTGGCGAGGTCGGATGTGTGCACGGCCAGCTCGAACGTCCGTGTGGGTACGTAATCACCGAGCCGCATGCCGCCCGCGATCGTCGTCACCACCTCGGTGCCGTCCTGGGCATCGACGAGCGCCTGCACACGGGCCGCGATCTGCGCCACAGTGGCCGCGGGATCGCTCCCCAAAGCGGTCCCGGCGTCGCGTCCGCGGGCCGCGACGGCGGGATCCGCGGCGGTCGCGCGCGTCGCCCGGTAGTAGTCCGGGGCGGTGGCGACGTTTACGGCCGCGGCAGGGCGCGCGAGGTAGGTCTCGACCGTCAGCAGCGCGCGGCTGGTGTGGCCGACGAGCGCGCGCACGTCCCATTCGCCGAGGCCAGGCTGGTCCCACCGGTCACCGACGAGGGCGGCCGTGCGCACGAACCACCCTGCGGCGTCGCCGAACGCCGTGCGCGAGTCGCCCCAAGAGAACATCATGCGCTCCAGGCTAGGCGCCCGCCGGGGCGTGGTCACGCCCGGCCAGGGGGCGCTCGAGGGAGTAGCCTGCCATTCGGGCTGGGCATCGCGCCAACCATCAGCCACCGCCCGATCAGCCACCCGGTGGCCGGTGGCACCGGCCGAGGCGTGGCAGGAGGCGGAGCCCCATGGCTGACGGTTCACCCACCATGACCCGATCTGGGCGGCGGTGCGCCCACCGTGTTCTCGGATCCGCGGTCGCCGTCGGTGCGCTGCTGGTGGCCGCGGCACCGGCCCAGCCGGCCGGCGCCGCCGGGGAAGGCCGTCCGCAGGGCGGGGCCTGGGCGCGGCCCCCGGCCGGCCCGGTCGCGGAGGTCAGCCAGGGCTGCCGGGGCTCGAACGCGGAGGTCGAGCAGGCCGTCGACTATCCGTACGTCTATGAGATCTGGATGGGCTGCGGAGGCATCGGGTTCGCCCGGTCCACCGACGGTGGCCGCAGTTTCGGGCACCCACTGCGGGTGCCCGGCTCGGCCGGGCACGGGTCCTGGTGCATAGGCCGCGCTTGCCTGGCCACGGAGGGCTGGGACCCGGCCATAGCGGTCGCTCCCGATGGCACCGTCTACGCGTCTTACATGACCAGGCGGCGCCCCTATATGCACCCGGTGGTCGCGGTCTCGACCGACCACGGGGCCACCTTCACGCGGGTTGCCCACGTGATGCCCCCGCCCCAGCCCAAGGTCAACTGGGCTGACCGGGACTTCATCGCCGTGGGCCCCGACGGCACCATCTACCTGACCTGGACCTACGGGGAGAGCGCGCGGCAGATCCTGTTCGGGCACGGGCACGCGGGAGTGGTCCTGCAGAAGTCCGCCGACGGCGGGAGGACGTGGAGCCGCATCACCCCGGTCAGCCCCAGGTACCTGGGTTACGCGCTCGCGCACCTGCTGGTCGAGCCCAGCGGGCGGATCGACGCGCTGCTCTGGGCGGGCCACCATGACTACTTCACGTCCTCGGCGGATGGCGGCCGGAGCTGGTCCAGGCCGGTGGCGGTGCGGCCGGAGGCCGGTCGCATCGGCCCTCTCGTGTACTGGATCGACACGGCGCTGGGCCTGGACGCGGCTGGGACGTTGTACGCCACCTGGGACACCCAGCGCCCCGGCGGGGACATCGGCTGGCTGTCCTACTCCACCGACCACGGCCGGACCTGGTCGGCTGCCCGCCGGGCCACGCCGGACCACGACAGCGCGGGGCACCTGATGGCCGTGGCAGGCGGAAAGCCGGGCACCGCATACGTCGGCTGGCTGTCGGACAACTCCCCGCGGGGGTTCGCGCAGTACCTGCGGCCGTTCTCGGTGCGCAAGGGGTGGCTGTCCGCGCCCATCCGGGTGTCGCGCGATTTTGGGAACCGCAACGTCTGGCCGGGCGACACCATCGGCATCTCGCTGCTGTCCCGCAGGCCCGGCCAGCCGCGCATCATGCTCAGCTGGGGAAGCGCGGTCAGCGGCCGGAACTCGCAGATCTGGGCCGCGCAGGTCCGGCACGCCTGACGGCGCGCCTACGTTCGCCCGCGCTACCCGCGCGCGCGCCACCGCGCCCGCGCGCCACCTACGACATATCACGCGAAACGCACGCCCATACCGGACAAAACGAACGCCAAAGCGGTCGTATCGCGTGATATGCCGGTGGCTCCGGCCATCCTGGCGCTTGGCGGGTGGGCTGCGGGAAGCCGGAGATGCAGACTGGGCGGTGTGGGGCATGGTGGCTTCCGCGGCGGGCAGGCTGGCCCGTGGCCGAGGCGGGCTTCGCTGGAAGTGCGGCTCGTGGTCACGGCGTTGTGCCTGCTGGCCGCCGGGGCCGCGGTTATCACCGGGGCGTGCGGGTTGATGGCGCGGGGCTACCTTCGGGGGCAGGCGGATCAGCAACTCCGCGCCTATGCCGCCCTGCTCATGAGCCACCCGTTCAAGGCCTCGCCTCTCTACGGGGTCGCAGTTGGCGTTCCCGGTGCCGCCGGCGGGCTCAGCATCGAGGTACGCGAGCCTGCGGGCCAGGTGGTGCTGAGGGCAGGTCCTGCGGGCGGGGCTGGACCGGTCATCCCGGCGGTCCCGGCTGCGGTCACGGCGCGTGGGGACCAGCCAGCAACTGTCGCGGCGGGAGGCGGTCGCAGCTGGCGGGTGATGACCGAGCCGATCCATTACCGGGCCCGGCGCATCCCGTTTTCCTACAGCGCTGAAGGCTTCTATCTCGTCATCACCGGCACCACCCGGCGGGGCCTTCCGGGCACCCTGGTGATCGGGCTGGATCTCCAGGGCGCCGGCCATGCCGTCGGCAGGCTCGCTCTCACGGTCCTGGCGATCAGCGGCGCCGTGATTCTGGCCGTGGCCTGCCTGGCCGTGGTGCTGAGCCGCGCCCTGCTGCGCCCAGTCACCCGGGCGGAGCGGATACTGACGGCAGCCGCCGCGGGCCAGTTGTCATGCCGGGTCCCTGAGCGTCACGGCGGCGACGCCGGGCGGCTCGCCGTGTCCCTCAACACGATGCTCGCCCAGATCGAGCATGTCTCCAGGACGCGGGCCGCCTCGGAAGAGGCCGCCCGCCAGTCCCGCGGGCAACTGTGCCGCGACATCGCTGACGTCGGCGATCAGCTGCGCAAGCCGTTGAGCATCGTCCGCGGCATTGCTGAGGCCTACCGGCGCGGCGGCCAGGTCAGCGCCGGCGAGCTTGACCGCATGATGCGGCGGGTGGCCGACGAAACCGCACGCATGGCTGCCCTGGCCGACACGCTGCCCGAGTCAGGCGGCCTCGGCCGGCGGGGCTGGCTGCGCACCGTCCGGGGCGGCCGTTATCTCCTGTCGGCCGAACGCCGGGAGCAGGCGGGCCAGGAGCAGCGCGCCGCCGATACAGGCCAGCCCGCCGGAGATCACCGAGGTGACCGGGCTGAAGGCGGCAGCCACCGCGCCCGACTCCGCGTCGCCGATTCGCGGCCCGCCGGTGACGACCGCCATCTGCACGCCCATCAGCCGTCCGCGCAGCTCATCGGGCACGTTGAGCTGGAGGATCGTGCTGCGGAACACGGCCGAGATGACGTCGGCCCAGCCCGCCACGGCCAGCAGCACGAGCGCAACAGGCAGCCAGCGCACGAGGCCGAAGCAGGTGATCGCCGCGCCCCACACCACCACGGCGATGATGACTGCGCGTCCCTGTCGCCGGACCCGGTGGACCCATCCCGTGGTGACCGCGCCGATTAGGGCACCGGCCCCGGGCGCAGCGTAGAGGAACCCGAGTGTGCTGGCCCCACCGCCGAACACCGTGGTGGCCAGGGCGGGAAAGACGGCGCGCGGCATGCCGAACACCATGGCGTTGATATCGAACAGGTAGGTGCCCTGGATGACCGGCCGGCCGCGCAAGTATTTAAGGCCGGTCACGATGGAGCGCAGGCCGGGTGGGTGGCTGGCGCCCGACTGCGGGGGCTGCGGGCTGATCAGGAAGGTGGCGAGTATCGCCGCCGCGATGGTGGCCACGTCCACCCAGTAAACGAAGCGGACGCCCGCGCCGGCCAGCAGCAGCCCGGCCACGGCCGGGCCAGCCACCTGGCCGATCTGGAACAGCGCCTGGAACATGGCGTTGACCGTGGCCACCTCGCGGCGGAGGACCAGGTTCGGCAGGATCGCCGACATGCCCGACTCGGTCGTGGCGTTGAAGCCGGCCGCCACGGCTGGCAAGACGAACAGCGGCCACAGTGCCGGCCCGGTGTCCGCGTTGACCGCCAGGCCAGCGCTGCACAGCAACGTCAGCAGCTGCGCGCCCAGCAGCACCCGGCGGCGGTCGGCCGCATCGGCCAGCGAGCCACCCAACAGGGCCCCCGCGATCAGTGGAACCACCTGCGCGAGCGAGACCAGGCCTACAGCGAGCGACGAGCGAGTCAGCGCGTACACCTGGTACGCCACCGCGACCATGGTGAGCTGGGAACCCAGGGTGGATAGCAACTGGCCGACGGTGAGGCAGCGCAGATCCCGGGACCGCCGCAGCGGCGACACGTCCACCAAGACATGCCGCCCGACCCGTGCCATCCACTTCACAGTGGGGTCAGGCTAACGGTCCAGCACCGATCCGCAGGACACCCGGGCCACGGGGCCGGGCTGGCAGCCTTCTGGCCTCGCGCTTCAAGGCGCCTCGGGACCGACGAGCGGGCGCTGGGCCGGTTTGGCCTTCTCGTACGCGTCGCGGGCGCGCCGGGTGGCGTCGAGTTCGGACACCTCGGCGACCGGCACATCCCACCACGCCTCGCTGCTTGGCGCAGGCACCATCGGGTCGGTCTCGATGTGCACGAGGACCGGGCCTGGCACGGCTTTCGCCCGGCGCAGCGCGTCCCGCAGGTCCGCGATCGTCGTGGCGCGCAGCACCCGGACGCCGAGGCTCTCGGCGTTCGCGGCCAGGTCCACCGGCAGGATGCCGCCGTCCAGCCGGCCCGTGTCCGGGTTGCGGTACCGGTACCTGGTGCCGAACCGCTGCACGCCCACGGTCTCCGACAGCCCGCCGATGGACGCGAAACCGTGGTTCTGCACCAGGACGACGGTGAGCTTGACGCCCTCGGCGACCGCGGTGACGAGTTCGCTCGCCATCATCAGGTAGGACCCGTCCCCCACCAGAACGTAGACCTCCCGGTCCGGCTCGGCCAGCTTCACCCCGAGACCCCCGGCGATCTCGTAGCCCATGCACGAGTAGCCGTACTCGACGTGGTAGCCCTTCGGGTCCCTGGTCCGCCACAGCTTGTGCAGGTCGCCGGGCATCGAGCCGGCCGCGCACACCACGACGTCCCGCGGCCCGGCCGCGTCGTTGACGGCC
>Ga0075435_100001957_pt1 | contig 13443 bp, 11 predicted proteins | sample RhiMethybrSRZTD4_FD_75302 | JGI IMG/M metagenome (GOLD analysis project Ga0075435, IMG submission 75302) | Populus rhizosphere microbial communities from Tennessee, USA - Rhizosphere MetaG P. TD hybrid SRZTD4 | ecosystem: Host-associated > Plants > Roots > Rhizosphere > Soil | place: USA...
GCGCCGAGCGAGCCGAACGGCGGGCAGAGCACGGCGTCGACGCCGGCGGGCGGTGTGAACGCCGCACAGAACTCGCGGGTCGCACCCGGGCCCTTGTACATCTTCCAGTTGCCCGCGATCAGCACCGCGGCCGCATCCTATGGATCACGCGGGCGGGATGACCTCGACGCCGGGCAACTCCTTGCCCTCGAGCAGTTCGAGCGCGGCGCCGCCGCCGGTCGAGGCCCATGAAACCTGCTCGGTGAGCCCGAGCTCGTTCAGGGCGCGGATCGAATCCGCGCCGCCGACCACGGAGAAGGCGTCCGTCTTCGCAACGGCTTCGGCGACCGCCTTCGTTCCCTCCGCGAATCGCGGCCACTCGAAGACGCCCATCGGGCCGTTCCAGAAGATCGTCTTTGCCTGCGAGATCTCGTCGGCGAACCGCGTGCGCGTCTCGGGCCCGATGTCGAGGCCGAGCCACCCCTGCGGGAGCTGGTTGGCGGGCACGACCTTCGACTCGGCATCTGGATCGAATCGGTCCGCCGCAACGACGTCAGTTGGAAGGAGAGCGTTGTCAAGCCGGAATTGCACAGCATTTCCGGCTCTCAGCTGCTCGGCCATCTTGCCGCCGATGAGAACCGTGTCGGCCTTGGCGCCGAGGTTGAGCAGGACGCCGAGCTTGTCGTCGACCTTTGCCCCGCCGGAGACGAGCACGAACGGCCCCTCGACGTCACCGAGCAGCCTGCCCAGCTCATCCAGCTCGCGCTCGAGCAGCAGACCGGCGTACGCCGGTAGCAGCTGCGCGACGCCAACCGTGGAGGCATGGGCCCGGTGCACCGAGCCGAACGCGTCCTCGACGAAAAGGTCGCAACCCTCGGCCAGCTCGCTCGCGAACGCCGGGTCGTTCTTCGTCTCCCCGGGGTTGAAGCGCGTGTTCTCGAGCAGCTCGATCCGGTCGTCCGGAAGCAACTCGCGCAGGCGCGCGCGAACCGGCTCGATCGTGAAGGCTGGATCGGGCCCTTTCGGCCGGCCGAGGTGGGAGCAGACCCGAACCGCGGCGGCATCCCGTTCGAGCAACAGCCGCAACGTCGGCAGCGACGCCTCGATCCGCGTCTCGTCCGCCACCCGGCCGTCCTCGAGCGGCACGTTCAGGTCGGAACGTACGAGCACGCGCTTGCCGGCGACGTCCGCCTCGCGAACCGACCGCGGTTTGTCCACCTACGCCGTCGCCGCGGCCTCGGCCTTGGGCAGAGAGGCACCCATCTTCGAGACGAGGTCGACGAGCCGGCAGCTGTAGCCCCACTCGTTGTCGTACCAGCCGAAGACCTTGACCATCCGCCCGTTCACCATCGTCAGATCGCTGTCGAACGTGCACGAGAAGGGTGAGCCGACGATGTCCTGCGAGACGAGCGGCTCGTCGCTGTACTCGAGCAACCCCTCCAGCGGCCCTCGCTGGGCTGCCGAGCGGAAGAGCTCGTTCACCTCGTCCTCGGTCGTCTCGCGCGAGACCATGACGACGAGGTCGACGACCGAGCCGTCGGGAACAGGTGCTCGCATCGACATCCCATCGACCTTGCCCGCGAGCTCCGGCATAACGACCCCGATCGCTCGCGCGGCGCCGGTGGAGGTCGGGATCAGGTTGAGTGCGGCAGCGCGCGCCCGGCGCAGGTCCTTGTGCGGCAGATCCTGCAGACGCTGATCCGCCGTGTACGCATGGATCGTCGTCATGTATCCCTGCTCGATCGTCAGCGCGTCGTGAAGGACCTTGGCCATCGGCGCGACGCAGTTCGTCGTACACGAGGCGTTCGAAATGATCCGGTCTGTCTCGGGGTCGTAGTCGTCGTCGTTGACCCCGAGCACCACCGTCACGTCGGGATCGGTCGCGGGCGCGGAGATGACCACTTTCGAGGCGCCGGCATCAAGATGCGCCGATGCGCCTTCACGGTCGGTGAAGAGCCCGGTCGACTCGACCACGATGTCGACGCCGAGGTCGCGCCAGGGCAAGTCCCTGGGATCGCGCTCGGACAGGAGCAGAAGCTCGTCGCTGCCGACCTTGATCTTCCCGTCGCCGGCCTCGACATCCTGATCGAGCCGCCCGAGCACGGAGTCGTGCTTGAGCAAGTGCGCCATCGTCTTCGCGTCCCCGAGGTCGTTGGCCGCAACGACATCGAAGTCGCCACCGCGGCTCAAGTGAGCCCGGAAGAAATTGCGTCCGATCCTTCCGAAACCGTTGATCCCGACTTTTGCCTTGGCCATTTTGCCTCCTCGTTTCTCTGATCGGAATCTAGCGAAGGCCATTGGGCGAGACGTCCTTGGTCACTTTAGGGTCGCTAAGACGCCGCGTGCGGCGCCGACCATGAAGGCCGTGCGGGCTTTGCCCGTACGGCCGCTTTATGCCCGATCGGCCCGCCCACGGCCTGCGGCCGTGGGCGGGCCGGAGGGGAAGCTCCGAGGACGACCTCCCCCTCCGCGATTGTCGCGCTCCGGACCTTGGCGACGGACGGGGTCTGAATCCATCACCGGACGAGCGCGAACCCGCCTCTGCGAAGTATTAACGAATATGGCTGGGTCGTTTCAACTGGCCCCAAAGGCATACGACGAACTCTTCCAGACTAGATTTCCGCGATCTCGATCAGCTTCTGCAAGCGCCGGTGAACTGCGGCCTTCGAGGCTGCGGGCCGGCACTTGAGCGCAAGCTCGCGTAGCGGCAGCGAAGGATGGCGAAGCCGGAGCTCCGCAGCCTCGCGCAGGCGCGGCGTGAGCTCGTCCAAACGATGCTCGCGCTGGAGCCGTCTCAGCGCCTCCAGCTGCGTGTGAGCAGCTCGGCTCGTGCGGACGAGATTCGCCTGGTCAGCGTTCGTGAGCCTGTTTGCATCGGCCTTGATCTCACCTACGACCGCCCGCTCGTCGAGCTCGAGCGCAGCATCGCTTGCGCCCGCGAGGGCGAGCGCCTCCGCAATCCGCTCGAGCCCCTTTGCGTATGCGACCGCGTGATCCCGGCGCTCGAGCACGCGGAGTGCGACGTCCTCGTGCGCGACCGCCTCGGCGACGAACTCGGCCGCCTCGGCAGTCTCGGTTCTCACCTCGAGGTGCGGCGAAGGCGGCCCCGAGACCGACCCGGCGGCAAGCAAGGAGCCGCGCAGGTAGGCGCCCCGACAGCAGGCGCGGCCGACGACCCGCTTGGGCGGGCGGGCCAAGGGCTGCAGGCGGGCGCCGAGAACGCCGCACTCCTTCAGCATTGCCACTGCCTCCCGCGTCCCCTCGACATGGAGCTGGTAACGGGTCGCGCGGTCAAAGGAGCGTCGCCGGTAGGTGCGGATCTCGGAGTCGACGCCGAAGGACCGCAGCAGGCTGAAGGCGCGCCGGGCAACCGCCGAGCTGGAGACGTCCAGGTGGACGGACACTTCGCCCGCGCGCATGTGCCACCTCCCGGCGGCGTGGAAGAGTGCCGACAACTCGGCCTGCCGGTCGCACTCGCGCTGGGGAGCGATCGCCGCGAGCTCGTTGCGGACGTCCTCAGAAAAAGACACCTTCGTGCTCCAGCAGGCGGCGCTTGAATTCGACACCGCTCGCGCCGTAGCGCCCGATCCCGTTCGCCGCAACGACGCGGTGACAGGGAACCACGAGCGGAAACCGGTTGTGCGCGCAGACCGAGCCGGCCGCTCGCTGGGCGTTTGGGTAGCCCGCCAGGGCCGCCACCTCGCCGTACGTGACAACCTCACCCCAAGGAACACCCCGGAGCGTCTCGACAACCGTGAGCTGAAAAGGCGTGTAGCCATCCACGTCGAGCTCGACGTCGGCGAACGAGTCACGCGCTCCCGTGAAATACGAGCGCAGCCTCGCGGCGAGCTCGTTTGCGGGACTGGCATCGGTTGCGGCGCCCCTGCCTGAAGGCAGTTCATGCCAGAGCAGCATCTTGCCGTCCAACCAGACCGCGCCTACTCCCCAGCCGTCCGCCAAGTACCGAACCATCTCGGCCATGCCCCTAACGTATCGCCAGAGATGGCGTGGCTCGGTCCGGCGCGTCGTGTTGTCGCGAACCGGGTTTAGACGGTCGGGTCTGCAAAGCAGCCCCGACCTTTATGACGGCGTCGACAAGCGACGCCTTAGACTTAGGGCCGATGAGCCGCCCCGCGATCGCGCTCCCGCCCGAACCCCGGAACGAGCCCGTGAAGGACTATGCACCGGGCTCGCCCGAGCGTGCCGAGCTGCAGCAGCGGCTGCGCGAGCTCGAACGCGAGCGGATCGAGATCCCGCTTGTGATCGGCGGCAAGGACGTCACCACGAAGGAGACGTTCGAAGCGGTCGAGCCCCACCGCAAGAGCCACGTCCTCGCCGACGTCCACGCGGGCAGGCCCGCCGAGGTCGAGCAGGCGATTGCCGCCGCCCGCGAGGCACGCCACGATTGGGCGCGCCTGCCGTGGGAGGAGCGCGCCGCCGTCTTCCTTCGCGCCGCCGAGCTGCTCGCGGGCCCGTGGCGGGCGACGGTGAACGCCGCGACGATGCTCGGTCAGTCGAAGACCGCCCATCAGGCAGAGATCGACGCCGCCTGTGAGCTGACGGACTTCTTCCGCTTCAACGTCGAGTTCATGACGCGCATCTACAAGGAACAACCGAACTCGGCGCCCGGCACGTGGAACCGGCTGGAGTACCGGCCGCTCGAGGGCTTCGTCTTCGCCGTCACCCCGTTCAACTTCACGGCCATCTCGGGCAACCTGCCGAGCGCGCCTGCACTGATGGGGAACACGGTCGTCTGGAAGCCGGCGTCGACGGCCGCATTCTCGGCCTACTTCGTCATGCGCCTACTGCAAGAAGCGGGCCTGCCGGACGGCGTCATCAACCTCGTCTACGGCCCGGGCGCGACGATCGGGGACGCAGCGCTCGCGAGCCCAGAGCTGGCCGGGATTCACTTCACCGGCTCGACCGCCGTCTTCAACTCGATGTGGAAGACGGTCGGCTCGAATGTCGGCGACTACCGCAACTACCCGCGGATCGTCGGCGAGACGGGCGGCAAGGATTTCATCGTCGCCCACCCGTCCGCCGACGTGGAAGCAGTCGCGACCGCGATCGTGCGCGGCTCGTTCGAGTACCAGGGCCAGAAGTGCTCCGCCGCCTCGCGCGTCTACGCGCCCTCGAACCTCTGGCCGGAGCTCCGCGAGCGCCTGGCGGACGAGGTGAAGGAGCTCAAGGTCGGCGACGTCAGCGATTTCTCCAACTTCATGGGCGCCGTGATCGACTCCAATTCTCTTGCGACTCAGCGCAAGGCGATCGAGGAGGCGAAAGCCGCGGCCAAGGCGAACGTGCTCGTCGGGGGCGGAATCGAGGACCAGGAGGGCTTCTTCGTCGAGCCAACGGTGATCGAGACCGAGGATCCGGACTTCCGCACGATGCGCGAAGAGCTCTTCGGCCCCGTCGTCACCGCCTACGTTTACCCCGAGAAGAAGTGGGAGGATACGCTCGAGCTCGTCGACCGAACGGCGCCTTACGGGCTGACCGGAGCTGTCTTCGCGCGCGACCGGGCCGCGATCGAGGACGCCAACGAGAAGCTCGAGTACGCGGCCGGCAACTTCTACGTCAACGACAAGCCGACAGGCGCGGTCGTGGGTCAGCAGCCGTTCGGCGGGGCGCGCGCCTCGGGCACGAACGACAAGGCCGGCTCGATGTGGAACCTGATCCGCTGGGTCTCGCCGCGGACGATCAAGGAGACCTTCGTGCCCCCGAAGGACTACCGCTACCCGTACATGGCGGAAGACGGGACGAGCCGGGACGGCTCAGGCCCGCCGGACCGGCCGTAGCTCGGAGAGGGACTGTCCCCGAATGGGGACCGTCCCCGTCACGGCTCTGGTGACTCCAAGCGTTTCAGGGACGGTTCGGGGAGAGTCCCTTGCGAGTAACCAGCCGCCGGTTGGGCAGCGATGAACAGCGTGCTGCACGACATCGGCGTCTTCTTTCACCACCTGGCCGACGTCGGCTGGACGGCGCTCGCGATCGCGCTCGTTTGCCAGTTCCTGAAGCTGGGGTGCGTCAGCCGAGCGTGGCGGAACATCATCGCGGCGGCGTACCCGGACTCGGATGTGCGCTGGCGCTCGGTCTGGGGCGCGATCCTGGCCCGTGTCGGCGTCAACGCGGTGGTTCCCGCCCGCGGCGGCGATGCGGTGGGCCTCTTCATCGTCAAGCGCCGAGTCAAGGGCTCGAGGTATCCCACGCTCGCCTCGACACTTGTCGCGCTGACCCTCTTCGACTCGGTGGTCGCCCTCGGTTTCATCGTCTACGCCCTCTCGACGGGGGAGCTGCCGGGGAGCTCGGTGCTCGCGCACCTGCGCGCATTCGACTTTCACTGGTTCTTCGCTCACATCCGCGGGACCCTGATCGTGCTGGGCGTGATCGCAGTACTCGTGCTCCTGCTCATCCTGTGGTTTGCGGAGGATCTGGTCGGCTTCTGGCAACGCGTTGGGCTCGGCTTCCGGATCTTTTCGGACAAGACCGGCTATCTCCGTCATGTCGCGGTCTGGCAGGCGGCCGACTGGTGCCTGCGGCTGACGATGATCTACTTCTTCCTCCGGGCCTTCCACGTGCCCGCGACGCTGCACAACGCGATCCTCGTCCAGGCGACTCAGAGCCTCGCCGTCCTGTTTCCGATCAGCCCGTCCGGGATCGGAACCGAGCAGGCGCTCCTGCTCTACACCTTCGCCGGCAAGGCATCGAAGACGACGCTGCTCAGCTTCAGCGTCGGTATGCGCGTGACGCTGATTGTCTTCAACGCCGTTCTGGGCTTCGGAGCGATCCTGACGATGCTGCGGACGCTGCACTGGCGGCAGCGCGTCGAAGCGGATCGCGACGCCGTCGCAGAGCACTCGCCGTGACCGCCGGCGCCGCCAAGAGGGCCGGGGTCGCAAGCACGACACCGGCCACGCGGACGCCCCACGCGTGGGCGATGGCGCCGTCGAGCAGGCTGGCGAACGGACGCAGACCGAGGAAGGCCAGGCTCCACAGAGCCATGATCCGGCCGCGCTGCCGTTCGGCGACGCCGAGCTGGAGTCGCGTCGTGGCCGACGTGTTCGAGGCCAGGTAACCGAACCCGCCGACGAACAGCAGCGCGAAGCCGAGCGCCAGCCACGGGCAGAGCGAGAAGGCGGCGACGCCGCCGCCGAGCAGGAACAGGGTCGCGGCCATGCGCCAGCGCGAGCCGGCGACTCGGCCGGCGACAACGAGCGCGGCCGTCACGGCCCCCGCACCGAAGGCGCCGACGATGAACCCGGCCCACGTGTCCGGCCTGCCGTATGCGTGCGCGAAGGCCGGCGAGAGCGTGTTGACCGGGTCGGAGGCGAAGCCCACGATCGCGACGATCAGAAGGAACGCCGCGAGCTCGGGCTTCTGGCGAAGGAGCCGGACGCTGTCACGTACCCGCGACTCCTCGCGGCTCGCCCGTTCCTGCCTGCGCGGCCGCACGACCAGCAGGGCCGAGATGAACACGGCGTACGACACCGCGTTGAGCGCGAACGAGGCGGGGATCCCGAGGTAATGCACGGACAGCGCCGCGCCGACGGGCCCGAGTACACGCGCGAGGTTGAACGTCATCGAGTTCAGCGCCACCGCGGTCGGGACCTCGTCCCGTCGCACGAGCGAGACGATCAGCGCCTGCTGCGCCGGCGCCGAGAAGGCGCTGACGACGCCGAGACACAGTGTGTCGGCGATCACGACCCAGGTGGTCGCGAGCCCCGCCCACGCCAAAGCGGCTAGACCGCCGGCCAGCAAGACCGCAAGGCTCTGGAACGCGAAGAGCAGCTTCCGCCGGTCGAGCCGGTCGGCGAGGCTGCCGGCCCACGGCGTCAGCACCAGGATCGGGATGAACTGCGAGAAGTTGAGGACGCCCAGCAGCAGCGCCGAGTGGGTCAACCGGTAGATCAGCAGCGCCGCGGCGAGGTTCTGGAACCACGTCCCGCTCGCCGAGAGGGCGTTGCCGAGGAAGTACGGCCCGAAGTCCCGGCGGCGGACAATCCGCCAGACCGCGCGTGGCCCAGCCACCTCCTCGTCTCTGTTGTCTACCGGCGCGGCCACGGCGCGGGTTCTACCCGCGCTCGTCGACGAGACGCACGTTCAACGTGGATGGTTTGGCTAAGCGCGGCCGGCCTTGTGCAGCTGCGCGTAAATAGACCGTGCCGTTTTCGCCGGCACTCCTGGGACGCCCTCGAGCTCCTCCTGTGAGGCGGCAAGCACTTGCTCGGCCGAGCCGAAGTGCCGTAGCAGCGCGCGCCGGCGCGCGGGGCCGACTCCCTCCAGCGTGTCGAAGATCGACTCGCGGGCTCGGGCGTCTCGGCGTTGGCGGTGAAAGCCGATCGCGAAGCGGTGCGCCTCGTCACGGACTCTCTGCAGGAGCTGCAGGCCAGGCGAGTGCGGGTCGAGCAGGACCGGATCGGGCCGGCCCGGCACGAAGACCTCCTCGGCCCGCTTCGCCAGCGCGATCACCGCCACCCTGGGGAGGTCGAAGCGCTGCATCGCGGCGAGCGCCGCGGAGAGCTGGCCTTTGCCACCGTCGATCACGACCAGGTTCGGCACCGCCGCGAAGCCCTCGTCGTACTCCTCGTCGGCGGCGTCGCTCATCCGCGCGAAGCGGCGCTCGATCACCTGCGCCATAGCTGCGAAGTCGTCCTGACCGTCGAGCCCGCGCACGGCGAACTTCCGGTAGTGGGCCTTCTTCGGCGTCGCATCCTGGAAGACGACCATCGAGCCGACCGGCTCCGAGGCCTGGATGTTCGAGATGTCGAAGCACTCGATCCGCAGCGGCAGGCTTTCCAGGTTGAGGGACTCGCGCAGCTCCTCGAGCGCCTCGACCCGCCGCAGCCGTTTCTGCTCGGTCTGGTAGCTCTCCGAGTCCAGAGCGAGCCGCGCGTTCTGGGTCGCGAGCTCCTGTAGCCGCCGCTTCTCACCGCGTTCGGCCGCCCGCACCTCGACGCGAGAACCGCGGCGCTCGCTCAGGAACTCCTGCAGCGCAGAGACGTCGCCGGCGTCGCGCGGCACGACGATCTGCGGCGGCACCGAAGGCGTCGAGCCGTAGTACTCGACGCAAAACGCTTCGAGCAGCGCAGACGTCTCCTGGCCATCGACGTTCTCGAGGTGGAAGCCGTAGCGGTCGATCATCTTGCCGCCGCGAAGCGGGAAGATCTGCACCGCCGCCTTGTCCCGGTCGACGGCCAGCCCTAAGACGTCGACGTCACCAACGCTCCGCTTCTCGACCGCCTGCCGCTCGGTCAGCCGCCGGACCGCGAACAGCCGGTTGCGGTAGCGGGCGGCCTCCTCGAAGCGCTCGCCTTCGGCGGCCTCGTGCATCTGCCGCTCCAGCTCGCGCTCGATCGTCCGCGTGTCGCCGGAGAGGAAATTGATCACGCCCTCGATGATCTCGGCGTAGGCCTCCTTCGAGATGTAGTCGACGCAGGGTGCGTGGCACCGTTCGATGTGGTAGTCGAGGCAGGGAATCCCGGAGTGCCGGCCCGGCTTCGGGCCCTCGCACGGCCGGTACTGGAAGACGCGGTTGAGGACGTCGAGCGTCTCGCGCACCTTCTTCGCGTTCGCGTACGGGCCGAAGTAGGTGACGCCGCGACGGTGACGCTCGCGCGTGAACATGACCCGCGGGAAGTCGTCCTCGACGGTGACCGCGATGTACGGAAACGACTTATCGTCACGCAGCCTGACGTTGAACGGCGGCCGATGTCGCTTGACGAGGTTCTGCTCCAGATGCAGCGCCTCGACCTCACTCCCGGTGACGATCACCTCGATGTCCGCGACACGCTCCGGCAACTGGGCAATGGCGTGCCGGACGTCGGCCGAGGCCTGAAAGTAGCTCCGCACGCGCGGCCGCAGCGACTTGGCCTTGCCCACGTAGAGGACCTGGCCACGCGAGTCACGGAAGATGTAGACGCCGGGCTTCGGCGGCAGCCGTTTGAGCTGTTCTTCGAGTCGTTTCTCCACCGGTCGCAAGGGTAGTTGTCGTTACGGTGCCGACCCGATGAGGTGGAAGGGCCCCGCACTGGCCCTGCTCGGCGCCGCGGCCGTCGCGGGGATCGCGATCGGCTTCTCGCTGAGCAGCGGCAGCGACTCGACGATCACGAACGCCTCTTCGCGGCCGGCCTCGGGCACCGGAACCACCTCAGAGACGGCGACCACGTCCACCGGCACCGGCACGATTTCGATCCACCTCCCCAAGCCGGGACACATCCGGCTCGGCCACCGCCTCGTGGTCGCAACGGTCGACGATGCCGTCAAGCAGGCCGACCCGGCTCAGGCGGCCGCGCTGATGAAGGTCTCCCACGACGCCGGCTTCGACGCGATGATGGTCTCGGCCATGTGGAAGCCTGGGGCCCGGGCTCCATCCGCCCAGGATCGGCTCACGCTCGGAAACGTCGTCAAGGCCGCAGACGCCCAGGGGATGGATGTATTCGTCTTCGTCTGGAACGGATTGAGCGGCGACACCCCGCGGACAGTCAGCGCCCGGCGAGATTTCGCTGCCTACACCGCAGCGCTCGCAAAGGCATTCCCCCAGATCCGGGACTTCGTCGTCGGCAACGAGCCGAACCTGAACACCTTCTGGATGCCGCAGTTCGGCGCCGAGGGACGTGACGTCGCAGCCTCGGGCTATCTCGACATGCTCGCGCGCACCTACGACGCGCTGAAGGCCGTTTCGTCCCACATTCAGGTAATCGGCGGCGCACTCGCGCCACGCGGCTCCGACCGGCCGGGGACGAAGCGCGACACTCACTCTCCGACGAAATTCATCGACGATCTCGGTGAGGCGTACAGAGCCAGCCACCGGTCCAAGCCGATCATGGACGCCTTCGCGATTCATCCCTATATGCGGACGTCGAAGCTCCCGCCCACGGACACTCACGCCAGGTCGACGACGATCACGATCGCGGATTACCCGAAGCTCGTGACCCTGCTCGCCGGGGCCTTTGACGGAACGGCCCAACGCGGGCAGGACTTGCCCGTCTACTACACGGAGTTCGGCGTGCAGACCGTCGTCCCGGCCGCGCACCGCGGCGCGTACACCGATCTCAAGTCGCCCTCCGCGGTCGACGCGGTCGACCCGCAGACGCAGGCACGCTACTACAGCGAGGCGCTGCAACTGGCCGCGTGCCAGCCGACCGTCAAGGGTCTGTTCGTCTTCCACACCTTCGACGAGCGCGACCTCGCCGGTTGGCAGTCCGGACTGTTCTATGCCGACCAGAAACCGAAGCCGAGCCTGCCGGCCTTCCGCAAAGCCGCCGCCGAGGCGCGCGCCGCGAGCCTGACGCACTGCTCCGGCGTCACCTTCGTCAAAGAGAAGTAGCCACGCCGGGGATCAAGCCCGCGTGCGCATCGGCCGATGCGCCAGACAGGATGCCGCCCATCCGCAAGCTCGCCGCCGCCCTCCCGATCGTGCTGGTCGCGCTCGCCGCGGCGACGCCTGCGCAGGCCGCGCCGCGGACGCTGGCCGTCGGCGCGTCCGAGTCGGCGAGCCTCGTCCCAGATTCGGTCCTCGCCAAGTCACGGATGGATCTCGCCGTTCTCGCCGGCTTGAACGAGATCGAGGTTCGGGCCGGCTGGACGCCCGGCAAGACGGAGCCCACCGCGGATGAGCTCGCGTCGTTCCAGGCGAGCGCGCTGGCGGCGCAGCTCGACGCGGTTCGACTCGTGATCGCAGTCGATGTGGGCGGCGGCCTGCAAACGCCCGTAACTCTCTTCGACCGGAAGCAGTTCGCCGAGTACACGGCCTCGCTCGCGCGGGCGCTGCCCTACGTGCGCGACTTCATCGTCGGAAACGAGCCGAACCTGAACAGGTTCTGGCTGCCGCAGTTCGACGTAGGCGGCCACGATGCCGCGGCCCCCGCCTACGAGGCCCTGCTGGCGCGGACGTACGACTCGCTGAAGGCGGTCTCGCCGTCGATCAAGGTGATCGGCGGAGCCCTCGCGCCGCGCGGCGCCGACCAGTACCGCTCCGGCCGGCAGACACATTCGCCGACGACCTTCCTGCGCGACCTCGGCGCCGCCTACCGCAAGAGCCGGCGCCGGGCGCCGATCATGGACATGTTCTCGATTCACCCCTACGGCGAGACATCGAAGACGCCGCCGACGGCGTTGCATCCGAAGTCGACCAGCATCTCGATCGCCGACTATCCGAAGCTCGTCAAGCTCCTGCGCGACGCGTTTCACGGCACGGCGCAGCGCGGCGCCTCGCTCCCGATTCTCTACGGCGAATACGGGGTGCAGACCCGGATCCCGTCAAAGAAGCTCGGCGCCTACACCGACGTCGGCGTCCCGACGGCGGGCGATGCCGTCTCGGAGACGATGCAGGGCGCCTATTACAAGCAGGCAATCCAGCTCGCGTATTGCCAGCCGACAGTCGCCGGCCTCCTCTTGTTCCACATCAGCGACGAGCCCGACCTCGACCGCTGGCAGTCCGGTCTCTTCTACGCCGACGACACACCGAAGTCCGACCTGGCTGTTGTCAAGAGCGCCGCCCAGGCCGCCCAGGCCGGCACGCTTACCTGCCCGAAGCCGAAGCTCAAGCCTCGTACGCGTCGCTAGCATCCTCTTGGTGAGCGGCCAGTACGTCGCGTACACCTTCTTCAAGATCGACCCGGCCTGGCGACGCCTGCCGATCGACGAGCGCGCGGCCGGAAAGGATGCGTTCGCCGAGCTGGTCGAGGACTGGGCCGGGCGCATGGACGCCCTGCGTGCCTACTCCGTCGCCGGGGTCCGCCCCGACTGCGACTTCTTCCTCTGGAAGATCACCGACCGCTATGAGGATCTCGGCGAGCTCGGCGCGGCGGTGAACGCCACCCCGCTGGCGGCCTGGCTCGAGACGCCGTACTCCTATCTGGCGACGACCAAGGCGTCCGAGTACACATCGGCCCGTAAGGCCCGCAAGATCGTTCCGAAGGACTCCCCGTACCTCGTCGTCTACCCGTTCGTGAAGGTGCGCCCGTGGTACGCGCTCTCGGAGGAGGAGCGCCGCCGCGCAATGGACGAGCACATCCGGATCGGCCGGGAGGAGTTCCCGACGATCCACAACCACACCACCTACTCGTTCGGGATCGACGACCAGGAGTTCATGACCGCGTTCGAGTGCGACGAGCCCGCCGACTTCATGCACCTGATGCTGCGCCTCCGAGACAGCGAGGCTTCGCGCTACACGGAGCGAGATACCCCCATCTTCGTCGGGAAGCACGTCCCGATTCGCGAGGCCTTGGCCGCGCTGGACGGCGCCGAGGCTAGGGCGCGGGGTCTCGCGGAGGCTTAGTCTCGTCGAGGTCGGCCGCCGCGACGTCTGCCGCGTCGCCGATGGCCAGGCCACCGGTGATTCCGCCGCCGGCGCCGTAGCCGGATTCCGCCAGGTACCGCTCCTCGGCCTCTCCCGGGTCCTCGCCGCCGAACTCCTCGCGCAGGTCGGCCTCGTCCTCCGGCTTCCCGCCGATGCCGCGCACCCAA
>Ga0075435_100001959_pt1 | contig 13434 bp, 13 predicted proteins | sample RhiMethybrSRZTD4_FD_75302 | JGI IMG/M metagenome (GOLD analysis project Ga0075435, IMG submission 75302) | Populus rhizosphere microbial communities from Tennessee, USA - Rhizosphere MetaG P. TD hybrid SRZTD4 | ecosystem: Host-associated > Plants > Roots > Rhizosphere > Soil | place: USA...
GATGTGATGGACACCCTGCACCTGGATCCGCGACATCGTCAGAAGGCCCTCCCCGGTGAGCCCCACAGCATACTGACCCGGGCCTCCGGCAGCCATGATCCGCAATTCAAAGGTTGTCCCCGCGAGCGGCGGCCGGTACATTCCGCGGTTCCAGCGTACCCACATCTACAGACCCTTGGGGGGGCCGCATCATGAACCGCATCAGGTTGGGAGTCGTCGTCCTGCTCGCCGGCGCCGTCGCCGCGAGCCTGTCCGTGCAATCCTGTTCGTCGGGCAAGGTCGAGGCCACGCCGGTCGCCGCCGTGGACCCGGTCGTTCGCGGTCGCTACCTCGTCACACTCATGAGCTGCAACGATTGCCACACGCCCGGCTACTTCTACGGCGCCCCCGACACCACGCGCCGGCTCTCGGGCAGCGACATCGGCTGGATCGGCCCCTGGGGCGTGGTGCACGCGCGCAACCTCACGCCCGACTCGGCGACCGGCATCGGCACGTGGACCAAGGAGCAGATCGTGCACGCGCTCCGGAGCGGAAACACGCCGGATGGCTCGCAGCTCGCGCCGATCATGCCGTGGATGAACTACTCGTCGATCATCGACGAGAACGACGCCATGGCGATCGCGTCGTACCTGAAGAGCCTGCCACCGGTCACGCACAAGAACATGGATCGCCAGCCGCCGGGCCAGAAGCCGGTCGGCGCGACCATTGCGTTCCCGCCGCCGCCGGCGTGGGACGTGCCGCCACCGCCCAAGCAGGCCGCGGCGAAATAGCGGTCCTGCGAAACCTCGACGGGCGCTCCGGCTCACGCCGGGGCGCCCGTTCGCTTGGCGCGCAGTCTCTGCCCCTTACGTCCCGCCCTTGGCGTCGTCCAGCGCGCGGATCATCTCCGGCTGGATGTCGAAGATCCGCATCTGCACCATCTTGTCGATGGGCACGTGCTTGTAGCCGGCGGTCTCCAGCCGGCGGATGTACTCCGGCGTCACGCCGTGGATGCGCATGTCCACCAGCTTCTGCGCCGGGATGCGCGTGTAGCCGAGCTGCTTCAGGTCGTTGATGAACTCGGTGGTGACGCCGTGGATGCGGAACTGCACCAGCACGTCGCGATCGAGGTTCGGGTAGCCGGCGCGGCCCATCTCGGCCGCGAACTCGGGCGTGACCTGGAAGATACGCGACTCGATGTACTTGTCGAGCGGCAGGTCGTCCCCGGCGCGGCGCATGTCGCGGATGTAGTCCGGCGTGGCGCCGTGGATGCGGGTCTCGACCAGCTTGTCGGCGGAGAGGTGGTCGAACCCCACCGACGCCATGTCGCGGACGTAGGCGGGATCGACGTTGAAGATGCGGAACGACACGAACTTCTCCAGCGACACGTCGTAGCCGATCGCCTGCATCGAGCGGATGAAGCTGCTGGAGACGTCGAAGATCGCGAGCGAGAACAGCTCGTGCTCGCGATCGCGATCCACCCCGAGATGGAGGCCCAGGCCGTCCAGCGTCCTCACGAAGTCCGGGTTCGCGTCGAACGTGAACGTGCCCGCCCCGAGGCCGGCCCGGAACGAGCCCTCGTACGTGATCGTGCCCGCCTCGCGACGCATCTCGAAGCGCACGTCCACGGCCGAGCGCGAGCGCACCTGTTCGGTGGTGAGTCCGGCGAAGTCGGAGACCCGGTAGCGCGTGCCGCTGTTGTCGTGACGGCTCGTGCGCATCGAGAACTCGAGCCGGTCGGCGCGGTCCTCGTCGAGCGACGCCGTCCACGAGCCCGTGATCGGGCTCGTTCCGGCCCGGGCGACGAGCGGCACCACGGCCAGCAAACCGATGGCGAGGATGCGACGGATCATGACGTACTCCTTCGGCGCCGCCCCGGGGAGCGGGGCGCCGGCGCTCAACGGCTCCGGTACTGCGACATCTCGTCGATGAAGCTGTCGTTCATGCCGCCGGCGGCGAGCCGGCAGAGATCGCTGACGCTGAGGTTCGTGTAGCCCGCCTTCGCGAGCTTGCGCACGAGCTTGGGAGTCACGCCCACGGCCGCCAGCGACTGGGCCTCGCGCGCGTCACGAAGGACGATGCCGGCCGCGCGCAGCTCGCTCACGTACTCCGGCCTCACGCCCACCGCCGCACAGCCCTGCAACTCGTTCGCGGAAGCGAGCTGGAGACCGCTGGCGCGCATGCCGCGGACGTATTCGGGCGTGACCCCGACCGCGACCAGGCCCTGCGCCTCGCTCGCGGAGGAGATCACGAAGCCCGCAGCCCGCATGTCGCGGACGTACTCGGGCGTCACCCCCACCGCGGCCATGCCCCGGACCTCGTCCGCGGAGGCGATCGCGAAGCCGGCGGCGCGCATGCTGCGGATGTATTCGGAGGTCACGCCCACGGCGACGAGGCTGGAGGCTTCGCTCGGGCTCTTCACCGCGAGCCCCGCGTTGCGCATGTCCGCGATGAACTCGGGCGTCACCCCCACCGCCGCCATGCTCTTCGCCTCCTCGTACGAGCGCACCTCGAGACCGGCGGCGCGGATCCCCTGGACGTACTCGGGCGTGGCGCCCACGGCGTACATGCCGGCGATCCTGGAGATGTCGATATCGGGGAACACCGACCGCATCTCCAGGATGTCGGCCGTGGACACGCCCTGCGACCGCAGCTCGATCAGCTCGTCCACCGTCAGCCGGATGCGGCCGTGGGCGATGGCCTCGGTCGAGTTCGGCACCAGCGCGGTGCCGCTGTCGTCGTCCGCGTCCGGGCTGCTGGCGACGGTCGCCTCGGCGGCGACGGGTTCGCCGCTGACGGTCGGCGAGTCGGTGACGTTGGCGTCGTCGGTCGCGTCGGGACACTGGCTCGTGTGAGCCGACTGGACGCACGCCGGGCGGGCCGGGCGCGCCGTCGTCACGGTCGTGGGGCTGCTCGCCATGGTCGTGGCGGCGCGCACCGTGGGAACTTGGATTCTCTCCGCGACCTGCGGCTTGGCGATCGCCGTGAGCGATGGCCCGGCGAAGGCGAGCGCCAGGCCCAGGAGCAGCGCCAGCGCGGTGACGCCGCGCACCGGGCCGGTCGAGGGAGCGGGCCCGCCCACGACGCGGCGGATGCGGTGGAGCAGCAAGCCGCCGCGTGCGGAGACCGCGAGCGCCAGCGTCTCGCCGCGCAGCTCCTCGAGCCGCGTCAGGGCACGGGCGTACTGGAGCGGATCTCCACACACGCCCACGGCGAGGTCATCACAACAGTTCTCGCGCTCGATCCGGACCTGGCGCGAGATCCACCACACCGCGGGGTGGTAGAAGAGCAGCGTCTCGACGGCGGCCTGGAGCAGGTTGACGACGAGGTCGTGGCGCCGGATGTGCGCCAGCTCGTGCGCGAGGATCATCTCCAGCTGCCCGGGAAGGAGCCCGGTGAGCGTGTTCGCGGGGAGCAGGATCACCGGGCGCAGGAGCCCGACCACGGCCGGGACCTGGACCACCGTGGATTCGAGGAGCCGTACCGCACGGCGCACGCCGAGCGCGACCCCGAGCCGCCGCGCCATCGCGAGCCAGGGCTCGCACGCGGGCTGGGCGTGCACGGTCACGAGCCGGCGCGCGCGCAGCCACTGGACGATGAGGCGCAGCGACAGCAGCGTGACGCCGACGATCCACAGCGTCACGATCGTGGGCAGTGCATCGCTTGCGACGCGCCAGGGATCGGGCATGGAGGCGACGCGCGCCGGGGCGAATGTCGCGACCACGATCGTGGCGAGGCTCGGCGGCGCCGGCGCAGCGGCTGTCGCCGTCGCAGGCGCGGGCGACAACGGGGGCGCGGCGATCGCATGCCGTACGAGCCGGGGCGCTTCGTGAGCAGCGATCGCGTACGAGCGCAGGCCGGTGAGCACGCCGACCACGACGAGGAGCGCCAGCGCGGCGCACGAGAGCGCATAGCGCAGGTTCGCGCTCCGCGACGGCAGGAACGCGAGCAGGAGCGCCAGCGCGGCGGCGATCGCGGCGCCCTGCCAGACGAGGTGCAGCAGCGCCCAGCCGACGGCCTGCAGGGCGGGAGCGAGTGACATCGCGAGGGCCTGGGCGAACATCATGGGGCCTCCCCTTTCTCGAGCTGGTCGAGCAGTGCGCGGATGCCGCGCAGTTCTTCTTCGCTGGCGGGCCGTTCGGAGAGCGCGTGCAGCACGAGCTTCGCGGACGAGCCGCCGAACGCGCGATCCACGAGGTCGCCGAGGAGCTGGCGCTGCGTGCGCCGCTCGCTCTCCCGGGCGGCGTAGATGTGGGCGCGCTGCGCCTCGTCGCGCACCACGAGCCGCTTCTCGGTCATGATCTGCAGCGTCTTGAGGACGGTCGTGTAGCCGCTCCCGTGCGACCGGCTCAGCACCTGGTGCACGTCGCGCACCGTGCTCGGGCCCCGCTGCCACAGCACGCGCAGGATCGCGAGCTCTGCGTCGGTGGGCCGCGGTGTGCTCACTCGCTTCTCCGCCATGTCCGCGATGCCTCCAGGGGATCGAACGGCCCTTCGAACGGCACGGGCGCATGCTAGTACGAAGGGCTTCGTAGAATCAACGAAGATCTTCGTAGCGCGGGAGAACGAGCGACGAGCGCCATCCCGTGGCGCGCCCGGCCGGGGAGCTATCTGAGGGCCGGCCGGCCCTCCCCTGGCCGGGCGGCGCCACGACTTACGGCGTGCCGAACACCGTGCCCAGGCGCACGAGGATCTGGTCGGAGGTGTGGCTGTCGCGCTTCGCGTTCACGGTGCCGCCGGACGTGTTCACGTCCTCGGGGAGCAGGAAGTCGTGGCGGATGCCCGAGCGGTACTCGGCGCTGATCTCCGCCAGGTGCCCCGGCGCCACCTCGCGGCGAACTCCCAGACCGCCGCTCCATGCGAACGCGATGCGGCTGTCACCGTGCTTGGCGGAATACGGCGCTCCATTCGCGGTGCCGGAGAGCTCGCTGTCCGTCCAATAGGTGTCGAAGCCGACGGTGCCGAAGATGAACGGCGTGACGTCCTTGTTCGGCATGGAGAACTCGGGGCCGACGCCGAAGAACAGGCTCCAGTTCGTGGTCTCGATGCTCAACTTGTCGGTGCCGCTCAGGTTCGAGGCCGGCACGTCCACCGTGCGCGAGAAGTTGTAGAGCAGGCCCGTATTCGAGCGCAGCGCGAACTTCTTCCCGGGCTTGCGCGTGATCGACGAGCCGTCGAGCGCGAGACCGAAGCCGGCGATCTTGCCCCAGTCGCCCATGGGGAACGCGCCCACGAAGTAGCCGCCGCCCAGGTACTGCATCTTCGCTCCCGAGTCGGCGGGATGCATGGGAACCGCGACCTGCGCCGGAGGCGATGAAGTCGCCGTGGAATCGGACTGCGCGAACGCCGGCGCGGCGCCGGCGCTCACCGCCGCGAGCGCGAGCATCGCAGCGAACGTCGAACGATGGTGTCTCATGAGGACTCCGAGAGAGGGACGCGCTCCATCGTGCGTCTGCGTGACGCACGCGTGATGAACGGCGAGCGACGTTAGGTGCGTCGCGTGCGCGAGTCAATGACCGCTGTTCTCGCGCGTGTGGGTCATCAAGCGCGCGAACGTCAATTGTGCAAACGACAACGCGAAACTGCTGGGAGCACGTATCGCGTTGCCGTTAGTCTGCCGCCCTCCTCTCCGGTTCCGAAGCTCACCCATCTCCACTCCTCGGTGAGCAGGCCGCTTCGCGACGCTCCTCCGATGCGCGATGTCGACTCATCACGCCGGAGGCCAGGATGCACGCACATCACGGTAGTGGAACACCCGTGCCTTCTCTACAGGTACACACCGGACCCTGTGCTGCGGAGTTCGCTGGAGCCCGCGACGTCGCGGAGATCGACGCGCACGTTGCCCGTTCCCATCTCTACAAGGCGGCGCTCCTCGCGATCGCGTGCGCGCTGTTCGTGGGCTGCGGCACGCACCGCGCACCCATCGCGGCGACGGCGCCGGCCGCGACCGACGTCGCCAGCGCGGACGCATCGGTGGACGTGACCGAGCTCGGGGCCTCGGGGAAGACGCCCCGGGTCGGCCCCGGCGCACTCGGCGGTCCGCTGGCGGGAATCGACGGCGGGCTCCTCGCGCGCTTCGAGGCCGGGCGCGACGATTTCATCGAGGAGGAGGACATCGCGGACGGCATCGGCCCCGTGTTCAACGAGGTGTCGTGCGGCACTTGCCACGACCAGCCCGTGGGCGGCACGACCGGCCGCACCGAGACGCGCTTCGGGCGCGTCGTCAACGGCCGCTTCGATCCGCTCGCGGAAAAGGGCGGCTCGCTGATGCAGGATCATGCCATCGGAGCGGTCGGGGCCGGCGCCGGAGCGGTCACGTTCGTGCCCGAGACGGTGCCCCCCGAAGCCAACGTCCGGGCGCTGCGGCTCACGACGCCGCTGTTCGGGCTGGGCCTCGTGGACGCCGTGCCCGACGAGACGTTCCTCGAGCTTGCCCAACTCGAGACCTCCCGCTCGCCCTCGACGGCCGGTGTGGCGAACCTCGTGACCGAGATCACGACCGGGGCGACGCGCGTCGGGCGGTTCGGGTGGAAGTGCCAGGTGCCGACGTTGCACCAGTTCTCGGGCGACGCCTACCTGAACGAGATGGGCGTCACGAGCGCGCAGTTCCCGAACGAGAGCTGCCCGCAGGGCAACTGCGCCCTGCTCGCGTTCGATCCGGTGCCGACGTTGAACAACGACGGCGAGGACGTGGACCGCTTCACCGACTTCATGACGCTGCTCGCACCCCCTCCCCGGGCCGAACGCGCGTACGGGGTCGTGGCGCACGGTGAAGAGGTCTTCCGCAGCCTCGGCTGCGCCAACTGCCACACGCCGTCCCTGGTCACCGGGGAGAGCCCGGTGCCGGAGCTCTCCCACAAGGTGTTCCAGCCGTTCTCGGACTTCCTGCTCCACGACATGGGCCCACTCGGCGACGGCATCGTGCAGGGGAATGCCGGCGCCACCCAGATGCGGACCGCGCCGCTCTGGGGCTTGGGCTCGCGTCACACGTACCTGCACGACGGACGCGCCCGGACCGTGGAACAGGCGATCACCGCGCACGCCGGCCAGGCTGCGGCGGCGCGCGAGCGCTACTACCGCATGAACCCCGGGCTGCGCCAGCACCTGCTCGCATTCCTGCGTTCGCTCTAGAGACGTCCGCGAGACCCGGCCGCGACGAGTATTCCCCACGAGAAGTTCCACCCACCAGGCCGCCATGGAGGTCACGTGAAGGCAACATCGCTCGCTTCCCGTCCCACGTTCCGCTTCCCCCTGCGTACGCTCGCTGGCTTCGCGACACTTGCCGTCGCCATCGCCACGTCGCTGACGCTGGGGTCGTGCGGAAAGAGCACGCAGACGATGAACCCGGACGTGAGCGTCAACGACAGCGCCAGGCTGCCGGCGACGCCCACGGGGGGCCAGCCGTCGGCGAAGTTCGCGTTCTCAACGTCCGAACTGGACCTGATCAAGACCACCAGCGGCACGAGCGGCTGGGTCACGATCCTCTCGGCGCCGATCAAGATGCCGGCGGCGAAGGAGCTGTTCGTGAGCGCATCGCTCGAGGCCGGGTTGTTCACGCAGACGCTGGTCCGGAGCAAGAACAACAAGAAGGACACGTCCACGGCCAGCGTCGCGATCCAGGTCCAGGCGCTGATCGACCACACGCCGGTGCCGCCCGGCACGGTGACGTACGCGGCGAGGACGCAGACGCTCTCGGCCACGCTCGAGGGCGCGATCGGCGGCTGCCTTTCCACGGTGACGAATGCGGACGGCACCACGAGCATCATCGTGGACCAGAACTGCGTGACGCCGGAGGAGATCGAATTGATCCTCTCCACGCTGAACGCGGCGTCGTTCAACTTCGTCGCCAGCAACGTGCCGGTCGGCACGCACGTGCTGTCGCTCCAGGCTCGGATCTCGAGCTCGACGAGCGTCGACACGGGCACCGCGTCGGCCACGGCGCTGGTCGGCAAGGGCACGATGATCGCGCAGACGGTTCGCGCAACGAAGTGACGCAGCTCGCCTGAACGGCTCCCGGGCCGGACCGGGGCTCGCGGTGGGTTCGACCGTGGGTCCCGGCCACCCGGTCCGGGGCTGGAGGCATCTGACCGGACGACTTCGTGCGAGGTCGTGCAGATCGCGCGTGCAAGATCGCGCCGGCGTCAGGCCCAGGTGAGGAAGCCGGGATCCCGGGAGCGGGCGTCCAGCTTCCCGCCGAAACCCCGCGAGCAGGCCGGGGGCCCGGGGAGTGCCCGACCTGCAGAGCCAAAGCCTCGCTCATCCCGGTTCACGCGGTGCGCCTGGACGCCGGCTCGATCCGCTCCCCGAGCGCCACACGAGGGGATCTCACCATGCGGCATCGTGTGATCATCACGCTCGCGATTCTCGTGCTGCTGCCCGCGGCCGCTGCGGCCGGGCCTTTCAACTACTACGGACCGCACATCGGCTTCGGCCAGGGACCCGACCAGACCTTGATCGGCGGTCAGCTCCAATGGAATGGCATCGCGCCAAGGATGGCATTCGTGCCGGGCGTCGACTACGGCTTCAACGACGTGAGCTCGGTCCTGACGCTGAACGGCGACTTCCACTACAACCTGAGCTACGAGACGACATGGCAGCCGTACGTCGGGCTCGGCGCGGAGGTGAACAACTGGCGCGAAACGGTGGGCCGGAACCGCGACCGCACGGAGACGTCGACGACGACCGGCGGCCACGTGGTCGTGGGCGCCGCGATCCGCAATCGCACCGGCGGGCGGTTCTTCACCGAGCTGAAGCTGGGCCTGGGAGACTCGCCCGACATGAAGATGCTCCTCGGCTGGAACATGCGCAGCCGTTGAGCGAGCGCCACGAGGGCGCGAAAAGGGTTTGACGCAGTGCGGCGGCTCCTGGGATGGGGCCGCCGCGCGGCGCCGCGAGGCCAGGCTAGGGCTTTCTCGAGCTCCCGGGCTGCGTGAGGAAGCTCATCAGCAGCTGCCAGATGATGCGCCCACCCGGCACCCAGTCGACGATGGTGCCCGGGCGCACGAACGCCAGCGCCGCCATCCCGGCGCCGACCGCGACGCCGAGCACCGGCATGCGCCGGAGCGTGCGCACGAACGACAGGCTGCGGTCGGTGATGCGCAGCGGCCGCTCCCAGCGCGTGAACTCGCGCGCCACCTCGCCGCGCTCGGACGCTGCGCGCTCGACCAGGCGCGCGCGGCGCACGTGCAGGCTCTCTCGCGCGCTGCTCACGGCTGGCCCTTCAGCCGGTCGCGGTCCTTGCGCAGCTCGGCGACCGTGGTGGCGAAGAGCGGCGGCCGGCTCTTGAGCCAGGCGCGCAGCCACAGCGCGCCGCCGCCCGCACCCAGCAGCATCGCCAGCGCCGCGAGACCGACCGCGAGCGGCCGGTGCTCCGGCGCCACGATGAGCACCACGAACAGGATCCCGAACGTGAGCCCCACTTGCAGGCAGAAGAGCACCGTGAGCGCCACGAGCGCGAGCGTGGTGAGGTTGAGGCGCTCCTCCCCGAGCTCGGTGGAGAGGATCTCGAGGCGCGTGCTGAGCGCGGTCAGCACGCTGTGGGCGAGGCGATGGAGCGAGGCGGTGAAGCTGTCGTCGCGCGGCGGCTGCGGCTCGGTGGCCATCGTCTGCCTCAGCGACGCGAGATCAACACGCCCAGGAGCAACCCGGCGACGGCGGCGATGCCCACGGCGCCCCACGGGTGCTCGCGCACGTAGTCGTCCGCCGTCTTCGCCACGTCCTTCACCTGGTTGAGAACGGCGTCATCGGAGTTCGCCAGCCGCTCCCGCGCCGACTTGAGCGTCTCCTCCGCCCGCGCGCGCGCCGCGAGGATGCGCTCGCCGGTGGCGCTGGCGGTCGCCTTCAACAGCTCCTCCGCGTCGGCGATGATGCTCTTCATGTCGGCCGCGAGCTGCTCGCGGCCACCACCGGTCAACGACTCGGACATGGCGTGTTCCTTGGGATCGCGCCGCGCGCGCGGCGCCCGGGTGATGGGGTGCGGTTGTGAACGCGGGGAATCTACCAGCACTCCCCCGGGATTGCCCGGGCGGTCAGGCCGGTGCGCCGTTTGGCGCCGGGGCGGCCGCGCCCCTGAACAGCAGCCACAGCGCGAGCGGGATCTCGTACGCGGCGAGCGGGAGCCAGATGTACCAGATCCAGCGGCCCGGGAAGAGGTCCACGAACTCGAGCGGCAACACCACGACCGCCGCCGCCGAGGCGACGACGCCGAGCCATGCGAGTGGCGCAGGGATCATGCGGCCGCGGAGCAGCAGCCAGGCGAAGAGCACACTGCCAACGGAGAAGAAGATCGCAGCCACGCCCGACACCTGACCCTCGAGCAGCCAGGTGCCGAGCGTACGCGCGGTGGCGGCGTCGGGCGCATCCGGCCCCGCAAGCCACAGCAATCCCATCGTGCGCTGGACGCCGAGCGCGCCCGCGAGCCCTTCACACACACGGCAGGTGAGCGCGAGCATCGCGAGCACGGGATCCTGCTCGCGCGTGAGCCCCCACAGCGTCACGCCCAGCACCAGCGCGCAGAAGCTCGTGAACAGCACGAACAGCACCGCGATCCTCAGGTCGGGCATGTGCTGCGCGACGCTCGCAAGCTTCGCTTCGACGCCATGGCCGGCCATCGCCCGGCTCGAGAGCACCAGGGTCAAGATGCCGACGGCGATGTAGAGCAGGAACGCGAGCCCGGCGAGACGGGCGGCGGCACGGCGCGACACGGTGAGCCTACTCCTCTCGCAACAACTTCAGCGGGTCCGCCGAGAGCGCGCGCTGCGCCGGGATCCAGGTGGCGAGGAGTCCGAGCAGCAGCATGACCACCACCACGCCGGCGAGGACGAGCGGGTCGCGCGGCGTGGCCTGGTAGACCACGGCGCTCAAGACGGTGCTCGCGAGCACGCCGAGCACGAGCCCGGCAACGGAGCCCAGGGCGAGGAGCTGGAACGGCCGCGACAGGGTCGCCTGCAGGATCTCGCGCTGACTCGCCCCGAGCGCGATGCGGATGCCCAGCTCCTTCAACCGCCGGCTCACCGCATACGCCGCGAGCCCGAAGACGCCGGTGAGCGACAGCAGTGCGGCGATCGCGCCCAGCACGCCCAGCGCCACCGCCGCCACGCGCGAGGGGAACAACGACAGGCCCATGGCGCCCGTCCACGACTGGATGAACGCCGGCAGCCCGGGGTCCAGCTCGCGCAGCCGGCCGCGAATCGCCGCGGCCACGTCCACCGCCGGCAGGTCCGAGTCCACCACCACCCACGTCATGCTCGCCGGCGTCTGCATCACCGGGAGGTAGAGCGCCGGCTGGGTGCTCTCCGTGAGGTTCTCGTACTTGCCGTTCTCCACGATCCCCACCACCTGCGTGGGGGTGCCGTCGCGCTGCTTGAAGATGCCGCCGAGCGCGCGCGCCTCCGAGCCGAAGAGCTGGCGCGCCAGTTCCTGGTTGACGACCGCCACCTGCGGCGCGTCCTTGTCGTCGTGCCACGAGAACGCGCGGCCCTGCAGCAAACGCACGCCGGCGGCACGGAAGTAGTCCGGCGAGATGACCATCTGGAGCGGGAGCGCCGCGGCGTTGGCGCGCTTCAAGTCGGTCGTCTCCTGCTGGAACACGTACGTGCCCGGAACGTCCCCCTGCGAGAGCGGCACGCAGTTCGTGGTCCCGACCGCGCGCACGCCCGGGATCGCCCCCATGGCGTCGACCATCCGGCGCTGCATCGGCAGCAGGGTCTCCCCCCGGTAGCCCGCCATCTCCAGCTCCGCGCTCGCCAGCATCCGGCCGCGGGGCTCGAACCCGTACGGACTGTGCAGGGAGCGCACGAGGCCGCGCACGGCGACGAACGACGAGGTGACGAGCAGCGCGCAGATCGCGATCTGCGCCACGAGCAGCACGTCGCGCACGGACAGGCGGCGGCCCATGCCGCTCGTGGGCCCGGACTTGATCACCGCGTAGGGATCGGTGCGGAGCACCTGCCGCACGGGGACGGCGCCGAACAGGAGCCCGCTGGCGACCGCCAGCAGCAGCGCTGCCACGGCCACGGTCGCATCCGGGTTCATGGGAAGATTGAGCGGGAAGCGCGGGAACGGCTGCCACGACGCCAGCCAGCGCAGCAGCACGACGCTGCCTGCGAGGCCCAGCGCGCCGCCCAGGAGCGAGACCAGCACCGCCTCGGTGAAGAGCTGGCGCAGCACCCGGCCGCGGCCCGCGCCCAGCGCCAGGCGCAGGGCGAGCTCCCGCGAGCGGTCGGCGGCACGGGCGGCGAACAGGCTGCCGAGGTTCGCGCACGCGGCGAGCAGGATCAGCGTCGAGAGCAGCATCAAGCCGGTGAGGAACGCGCGCATCGGACCGCCGAGGAACTCGCCGTAGAGGCTCGGGCGCTCGAGCTTGAGCGGCAGGTGCTGGTGCTCGCTGGGATAGGCCTTCTCGAGCGCGACGCTGATCGCGTCGAGGTCGGCCGCCGCCTGCTTCGGCGTCACCCCCGGCTTCAGGTGCCCGAAGATCATGAACAGCATCCCGCGCTGGTTCCGCTGCTCCATCTCCTTCGAGCCCCAGAGCTGGTGCTTGTCGACGATGGGAACGAAGAAGTCCGGGCCGAAGAACAGCAGCGTGCCGTTGAAGCCCTGCGGCGCCACGCCGAGAACGGTGAACGGCTGCTTGTTCACGCGCACCACCCGGCCGACGACGCCGGGGTCGTCGTGGAAGCGCGCGTGCCAACAGGCGTGCGACAGCACGATGTAGGGAACGCTGTCCGGTCCGTGCTCGTCGGCGGCGTGGAAGAAGCGGCCACGGAAGGGCTGGATGCCGAGCGCGTCGAAGTAGTTGCCGGTCACCGCCAGCGCCCAGGTGCGGGACGGCTCGTCCCCCGCCTCCAGCCCGGCCTCCATGATGTCGTAGCCGGCGAGGTCCACGAAGCTCCGGTTGCGATCGCGCAGGTCGAGGTAGTCGGGATAGGACTGGTTCGCGGAGTTGCCCTTCGCGCGGTGGATCGAGTACAGGCTCTCTGCCCGCGGCACGTTGAGCGGGCGCAGGATGAATGCGTTCAGCGCCGCGAAGACCACGGCGTTCGCACCGATCGTGAGCGCGAGGGTGAACACCGCGACGCCGGTGAAGCTCCGCGACTTCCGCAGCATGCGGGTGGCGAAGCGCAGGTCCTGCACCAGCGTTTCCCAGAACATCCCGCCCGCGGCGGCGCGCGCCTCCTCCTTGAACTTCAAGTGGCCGCCGAACTCGATGCGTGCGCGTCGCTCCGCCTCGGGGCGCGTGAGCCCGGTGCGCTCGAGGTCGTCCGCGCGCAGCGCCACGTGCGCGCGCAACTCCTCGTCGAGCTCGTGCTCGAGGCCACCGCCGGGGACGAGCCGCGCCATGAGCGAACGCAGGCGACCCAGCACGGTCAGGCCTCCCCCGGCTGTGCCGCGAGCACCGAGGCGATCGCGGTGGCGAGGCGGTTCCAGCCCGCGGTCTCCTCGCGCAGCCGGGAG
>Ga0075435_100001961_pt1 | contig 13430 bp, 13 predicted proteins | sample RhiMethybrSRZTD4_FD_75302 | JGI IMG/M metagenome (GOLD analysis project Ga0075435, IMG submission 75302) | Populus rhizosphere microbial communities from Tennessee, USA - Rhizosphere MetaG P. TD hybrid SRZTD4 | ecosystem: Host-associated > Plants > Roots > Rhizosphere > Soil | place: USA...
GCCCACGCCTCACCCCGCACCATCGCGGACGCGGTGGCCATGGCCCAGCGGCCGGTGGTGGTCTCGCACACCGGGGTGAAGGGGACCTGTGACAACATCCGCAACCTCTCCGACGACGAGCTGCGCGGCGTGGCCCGCACGGGCGGGCTGATCGGCATCGGTTTCTGGGGCCCCAAGGGAGCGGGCGCGGTCTGTGGCGACGACGCGGCCGCGGTCGCCCGCGCCATCCGCTACGCCGTCCAGATCGCCGGCGTCGAGCACGTCGCGCTCGGATCGGACTGGGACGGCACGGTGCCCGCGCCCTTCGACGCCGCCGGGATCGTCGAGCTCACGGATGCGCTGCTCGGGGCCGGCTTCTCCGACGAAGACGTGGAGAGGGTCATGGGCGGAAATGCCGTGCGTCTGCTCTCCGCCCAGCTGCCCTGACCGGCCGCCTCAAGCGATCGCGGAGAGCTTGCGCGTGGCCAGGACCGTGTAGACCTTCGTGATCAGGCCGCGGTCGTCGAAATCGACCTGCGTGACCCACCGCGGACCGAATCCCGCCTTCGGCTCGCGCTCCCCGATCACGGCGGGCTGGCCGTTGAGGAGGCGCAGCTCCGCTCGGCGCAACCGTCCGATCCCCTTCACGACGCCCACGAGGAGCGCCGCCACCTTGACCCGGCCGACGACGGGCACGCGGTTGGAATGGAACTCGCCGCCCGAGTCGCTCAGCGCCCGCGCGTCCGCGGCCAGCATCGCCTCCACTCCGGCCACGTCTCCCGCGGAGACGCAGGCCAGGAACTTGCGGAGGGCCGCCGTCTCGCGCTCTTGGCGCTCGGTGGTGAGCGGCCGCCGCCGCGCGTCGTAGGCGGCGAGGGCGCGGCGCGCCCGCAGGTGCGTGGTGCGCACGTTGGCTTCGGAGAGGCCGAGGGCGCGCGCCGTCTCGCGCGCCGAGTAGTCGAACACGTCCCGCAAGAGGAGGGTCGCGCGCTGCGTCGGGGTCAGGGCCTCCAGGGCGAGCAGGAACGCGAAGGAGACGCTCTCGAGCAGGTCGTAGCGGGCGGCCGGATTCCCGCTCTCGTCCGCGGGCTCGTGCGAGGGCGGCTCCGTCGCGATCGGCGAAGGCAGCCACTGCCCCTCGTATCCGCCGCGCCGCCGCCGCCGGCGCAGGAGATCGCGGCCGAGGTTGACGGCGACGCGCACCAGCCAGGGCCGCCAGGGACGGTCCCGGTCCGCGGGCGGCCGCTGGAGGGCGCGCACGAAGCTCTCCTGGACGATGTCGTCCGCGTCCGCGGCGTTGCCGGTCAGCCGGTAGCTCAGCGCCCAGAGGAAGGACCGATGCTCCTCGAAGACGGGCGCGAGGTCCGCGGCGATGCCCACGCTCAGGCCGCGGAGGTGACGCGCGTCTCGCGAGCGAGGATGGCGAAGGCGGCGGCACGGGCGCTGGCCAGGCTCGCGTCGGCGAGCAGGCCTTCGGGTCCGACCCAATCGCCGGCCACGTACAGGCCGGGCACGTCGGGCACCTCCGGACCCGGGCGTCCGCGCGTGCCGCCGAGGGCTGCCTCAGGCAGCGCGTGCGCGACGACGAGATCGGGCAGGAAGCGCTGCCGGACCACGTGGTCGCGCCAGCCCGGCTGCAGGGCGTCGAGGAATCGCGCCAGCTGTCGCTCGACGGCGGCCGCCGGGTCGCCCGCGAGGCCGCCGTAGCGCATGACGTGCACGACCGCGCCGCCCTCGGGGCCGAGTCGCGCCACCGCCGAGTGCACCGACGCGTAGAGCGGCTCGTCGATTCCGAGCGCGAAGGTCGCGTGCGGGCGGGGAAGCACGCGGAGCGCGACGTCCAGGGACGCGGCGCGGACGGGACGCGCCCGCGCTGCCCACTCCGACACGACGCTGGACCGGTCAGGCGCGCCCGCGAGCATCGCCACCGTATCCGGACCGCCGGCGACGATGACCGTGCCGCACGCGAGGGTGCGGCCGTCGTCCAGGCGCACGCCCCGCACGTCGGGACCCCGTTCGATCGCGACGGCGGGGTGGCGCTCGAGGATCAGCACGCCCGCATCCTCCGCCACTCTCCGAAGCCCGTCCACCAGGGTCTGCCAGCCGTGGTGAAGGTACAGGACGCCGCTCGCCAGCGCGCGCTGCATCTGGTCCAGGGCGGCCCCCGCGCTCATGTGCTCGGGGTCGTTCGTGTAGGTGGCCACGCGGGCGGTGGCCTCCAGCAACTGGCGGACGACCGGGCTGTGGATGCGGGCGAGCCACGAGGAGAGGGGAAGGTCCTGAATGCGCTCCCCGTCGACGTGCCGCAGGCCCGCGAACAGCCGCCCGGCTTCGATCTTCTCTCCGGGGCGCAGGAGGCCCGTGGTGAGGAGGGAAACGAAACCGACGGGGAGAGTGTGCATCGCCCCGCCGTGCATCGCGTAGCCGCCCTCGCCCGTGGGCCGCCCGCCCGCCACGGACACGCCGAGCTCCTGCAGGACGGCGGCCCCCGCGCCCCGGCGGTACAGCGCGTGCGCCCCGAGGTTGAGCTCGAAGCCGTCATCGGATTGCGTTCGCGCGCGGCCGCCGACGGCCGCCGCCTTCTCGACCAGCACGACATCCCGGCCCCCGCGCGCCAGGTAGGCGGCCGCGGCCAGGCCGGCCAGCCCGCCTCCGATGACGACCACGTGTGTCTCGCGTTCCGCCATTCGTCACCTCCGTCCCTGGCCTCATCACGCGCGAGGGGGGCGGTTCGTGACAGTTCTCAGGCGGGGCTAGTGAGCCTCGGAAGGGGACACCTCGAACGCCGTCCTGAAATCGATGTCCGGGCGCAGGGAATGCCAGACCGAGCAGTACTTCTCCCGCGACAAGGCGATAGCCCGCTCGACCTTGTCCGGGGCCACGTCACCGGTGACCTCGAACCGGAGGTCGACCCGCACCAGCCGATGGGGATCCTCCGGCGCTCGCTCCGCCCGCAACCGGGCCCGCAGGCCGCGCAGCGGCTGCCGGCCGCGCTCCAGGATGTGCACCACGTCCACCGACATGCACCCGGCCAGGGCCAGGGCCAGGGCTTGCACCGGCGAGGGGCCGGCGCTCCCGTCGGAATCGACGACCACCGCCACCTGCCCCGCGTGGCCGCGGAAGCGGAGGTCGCCGTCCCAGGTCAGCTCGACCTCGATGGGCGGCTTGCCCTCAGCCAAGCTGGCCCTTCATGGCCATCAGGCGCGCGATCCGCTCCTCCAGCGGCGGGTGCGTGCTGAAGAGGCGGCCGAGGGCCTGGCCCGAGAGCGGGTTCACGATGAACAGGTGCGCGGTGGCCGGCTCCACGTTGTGCATCGGGATGCGCTCGGATGCGCTCTTGAGCTTGGCCAGCGCGCGGGCGAGCCCGTCCGGATAGCCGACGAGGCGCGCGCCGCTCTCGTCCGCGCCGTATTCGCGCGAGCGGCTGACCGCGAGCTGGATCAGCATGGCGGCCATGGGCGCGAGGATCATGACGACCAGGGCGGCCAGCGGGTTGCCGCCGTCGTCTCGCCCGCGTCCGCGCCACATCATGGAATGAGCGAGGAACGAGATGGCGCCGCCCAGCGTGGCCGCCACCGTCGAGACCAGCGTGTCGCGATTGATGACGTGGGACAGCTCGTGGGCGAGGACGCCTTCCAGCTCCTCGCGGTCCATGGCCTTGACGATCCCCACGGTGGCCGCCACCGCGGCGTGCGACGGGCCGCGCCCGGTGGCGAAGGCGTTGAGCGCCGGATCCGGGATGAGGTACAGCTTCGGCATGGGCACGCCCGCCTTCTGGGCCAGGCCCTGGACGATCGCGTAGAGCTCGGGCGCTTCGCTCGCACCCACCGGCTGCGCGTTGTACATGCGGAGCACGATCGTGTCGCTCCAGAACCAGGCGCCGAAGTTCATCACGCCGGCCAGGACGAGGGCCAGCGTCATGCCGTCGCGGCCTCCGAGCAGTCCGCCCATGGCGAGCAGGAGACCGGTCAGGGCCCCGAGCAGGAACGTGGTCTTCAAGGCATTCATGGCGCCGCCTCTCTAGTTAACTCATGCGGCCAGATCCGGCCGGAGTCAAGGGACGGCGCGGGCGGGGACGTGGTTTGACGCCCCTTGACCCGGCTTGACAAGCCGCGCGGGCGGCTCCTAGAATCGCGTTTCTGGGCTGAACGGATGAGAATCGAACGCTGGCGTCCGACGTTCCATCATCACCGCCACTACTCTTAGCGGCGGACCGGGAGACCCGGCCGCCGTGAGCGGAGCGGGTGTCCTGGAGGGTCGGACGAGGAGAGGCCTCTTCAGGGAACCCTGAAGAGGCTTTTTGCTTTTGTGGGGACCATGACGCAGATCTGCATTGCGCTGGTCGAAGAGACGACGGCGGGGATGGTGGCCCGCATGGCGGAGCTCGCTCCCGTGGCCGACCTCTTCGAGATCCGCGCCGACCGCGTCATCGACCTCGACCTGCTGACCATCCTGCGCGCGCGCACGCGTCCCCTCGTCCTGACCTGCCGGCCCGTCTCCCAGGGCGGGTCCTGGGACGACGCCGACCCGCGCCGCCGGATGACGCTGCTCGAGGGCGTGAAGCGACGGTTCGACTACGTGGACATCGAGCTGCGCAGCGGGTTCCTGGACGTGATGGTCGAGAAGGTCGGGGAGGGCCTCATCGTCTCCCACCACGACCTGGAAGGCGTCCCCCTCGACCTCGACGGCCTCTACAAGGAGATGACGGACGTGGGGGCGGACATCGCGAAGATCGTGGCCACGCCCCAGTCGATCGCGGACGTCGGGCGCCTGCTCGAGTTCGCGGCGCGCGTGCGCGACGACGGCGGGACGCCGCTCATCGCCCTCGCCATGGGGCCGCTGGGGACGCTCACCCGCGTCCTGGCCGGCCGCTACGGCGCGCCCTTCACCTATGCCGCCGCCGCCGGGGGCTCGGAGTCCGCGCCCGGCCAGCTCCCGGCCGCCCAGCTGGCCGACCTCTACCGCGTGCGCGACGTGACCCCGGCGACGAAGGTCTACGGCGTCCTCGGCCGCAACGTCCTGCGCAGCCTCTCTCCCATCCTGCACAACCGCGCCCTGGAAGCGCGCGGCCTCGACGCCGTCTACGTGCCGCTGCAGGCGGAGGCCCTCGCTCCGTTCATGGAGGCGCTGCCCGCGCTCGGCCTGTCCGGGTTCAGCGTGACCCAGCCCTACAAGGTCGAGATCCTTCCCTATCTGCAGGAGGTGGAGGAGCCGGCCGCGCTCGCGGGCAGCGTGAACACGGTGGTCGCGCACGACGGGATGCTGCGCGGCTCGACCACGGACGGCACGGGCGTGCTCGTGCCCCTCAAGAAGAAGATCGACGTGAAGGGGAAGAACGTCGTCATCCTGGGCGCGGGCGGGGCGGCCCGGGCCGCCGCCCTGGCCCTGATGAGGAAGGGCGCCCACGTCACGCTCCTCGCCCGCGACCTCGACAAGGCGGAAGAGGTCGCGACCGCCCTCGGCTGCGGATCCGGCGCTCTGCACGAGGCCTCCCTGTATCCGTGGGACATCCTCATCAATGCCACGCCGGTGGGCTCGGGGGACACGATCCAGGAGACTCCGCTGCCGCTGGATCTGCACCGCGCGGGGGCGGTGGTGCTGGACATGATCTACGACCCCCTGGAGACGCGCTTCCTGCGCGAGGCGAAGGCGGCGGGCGGCAAGACCATCGACGGCCTCCAGATGCTGCTGGCCCAGGCCGTCGCCCAGTTCGAGACCTGGACGGGGCTGGAGGCGCCCGTCGACGTCATGAAATCGGCGGCGCTGTTCCTGGCCCAGCAGGAGGAGCCGTGACCGCGTCCCGCTACTCACGTCAGGAGCTGTTCGCGGGCATCGGCCGCGAAGGTCAGGCCCGGCTGCGCACGGCGCATGTCGTGGTGGTGGGCTGCGGCGCCCTCGGCTCCGTGGCCTCCGAGATGATGGTGCGGGCGGGCGTGGCTTCGCTGACCGTGATCGACCGCGACTTCGTCGAGGAGTCGAACCTGCAGCGCCAGTCCCTCTTCGACGAGGCGGACGTCGCCCTCGGCATGCCCAAGGCGGCGGCGGCGGAAGCGCACCTGCGCGCGCTCAATTCCGACGTCGAGGTCCGCGGCGTCGTGACCGATTTCGTCTCCGACAACGCGGAGGCGCTGCTGGCCGGCGCCGACCTCGTCCTGGACGGCACCGACAACTTCGAGACGCGATTCCTGCTCAACGACGTGTGCGTGCGCGCCGGCCGGCCCTGGGTCTACGGAGCCTGCGTGGGCTCGTATGGCCTCGCATTGCTCGTCCGCCCCAAGGTCTCGCCCTGCCTGCGCTGCCTGCTCGAGGAGCGGCCGGCGCCGGGGTCCGGTCCCACCTGCGACACCGCGGGCGTGGTCGCGCCCATCGTGCACGTCATCGCCGGCATCCAGGTGGGGGAGGTGCTGAAGCTCCTCTCCGGCCACGCGGACGCGCTGCGGCCCGGCCTGGTGACGGTGGACCTCTGGCAGTCGCAGTTCGACGTGCTCGACCTGCGCGGGCGCGCGCCGTGGTGCCCGGCCTGCACTTCCGGGCAGTTCGACTACGCCGTGGCCGGTCCCGCGGGCGGGTCCGCGGTCCTGTGCGGCCGCGATGCCGTGCAGGTCCGCCCCGGACGCGAGGCGCAGGTGGACCTGGGCGCGCTGGCCGAGCGCGTGGGCGCGTCGGCGGACGTCCGCGCCGTCAACGAGCACCTCGTGCGCTTCGTGGTGCCGGAAGGGGAGCTGGTGGTGTTCCGCGACGGCCGGGCCATCGTCAAGAACGTGCGCGACACCGCGCAGGCGCGCTCGCTCTACGCGAAATACGTGGGGGTCTGATGAACGGCGCGTCGCATCGGCTCGTGCAGGTCCCGCCCGGCGTGCAGTGCTTCGTGGGGGCGGAAGCGCGCCGACGGCGCCGCATCGAGGAGGCGGTGGTCTCCGTGTTCGAAGGCTGGGACTACGAGGAGATCATCCCGCCCCTCTTCGACTACGCGGACGTGTTCGCGACGCCCGGCCTGGCCGCGCGCACGTATTCGTTCGTCGGGCGCGACGGGAGCCTCCTCGCCTTGCGCCCCGACTTCACGAGCCTCCTGGCCAAGATCGCGGCCGGACGCCTGGCCCACGTCGCGCCGCCGATCCGCCTCTACTACTCGGGCGAGGTGCTGCGTTACGAGCCGCCCAAGGCCGGGCGCCAGAGCGAGCTGTTCCAGATGGGGCTCGAGCACCTGGGCGGGGACAGCCGGGCCGCGGACGCGGAGATCCTCGCCATCGCGGGGGAGTGCCTGGAGCGGCTCGGCATCGGGGGCTGGGTGCTGGCCCTCGGCCACGTGGGCGCCTTCCACGGCCTGGTGCGGGCGCTGGGCCTCGACGCGACGACGGCGGACCTGCTCGGCCAGCGGATGGAAGCCAAAGACGGCGAAGGCGTGCGCGCGGTGCTGGCGGGAGCGAAGGCGTCCGGACCCGCTGCGGACGCCCTCGTGCGATTGAGCGGCCTGGCCGGAGATCGCGCCTCCCTGGAGGACGCCGCGCGTGCGCTCGAGTGCTGCCCGGACGCCGCGCGCGCGGTGGCCGAGCTGCGCGAAGTCGCGGACGCCCTGGCCGCGGCCGGCCTCGGCGATCGCGTGGCCATCGACCTCGGCGAGGTGCGCGGGCTGGACTATTACACCGGCCTCGTCTTCCGCGTGTACGCGCGCGGCCTCGGGTTCGAGGTGGGCGGGGGCGGCCGTTACGACACGCTGCTGGCGCGCTTCGGACGGCCGATGCCGGCGGTCGGCTTCATGCTCGGCCTCGACCGCGTGGCGCTTCTGCTCGAGCGGCAGCAGGCACCGTCGGCCGACGAAGGCGCGTCCGCGGAAGCCATCGCGAACGGCGGCCTCGGCGCCTCCTTGAAGCAGGCACGCGCACGACGGGCGGCGGGGGCACGCGTCCGCTTCGGGGGAGAAGCGCGATGAGCCTCACCGTCGCCCTCTCCAAGGGCAAGCTCCTCGGCGGCTCGGAATCGCTCTTCCGGCGCGCGGGCCTGCCCTTTCCCGACGACCCGGGCCGGCGCCTCGTGGTGGCCCTGGACGGCCTGCGCTTCCTCTTCGTGAAGGACATGGACGTGCCGACCTACGTCGAATACGGCGTGGCCGACTGCGGCATCGCCGGCCGCGACGTGCTCCTGGAGACGGGCAGCGACGTGTACGAGCCGCTCGACCTCGGCTTCGGCCGCTGCCGGCTCGTGGTGGCGCGCCCGCGCGGGCTCCGCGGCGAGGCGCGCTCGTCCACCTTGCGCGTGGCCACCAAGTACCCGAAGGTCGCGGGCGCGCATTTCCTGGAGCGGGGCATCTCCGTCGAAGTGGTGCGGCTGGCGGGCTCCGTCGAGCTGGCCCCCGGCCTCGGCCTCTCCGACTGCATCGTGGACGTCGTGGAGACGGGCCGCACCCTCGAAGAGAACGGCCTGGAGCAGGTCGAAGAGGTGGCCGCCTCGTCCGCGCGCCTCATCGTGAACCGGGCCAGCTACCACGCGCGCCGTGAGGAAGTCGGGCGGCTGGTGGACACGCTGGGAAAGGCGCGGTCGTGAAGACTCTCCGCTACGCGACCGCGGCCTGGCGGCGCTATCTCGCTGCCCTTCCGCGCGCGGACCGACCGCGGCCGGCCGTGCAGCGCGCGGTGGCCCGCATCGTCCGCGAGGTCGAGCGCGAAGGCGACGCCGCGCTCGTGCGCTGGACGGCACGGCTGGACGGCGTGCGCCTGCGTCCGGGTCAGATCCGAATGGAGCGGTCCGAAGTGCGCCGCCTGGCCGCCGCCGCCGACCGCCCTCTACGGCGGGCCCTGGCCGCCCTGACCACGCGCATCGAGGCCTTCCACCGGCGCCAGCTCACGGGCGGGTTCCGCCTGGCCCTGGGACCCGGCTCCGTGGTGGAGGAGGTCGTGACGCCGCTCGCGTCCGCGGGCCTCTACGTCCCCGGCGGCGCGGGCGCGTATCCCTCGTCCGTGCTGATGAACGCGATCCCCGCCCTGGCCGCGGGCGTGCGCGACCTCTGGATCGCGACGCCGCCCCGCGCGCTGGAATCGAACCCCGCGGTCGCGGCCGCGATCGTGGGCGTCGGTCTGGACGACCGCGTGATCCGCGTGGGCGGCGCCCAGGCCGTGGCCGCTCTCGCCTTCGGCACGCGGACGGTGCCCGCGGTGGCGAAGATCGCCGGCCCCGGCAACGCCTACGTCGCGGAAGCGAAGCGCCAGGTGCGCGGGCGCGTGGACGTCGACCGCGAAGCGGGCCCGAGCGAGGTCGTGATCCTGGCCGACGAGACGGCGGACCCGGGCTGGGTCGCCGCGGACCTGCTTGCCCAGGCTGAACACGGCAGCGGCGAGGAGACGGTCGTGCTGATCACGACCTCGACCGCGCTGGCCGCGGAGACCGCGCGCCTCGTGGCCCAGGGCGTGAGCAGCGTGGCCAACGGCACGGCCGCGCGCCGCGCGCTCGGCCGCCACGGCGCCATCGTGATCGTGGACGGCGTGGACGAGGGCATCGAGGCGCTGAACGTGCTCGCGCCCGAACACGCCGAGGTGATGACCCGGGCCGCGGAAAGCGTCGCCGCGCGCGTCGTCGCCGGCGCCGTCTTCGTCGGTCCCTGGGCACCGGTGGCGGTGGGCGACTACGGCATCGGCCCCAATCACGTCCTGCCCACCGGAGGGGCGGCGCGCTACGCCTCGCCGCTCTCGGTGCGGGACTTCCAGCGGCGTCACAGCCGCGTGCGGCTCAGCCGCGCCGGCCTGGCCCGTGTCACCGAAGACGTGGTGCGCGTGGCCCAGGCCGAAGGTTTCCGCGGGCACGCCCAGAGCGTGCTGACCCGGTTCGAGGGCTGAATGGGCGATCCTCTCCGTCACGTCAAGCCGGCCGTGCGCGCCCTCAAGGCCTACACCCTGGCCGCGCGCCAGGCTCCCATCAAGATCAACCAGAACGAGAACCCCTTCGAGCTGCCGGAGGCCATGAAGAGGCGCGTCCTGGAGCGTGCGCTGGCCCGGCCCTGGGGGCGCTATCCGGAGTTCGATCCCCACGCGCTGACCACGGCCCTCGCCGAGTTCGCGGGCTGGCGGCCGGACGGTGTGCTGGCCGGCAACGGCTCGAACGAGCTGATCGAGGCCCTGCTCCTCGTGACCGTCGGACCGGGGACGAAGGTCGTGATCCCGGAGCCGACGTTCACGCTCTACGCGCTCCTCACCTCGATCCTGGGCGGGGAGGCGGTGCGCGTCGCCCTGGGTCCCGACCTCGAATACGACGCGGGCCTCATCGCGCAGGCCCGGCGGCAGCGCGAGGCCTCCGTCACCATCGTCTGCTCGCCGAACAACCCGACGGGGGGGACGCTCGCGCGCGAGGAGGTCGCCCGCCTCTGCGGGGAAAGGGACGGGCTGGTCGTGATCGACGAGGCGTACCACGAGTTCGCGGGGGAGACGGTGGTGCCGCTGCTGGCCGAGCACGAGAACCTGGTCGTCCTGCGCACTTTCTCCAAGGCCATGTCCCTGGCCGGGCTGCGCGTCGGATACCTCCTGGCGCACCCGTCGCTCGTACGCGAGATCGACAAGGCGCGCCTGCCCTACAACATCAACTTCTTCTCGCAGGTGGCGGCGCTGGCCGTGCTCGAGGAGAAGGGCGAGATGGAGGCGAACGTGCTGCGCCTGCGCCGCCTGCGTGACGCCCTCTTCGCGGACCTGCAGCGCATCCGCGGGATCCGCGCCTATCCCTCGCGCGCCAACTTCATCCTGATCGAGCTCGAGGACCGCGAGCCGCGCGCGGTGTTCGAGTCGCTCTACGCCGCGGGCGTGCTCGTGCGCGACGTGAGCACCTATCCGCGGCTCGGCCGCTGCCTGCGCCTGAGCGTGGGCACGGAGGCGGAGAACGAAGCGCTGCTGGACGGGCTCCGGCGGGCGCTGGGCGAGTCCCCGGTGCGCGCGGCGGCCGGGGCCAGGGAGGGACGATGAGCGAACGCCGGGTCCGACGGCCGCAGCGGGCGGCGCCGGTGCGCGCGCGCCGGGCGCGTGTGGAGCGCAAGACGCGCGAGACGGACATCCGCCTCGTGCTCGACCTGGACGGCTCCGGCCGCGCCACCGTCGCCACCGGCATCGGGTTCTTCGACCACATGCTCACCGCCCTGGCCAAACACGGCCACTTCGATCTCGAGGTCCGCTGCCAGGGCGACCTGCACGTGGACGCGCACCACTCGGTGGAGGACGTCGGGATCGCCTTCGGGCAGGCCCTGCGCGAGGCCCTGGGCGACAAGCGGGGCATCGTGCGCTTCGGCCACGCCTACGTCCCCCTGGACGAAGCGCTCTCCCGCTGCGTGATCGACCTGAGCGGCCGTCCGTGGCTGCACTTCGGCGTGGAGTTCAAGGCGCGGCAGATCGGGACCATGCCCACGGAGCTGTTCGAGGACTTCTTCTGGGCCGTGGCCGACCACGGACGGCTGAACATCCACCTGGACACCATCCGCGGCCGCAACGGGCACCACATCGCGGAGACGCTGTTCAAGTCCACGGCGCGCGCCCTGTCCATGGCCGTCGCCCTCGACCCGCGCGTGAAGGACGTGCCCAGTACGAAAGGGTCGTTGTGATCAGGCAATACGCGCGCGTTTTCCGCAGCGGAGGCTTTCCCCTGTCGCCGAGCTCGGATTCACTCCGAGCGAGGCGCTTGATGAAGTCCAGGCCGGAGCGAGGACGCTTTCTATGACGATCGCGGTCGTCGATTACGGGATCGGCAACCTCGGCAGCGTGATGAAGGCGTTCCGCCACCTGGGCGCGCCCGCCATCCTCAGCGGCGACATCGCGGAGCTGCGGCGCGCGGACGTCCTCGTCCTGCCCGGGGACGGCGCCTTCGCCTCCACCATGCAGGAGATCGAGAGCCGCGGGCTGGTTTCCGTGCTGCGCGAGGCGGTGGATCAGGGCCGCACGCTGCTCGGGATCTGCATCGGCATGCAGCTCCTGTTCGAGGAGAGCGAGGAGCACGGGGTCCATCGCGGGCTCGGCTTCCTGCCCGGGCGGGTGCGGCGCCTGGAGGTCGACAGGCCTATCCCGCACATGGGCTGGAACCAGCTTCACCCCACGCGGCCGCACCCGATGCTCGAAGGTGTGAAGGACGGGGAACACGTGTACTTCGTCCATTCGTACTGGTGCGACGCACCCGCGGAGGTCGTGCTGGCCGAGACGGACTACGGCGCGCGCTTTCCCGCCATCGTGGGGCGGGGCCACGTCCTGGGCGTGCAGTTCCATCCCGAGAAGAGCCAGGCCGTCGGCTTGCGGCTGATGGCGAACTTCGTGCGCGCGTTCGCGTCCGCCCCGGTGGCGGCGAGGAGGCCGGCGTGATCGTGATGCCCGCCATCGACGTGAGGGGTGGCAAGGTCGTCCGCCTCAAGCAGGGCCAGCTCCAGGAAGAGACGATCTACGGCAGCGACCCGGCGGAGGTCGCGCGCAAGTGGGAGCAGGAAGGCGCGCGGCGGCTGCACGTCGTGGATCTCGACGCCGCCGTCTCCGGCAAACCCCAGTTCGACGCCATCGCGGCCGTGATCGACGCCGTGAAGATCCCGGTCGAAGTGGGCGGCGGCCTGCGCGTCCTCGAGATCGCCATGCGCTATCGCGATCGCGGCGCGGACCGGGTCGTCTTCGGCACCGCCGCCATCGCCGATCCCGGCGTGGTCCAGGAGGCGGCGCGGCTGTGGCCGGCGTCGGTCGCGGTCGCTCTCGACGCCCGCAACGGCAAGGTCGCGGTGGCGGGATGGAAGGAGATCACGCGCGTGGACGCGGTGGAGCTCGCGCGGCGGGTGAAGGGATGGGGCGTCTCCCGCATTCAGTACACCGATGTCATGCGCGACGGCACCCTCACCGGGCCCAACCTTCCCGGCATCGAGACCATGGCGCGCGAAGCGGGCCTCCCCATCACGGCCTCGGGCGGGGTCTCGGTCCTGGACGACCTCACGCGCGTGGCCGCGCTCGAGCCCCTCGGCGTGGACGAGGTCATCGTGGGCAAGGCCCTCTACGAGAAGCGATTCACGCTGGCCCAGGCGCACCAGGCCATGGCCGAGGCGGCGGCCCGCAAGCCATGACCCTCGCCAAGCGCCTCGTGCCCTGCCTCGACGTGGACCGCGGCCGCGTGGTCAAAGGGGTGAAGTTCGTGTCCCTGCGCGACGCGGGCGATCCCGTCGAGTGCGCGGCCCGCTACGACGCGGAGGGCGCGGACGAGCTGGTGTTCCTCGACATCACCGCGTCCTCCGACGCGCGTCCGATCGTGCTGGAGATGGCGCGGCGGGTGGCGGACACGGTGTTCCTGCCCTTCACGGTCGGGGGCGGCGTGCGCTCCGTGGAGGACGCGGACGCGCTCCTGCGCGCGGGCGCGGACAAGGTCGCGGTCAACACGGCCGCGGTCAGCGACCCCTCCCTCCTGGAGCGCCTCAGCCGCCGCTTCGGATCGCAGGCGGTCGTGCTCGCCATCGACGCGCGCGC
>Ga0075435_100001963_pt1 | contig 13428 bp, 10 predicted proteins | sample RhiMethybrSRZTD4_FD_75302 | JGI IMG/M metagenome (GOLD analysis project Ga0075435, IMG submission 75302) | Populus rhizosphere microbial communities from Tennessee, USA - Rhizosphere MetaG P. TD hybrid SRZTD4 | ecosystem: Host-associated > Plants > Roots > Rhizosphere > Soil | place: USA...
GGCGCCGCCCCGCAGCGCACCGCTCGCGGTCGACATGACAATGTGGCAGTCGTGGCTGTCGTTAGAGTCACAGACGAATGTCGTCGGAGGTCCGAATTCGTGCGTCGTAGGGGGATTTCGTAGCTGATGCGGGTCGCTTTCACGGATTTACGCCAAAGAGATGTTCGGAGCGCGCCGGCTTCGTCTACGCTTCTTGCATTCCGGTGCGCCGTCAACCCATGAGACGCTCGATTACGGCTCTGTCACATCAGATCGGTCTCGTGCCGACACGTTGGTTGCCTGCGCGATTGCTGTTGGCGGTGGGATGCCTGCTGCTCGCCTGCGGCGCAACCGCCGCCACGCGGGATGTCGAAGCGTCGCTTGCCACCAGCCCGCAGATCCTTGTCGTCTTCTCCGACGATCCCTCGCAGTCGTGGATTCACGAGATGACCGACGCGATGAACGAGGTGGTCGACGAGCACACCGGCAACGCGCCGGCGTGGTACTTCGAATACCTCGACGCGCTGCGCTTCCAGGACCAGGAGCACGAACGTGAGTTCGGCGCGGCGATCCGCGACAAGTACCGCGATCGGCGGATGGATCTGATCGTCCCGATCGCGTCCAACGCGATCGCATTCGCGGCGGCGGCGCGCGAGGAGCTGTGGCCTGGCGTGCCGGTGCTCGCCGCGGAATACGGCGGCGCCCGGACGCTCGCCCGCATCGCCTCCCAGCCGAAAACCACCACGCTCGCCTTCGAATATGGACTGCCGTCGGTCCTGGCGACCATGAAGCAGGTGTTTCCGGACACCACCGGCGTCGCGGTCAGCTATGGTGTCTCGGCCGGCGAGCGACGACGGGAAAGCGGCGTCGCGGCCGACGTGCGCAACGCCGGCTTCGATCTCATCGAAATCGCCGCGCCGACGCTCGCCGCTCTGCTCGAGCGCGTCGGCCACCTGCCCGAACGCACGCTTCTATTCCTCGCCGGCGGTCAGCTGGATACGAACGGCGCGGCGCTGCCGACGTGGCGGATGTGCGACACGCTGTCGAAGGCGGCCAATCGACCGGCAATGATGCTCGGATCGCAGTTTCTTGGGTGCGGCATCGTCGGCGGCTTGATGCGGGATTACGCCAAGATCGGCACGATCATCGGCGAGCATGCGCTGGCAGTTGCCTCGCGCCCGAGCCTGGCCAGCGAGACGATACCGTTTTCGGCGATTGCGACGCTCGCGTTCGACGCCCGCCAGCTCGCCCGCTGGAAGGTCGACGAGCGTCGATTGCCGAGCGGCAGCGTCGTCGCGTTCCGGCCGCCGAGCCTGTGGCGCGACTACCATCGCGAAGCGCTGATCATCGCTGCCGCGGTCGCGGTGCAGTCGGCGCTCATCGCCGGTCTGCTGTACGAACGCCGTCACCGCCGCCAGGCCGAAACCGAAAGCCGCCACAGCCTCGCGCTCGCCGCTCACGCCGATCGCCGTGCGGCGATGGCGGCGCTCGGCGGATCGATCGCGCACGAGCTCGGCCAGCCGCTCGGTGCGATCCTCCACAACGCATCGGCGGCCGAGCTGATGCTCACCTCCGACCGGCTGTCGCGCGACGAGCTCCGCGAAATTCTCCACGATATTCGCGCCGACGACGACCGCGCCAACCAGATCGTGCAGCGGCATCGTGCGATGCTGCAGAAGCACGAGCTCGAACGCCGGCCGATCGATCTGCACGCCGTGATTCGCGACGGCCTGGCGCTGCTCGCGCACGACGCCGCGCAGCGCAACGTTCACATCGAGCTCCGGTTGCCCGATACGCCATGCGTTGTCAAAGGCGATCGGATCCTGCTGCAGCAGGTCGTCGTGAACCTCGTCAGCAATGCTCTCGACGCCATGGCGCAGGCGCCGCGGACGCGCCGTCGCGTCGTCATCGGCTCGCAGAGCGGCGCGAATACCGTGACGATTTCGATTCGTGATTACGGATCGGGGCTGCCGCCGGAGGTCGAACCACGGCTGTTCGAACCGTATTTCACGACGAAACCCGATGGCACCGGCATCGGTCTAACAATCGTCCGCCGCATCATCGACGCGCACGAGGGAACGGTCGAGGCGCGCAACAATTCCGATGGCGGCGCGACGTTCTGGTTCAACCTGGCGTATCTCCCACAGCACGAGGGTGTCGCCGCATCGACCACGTGACCATGACCCCAACCGTCTATATAGTCGACGACGACGAAGGGATACGAAAAGCGACCACACGTCTGCTTACGGCAGCCGGCTTCATGGTCTGCGCCTACCCGAGCGGCGATCGGCTGCTCGCGGAGCTGCCCTCGAACACGCCCGGTTGCATCATCCTCGACGTGTGCATGCCGGGCCTCAATGGCCTCGATCTTCAGGTGGCCCTGGGAGACCGGGAAGATCGGCTGCCGATCATTTTTCTCACCGGGCATGCTGCGGTACCCGACACGGTTCGCGCGATTCGCGGCGGTGCCGTGGACTTCCTCACCAAACCGATCGATCCGGCATTGCTGCTCGAAGCGGTCGACCGCGCCCTGGTGCAGGACGCGCACGACAGAACGATCCGCGAACACCGGAAACACCTTCGCGAGCGCTACGAGAAGCTCACCGATCGGGAGCGCCAGGTCTTCGAGCGGCTGATCGGCGGGCAGCTCAATAAGCAGGTGGCGGCGGATCTGCAGATCACCGAGCGGACCATCAAATTGCACCGTGCACGGATCCTGCAGAAACTGAACGTCGACTCGATGGCCAGCCTCGCGCGGTTCGCGGTGGAACTCGGCATCCAGCCACGGCGGCCGGCTCCATAAGGCGTCGCATGTAGCACTTTCGATCACTAGCCGGACTGCCCCCTCGCGGCTTACCTTCAACGGGGTATGGCTGACGAGCCCATCCGGCCGACGGTTGCGGTTGTCGAAGACGACGCGCCGTCGCGCAACGCGCTCGGCCGTCTGCTGCGGGCGAGCGGATTCGAGCCCGCCCTGTTCGATTCCGCGGAAGCATTCATCGAGGCGCCGCCGTGCGCGCCACTCTGCCTGATCCTCGACGTCCACCTCACCGGGATGTCGGGTACCGAGCTGCAGGGACGTCTTCGCAAGGCCGGGTCGTCCACCCCGATCATCGTCACCACCGCGCTGCGCGACCTCGGCATCCGCCACCGCGCCGAAGAAAACGGTTGCACGGCTTTTTTGTGGAAGCCGTTCAGCAGCCATGCACTCCTGTCGCTATTGGGCGCAATCGCGCACGACGCCCACTGATCGAAGGATCGGTGCACGAACGGACAGTAGATTTGGGCGCTTGACAGGCCTACCTTCTGACAGGCTCCGAAACTCCGAAGAGGTCTTGCCATGGAATACTCCGAAAATCGTGGTGCCCGTCCGCACGCACCGATGGATGCTGTTCGGACCCTGGATTTCGCGACGGGTTCGGTTGCCGCTGGCCGCTACCCCATTTCCGATCAACTGCGTGCTTTGCAGAGCGCGATTGCCGTCGCGACGTGCGGCATGGCGGTCTGCAATCGATTCGGTCGCTTGCTGCTGGCCAACCGCGCGCTGAATGAGATCTTCGGCTACCTGCCGACAGACCTCTTGCCGCGGAACCTCCGCACCGTCATCCCGGACATGGTGTTCGCCGCCGAGATGCCGACGGCGTCCGCGCCGCAGGCGCCAGGGGCGGGGCTGATCACCAGCGACGTGCCTGGCACCCGCGAGGTCGAGGGCATCCGCAAGGACGGCTCGCCGACGCTGCTTCGGGTCGCGGTCTCACCGATCCCAAGCCAGGCGGAGTGGCTCTACGTGGTGTCGATCGTCGACCTGTCCGACCGGCGACGCGTCGAATCACAGGTGGCGGTGCTCCAGCGCCAGGTCGGCGTCCAGGCGATCGTGACCCAACTGGCGACACGCTGCGCCGCGGCGCCGTTCGAAAGCCTCGACACCACCCTCGCCGAGCTGCTGCGTGAAGTGGGCGAAGGGCTCGCGCTCGACCGCTGCGTGGCCTACGTGCCGGCGTCGAACGATGCGACGGCGTTGACGCCGACCTACTCGTGGACGCGCACCGGCGGTCTGCTGCCGGCCGACGCGACCGACGCGTGGAACACGCTGCCGGGTATCCTGTCGCGGGCGCGCGCCGGCGACAGCACGGTGGCGGCGACGATCGAGGACCTCGCCGATGCCACTGATCGCGCCTCGATGGCGGCGCTCGGAGCCCGCGCCTGCGTGGCCCTGCCGATGGACCTGAACGCCGCGCGCGGCGCCCTGGTCGTCGACACGCTCGCCGAGCGGCCGTGGCCGAGTGAGGTGCTCGACAGCTTGCGCCTGGTTGCGGCGGTGATGAGCCAGTCGCTCGCGCGTAAGCGCGATCGCGAGCGTCTCGATCTCGGCCTCGACGAATTGCGGCGGCAACGCGACGAAACCGCCGGCGAGAACGCGGTGCTGCGCCGCGAGACGGCGGTTTTGCTCCACACCGACCGCTCGATCGCCTCGCAGAGCGTGGCGATACGGCGCGTCCTGGCGCAGGTGCAGCAGGTGGCGCCGACCACGGCGACCGTGCTGCTGCTTGGCGAAACCGGCGTCGGCAAGGAAGTGTTCGCGCAGGCGATCCACAACATGAGCCCGCGGCAGCGCCGCGCGATGATCCGCGTCAGCTGCGCCGCGATTCCGAGCGCCCTCATCGAGAGCGAGCTGTTCGGCCGCGAACGCGGCGCCTTCACCGGCGCGCTGTCGCGCCAGATCGGCCGCTTCGAGGCGGCACATGGCTCGACGATCTTCCTCGACGAAATCGGCGACCTGCCGCTCGAGATCCAGGTGAAGCTGCTGCGCGTGCTGCAGGAGCGGACCGTCGAACGGCTCGGCGGCAACCAGTCGACCAAGGTGGACGTCCGGGTGATTGCAGCGACGAACCGAAACCTCGAGCAGGCGGTCGCCGACGGCACGTTCCGCGAGGATCTGTTCTACCGCCTCAACGTATTTCCGATCACGATCCCGCCGCTGCGCGAGCGCATCGCCGACATCCCGAGCCTGGTGTGGACCTTCGTCGACGAGTTCTCGCACACCTTCGGCAAGAAGGTCGATGCGATCTCGAAGGAGAGCATCGAGGCGCTGCAGCGCTATTCCTGGCCGGGCAACGTGCGTGAGTTGCGCAACGTGATCGAGCGGGAGATGATCGTCGCCACCGGCTCGACGCTGACGGTCGCGGCGCCGCGTCCGGTGGCGTCGGAGCGGCATGCCCCGAGCTCACGGCTCGCCGATATCGAGGTGGAGCACATCCGGTCGGTGCTCGACAGCTGCGGCTGGCGCGTCCGCGGCATCGGCGGCGCCGCCGAGCGTCTCGGCGTGAAGCCGACGACGCTCGAGAGCCGCATGGCGCGCCTTGGGATCGTTCGCGAGAAAAAAACATCTCGAGCGTGATCCGCACAAGAAGAATTGACCGTAGCGCAGCCCGTCAGGACTGCCTCGTGCTTTCGGCAGGCCTAAAGGCCTGCGCTACGGTAATGCATCGTTAGAACCTAACTCCAACCGCCACGCGGAATGTCCGACCACCCGCGGGAGCTGCGGTGAACGCGAGCGGGAACGCGTTGATCGCGCTCGAGAACAGGTTGCTCACCGTGTTGCCGGTTGCCGTCCCGTAGTTCGCGGTGTTGCTCGGCACGTAGCCGGTTCGCAGCCCGAGCGCATCGCTCGGCGAGCCCGTATTCTGCGACACCGTCGTGTTCCACGCGATCAGCTTCTCGTTGTCGAACAGGTTGTAGACGTCGAACTTCACCCACGGCTTCAGCGTCCGGAACACCGGCACATTGTAGTTGGCGGAGATGTCGGCGACGGCGTAGCCGGCGAATTGCTGCGAGCCGAGCGGTTCGAAGAAGACCGCGTTGCCGGAGATCGGGCCGAGCGCGGCGAGGTTCGCCGCGTCGGGATACCCGGCGGCGGTCATGAGCGACACCTGCGTGGGCGTGAGGCGCTGGTTGCGCGCGGCGAGGCTGTAGGTGAGCGCCGAATCGACGCGCCACAGTCCCGACAGCGAGAGGTCGCCGAGCCGGCCCATGTTCCACACATACACGCTCCACAGCCGCAGGCGATTACGCTCGAACGTCGGCAGCCGGCCGTCGGGGTAGTTGCGGTCGGCTGAGAACGCTTCCGGGAAGTTGCCGATGATCGACGGGCTGTTGCTGAACACGGTCGACCCCGGCGTGTTGCTGCCTTCGCCCTCGTAGTTGCCGTCGTTTTTCAGCTGGAGCGTGTAGTGACCGTTCACCGTCCAGTTGTTGGTGATCCGGTAGCGTGACTGGAAGACGAGCGCGTCATATTCACGGTGCGCAAGATTGGTGTTCGCGTACAACCGGTTGGTAAAACTCGGCGCGTTCGGGTCCGTCGTGGGCCCGCCGGCAGCCGGATCGGTGATCGAGACGAGCACGTGGCTGACGCCTTGCTCGGTGGTTTGAAAGTCCTCGATGAAGTCGCGCGTCTTCCGGTAGACGAAGCTGCCTTCGGCATAGCCGCGCCCGTTGCGGATGTTGACGCCGTACGAGGCGCTGACTTCATGGGTGAGCGGCGACGTCAGCCCCGGATCCATGAAGGTGTTCGCGAGCGGCGCGTTGAAGACAAACGCCGTGTCGAGCGGATAGTTCGCGAGATTGAACCCGGGCGCGAAGTCGCGGCCCTGGCCGGTCGGACCGGTGTAGGTGAAATTGATGTCCGGCGGGTTGCCGACCACGCTGTTCGCACCGATCTGCGCTTCGTTGTAGCGTCCAGAGTACTGCCCGTAGGTAACGTGCACCACATGGTTGCCGTTGCCGCCCACGTCGTAGGCGGCAGCGAGCCGCGGTACGATCCGATTGCTGTTGATGCTGACGATGTCGCCCGGGTTCGACAGCGCCTTTACGTGCTCGAACCGCGCGCCGAGATCCGCCGACCAGTGATCGTTGATGGCCCAGTGGTCCTGGACGAACGCCGAGGTGTTGTCGATGTTCATCGTCCCGCCGCGAGTGGCCGGAAAGAAGTCGACCGACGACAAACCGGAAACGAACTGCGGAATCGCGCGGCCGCTCGCATCGAGCAGCGGGTTGCCGGCGGCGTCGGCGGCGAAGTCGGAGTTGAAGACGTAGGACGTGGACGACTGCGAGTTGCCGCCGGTGCGCTGGCTGCGGAACCATTCGCCGCCCGCTTTCGTTTCGTGACGGCCGTGGAGCGTCCAGTAGTCGGTGACGCTGCCGGTCAGCTGCCGGTTGTTGCGATGCTCCGGATCGGTGGCGTCGAAATACGGCGCGTTGTAGAGACAGGCGCACTGCGTCACCGACAGGAACGGTGAATCGATGATGTTCGTGCTGGTGCCGCCGTCGCCTTCGAACTGAAACCGCCGCTCGGAGTACTGAGCCTCGACCAGCAGGTTGCTGCGCACGACGCCGTGGTAGTTGGTGAAGTAGTACGAGTTCGGGTTGCTGCGATCGACTTCGCTGTGCGGCTCGATGATGAAGGTCTGGAGTCCGGAGTTGTTCGTCCGCGTCCGCGGATCGGTGAGGTAGCCGCCCTGGATCGTATGGTTCGGCGCCACCGTGCCGGTAAACTTCAGCTCGCCGCGCTTGTTCGTGTCGAGAGAGCTCAGGCCGATGCCGGTCAGCTGCAGCGTCACCTGGTTGTTCGTGTTCGCATAACGCCCGGAGGTGAAGAACCACAACCGATCCTTGGCGATCGGGCCGCCGAAGGTGCCTTCGTAGGTTCGCGACAGCACGTCGAGGTGCTCGGTGCCGCGCGAGACCTCGAACGGCGTCTGCGTCGTCCAGCTCGGGTTGAGGAAGTTCACGCGGCCGCTGCCGGAAAACGCGTTGCCGCCGCTCTTGGTCACCGCGTTGACGACGCCGCCGCTGAACCGTCCGTATTCAGCCGAGATGCCCGAGGTCAGCACCTGCGTTTCCTCGATCGCATCCTCGATGAACAGGTTCTGCGGCTGCGCGAACAGGTTGTCGTTGATGTCGACGCCGTTGACCATGAAGACGTTGTCGAACGAGAAGGCGCCGTTGATGACCACCGTCTGCGCGTTCGGCCCATTCTCGTTGACCGCTGGCGCGAGCTGCGCGATGCCTTGAATCGTCCGCGGCGTGGCCAGCGACTCGATTTCCTCGTGCTTGAAGTTGGCGCCGACGACCGGCGACGTGATGACGGCGGGCGTCTGGCCGACGACGTTGATCGATTCGGCGATGCCGGCGGCGGTGAGCGCCACCGTCTCGTAGACCGTCGATCCGACGGGGACGACGATCTTGCGCGTCGTGGTCGTAAAGCCGGACAACTCGTACGTCACCGTGTAGTCGCCAGCCGGAAGCGCCGCGACGCTGAAGGCACCGTCGGTGTCAGTCACTGCGACGCGAGGTCCTTGCAGCGCCGGCGACGTGGCCGTGATGGTGACGCCGGGCACGACGAGTCCTTGTGCGTCCTTCACCACGCCGCGGATCGATCCGGTTTGAACACCCTGGCTGAAAACTGAGCCGGTGAAGGTCAGGACCAGTACAGCTGCCATTGCCGCGATTCGTTTCATATGCGCTCCGTGAACTCGCGAATCCGTGCTCGCAGATCCATCGTAGGAGCGTCACGAGAAGCTGATTTTCGAAACCTCGCTGCAATTCCGCGTCTTCACGCGGCCGATCCAAATCAAGCAGCGGTCACCGTTCGATGCCGATAACGCCTCACTCGTCGCACGGTGATCTTTCCCACCATCGAACAATGAGCACACCGACCGCGAACGCGCACTCGGCTGATCGCTCTGTTTTGTGTGTGTGTGACGTTGATGATTGACGGTAGACGGACTGACTCTTGTGACAGGTGTCCCGCGTCGCCAGGCGACGACGAAGACTTTAGTCTGCCAAACAGCGGATTTCCACAGGCTGACTCTATGCGACCGGGCCCGGTGCGGCGGCCCGGCTAAGTGCCGTACTGTGAGCAACCTAGCCCCGAACGGACGGTATTTCAGCGACCTCCGGCGGGTGCCCGAATCCCCCGAACCCGGCGCCTCCGCCATCGGCATGTCGATTGTTTAACGTCACGCATCTCCGCTGATCACGTCTGGCACGCGCCCGGAAATCCCCGTGGCGCGAAGCCTGCCCGGCGGCGGTTCCACGGTGAATGATGTCAACCCTTAGTGCCGGTCACGAATCGACGTCCAACCCGACTCTCGACGCGCTGGCTGCGGAACTCGGCGCGATGCAGGTGATTGCGAACGCGCTCTCGGACATCCGCGATTGCGATACGCGCCGCCGTGTCCTGTCCTGGGCGAACGAGCGATTCATCACGGCCGCGGTCCCCGTCGCCGTGCCGGTGCAGTTGACGACGGAGACCAGAGCGGTCGATACCGATGACACGCTCGAAGTCAACTCGCTCGCCGAGTTTTTCGAGCGGCCGCAGAACGACACCGCGCTGCTGGCGTTGCAAGCCGCCGCCATGGCAATCGACGAACCACCGGCGGCGATCGACACCGACAAACGCGATCTGCGCGGCGGCGCGATCGGCATGCTCTTTCGCGGCGTATCGCGCGGCCTCGCGCTCCTCGCCGGGCAGTGGCAGACGGCGTAGCCAACGCGAGGGCATGTACGTGGCGCCGTCAGACCAGGCCCCACGCCTGACGCGCTCGAACCTGGCTCCTCTGCCTGGAGTCCTGCGAACGGGGAGGGCCGGTTTCAATTTCGTCGTGTCTGTCTCCATACGGGACAGGCGATCCCGCCTCCCGGCCCGCTCGCGCGGCAGCAACGCATTGCGTACAAAGCGCTTCTCTCGATTCCGCTTGTGGAATAATAATTGACTATATAGGACAAGATGGTGCATTATGCGCCGCATCCCGTCATGCCTGTAACGTCCCTCACGCCTCGGTGCGGAAATTGCGGCAGCCGTCGGACTGAGGTCATCGGCATGTCGATCGATCTGAAAACCACGTATCTGCGCTGCGCCGATTGCGGCGCGAGCGTGCAGGTTCCTGCGCGCGACGCACGCGAAGCGGTGCTTGCTCAATAAACCCATGGCCGTCTACCCGTTTTCCCCGGGCAACACCGCCGATCCGACGCTCGACGCCGTCGCCGTCGAGCTCGAGGCGATGCAAGCGATCGCCCGGGCGCTCGGCGGCATTCGCGATCCGCAGATTCGCCGGCGCGTCCTGCAATGGGCGAACGAGCGCTTCAACGGCGGACGACCGCCGCAGCCGCCGCGCCCGCGTCCCGAGATAATCGAAAACGCGGACGAGAGCGGACTCGAGGTCGGGCCGCTCTACGACTTCTTCAACGTTGCCCGTCCCTCGACTCAATTGCTGTCTTTGCAGCCAGATGCCCCCGCGCCGATCACGAACGCCGCGGCGGCGCCTGTCGCCGACTCGCTCTACGACTTCTTCGAGCATCCGAAAGCCGCGGCTCAAGCGGCCGCAGTGCAGGCGACACCCGCAGTGATCGCGACTTCGCCCGCTGCCCCGGTCGCGCCGGCGCGCGAGCTGCGCGCGGTGCCCGATGCGCGCGAGCCGCGTGAAGACGCCGCGCTGGACACGATGGTCAAAGGCTTCGCGAGCGAGCTCCAGCGGCTCGCTGTCGAGTGGCAGACCGCCTAGCGCGATAACATCTGCGCGGCGGCCGCGAGCGGCCGGCCGCAGCATGCCTCCTTCATCCTGCGACGTCGCGATCGTCGGCGCCGGCGCCGCCGGCCTCGCGACTGCAATCTTCACGCGCCGCTTCCATCCCACGGTCTCGGTTGTCGTGCTCGACGGCGCACGCTCGCCCGGGGCGAAGATCCTGGTCAGCGGCGGAAGCCGCTGCAACGTCACCAACGTCTCGGTCGGCGAACACGACTTCTGGGGCGGACCACCGGCGATTGTGCGCCGCGTGCTGCGCGCGTTTCCGGTTGCCGACACCATCGCCTTCTTCCGCGAGATTGGCATCGCGCTCCATGAAGAAGCCGGCGGTAAGCTCTTTCCTGACACCAACCGCTCGCGCGACGTGCTCGGCGCGCTGCTGCGCGAGGCGCGCCGCGTCGGCGCAATCATCTCGCCGGCAGCGCGCGTCCTCGACGTCGTCGCGCGCAGCGATGGCAATCGTTTTCATCTCGCAACCGCCGCCGGCGATCTACGGGCGTCGCGCGTCGTTCTCGCAACCGGCGGCCGCGCGTTGCCGAAAAGCGGCAGCGACGGCGCCGGCTACGAGTTTGCGAAACGCGCCGGCCACACCATCGTCGCGACGACGCCGGCGCTCGTGCCGCTGTTGCTGGCGCCTGACGACCGCGTGCACGCCGACCTGTCCGGCGTCGCGCACGACGTCGAGCTCACGGTCCGCGTCGACGGCGCGGTCGCGATTCGCCTGACGGGCGCGCTGCTGTGGACGCATTTCGGAATCAGCGGACCCGTCGTTCTGAACGCGTCGCGGCACTGGCTGCGCGCGCAGGTCGAAGGACGCGCCGCCGCGCTGACCGCGAATGTGTGCGCGGGACGGCCGTTCGACGCGGTCGATGGAGAGTGGCAACAGCTCGCGCGCAGCTCACCGAAGTCGTCCGTGCAGACCACGCTCGCGTCGATCGTTCCCGCATCGGTCGCCGCGGCTTTCTTGCGTCAACTCGAGATCGACGGCAACGTCGTGCTCGCGCATCTCGCGCGCGACGATCGACGGCGCCTCGTGGGCGCGCTCGTCGAGTGGCCGCTGGCCGTCACCGGATCGCGCGGCTACACCTACGCCGAGGCAACCGCCGGCGGCGTGGCGCTCGCGGAAATCGACGCGCGAACGATGGCGTCGCGCGTCTGTCCCGGATTGTCGCTCGTCGGCGAGATCCTCGATGTCGACGGCCGCATCGGCGGGTTCAATTTTCAGTGGGCGTGGTCGAGCGGCTTTGTCGCCGGCCGTGCGCCGGCGAGGCACGCTTCATAATGCGGAGTGCGGAATGCCGAATGTGGAGCTCGGGATCACGCGATAAGGAGGCCGCCCGCGCGTGATGTCGATCGGAATGCGTGTCGGGTCGTCGTCTTACCGGTTCGTGCCGCCCTGCTGGCCGCCCTGACTGCCACCCTGCTGGCCGCCCTGCGGACGATTACCCTGGTTGCCCTGCTGGCCTTGATTCTTGTCGGTGCCGGCGCCCTGCTCCGGCCGCTGCCCGCCCTGCTGCTGCTTGTCGCCCTGCTGCTGCTGGTTGCCACCCTGCTGGTTCTGATCGCCGGCGTTCTGGTTCGGGTTCTGGTTATCCATGTCTGCTCCTCGCGCGAGTCGGCCACACCTGCAGGATGCAAGCGTGTATCCAAAGGCGAAATTGACACGCGGCAGCCTGTGGCCTACGCTCAGCCGTGATGCATCGGCCGTTTCTTTTCTGGGGATTCAAGTCGTCACGGGAGATTTTCGAGGGAAGCCTCGGCGCGCTCGAGCGCGACGTGATGAGCGTCGTGTGGTCGGCGGGTGAGATCAGCGTCCGAGAGGCATGCGCTCGGCTGGACACGACCGTCGCATATACGACGGTAATGACGACGATGGACAGGCTCTACAAGAAGCGATTGCTTGAGCGCCGAAAGCTCGGCCAGGCGTTTCTCTACCGTGCAGTCGCAACGCGCGCCGAACTGGAGGATGCGGTTGCCGCCGAGTTGGTGAGCACTCTCCTCCGCCGGCACGCCGACGAGCCGCTGCCTGTGCTGTCGTCGCTGGTCGACGCGGTCAGCGATCGCGACCATTCGCTGCTCGATGAGCTCGAGCGGCTGGTTCGCGAGAAACGGCGGACGCTGGATCGCGCCGATCGCAAATGACCGGCCTCCGCTACGCGCTCCACGGCGTCACGATCGCTCTGGTCTGGTTCGGGTTGATCAACGTTGCCGTCGCGGCCATCGTCGCCGTCGCGGCACGCGAAGAATTGCGTCGCGAGCCGAACCGCGGCGCGGCGTTGTGGCTGGCGCTGCGGCTGCTGCCCTCGATCGCGGCGATCGTGTTCGTGATCGCGCTGTTCGCACCGTCATACTGGCGCTACGAACCGCGCGCGGTCGAAGATCTCGATGTTTCGCTGATCGTCGGCGCGGTCGCCGCCGCGTTGTTGATCGCGGCCGCCGCTGTTCGCGGATGGCGGGCGTGGCGGCGCGCCGCCAGCCGCGCACGCGCGTGGCTTCGCATTGCGCAGCCGATCGAGATCGCCGCAGGCATTCCGGTGTACGAGGTCCCAATCGATGCGCCGATGATGGCGCTCGCCGGCGTCTTTCGTCCGCGGCTGCTCGTGACGCGCGGCGTCGTCGACGCGTTGACGGGCGAGGAACTGCGCGCGGGCATCGCGCACGAGATCGGCCACTTGCGCGCGCGCGACAACCTGAAGCGGCTTGCGATGCGCGCCGCGCCGGACGTGCTCGTGTCCACCAGGACGGCGGCGGCGATTGAAGCGCGGTGGGCGTCGGCGGCCGAGCACGATGCCGATCGCGCTGGCGCGGCGGACAACGCGACGCGCTGTGCGCTGGCATCCGCGCTGGTCAAAGTCGCGAAGCTGAC